>Ga0207705_10001525_pt1 | contig 18372 bp, 13 predicted proteins | sample KBSC13metaG_FD_184314 | JGI IMG/M metagenome (GOLD analysis project Ga0207705, IMG submission 184314) | Corn rhizosphere microbial communities from Kellogg Biological Station, Michigan, USA - KBS C1-3 metaG (SPAdes) (version 2) | ecosystem: Host-associated > Plants > Roots > Rhizosphere > Soil ...
ATCGTCTGCTGGTCGATCGTCTGCTTGAAGGTGGCATCCTCGGTCTGGAGCGCGAGCCCTTCAGACCGGACCTCGACCTTCTGGTCCGTGCTGCCCACCGTCATCTTCACGTTGACGGCGATGCTGCTGCCGACTTCGAGAACGATGTGCGTCTGCGTGTAAGTTTGAAAACCCGCCATCCCAACATTGAGCGAGTAGGTGCCAACCGGAACATTCGGATAGTTGTACAAGCCATTGCTGCTGCTGATTGACTTACGCTGAACGTGCGTAGCGTCGTTGGTGAGCGTAACCTCCGCGCCCGGAATGACCGCTCCGGTTGCATCAACCACCGAGCCCTGAACGCTGGCCGTACCAGACTGGGCATGGGAGAGGGAACAAGCGCACACAAAGAACGCCGCCAACAAGCCGAGTTGAACGGCTCCTCGGATGAAATGGCCTCGAAGTTTTAGAAGTGACATGATTCTGGGGTCCTCGCAAAGAGATCGGGATTTATGAGTGAGACATGAACTTTCAGGAATCTATCTTGAAATTCGCAAAAGTGGTCATACCGGTTTCGAAAAGGACTATATGTTGCAACTTTAAGGGCTGTCAACAGAAATAATTTCCAAATCTGTGCAAACCGGCTCCGCGCGGCGCTTTGGGAGTTAGCCACAGGAGCAAAATAGAGCGGCTCTCCTGTTCCTGGGCGCTGGATAGCGGATCGAAGTACCGTTTTTCTTGGGGAAAAACGGCGTCCTTAGTTCCGCTTTGGGGGACGCCTACAGGAGAACTACTCTAATCCGCCGACACATCTGCAGAGAAGCAGTGATTCCCCTCGTCGCGCAGGCCTTTTTTGCCCTGTTCTCAGCACCCGAGCCGACTCGGCTTCCCCGCTGTTTTCAGGAAAATAAAATGACTTAATCGTGTCAGTGGACTGACCAGCAAGAGCACCACTCCAGAGTATTGCGAACCGTCTGCTATCTCCGCTGATGCTCGCTTACTGCATCGGCACAAATCTGCCGACGCAGCTATACGCTTCCTCCTCGCCGCCAGCCCCCTTGGCCGCAACGACCTTGATCTCCGTTTTGCTGAAATTGAGGTTGGTACCCTCCGCGCCCACTGTCACCGTGGCGAACCGCCCATGCACCTGCTCCGGCTTGATCCCCTCCACCCTCACTCCATCAAGCGTCACCTCGGTCCTGTGGGCATCGTCCAGCCCGGCGATCAGCACATCTCCAGGAGTCGTATCCACCACGTTGCGAATCGTAATCGCCTTGTAGTCCGGAATCCGGTTCCCCGCATACACGGGATCGACAAATCCCTCTGTTGTCTGGTTCGTGTAATACGGGCTGATGGCGATAGGGTTGGCGACATCCCTCATGCAGATATTCCGGTACGTCAGATCGTGCACCGGGCCGCCCCGCGTCACATTGCTCTTGATCCGGATGCCGCTGGTCGTATGATCTTCCGTCAATCCGTCCACCAGCAGAAAGCTCTGCCCATCGTAGGTCTCGCTGCCGATCGACATTCCATGACCGCTATAGAAATGGTTGTCGAGAACGCTCATGTGCGAGACACCCGTCTTGATCGCGATATTGTCGTCTCCGCTGTCGATCCAGCTATGCGCAATCGTAATGTTGGTCGAGTGTCCCGGATCGATCCCATCCGTGTTCCGCGCATCCTGCCCTCGGGTCGTCGGCGTCAGCAGATGCACGTCCCAGGCGGTAAACCCGTTCGTCCCATTCACGCTGACGTGATAGTTGGTCGAGTTATGCAGAGTGATCCGATATAAGACCAGCCCATCGGCATGACTCGCCAAAATCATCCGCGGCGTATAGTAGCGCTGATTTTTCGGCTCGGCCCTGCGTGCCATCTCCCACCAGCTATAGTCCTTGCCCAGAATCTTCGCGTATCCCCGCCCATCGATGACACCGTTGCCCATGATCCCGGCATTGCTCACGTTCATCACGCTGATCAAGGGACGGCATCCTCCCCGCACCCGGGGCGTCCGCTGCGGCGGCGGAAACACGGTCGGCGCATCCGCCGCGATCGTCCCGCACAGTCCCGGCGTCATGCCCTCGCCCTTCATCTCGTAAAGCTTCGCGTCGCGCGAGCCGAACAGCGTCACACCCTCGTCGACCAGCAGCGTCACCCCGGCCCGCATCTCCAGCGGCCCGCTCAAAAAAGCGTTATTGCCGCTCGACGGCTTCAACTCCACCGCCATTCCCTGCTTGCATGTATCGAGCGCCGATTGAATGCGCTCCGTGTCCAGCTTGCCCTCGTCGGTCGCGTTTAGCATGTGGTTGGTCGCTCGCAGTTGCGCCGGCAGTTGCACGCACGACTCGGGGATCCTCGGCTCCGTCACCTGCCGCATGTCCTGCGCAATCGCTGTCAAACACATCGCGACCACCATCGCTCCGCACAACGCTACAACGAGACCGCGTGCCCATCGCAGAATGATCCGATCCACCTCTTCGCCTCCGCCAGCAGCTTAGTCAAGCTAGCACAAACACTCTGCGAAGATTGCCTCACGATATGCACCGCTTCTTCCGCAACAGTCTCATAGCTGCCGCAAGCTTCGCCGGCATCGCAAAAATATCCCCATCAGCAATCGTTCCGGAAAAGCGAAGAGGCCACCCGGCAACAGGGTGGCCTCTTCTTTAGGGAGAATAGTTCCAACGGAGGCAAAGCCATCAGAACTTTCTGGCGAAATACTAAGTTTGCCAAAATCAGGTGTCAAGGCTTAAACATCTTTCTCATAAGTCATTATTTAGGAATTAGTTACAGGGGTTACTCCTCATACAACAGCAGATCACGTATTCTCCTTTTATTCGCTTTTACCGGGATAGTAATTTCTCAAACCACTATGAATCAGCTGCTTAGGCGGCTCCCTGCACCATCTCAGGTGCATCTGCCGCTACCCGCCCGATTCCGGACCCTGGCTTTCCAGATGGATCTTCTTCGACTGGCCGCTCAAATCGATCCTCAAAAATTCAGGCTCCGTTGCCGCCGGCTTGCCCTGCATTACACGAATCGCCGCTCTACCGAACCCAAAGAAAAACCCAAGCACCACCGCCGCCAGCATTAATAGGCCCGACAGGATAGCGATGCTCGACAGCAGGCTGAACGTCTTGCGCACCTCCGAATGAAACTCCAGCGGCATCGCCTTGTTCCAGGTCAGTTGGTCGCGCAGATGAATTCCTTCGACCATCTGTTTCGCTGCCGCCGGACTCCAGCTCCCCGTCGTCATTAATACCAGCGGCCCTTCGCGGCGCAGCTTCACCGTACCCGCCGACGCTCCCTGCCGATTCATCTCGGACTCGATGGCGCGCCCATGGCTGCCTGCGATCTGCGGCGTCGGATAGAGCAGCAGCGTCAGCAGCCCGCGCCCCGCATACTTCGCCATCACCGCCTCGGCGCTCTTGTCGAAGCCGACCATCGCACCCGGCAGCACGCCGCCCATCGCCTGATAGCCCACCGGCCCCAGCGCATAGCGCACCGTGTCCGCCTCCAGGCCCTTCTGCGGAAGCAGCGTCGGCAGCATCGGCATCTGTGCCTGCGGGCCACCGATCTTCGGCAGCGTCGTCTCCAGTCGTCGCAGATCGCTCACCACCGAAGCCCCGGCCTTGCTCGCGTCGGCTACGACCACCGTCGTGCCGCTGCGAAAGACATAGTCTCCCCGATCCGCAACCGCCAGCTCCGAGCCGATCTTCCCCGCCGGCGACGAAACTATCCGCGATCCCGGCTCGCGCAGAAAGCTGAACGCGCTCAACGCTCCCGTCGCATCGACAAACTGAAACGCCGTGACCTCCAGCGTCCCCGCGCCCTTCTGCCTGCGATAGATCATTCTGGCGCCGCGATGGAGGCCATCCTCTTTTAGAACGTCAGCTACCTGCCCCTCGGGCTCAAAGCAATCCCTGCACGAGGGCGCCGCGTCCTCGGCCTGCCACGCTCCAAAGCTCAGCGGCAACAACGGGGCGGGAGGCTCCACCAGCATCGTCGTCTTCGTCTGGCCTCCGGCCTGCGCCGTCATTCCGGCTACGGCCAGCACCAGAACCAGCCGCGCCGCTACCTTCAACTTAATATAGATATCGACCATGAAACATCCGCCCTTACTATGGGTAAGGTAACACCAGCACAACCCCTGAAAACCTATCCAGGGATGAAAGTCTCCTCCTCTCGACCGAAGCACGACCACCCGCGTCATCTTGACCGAAGGCGGCGCTTTGCCGCCGTAGCGGAGAGACCCCTGTATTTCGTCCTTATTCCTGTCGCTTCTGCCGGTCGACTCGGCCCAGAGCGAATCTTTGCACAGCGTCGAAGCCAAAGAGCCAATGAGCGATATCATCCTCCCGGAGGAAACTTTGCAAATCAGTAGGCTGTCACTCCGCACCGGACTCTCTGCCTTGCTCCTTGCCGCCATCACCGCCACCCCGGCATTTGCCGGAGCCCCGCCCAAGACATACAAGGGCACTCCCTATCAGGATGATCACCGCCAGACAAGCGTCCAGAGCATTCCCGGCCGCGTGGAGTGCGCCCTCTACGATCGCGGCGGCGAAGGCGTCGCCTACCATGACACCGAATCGAAGAATCTGGGCAGCGGCACCCTCAATCCCGCAGACGGCACCTACCTCAATCAGTTCCGTATAGACGAGGGCGTGGACATCTCCTACACCAAGTTCCACAACGCCCCCGACCGGATCGACGATAACCACTACAACCTCGTTCAGCCTCCGAGCAATCAGCTCTACGTCGGCTGGACCGAGCCCGGAGAATGGTTCAACATCACGGTGCAGGCAGCCCGCGCCGGCGTCTACAGCGCCGACTTCCTCTATACCTCGAATCGCGGCGGAGCCATCTCAGTCGATCTCAACGGCAAACCCGCCAGCGGACCGCTGAACATCCCCTCCACCTTCAATGCCGCCGATCCAGTCGCCTGGCGGCAGTGGCATCACTGGAACCTCGCGCGCGCCATCATGAAGCTGCGGCTTCCGGCAGGCAAAAGCGTCCTCACCATCCACATCCTCAAGGGAGGCAACATCAACCTCGCCTACTTCGATTTCAAGCAGGCCAACTGAACCAGCCCGCAACGAAGCAGCCCCATCGCCTACTTTGCGCTGGCCCTCTCCACCGGCACCTTCGCTCCGCTCAATCCGGCCTCATACTTCGCCACGCCGCGGTAGAGGCTCTCCGCCACCCGCTCGCGGTACTCCGGCTCTTCCAGTTGTCTCGCATCCTTCGGGTTGGTCACGAAAGATATCTCAGCCAGGATCGACGGCATGTTCGCTCCAATCAGCACCACGAAGGGAGCCTTCTTCACCCCGCGATCCCGCAAACCCGCATTGCCCTTCTCCAACCCGCCATACAGACTTTCCTGCACGTCGCTGGCAAACTCCCGAGACTCCGCGATCTTGTCCTTCAGCGCGATCTTCTTCACCAGGTCGCTTAGTTGGTGGATCGACTGGTCGGAGACCGCGTTCTCGCGCGCAGCCGTCTCCAACGCATCCGGCGAGGTCGTAAAGTTCAGATAATAGGTCTCCACCCCGCGCGCGCTTTCGTCCCGCGAAGAGTTCGCATGGATAGAGAGAAACAGGTCAGCCTGCGCCTTGTTGGCAATCGCCGTCCGCGTCTCCAGAGGAATAAACGTGTCGTCCGACCGCGTATAGATAATCTCCGCGCCCAGCCGGTCGTGCAGCAGCTTGCCCAACCGCAGAGCCACGTCCAGCACCACGTCCTTCTCCTCGATGCCGCCCACGCCCAACGTGCCCGAGTCGTGCCCGCCGTGGCCCGCGTCGATGACGATGCGTCCGATCTTCAACCCCAGCGCCCGCACCAGCGATGTCTGTCCATCGGCCGTCGGCACCGCCGCCCGCGCCGGAAGCGCCCCGGCAGCCTCGCTCCTGCTGCGTCGGGACCGTTTGCCGGCAGTTGCCGAACGCGAACCCTCGTCCTTCACCACCGCTGAGATCGGCTGCGAAGTCGGCCTGCGCGTCGCCTCCACCCTTCCCGGCTGATCGCTCAGCGATGCCACCTCGACCAGGCTGTTCGACTTCGCCTCCACGGTGTTCGGCACCGGCCGCGCCGGCGTCGACTTCGCCACCGGCGCAGTCTCCGGAGCCGAAGCAACCTTGCCAGCAACCTCTGTCTCCGGCTCCTTGCTGCCGCCATGAATGTCAATAATCAGGCGATACGGATTGGGCAGCAGAAACGCCGAGTACTCGGTCACGTCATTGACATCGAGCACCACTCGCGTCATGTCGTTGGTGAACTGCGCCGCCCGGACGCGCTTTAGAAATCCGTCGTCGGTCACGGTAAAAGTCTTGCCCACCAGCGCCTGTGCCAGCCGCGTCCCATGCAGATCGAAGTAGATGCGGTCGGGATTCGGCACCCGCGCTGCCTCGTAGGTCACATCGTCGCCCAGATCGATCGCCACCCGCGTATAGTTCGGCGTCGACCAGTGCCGAATGCCCGTCACCTGCGCCAGCCGCCCGTTCTTCCCAGAGGAAACCTGCGCCACATGCGCCGGCCCGGCAATCTCAGCCGCAACGGTCTTCTTCTCCGCCGTGTTCTTCGCTCCAGAGCTCTCCGCAACCGGCGCCGCCTCCACCGGAGGAGAACTCTGCATCACCGTCTTTCTCTTCGTCACCGGCATCGGCGCAAACGAGCTTCGCTCCGCGCTCCGTGCAGCGCTCTCACTCGTGCCAGAACTCTTCGCCTTCGCGACAACCGGGCTCTGGTCTCTCTGCGCTCTGCTCCCAGGCCCCGGCGTCTTTTCCTTTAACGAGGCCAGCCCGGCCCGGGCTTCCTCCGCCTGCCCACTCTTCGGATAGAGCTTGAGCAGCAGCCCATATCGCTCCCGCGCGCCCGACGCATCGTGCAGGTCGTTCTCATAGATCTGCGCCTGCGCCAGCACCGCCGCCACGCGCAGCGAGCTGGTGGGATACTCCTTGATCAGAAATTCGTACTGCCCGATGGCGTCCTTCAGCGACTTGCTATCGTGCAGCCCGCGGCCCTGCTCAGCCAGAAGTTCCGCCACGGCATTGACCGCGGGGGGAGCATAAGTGTCCGCCGGGTTCTGATGATAGATCGCGCGAAAGCCATTCATCGCCGTCGTATAGTCGGCGCGCGTCCGCGACCCAACGGAGATCGCCTCCAGCTTCTCGCGGCCCTGCACCGCCTGCTGCCACGGCGTCAGTTCAACGCGGCGATGAGTCGAGGTCCTTGTCTTGGCCAGCGAGGTTCTGGCGAGCGGAGTTCCAGCGGGCACAATCTGCACCATAGCGCAGCAGAGGACTGCCGCGCACCCCGCACTCCATAGCCGCCGCTTCCGTTTTCCAAGGCCCGTCATCAATCTAAAGTTTAAAAGACTCAACCACCCAGTGCCCGCGAAATGAGGCCCGGTACACCCCGCGATACCCCCGAAAAATTACCGATTCTTTACGAAGAAATCCACAAAAAGAGAGGCCGGCAATACAAACGTCATCTCGACCGAAGCCGCGCAGTCTCATCGCGCGGCGCAGCGGAGAGACCCCTGTATTTCACCTCTTCGAACAACAGACAGCATCCCAGGTTCAACTTCAAAGCAGCCCTTCCACCACGCCAGCCGCCTTCGCCAGCGCTCCATCCAGCGCGGCAACATCGCTGCCGCCCGCCTCGGCCAGGTCAGGACGACCGCCGCCCTTGCCGCCGACCATCGCCGCCAGTTGCCCGACAATCTTGCCCGCTTGCACCTTCGCGGTAAGGTCCTTGGTCACGCCGACGATCAGCGAGACCTTGCCCTCGGAGCCTGCACCAAGCACCACCACCCCGCTGCCGAGCTTCGTCCGCAGACTATCCACCAGCGTCCGCATCTGTCCTTTATCCAGGCCGTTGACGCGCTGTGCCAGCACGCTGACGCCCTTGACCTCCACGGCAGACGAGGCGGCGTCCGCCACTGACGACGAAGCAGCCTTCATGCGCACCTGGTCCAACTCGCGCCGCAGCTTCTTCATCTCCTCTTCCTGCGCCGCGATCCGGTGCCGCAGCGCATCTGCAGGAGTGACATCGGTAGCGCCCACCATCTGCCCTACGACGCGAGCCACATCGAAGTCGCGCCGAAACTCCGTCAACGCGCCCGTTCCGCTCACTGCCTCTACCCGGCGCACGCCCGATGAGACCGAATTTTCGCCCACCACCTTAATTAAGCCGATCTCCCCGGTCGCGGCCGTATGCGTTCCGCCGCAAAGCTCCGTCGAGAAATCCCCGATCTTAACCACCCGAACACGATCGCCATACTTCTCGCCGAACAGCGCCATCGCGCCCAGTTCGTTTACAGCCACGTCGATGGGAACATCCACCAGCGTCTCGACCTTCGTGTTGCCCAGCACCTGCCGATTCACGATCTCCTCGATCTCCTGCAACTCCTCATCGGCCACACTCGTAAAGTGCGAGAAGTCGAACCGCAGCCGCGTCGCATCGTTCAACGATCCCGCCTGCTTCACATGCTTGCCCAGAACCTCGCGCAGCGCGGCATGCAGCAGGTGCGTCCCGGTATGGTTGCGCTCGGTCGCCCTCCGGTTCTCCGCATCGACGACCGCATCGACCACGTCGCCGACGGCCAGCGTCTGCCGCGCCACTATCTTGTGCGCGAAGACACCCTGCACCGGCTTGGTCGCTCCGCTGACCTCGGCCACGACCGTATTGTGGTCGCCCGAGTAGAGCCATCCCTTATCGCCCACCTGCCCGCCCGAGTCGGCATAGAAGCTGGTCGCATCGAGCACCGCCTCGCCCCGCTCCCCGGCCTTCAACTCCGGCACGCCCACGCCATCCTTCACCAGCGCAAGGATGCGCGCGCCATCCACCCGCAGCGCCGTGTAACCTTCAAACTCTGTCTTCGCCAACTCGCGATAGACCGGCGCCGCCGACTTCTGCGATCCACCCTTCCACGAAGCCCGCGCCCGTTGCTGTTCCTCAGCTTTCGCTCGCTCAAAGCCTTCCATATCAAATGAGAGTCCGGCATCGCGTGCCGCATCCACCATGAAATCCAGCGGCATACCGTAGGTTTCATAGAACGTAAATGCTTCGCGGCCTGAAATCTCCATCTTTCGGAGCCGCTGGACAGCTTCTCGGTCGGTTTCACCACCCTCCTTCTCGAAGTGTCGAAGCAAAAAATCGTCAGCCAGCACTTTTCGGCTAAACCGATTTTCAATTACCAATTGCAACTTCTGACTTCCAGCCTCCATCACCCGCGCAAACTGTTGCTCCTCAGCCAACACCACCTTTGCCACCCGCTCCGCCGACTCCTTCAACTCCGGATAAGCCACCTGCATCTCATCGCGCACGGCGAAGACCATCTCGTGCATAAACGGCTTCTCCTGCCCCAATAGCCGTCCATGCCGAATGCCGCGCCGCAGAATTTTCCGCAACACATAGCCACGTCCCTCGTTGGCAGGCAGCACTCCGTCCGAGATCAGAAACGTAGCCGCCCGCGCGTGATCCGCAATAATCCGCAGCGAAGCGCTCGATTTCTCATCCGTGAAATCCGCGCGATCCGTGGCCGTAAGCTCTTTCGCCCGCTTAATCAGCGGTGTAAACAAATCCGTCTCGAAGTTCGACAGCACACCCTGCAACACCGCCGCAACCCGCTCCAATCCCATGCCCGTATCAATGGAAGGCTTAGGCAGCGGAGTCAGCACGCCATCGCTGGCGCGGTCGAACTGCATGAAGACCAAATTCCATATCTCGACATAGCGCTGCTCGTCCTTCGGAAACGGCACATCCTCGCCGGTCTCCGAAGCCGCCATACCCAGATCGTAGTAAACCTCCGAGCACGGCCCGCACGGCCCGGTATCACCCATGGCCCAGAAGTTGTCCGCCGCGCCCATCTCGAAGATGCGCTCCGCCGGAACGCCGACGTCGAGCCAGAACTGGTAAGCCTCCGCATCGCGCGGAACGCTGGCGTCACCCTCGAAGATCGTCACATACAGCTTCGCCGGATCGATGCCGAACCACTCCGCCGAGGTCAGCAGCTCCCACGCATAGGCGATGGCGTCCTTTTTGAAGTAGTCGCCGAAGCTGAAGTTGCCCAGCATCTCGAAGAAGGTATGGTGCCGCCGCGTGAAACCGACGTTCTCCAGATCGTTGTGCTTGCCGCCCGCGCGCACGCACTTCTGCGAACTCGCCGCCCGCGAGTACGCGCGCCGCTCCGCGCCCAGGAAGACGTCCTTGAACTGATTCATCCCCGCGTTGGTAAACAGCAGTGTAGGATCGTTCGCCGGCACCAGCGAAGAAGAGTGCACGCGACGGTGCCCCTTGGTCTCAAAAAACCGCAAAAAGTCTTCCCGAATCTGGCTTCCCGAACGATATTCCATAGGACTAAAGTTTATCAGCGCAAACTTGAATGCACTACGTAGTACAATTGAAAAACGAGGTCATCCATGCGTCACGTCTCTCTGCGCGAAGCAAATCAGAACTTTTCGGCCTGTATCGCCGAAGTCGAAGCCGGCGAGCCTCTGGTGCTGATGCGTCGCGGCAAACCTGTGGCCGAGATTATCCCTTATTCCGGCGCCAAATCCGATCCCAAGCGCGAAGCGGCCCGCAAAAAGTTGCTTGCCCTGATGGATGACAAGATCGACCTGGGCGGCAAGCCCTTCAGCGATGAGGAGCGGCATGGCCGCTGAACGCTACACGTTCGACACCAACATCCTGTTTTATTCGATCGATGCGCGCAATGCCGCAAAGCACTCGCGCGCCCGCACGCTGATCGGCCTCGCCGATTCCCGGCGCGTTCCGATATTGCTTCAAACCTTCGGCGAACTCTCCAACGCCGTGTCGAAGCGTCACCCCGCCTTACTCCCTCAAGTGGAGAAGCTGATCCATACTGCATCCGTCTTGTTCGCAGTGGTCCCCATGGAGTTCGATGATGTGGCGCAGGCGCTGTTCATCCATGGCCAGCACAAAATCCAGTTCTGGGACGCTGTGCTCTGGGCAACCGCGCGACGGGCAGGCTGCACCACGCTGTTTTCAGAAGACATGCAGGATGGCCAAAGCATAGGCGGTGTAACCATCCGGAACCCATTCCAAATGTCCAGATCAGAGCTGGATGCTTTCCTTGACTGACTCCTGCACCCCCGGCCGCCACGTAATGCCTTCCAACTTCAACGCCGCATCCTTCGTGGCCTTCAACCGCCCAAACTCCCCCTGCCACCGCACCATCTCCATCGCGCACACCAGCGCATCGAAGGCGTCTTCGGACCCCAGCGCCTTCGCAAGCACACCCCGCGAGATCCCGGCATAGCTCGCATCCGCCTTCCGCTTCGCCGCCAGATAAGCCGACCGCGCCGCAGGATTACTCTTCGCCACCGCGCCCGTCAGCAGCCGCGTATACATTTCGACCAGCAGCGGCCGCGGCTTCTTCGCTCCTAAAGCCGCGCTCTCAAACGGCCACACCCGAAACCCCGCCTCCCGCAGCCGCAGCAGAAACGGCATCGCCCGCAGTGAACCCGTGCCCACGCTGCCCGAGCCGCCGATCTGAAATGGAGACTTCGGTGTAATCCCGCGCACCTTGGCCGCCCGCTCCGGATCGGTGGCCAGCAGTTGCGGAGCGAACTTGTTGTCCACGTCCGTCAGCCGCATCGACCGATGTAGCCTCTCGCCGCAGAACTGCGCCGGCCGCTTGTGCGGCTTGCCCCAGAAACGCTCATCGCGCTTGACCTCCTCGCACTCCCGCGCCAGCCAGCGCTCCCCCTGCCCCGCCGCCACATGCCGCCAGAAGTCGAAGACCGTCGCGCATCTATGCTCAGCCAGAAACCACGCCGGAAAGCTGAAGCAGCAGTCGATGCCCACTACCATCCGCGGCGTCTCCCGCGCCAGATCAATCAGCCACGCAATCAACTCCTCGCGCGTCCGCCCGCCCTCCAGCGTTACCTTGCCGTTTGTCCAGACTCCCGCCCAGATATGCCGCCGCTGTCCTGCCGCGTCCACTCGCCCCGACCAGTCCACAGCGACGATGCGCTCCAGCGGGTGCCCCACGTCCGGACCTTCGGACGTAGGCTTCCGCACAGCCTCAACCCTCATCGACTTCCGCTTCATCCCGCTCCGCATACGAGTCCGAATCGCTCCCGCCCTCTTCGATGCCCGTCAGCGCCTCCTCCGGCAGATGCCACGCGCGCAGCACCTTGAAGATCGTCGAAGAAGAAAACCCCGCCCGCATCAGCCTGCCCATCACCCGCACCGTCTGCTTCTGCGCGTCGGGCCCGCTCGGCTGCTTGATTCTTTTGCGCGCAATATACTCCCGCGCCAGCGCCACCTCATCCACATCGTCATACGCCTTCGCCAGCGTTGCCGCCACCAGGTCTTTGTGGACGCCCTTCTGCGCCAGGTCCTGCTGCACGCGGCGACGTCCGTGCTTCTCGTTCTCCTTGCGCAGCCGCGTGTAGTCCGCCGCGAACCGCGTGTCGCTCAGGTACTTCAACTCTGTAAGCCGCGCCACCACCGCATCCATCGCCCGCTCCCCCGCCTCGCCCTCCTCCGCGCGATTCCTCATCAGCCGGCGCAGATCGCGCACCGTGCGCATCCTGCGCGCCAGCACGCCGACCGCATAGTCGAACAGTCCCGCCTCGCCCACCGGCTCACGCTTTTTAGATCGCGCAAATGTCATCTATTTATCCCACAGAGATTGTCAGCTTTTACCATGCGCCGCCGCCTGCTTCAATAGCGTTCGCGACACCGCGGACAGCGTTGCGGCCTTGCCCAGGTTGAGGCCGCAACATGATCCTCCCTACTGGCCCAGCATTCCGGCATACTGCCCGCTGTGTGTCCACCGGTCGCACCAGTCGTTGACTGTCTCATACCAGAGCTTCGAGTTCTGCGGCTTCAGCACCCAGTGCCCCTCGTCCGGGAAGTAGAGCATCTTGCTGGGCACATGCAGCCGCTGCAACGCTGTAAAGAGTTGGAAGCCCTCCGAGACGTCAAGCCGGTAGTCCTTCTGCGAATGGATAATCAGCGTCGGCGTCTTCGCGTTCTGAATCGACAACATCGGCGACCACTTCCGGAACGGATCGTCCGCCACCGGTCCGGCCGCATATTTCCACGGCTGCCCCGGACCCGTCGTTCCCGGCCGCTTGAACTCCCACTCGTTGAACCATAGTTCTTCTGTCGTCCCGTACGCACTCTGCGGGTTGTACATGCCGTCGTGCGTCACAATGCACTTGAAGCGATCGGTGTGCGTCAGCACCCAGTTCGCCATAAAGCCGCCATAGCTAGCGCCCAGCGCGCACTCGCGCGTCTTGTCGATGAAAGGATATTTTTTCTCCGCGTAATCCAACCCTTTCATCAGATCGATGTAGGCCTTGCCCCCCCAGTCCCCGCTCACCTCGTCGATAAACTTCTGCCCATAGCCGGTCGAGCCGCGCCGATTAATCATCACCACAACGTAACCATTGGCGGCAAACAACTCCGCGTTCCAGCGATAACTCCAGGAATCGCCCCACGCCGTCTGCGGACCGCCATGCATCAGGAACTTCAGCGGATACTTCTTCGACGCATCGAAGTTCGGCGGCCGAATGATGAACCCCTGCACTGAAGTATTGCCCGCGCCGGGAAACAGAAAGCTCTCCATCCGCGGTAGATCGAGCTGCGCCAGCAGCCCGCTGTTCAGATGCGACAGACGGACTACAGGCGCACCGCCTCCGCCCGAGGCATTCAATGCAATCGCGCCCACGGCCGCCGGATACCTCACCGTCATCACCGAAGCCACCAGCGTCCGTCCATCGGGCGACACCTGCAGGCCACCGTACTCTGCCTTGTTGGCGACCGCCGTCGCCTCGGGAAGATCGACCTGCGTGGAGAGAATGTTCTCCTCTCCCATCTCGCCGCTGACAAAGTAGATCGTCTTCGAGTCCGGAGCCCAGGTAAATTCATCCACCCAGTTGTCGAACTTCGGCAGCATCTCCCGAATCGTCTTCGCCTGCCGGTCATACAGCATCAGCCGGAAGCGGTCGCTCTCGAACCCCGCCCGCGCCTGCGAGCGGAACGCGATGTACCGTCCATCGGGCGAGTAGGCGGCCGCGTCGTCGCTGCCCGGCGAGGTCGAGATCTTCACCGCCCGCGCTCCCGGCTCGTCCAGGCGCAGCGTGATCACATCATTGTTGGTACTCGCCGCCGGCTCCACGTCCAAATTGGTCACATACGCCACCTCCTTTGAATCGGGAGCCCACGCATAGTCTCGCGGACTACCCAGCGAAAACACGGGAACCTCCGCGTCGCCCACCTCTCGCCGCGGCGTCAGATCGCGCACCTGGTTGCCGTCGCTTGCCGAGACCACCATCAGGTGGCTGCGCTTGTCGCCAATGTAGTGATCCCAGTGCCGGTACAGTAGGTGCGTAAAGATCATCGCCTTCACCGGACTCTTCGCTGCCGCATCGTCCCTGCGCTTGTTGCAGGCCTCTTCCTGCAGCCAGGACTCCTCGTCGCTGCACTCGGGATAGACCCGCGACACGAACAGAATCCGCTGCGAGTCCGGCGACCACACCCCACCGTCCGCCTCCGTGCTTACATTGGTCAGCCGCTTCGGCGTGCCCAGCGTCCCGGTCGCCTCGTTCCATGCGGCAAGAAAGATCTGCGACAGCCCCGTCGTGCTATCGGTCGCTACAAACAACACCTGCTTGCCGTCCGGCGAGAACCGCCCATTGCTCTCGCCCTCCTTCCAGAAGGTCACCTGCTTCTCCGCAGATCGTGCGGCGGAATCGCCCCCCAGCGGCACCACCCAAAGATGGCTCACCTTGGTATTGGCGGCAAGATCGACATCCACCGCCGAAAACATCACCCACTTACCGCTCGGCGATATCTGGGGATCGTCGATCCGCTTCATCCGCTGCAGATCGTCGAAGGTCATCGGCCGCTTGCCCGAAACCGCCCCCTGCCCAAAGGCCACGCCACCCCATGCCGCCAACCCTACGAGCAAACCTGCGAACGTCTTCGTTGTCCTCATCGCGCCAGTCTACTATTGGCGAAAATACTTCTACAAAGATTTCATCCGCCGCGTCCGCCCATTCCCCAGTCCCAGGCACTCTCAATCCACGCCGTCTCGATCGGAATGCCGCGCAGTCGTGCTCCAGACCATCCCAAAAACTACGTCATCTCGACTGAAGCGAAGCACAGTGGAGAGACCCCTGTATTCGCCTCTGTTCCATTGCCCTCTGTCTTTCAAAACCGCCCTGGGCCGCAAAGGAGCCTCTGATCAAACTCTGTTAAGGGCGCGGCTTCAGCCGGTGAGGGAATCTTTCGGAGACTTCATCAGACAACCTCTAAGCCACCTCATGGGCGACCGTCGCTACCCCTCGCACCGCGCTGTCCGCCTGCGGCAGCTCCACCACCACCGCCGCGCCGTGCGGATGCAGGTTGAATGCGCTGATCTCGCCGCCGTGCTCGTGCACGATCCCATAGCAAACGCTCAATCCCATGCCCACACCGGCGTCCGGCTCCGACGCCGTATACAGCGGGTCGAACACCCGCGACGGCTCATTGAATCCCGGCCCGGTATCGCTCACAATCACCTGCACCCAGCCTGCATCGCGGCTGACTGAGAGGCGTATCTCCTGATCCGCCTCCGCTTCTTCCTCGGCCAGCGCGGCAATCGCCTGCGCGGCATTGTTCAGAAGATGCTCCAGCAACTGTCGCAACTGCTCTCCGTTTCCCCACACCGAGGGAAGGTCTTCCTCGGCCTCCACCGTCAGTCGTACGCCTCTGCCGTCGAGCTTCCCCTCACACTCCTCCGCCAGTTCCCGCACCAGCGCCGCCATCTCCACGGGCTCGTGAACCTGCGCTGTGGGGCTGCCGAAGGTCAGCAGATTCTGTACCGTCTCGCGCATGCGCCGCGCCTCCTGCGCAATCGTCTCCGCCTCCGCCCGCACGCGCGGCTCGCTTGCCGTCTCCGCGATCAGCTCCGAAAATCCCAGCACCGACGTCAGAGGATTGCTGAGCGCATGGGCAATTCCCCCGGCCAGCAGCGCCAGCCCTGTCACTTCTCCAGACAGATCCCCAGCCCGCTGGCGCCTGTCCGCCGGGACAGCATTCTCCATTCCCCGTCCCAGCTTCACCGCCAGCACCTCCAGCGGCGGCAGCACCTCCTTGATCGCCCGATGCCCCACCGTCAACAGCCTGTCGGCGCAAACCGCCAGTGCGCCGACAAGTTGCCCCCGCGTAGTCCAGAAGGGAACCATGATCGCGCGCGCGCAGCCTGCCTCCGTCGGCCTCTTTCCCAGCACGACGGCAAAGCTCTTCGCCCCCACACGGGTCCCCATTACATGGTTGATCCGCTCAGTCTTGTTGATTCCAGTGTTGTTGATCCCGGCATTGTTGATCCGCCCCGCGCCGTCCGGAGCCGTCTGCTCCTGATCCATCACCCGCTCGCCCCACTCGTGCAACGCACCGATCAGCGCCTCCTCCATGCCCACGCTGCCGGCCACATACATCCGCCCCTCGCCGTCGTCGACCAGCATGGCCACCCGCTCGAATGTGCTCTTCTTGGTCACCAGCCGGCATACCCGCCTAGCCAGCCCGCGCACGTCGTCCTCCTCGCGCAGCCGGGCGTCGAACCGAGCATACGCTTCAAATTCTTCGCGAATCCTCCGGTCACGCCGCCGCTCGGCCGCGTAGAGCCTTCTTTGATGGCTCATCAGCAGCACCGCGCCGCCCAGGCCCAGGATCCCGACGACATATCCCCAGTGCAGCGCCCACATAGCACTTAACCAGACCAGCATGACTCATCCTCGCAATTCGCGTCTATTGTTTAGAGAGGTAGCGGAAACATCCCGTTGCCCCGTCTTTTTACCGGAGCCTTCGCAGATGAAGCCTTTATCCCGCATCTCTACCTGCATACGTACCCGCATCCGCGCTCATCTCTGCGCCTCGGCCTCGGCGGCGGGCCTGCTTGCAGCCTCTCTTCTCCCGCTATCGGCTGCGACCGCAGTCGTCATCGCCACTGTCGCAAATCCGTACACTGCCCGCGCAGAGGAACCCGCAGGCTTCGGCCCGCTTGACCCCACCCCGCCCAAAGACCTCACTCCGCAGCAGATCATCGAAAAGTTCGGCGCGCGCGAATCCGTCTTCAACATCGCCCGCCAGAACTACACCTTCCGCCAGAGCGTCAAGGTCGATACCATCAACGACGACACCAACAAGGTCGACGGCGAATACCTCCAGGTCACCGATATCCTCTTTGACAGCAACGGCCGGCGCGACGAGCACGTCGTCTTCGCCCCGCAGACCACCCTCGAGCGCGTCATGATGTCGCCCGCCGACTTCCAGGACATCGAGCACCGCCTCCCCTTCGTCCTCACCACCGAAGAGTTGCCCCAGTACGACATCACCTACCTCGGCAAACAGCACATCGACGAGATCGACACCTATGTCTTCGACGCCAAGCCCAAGGTGCTCGAAAAGGGCAAGCGCTACTTCCAAGGCAAGGTCTGGGTCGATCAGCAGGATTTCCAGATTGTTCTCATCAACGGCCGCTCCGTGCCCGACGACAAGCGCAAGGGCCACGAAGATCTTTCCCCGCCTTATACCACCTATTATCAACAGGTTGACGGAAAATACTGGTTCCCCGTCTACACTAAGGCCGAAGGCACCCTGCACTTCTCCGGGGGCGACGGCACCATGGCGCAGGACGTCCATCTGCGCACCATCGTCAAGTACACCGACTACAAGCAGTTCCGCGCCACCAGCCGTATCATCTACAACGGCCAGGACATCACCGACAACAAGGCGCCCGAAGACAACAAGCAACAGCCATCCGCTCCGCCCAAATAAATCAATGGGCGAGCCGGGCGTCACTTCAAATAGCTTTCTTGGTTTGTCATTCCCGAAGGGAATCCGCGTTTTGCCGGGTCCCCACGTCCCGCATCTGGGACGTGGGTTTTAAGCCACGACTCTTTCTATACCAGGGAAGAAAGACCGAGCAGCGGAACCATAAGCGAAATAGCCCCCTCTACTCCTCGCCGCGCGGATGCCCAGCCTTCATCTCGATCGAAAGCGGAGCCCGGGCCGCCGCAGGAGAAAAGCCCACTGCCTTGCGCGAGATCTCCGTTACCTGATCCGGCATGGGATGCACGGAGATCGGATCGCAGTGCATCTCGGGATTCTCATGCTGCTCCGACATCCACCGGTCCATCATCGTCCCCGCACAGAGCGCACCGCACAGATGCTTCACCCCGGCCGAATGCGCATGGAAGGTCTGCCACCGTGTCAACTTGAGCAGCGGCTGGTCCTCCACCGCGCTCTGGCCCTCGAAGCAGTCCACCCACGCCAGCCACCAACGGTCCTTCTCCGACTTCTGCTTGCCGCACACATCGCACGTATAGCTTTCGCTGTAAGCCATCTGCCACTCCTGCCGCTGAAAGTATCACACTTTCA
>Ga0207705_10001526_pt1 | contig 18370 bp, 16 predicted proteins | sample KBSC13metaG_FD_184314 | JGI IMG/M metagenome (GOLD analysis project Ga0207705, IMG submission 184314) | Corn rhizosphere microbial communities from Kellogg Biological Station, Michigan, USA - KBS C1-3 metaG (SPAdes) (version 2) | ecosystem: Host-associated > Plants > Roots > Rhizosphere > Soil ...
CGGCCTTGACGGAAGTATCCGAACTGGCGGCGCTCGTCGCTATCCCGGCCGCGACGGCTGGCGCATTGCGGTTGGCAGACTCGTGGAGCCCCCGGCGGCGAGGTGCGCTGAGGCAGCTTGCCCCGAACTAGGAGCCCCAAGGACCTAAGTCTCGGCGGCTCGCCCGCCGCAGGCCCGCAGCGGACATGGGGTTTCACCCGATGGACGGATCGCGTCCGGATCGCTCACACGCCTGCGCGATTCGCGTACGAACCGCAGCGACATTCTGAGCGATACCCTCCACGTCCATTCTATCGTCACTCCCAAAGCCTCACCGACTCCGCCGGAATCACCGCGAATGAGTCTAGCACTAGCCCTGAATCCACCCATCGGCCCTAGATATGCCGATTCTGTTACAGTTTAGCAGATTTCTGGCCGATACGCAAGAGTCTGACGCTCCTTTTTGTAAATTCTTCCCTCTTTTTTGCGTTTATTGTGACTTGTCACTCAATTCGCGGAGGCGTGATTCTCCGAATCGAGTCTACAGGTAGGGAGAATCCGAAGAGCGAGCACTAGAAACGAGCGGCCTGAAGACGTCAATCCGCGCCGGTAAGGCTACTGTCCGGGAAAGCTATTGGGAGGGTCTGGCAGGTTGGGCATACCCGGCATATTGGGACGATGAAAATGCGACGGGATGTTTGGCGGATTCGGGAAGTTAGGCGGCGTATAGCTCCGAGGCCGTGGGAGGTTCGGCGGAGTGTACTGGTAGGTCGTCGGAGGCTGGACAGAGCCGGACGGGTAGCTTTGCGGTGTGGTAGGGTAGGAGTACTGCAGCGGCATCGTCCGGTCGTCGTTGACAGGGGTATAGGAATGCGTAGGATGCATATAACGCAAGACGATCAACAACAGGCGTATTCCGACATAGACGACAGCGACTCCGCCTCCGCCAGCCACGCGCCAGTTCATTGCGCTCCAGAACTTGTTGGGAGCAGGAGCCGCCGGTTGCCCATATCCGTTGCTGCTGCCATAGGGAGTGGCGACAGGCGGGGCCGCATAACCGCCCTGCACGTACGGCGGCATGGAGGCGGGAGGAGGCGGAGTCGTCTCGACCACTTCCCCTGTGAGCGTGGTGCGGGTGTAGGTAGCGGGAGCGTAGCCGGGAACGGAGGGAAGGGCGTCGTGCGGAGGAGGCGTGGCTCCGGGCAGCGGAGGAAAGTGATAGGGCGAGCCGGGAGGGGGTGCGTAGCCGCCTGGAGGCGGAGATGCGGGCGAAGCGATGGTTCCTGGAGGAGGCGGCGTGAATCCAGGCAGGTTTGTGCCTGGCTGCGCATTGGTGGATGGCAACGGCGCGAAGCACACAGGGCACGATGCGCGCTGTCGCTCATCTACCGAGTTCTGACATCGTGGACACTTTACCATCTCACAATCGCTCCTCTGATAACGAGCATAACTACCCGCCGAACCCTCCGGGAATCGCATTTTTTATCCCGTCGATTTTCCAGGTGCCGCCTACTTTTCGGAGGGGGACGCTCAAATCGACAGGCCGCTCGATCGTATTACCCAGGGCGGAGATGGAGAGTTTCAAGGAGAGCGGGACTTTGGCGTTATCTCCGTCGATGGTCGGTTCTCCCACCATCGCCGTCTGGTAGGACTTGATGGCGGCGTCCACGATCGCATTGGTCATCGGTACGGCACGCGCCTTTTCCACTTGATCCGTCATATAGCCGGCGAAAGCGGACGCATCCGGACACTTCGTCTTCATATCCGACGAGAGTTCGACCAGCGGATAGGCTGCCTTCCAGTCCTGCGCGGCAACGGCGGCATCGAACTTCTGCACGACTTCTTTGGGATTGCTGTGAGGCATCAGGAAGAACCAGCCGCCCGCGCCCAGCCCGGCCAGCACCAGCAGACCGAAGATAATCCCGATGACCTTGCCGCCCCCGGATTTCGTGGGAGCTTCGGAACGGGATGGACTGTAGGCTGCGCGTGACGCTGCCGGGCCCGCCGCGCGCGGCGCGACCCCGACCGGGGGGCGAACCGGCGCACCGCCGCCCACATAACTGGGTGGAGGCGCCGATCCTGCATTGTCCTCGATCACCTCACCCGTCAACGAGACTCGCGTGCCCGCGCTTCTGTTGAGTTGAGGCGCATAGGATTGTGGTGGAGGCGGCTGGCTGGGAATGCCTGACATGGGCTGCCCTGGCGCAGTCTGCCCGACCGGCGGCACGCCGGTTGACGACAGAGGTGTGAAGCAGTGTGGACAGGTTGTGCGGGTCGTCTCATCGACCTGCTGCGCACAGCGCGGGCAACTAACCATTGGGAAATCCCTTTCACCAGGGCAAACAGTGGCGGAATCGAACCGCGAAAGTAGGTCAGTAGGTGCTGCGCGGCGACGGCGCGGACTGCATCAGGTTCAGCTTGAAGTTATTCGCACGGAAGGTGCCGAGGAGCCATACCTTCCATTTGCCTTTGCTGTCCTTGCGCATTTTGAACGTGTCGCTATACGGCGTGGTAGCGGCGAGGTCCGTCAGGTTCTTGGTGCCGCCGCCGGCCACGACCTGCATCGTCGCCGGTATCGAGACGACATTCGGATCTTTGGGATCCGGCACACTCTTGCCGAGCGTGAATTTCGGGATACGCTGCACATATCCCAGGGCGAGCGGAACCTTATCATCCTTCTCATAGATGCCGGAGTCGGTGAAAATCGTCTTGTCTTCGTCGTCGATAAGGTCGTACTGGTCGATGACACGACCGGAGTTCACCGCTCCGAGAAACGAACTGAGCGCATAGCCGGGCGTCTGACGATAGTTCCAGTAGTAGATCGCACCCCAAATGATGCAGCCGACAAGGCAGGCGATCACGATCGCCTCGGACGGCTTCATTTTGGTGCTGCCTTCAACGACCGGTTTTGCTCTGCCTACAACTCTTGCCATGTCTTGCTCCCCCTGTGGACGAATTCCGCCCGCGCTTGCGGGCCGGACTAATCTGTGCTACTATTAGGCCGTTCCCAGGAAGATTCCTTCCTGACATCCAAAATAATGGGCGGTTCGGGGAACTTTTGTCGCGTTCCGATTCCGCCCTGATCTTAAACAGACGAAGAGGGCAGACAGATGCGTAAGGTGAAGTGGGGAGTGCTCGGCTGTGCGGCGTTTGCGAAGAGTACCGCGATTCCGGCGATGCTGAAGGCGGAAGGCGTCGAACTGACCGGTATCGCCAGTCGCGATCTGGACAAGGCGAAGGCGTTTGCGCAGGAGTTCGGGTTCGCCAAAGCCTTCGGCTCCTATGAGGACCTGCTGGCGGACCCGGAGATCGAAGCCGTCTACAATCCCTTGCCGAACGGCATGCATCCAGAGTGGACGATCAAAGCGGCGGAAGCCGGCAAACACAGCCTGACGGAGAAACCCTTCGCCGCGAACCTGGCGGAGGCGGAAGCCGTGGCTGCGGTCGTCAAGAGACAGGGCACGCTGGCTATGGAAGCCTTTATGTGGCGATTTCATCCGATGCACCGCCGCACCCGTCAGTTGATTCAGGAGGACCATATCGGTCCCGTTCGGTTTGTGCGCTCTGCCTTCACCTTTATGATCACGCGCGCGCCCAACGTCCGCCTCAGCTCCCAACTCGCCGGTGGCGGTCTGATGGACGTCGGATGCTACTGTATCAGCGAAGCGCGCTTCCTCTTCGATGCGGAACCCACTCGCGTCTTTGCCCAGGCCGATTTCGATCCGGAGTACAAAGTGGACATGCTTGCGAGTGCGATCCTGGAGTTCCCGCACGGTCGAGCCACCTTCGACTGCGGATTTGAACTGCCGTATCGGTGCGACTACGAGGTCGTCGGCAGTAAGGGCCGCATCATCTGCCCTAACGCGATCCTGCCGGGCGAAGCCGCGGAACTCCTCATCGAAGTCAACGGCAAAATGGAACGGGAGTTGTTCCCAGGGGTGAATCAGTGGTCGCTGGAGTTCGAGCACCTGTCGCGCTGTATCTCCGAAGGCACGCCCCTGGACTACGACTGTGAGGACGCCATCAAGCAGCAGCGGGTCATCGACACCGTCTACCGATCCGCACGATCCGGCCAATTCGAAACCGTCTGAGGTCACCACCTCCGGGGAGAGAACGCGATGAGCTACTATCTCGGCATCGATGGAGGCGGCACCAAGTCCCTCGCCGTCATTCGGGACGATGCGGGACGCGAGTGCGGCCGCGGCACGGGTGGTCCCGGCAATATCGCCTTCAACGACGAGGCGACGGTGCTGCGGTCCGTCCGGTCTGCAGTGGCGGAGGCCAGGCAGGTCGCGGGGCTGCCCGATGCCAGGTTCGCAGCCGTCTGTGCCGGGATGGCAGGCTACTCGGTCGAACCACGCCGGGCCGCCTTCGACGCGGTGCTGCGGCAGGAGGTCGATGCGGATCGCTATCGGATCGAGCCGGACTACGTCATCGCCTATTGGGGCGCCAGCGAGGGCGAACCGGGGGTGGTGATCATCGCCGGAACCGGCGCGGTCGCCTACGGACGAAATGCCGAGGGGGCGACCCATAAGGAGGACGGTTTCGGCTATCTGCTGGGCGATCGCGGCAGCGGCTTCAATCTGGGACTCTATGCGCTACGCTATACCCTCGAAAGCATGCAGCAGGGCCGGAGCGATGCGCTGACGGATGCCGTACTCGCCCACACCGGAGCGACGATCCAGAACGAGATACTCCAGTGGCTGTATGGAGAGTTCAGCACGGCACGCGTCGCGAGTCTCGCGCCTATCGTCGGTGCACTTGCGGAGAGCGGAGTTCCTGCCGCGCGCACACTCGTCGCGGAGATGGCGCGCCGGCTGCGACACACGGTGCGGTCGATACGCCATGCGCTCTGGCTGCCCCGCAATGCCCCCGTCTATCCGTTGGGCGGCCTGTGGCAGCTCGGCCCGTTCTTTCGGGCTGAGTTCGCGGAACCGACCTGGCCGGGCCATGCCGAGACGCCACTGGAACCCGAGGGACTGCCAGGCGGACGCTTCACGCTCGCAGAACCCAAACACGATGCTGCCGTCGGCGCGGCTATCCTGGCTGCCATGGAGTAGGCAACAACTGATTCCCCGGCACTTCAATAACAGTGATGGGCCGCAGAGAATCTCTTCTCTGCGGCCCATCATCATTTTGCGGGAGGTCTATAAGCCGGGTTTTGTCTTTGTGTGGTCATCTCTCTACGAAGCCGGTTGCCCGGCCCCTCTTGCGATCTACCCGGAGGATCAGCGAGCCGCCTCATCTCCTCCTGTCAGATCTTGCTCCCGATGGGGTTTACCAGGCCGACGTGTCTCCACGCCGCCGGTGCGCTCTTACCGCACCATTTCACCGTTGCCGCCAGGCGGCTGTATCATTTCTGTGGCACTTTCCGTCGGGTTACCCCGCCCGGACGTTATCCGGCATCGCGCCCTATGGAGCCCGGACTTTCCTCTCCGGAATGACCGACCGCAGGCAAGCCCGCAGACGCCCCTTCCGCAGCGACCACCCGACCTCCCGCCGCTCATTCTACCTCAGTCGCTGCCCGGCGTCAAATCGGGTCGAGGATCTGCTCGGAAGTCATACGGCGGGCCATGGCGCACACACGGCACGATTCGTCATCACACAGCAGGGCCGACGGATTTCCCTGAAGCATCGCGATCGCCATCGATACCGCTTGCTGCTGGCGCATCAACTGGCTTTCGGCGTTGCCGATATACCTGCGGTGCAGGATACGACCCTGGCGCAGCAGTGGTTCGATCTTTGCAAAGCCGGCGGGGCAGCCTGGACTGCCCAGCATCGTCGTCTCCTCGCCCGTAATCGACTTCATCGGTGCGGTACGGTGGACGTAGGGCACGCTCGCCCATATTTCGGCAAGATGGAAGGAGATGTTGTCCGTATGCCCCACGCCGATGAGCAGGATCCAGCCGTTCCGCTGGTGCAGGCGAGCCAAAGGGCTGTCCGAACCCAGCGGATAGTGGAAGGGACCATGGGATATCAGCGCCTCGGCATCGTGACCGATCGCGGCGAAGGAGAGCGCCGGATGTTCGCTGCGAAAGGCGTCGGGGCGCCGACGCACGGCCTCTGCAAAGCCGACTTGATCGGAGCCGGAGGAGGACCGGAGGATCGGACCCGGATTCAGAGGATCGTCGCTGCCGGATCCGTTCGTCTGCGCGGGAGTCAAGGGAGCGTCGGAAGAGACATGCGTTTCCAATTCGAGCGTAAAGGTGGGAACCAGAAGAGTGCCTTCGGCTCCCAGGACCTCTTGGAACGCGGCCACAAGGGTCTCCGCGCCGCCATCGACGGGGCCGATCGCATCGAGCGACGCGTGCACGAGTACCGTGCTTCCGGCGGGCAGCCCGATGTCTGTGAGATCATCTACGAGTTGTTTTTGCGTCCACATAAGCGGTACCACCCGATAACTGCACGGAATTCGCCCACGATTCCGGTGCAGTGGCGTTGTCGTCAGAGATAGCCGAGGTCTTCCAGGCGACGGGCGAGTTCCGCCTCCTCTTCGGCGGTATAGGCGTCATCCGGCTTGGGCGCGGCTCCGATCGCCTGTCGGCCCATGCCGGGAGGCGGCGTGATGCCGAAGGCGTCGAGCACGGTCGGCGCAATATCGTAGATCGAAAGATCGGCGCGGCGTTGGCCATCTCCCAGCGGTGCGGCGCCTGCATTGGCCATGAGGAAGATACCCTCCTGGGCATGGTTGGCATCGTCCGGGCCGGTATCGTTATCGTGGGTCCAGACCGTCCCATGGCCGATGCTTCCCACCGAACGCCAGTGGAGATCCCCAAAGTAGACGATCAGATCCGGCGCGACGTTCCGCATCGCCGAGTATGTCTGCTCGGGGCGGAAGACTCGGGTACCGATCGATTTGCCGTGTTCATCTCCCAGCGCTTCCAGACGGGCAGTCAGTTCCGTGCGCAGGCTTTCGACGTCTGAAGCAGGAACGATCCCGTTGGGTTCGCGCCCTTCGACATTGAGAAACAGCCGACCGTAGTAGCCGCCGTCTCCCCAGGCCCGCGTCCGCGACCAGTCCACCAGGGCCGGGCTGAATTTGGAGACCTCTGTCACAGGCTCTTTCAGGACCAGATAACCCTCCTGAATCAGCCACTCGTTAAAACAGATGCCGCCGTCCATGCGCTTCGCTCCATGATCGGAGACGATCAGCAGGCGCGTATCCGGTTCCAGCACAGAGAGAAAGCTTCCGATCTCGGCATCGAGCGCGACGTAGTAGTCGCGGATGGCATGTTCCAGCGGATTGGCGGCCACATATTTCGGGTGCTGCGGGTCGAAATACTTCCAGAAGGCGTGATGGATTCGATCCGGACCCATCTCGACCATGATGAAGAGATCCCAGGGCTTGGTCGTCGCCAGGTGGCGGGCGAGCGCGAACCGCTGTCGGGTCATCGCGTAGATGTCGGCCAGCAGGCGTTCTTTATCCTCCGTACGAAACTCGCGGGTATCGAACAGATAGTCCCCCACGACCTCCTCGATCTCGACCTTCAGTTCCGGAGGATAGGTGTAGTCGCTGCGGGTGTCGGGAGCGAGGAAGTCGCCGATCAGTAGGCCGTTCATCGGCTTGGGTGGATAGGTCAGCGGCACGCCGAGGGCGATGGAACGCTTGCCGTGTTCGCCGAGGATGTCCCACAGCGTCGGTTCGTGGACCAGGCGGCTGCTCGCGAACTGCAGGCCGTCATAACTATGATCGCGTCGGTTGCGAAAACCGTAGATGCCCAGAGCGCCGGGATCTTTGCCGGTCATCATACACATCCAGGCTGGAACGGTGATCGGTGGGATGGTGCTGGTAAGCGGACCCCACACACCACGGTCCCGAACCTTGCGTAGATTGGGAAGCAGGTCCGACCACAGATCGAAAACCAGTTCGGGGGCGGCACAGTCCAGCCCGATCACACACACCTTTTGCGACATCGTAGTTCCTTCGTCTGTTCTCACGGGAGCGAATCCCCGCCATTCCTGTTCCACATCTGCGTTCATAACTCCTGCCGATAAAAGTGATTGGAGCTGAGGATACCCGTACATTTCGAAACCGATCTCTTTTGTATTCCGTAGTCGGGTAGAATGTGAAAGGGAACGTTGTGCGTGGGAGAGGGTGCGCGAAACTATGGCAAAGAAGCTCATTCTGGGCGGCGGCTTAGCGGTTCTGATCGTCGTGATCGTCAGTTGGTATGGGGTGAAAACCCTCATGAAGGCGGTTCCGGAGGAGCAGCGCAGTGAGACGGTGCTGCGGGGCAACGTCGAGATCAAGGTTGTCGAAAACGGGGTGATCGAGCCTCTCAAAAAGGTCGATGTGAAGTCGAAAGTGGGCGGGCGTGTCAACAAACTGCTCGTCGAGGAGGGGCAGGTCGTTCAGGCCGGGCAGGCTCTCGCGATTACCGACCCGGAAGAGATCGACACCCAGGTCGCCGCGCTGCGCGCCCAGTTGCAGGGCACGGAGGCGCGTCTGGCCTCGGCCCGCAAGAACTCCAACTACCAGCAGAGTCAGACCACCACGAACATCGATGCCGTTCGACAGAATGCGGAGAGCGCTAAGGCACGCCTGGATATCGCGGAAGCGGAGGCCAAAGTGCAGCCGAAGCTGACCGACCAGAACATTCAGATCGCGGAGGCTAATCTCGAATCCGCGCGTTCCAACTTGAAAGCGCTACAGGACAATGAGAATCTCATGGTGGAGTCGACCCATCCCAATGCCGTCGTGACCGCCCAGACCGCCTTTGATCAGGCGAAAGCGCAGGCCGACAACGCGAATCGCAATCTGACGCGCCAGCGCCAACTCCTCGCCAAAGGCTATGTCGCACAGCAGGCCGTCGATAGCGCTGAGACCGACACCGGAGTCGCACTCTCCCACATGCGGGAAGTCAAAGATCGCCTCGATCGTATCGAACGCACGAATAAGCTCGAAGAGAACAATCTTCGCAATCAGATCGCAGCCTCCAAGAGTCAGGTGCATCAGTTGGAAGTCGCCCTCGAAGAGAGCCGCACCAACGTCACTCCTCTCACCAAAAAGAGCGAACTCGCCAGCGCGAAAGCGGCCTATCTTCAGGCGCTGGCCCAACTGGCATCGGCGCGGTCCGGCAAGACGCAGGACGCGATGCGCACCGACGACATCAAGGCTGCCGAAGCCGAAGTCAGCCAGATCCAGAACCAGCTCAACACCAACCTGATCCACAAGCACGATACGACCCTGAACTCCCCAATGACCGGCGTGGTGACGAAGCGCTATGTGGAGGAGGGAGAGATCGTCACCTCCGCGATCGGCGCGTTCAATGCGGGTACCTCGATCTTCCAGATATCCGATCTCGCCACGATGCTCATCAAGATCAATATCAACGAAGTCGATATTCCAAAGGTGAAGGTGGGCCTCTTGACCGAGGTATCGCTCGACTCGGTGAAAGGGAACATCTTCCCGGCGGTCGTACGCAAAGTCGCGACCTCCGCACTGGGCAGCGAAGCCGGCGGCCAGGGTGGCGGCGGGGGCGGTCAGGGGGTCGTCCGGTTTCCGGTCGAGATTCGTGTGAACAAGACGGACAAGCGCTTGAAGCCGGGAATGAGCGCGCGCTGTGCGATCATCGTCGCGCGCCGCACGAATGTTCTGCGTGTTCCGACCAACTGTGTCCACTCCGAAGGTGGCAAGTCCTATGTCATGCTCGTGACCTCAGCGATGAAAGACGGGAAATCGGTCGAAACCGCTACCAAACGGGAGGTCGTCACCGGCTTGAAGGGGGACGACTCCATCGAGATCATCTCCGGCCTGAAGGAGAAGGATCGGGTGCGGCCTAACCCCTTCACCGGTCCGGCAAGGAAGACCATCGACATCAATATGGGCCCAGGCGGCGGCGGCTAAGGCGATATCAGCATACTATGAACTTATTTCGTTCCGTACAGACGGCTCTGGCCAATCTCATGGCGAACAAACTGCGCTCCGTCCTGACGATGCTGGGCGTCATCATCGGGGTCAGCTCCGTGATCATCATGGTGGCGATCGTGGATGGCGCGTCCGCACGCGTGACCGATGAGTTCAAACGGATGGGCTCCAGCCTCATCATCATCTACTACGAACCCAACGGGCGTGACAACAAAGCGACCACGCGTCGTATCGATAGTATGAAGATGGTCGATATCGAAGCGATGAGCCGGGACTGCGATCTGATCCAGGATGTATCTGCGGAGATGCCGCTGGGCGGCGACGGTAAAGTACGCTTGAACGATCAGGAGGTCAAGGTGTCCGGCAACGCGGTGATGCCGGCTTACGAGCGTCTGCGCAACGTCATCGTCGGACATGGTCGCTTTATTTCGGACGAGGATATGAATACGTGGGCGAAGGTCTGCGTGATCGGCCCCAAAGTCGCCACCGAGTTGTTCAACACCGACGACCCGTTAGGCCGGACTCTTCAGTACCAGGGGCTGAGTTTGACGGTCGTCGGGGTCCTCAAACCGAAGGGCAGATCCCTGGAAGGAGACGCCGACAAGACCGTGTATCTGCCGCTCTCGACCGTGCAGAAACGGATTCTGGGATCGGAGAGTGTGGGGGTGGTGTTCGCCGAGCCGAAGGACCCCAAGAAGATCAATCAGGCGATGGATCAGGTCTGGCAGATGCTCATGCGGCGCTACGATAACCTGCCGGGATTCCACGTGGATAGCCAGGAGAACATCCTCAACAGCATCAACCGGATTCTGGCGATCTTCGCCATCATGTTGAGTTCGATCGCAGGATTGGCGCTGCTGGTCGGGGGCATCGGCATCATGAACATCATGCTGGTCTCGGTGACGGAGCGTACCCGCGAGATCGGCGTCCGCAAGGCCGTCGGCGCGAAACGGCGGGATATTCTCACCCAGTTTCTGATCGAGTCCGCGACCGTTTCGGGGTTGGGCGGGCTGATCGGGATCGGTGTCGGCGCAGGCATCGCCTATGGGATCGGCTTTATCACGCAGTTCATTCCGGCGATGGTCGATTCGCAGACCGGCCAGAAGGGCCTGAATATCTATCTGCCCGTAAGTGTTTCGTTGGGCGCGTTCGCGTTCTCGGCCTTTGTCGGGATCTTCTTCGGCATCTATCCTGCCATCCGCGCCTCCCGCCTCGACCCGATCCAGGCACTCCGCCACGAATAAAAATCAGCCGCCCCTTCCGGGGCGGCTGTTTTGTTACGGCGCAAGTTTTTGTAGTTTCGCCACGATCTCCGGCACGGTCGCGGGATGGGCCGCATATTTGCCGTTTTTGTCGATGATCAGCAGGGTCGGAAGGGCGATGAAGCCGAACTTCTGCATCACGATTCCATTCTCATCCGACAGGATCGGATAGGTGAGTTGATGCTTCTTGCGGAACTCTTTGAGTTTCGGAAACGGATCCGGCACCCCCTCCTGCACATCGAAACCGATCACCTGAACACGGTGGGACTTGAACTTTTGCCAGACCTCTTTCTCGATATGAGGAGCCTCCTCATTGCAGATTCCTCACCAGTTGGCGAACATGACCAGTACGACGGTTTTGCCGCGATAGTCGGAAAGCTTGACGGTCTTCCCCAGATCGTTCTTGAACGCGAAATCCGCGACTTTACTGCCGATTTTGTAGGTTGCTGTGGTCTGTGCCGGACTCTGCCGCGTTGGCAGCGCCAGCGACACAAGGACGAGCAAACCTGCGATTGTCACCGATCTTTTCGACATGATGTTTACTCCTTGGATCTCTAACGGCTCATGTAGCTGTGTTTTGAAGGCTATTGCTGAGCGCGATGAGGACCGCGCGGTAGGCGGGGCTGTGGATGTTGTCGGCCCACATCACGATCGCGTTCTCGCCGTTATCGGTGTAGTAGTTTTTGCGAACCGCGGCCTCGTAGAAGCCGAACTTCTGATAGAGGTTTCTGGCAGCACGGTTGTGCTGACGCACCTCCAGCGTGGCGCGGGAAGCGCGTCGGCGAATTCCCTCTTCGAGGAGGGCGAGCAACAGTCGCTCGCCGATACGCCTGCCCCGATGCTGCGGATGGACGGCGAGCGTGGTGATGTGCGCTTCATCCATAATTACCCATGCCCCTCCGAACCCGACGACCTGTGAATCACTGTGTGCGACCAGATAACAGGCCGACCGATTGGAGAGTTCGGTGGTAAACGCAGTCGGCATCCACGGGACGGGGAAACTCAATCGGTCGATGTGGAGGACGGCTTCCATATCTTCGGCCCGCATGGGTTCCACGGAGATATGTTCGCTGCTTTCGGGCATAATGTTACTCGTTCAGGCAGGGTTCGTTAGATTCAGTATATCCTACCGCTCTGTCGGTGTCAACGGTTGTTCGATGCCGGACGGTCGGTATCGGACTGGGAGCGGGTGGGAACTTCAAGCGCATTTCGATAGAGACTGTACGCTTCGACATCCTGCCCGTTTGCCAGATAGCAGTCCCGCAGGTTGGCGCGTGAATTGTCGTCCCTGGGGTTGAGCAGGAGAGCGCGCTTGTAGTCTTCGATGGCGGCAGAGTAGTGGCCCTGCTCCTGTCGCGCCCATCCGCGGTGCGGCAGAATCCACTGGAGGTAGGGATGTGGATGGTAACGCAGCCCGGCGTGACTCCAGAGCGCGCGCTGGCAGGCAGGACTATCGACCGCGGTTACAAAGGTTGAATCGGCAGGTCCGTTCGGCATGAAGGCGGCAAGGAGAGTGTTGAAATTCTGCTCGACCTTGTCCCACTGTGCCGTCGTCTCATATCCGAACGCCTTGCCCCCATAGGCCGGGATGAAGTTGGGGTCGCCGTAGATCTCAGCATCCATCAAGGTGGAGTTGTTTCGCCAGCACTGGACGTCCGCAACGGTTTCCCAACTATAGTAGCCGATCAGGAATATCAGCGCAGGCCACGCAAACGCAGAGAGTCTCATGCGCCGAGAGGACGGTCGCGGGGTGAGCACGGACTCGATATATGGGTCCACAGATTGCTCGCGCTGATCGGAATACGACATTCGTAACTGCCACCAGTCAAACAGTTTATCCAGCACTATTCCCAGTAGTCCCGCAAATCCCATGAGCGGAATGACCGCCCGATAGACGGAGGCAAATTGGGACGGGATCGGAATAAGGTTGATGCAGGGAACGAAGGTCAGAGCGATCCAGAGGGCGCAGAAACGGATCGTGGAATGATGGCGATACTTCCAGACCGCGGCTGCCCCGAGGAAGCAGAGCAGATAGCCCGTGATTGCGATAACGGGTTGGGGAATGTCCCACGGCCCCAGGGTAGATTGATGGAACGGTCCAACTGCAGGAAAGAGCAGAACGCGCTCGAAATACCAGAGTGTGCGACCGATCATCTCGATATGGAGGAGAGGACTCCAGTGAGGATTGGACACGTCGCTGAGGTGACCGATCTGTTTTGCCGCCAAACAGTAGACGACGACAGGCACCAGATAGAGCGCCAGTAGAGGCAGGTGCTGTTTCGGAAACCGATAGCCTCTGCGCCAGAGCAGGAGGGGCAGCACAACGAGCGCCAGGATTCCCTGAAAGTCCTTTGTGAAGACCGCGCAGGTATAGGCGAACAGGCTCAGGAGGAACCAGGCAAACCGACGTGCGCCGGAGTTGCGAGAGGCGGGATCCTGGGCGACGTCCCAGGCAAAGGGGGTGGGTGAGGCGATACGCTCGGCGCTATTCCAGGCGCCGATCGCGAATAGAAAGAGAAAGAGATGGCCCATGCTGTCCGGCCTGCCGCCGATGAACGTCGTGGCGGTGACTTGCAGTGGATGCAGGGTAAAGACCAGCCCGGCCAGGAGAGCCCGACGCTCTTTCTGAAACAGTAAAAAGAAAAACCAGAACGCCGTGGCGCATGCAGCCGCGTGAAGGATCAGATTTTCCGCGTGATACCAACGGGTCTCCCTGCCGTAGGTCAGATTGTCTTTGTACACGAGGTCTCTGAGCGCAAAAGTCGCGGTGAAAAGCGGGCGATAGTAGAGTTCAAAAACAGGATGACGGAAGCAGTCGATCGGATCCGCGCCACATCCGCGCTGTTGGACGGAGTAGACGAGATCGTTGTCGTCAATGACTTTCTGAAAGGTCTTGTCCAGGCACTGTAGCTGGAGCAGCAGTCCGAACAGCGTAATCGCCAGGGCCGTCCAGATATAGAGCGCGGTCGGCCTGTTTGAAGGAGCAGACTGCGGTGTTTCGGCGGGAATCGTCATGGCTTCTTTCCATCGAGCGGAGAAGAGATACGCGATTGAAGCGCCTCGACATCGGGCAGCGTCGTGTCTCGCGGGCCGGCTTTGTCGCGGCGGTAGGCTCCAATGAGCCGGAACATCAGCCAGAAGGCGCTCAGGCCGAAGGGCATCAGCGCCACACTGAGGATCAGGAAGAGAGGTGACGTCGACAGGAACTGCGTACGCGCGAGCGCGATCCCGAGGGCTCCTAAAACGACAACGAACAGGCGCACGGTGTCGATGCGCGCGCGCCGTTCCGGGTGTTTGCGCGGCGTCCGCATCAGACGCCCGCTCGCCACACAGAGCAGGACGAGGCAGAGGAGTATCAGAATGATACAGAAGCGTGCCAGCGGGACGACAATCAAGCGAGTTTACCTTCCCTTGGAAGTCTATACCTGAGCGGTGAAGGTCGCAAGCGGGAGAAACTCCGCATCCGGGGGAGCCTCCATCGGCCCAAAATGCGCCCCGCCGACCTCTCCGATTGCGCCGTCCGAGGTCGGTTCGAGAAGACGCGCTTTGGTGATTGTGCCGATCAGATGGGAGCCTCCGGTGAACTGGACGCGGATGTAGTTGCTGGTATAGCCGCTGAGCAGGGCGAAGGAGTCGGGGCGGACTCCACTTTGGATCGGCTCGTTGCCATCGTTTCCGCTCTCGCCCGCCTCGTCCGCACTGCGTCCGGGAGCTTCCTTGCCTTCCACCAGAACTTCGAGTTCGCGCCCGATATAGCGCTGGATGAACCGGGCCTGCGTTTCGCGGCAGGCGGCCGCGAGTTCGTGGCTGCGCGCTTCCTTCTCCGCATCCGACACCTGATCTCTGCGCTCCGCGGCGGGCGTGTTGGGTCGGGGTGAGTAGCGGAAGAGGTGGGCGCGCGCATACCCGACAGACCGCACGACATGCAGGGTGCTCTCGAAGGCGGCGCGATCCTCCCCTGGAAAACCGACCATGATGTCGCTCGTGATGGCGAGATCCGGAATGCGGGCGTAGGCGGCGCGGCACCGATCCAGATAGAACTCCTGATCGTACGGGCGGTTCATCCCTGCCAGGACGCCGCTGTCTCCGCTCTGGAGAGGAATATGCAGATGGCGACACAGTTTCGGCTGAGAGGCGAAAGCATCCAGCAGCCTGTCGGTCACCTGGGTCGGCTCGATCGAAGAGAGGCGCACGCGTTGGATACCCGGCACGTCCGCGAGGCGCAGCAGCAAGTCTGCAAGATCGGGGGAGGAAGCTTCTGCGCGGTCGTGAAGGGAGAGCCGTGGCAGCTCCTGGCCCGGAATCGCCCGGAAACCGTCCTGGCCGTAGGCGCCGACCAGCACGCCGGTGATCACGATCTCTTTGAAGCCCTGAGCAGCGCGTCGTTCTACCTCAGCGACCACCTCGGCCATCGGGCGGGAGAGCATGTATTTGCGGGTATACGGGATCGAGCAGAAGGCGCAGAAAACGTTGCAGCCGTCCTGCACTTTGATCGTGGCGCGGGTTCGTCGAGGCGCAATACGCCGCTCGGCAGGATTCGCCGCGTTTGCGTCGATCTCCTGTTGAAGGTGCGGATAGGTCGCCATGACGCGCCCGAAGGTCTCCAGCTTGTGCTGATTGGGCACCAGCAGCGTCGCCTCTTCGACCGTCTCGCCTTTGATCTGAGACATCTCGCCGTAGCATCCGGTCATCACTACGATCGACTCCGGGTTCTGGCGGGCTACTTTGCGCACCATGTGGCGGGATTTGCGCTCGGCGGCCTGGGTCACCGAGCAGGTGTTGATGACATAGACGTCCGCCACCTGATTGAACTCGGTAATGGCGAAGCCGCCCTCCTCGAAATCGTCGAGGATGCGCTGGGTCTCATACTGGTTGACTTTGCAGCCAAGCGTGATAAATGCGGCAGTCGGCACGGCAAACATTTCCTCTCATAAACCTAATCGACAGTTGACACAGTGTACCACGAACGCCTCTGTTCGTCAAAATCGGTTTGTGAAAATCTGGCCTGGAAATGCCTTGACGAATCGGCGCGGTCGTGCTATACTACGAGTGGCTTTCCTGTGGGAAGCCGAAGTGCAAACGGGGTGTGGCTCAGCTTGGTAGAGTGCACGGTTCGGGACCGTGAGGTCGCTGGTTCGAATCCAGTCACCCCGATGTAAATGCGAATGGCGCGAAGAGATTTCTCTTCGCGCCATTCGCATTTTAGGTTGGGTTACGCGGACGTTGTGGAGCTGCGCGTAGGCGCTGTATCCAGATTCGGCTCGCGGATCGGCACGGCGGCGAGCGTGGTTCGAGGGCTGGTGAAGCGACTGAGATAGACGCCGAAGTACCAGAGACTGATGGCGATTCCGACGACGAGCATGGGCAGCAGCATCGGCTGGTGCAGGCGCTCGCAGAGAAGGCCGATGCCTCCACAGACGAGGCTCAGCATGTAGAGCGCGAAGACCGCCTGCTTCTGGGTAAGGCCCGAGTAGACGAGGCGGTGCGAGCTATGGTCTTTCCCGCCCTGCGAAATCGCCCGGCCTTCGCTCTTCCGCCGAACGATCACCAGGAGCGTATCGAAGATCGGCAGCGTCATCAGCAGGAACGGAATCGTGAGCGATTCGAGGGGTGCGGATTGCGGCCGAACAACGCCCAGGATGGTGAGGCCCGCCAGCATATAGCCCAGGAACATACTGCCACAGTCGCCCATGAAGATGCGGGCGGGAGTCGCGAAGCGGCAGTTGAAGTAGAGGAAGCCCAGGCAGGACGCCGCCAGCAGGGCGCTGAACAGCCCGGTGAGAGTGTCCCCATGCGCAAAGGCGTAGAGCGAGAGGACACCGCTGACCGCGGCGGCGGTGCCCGCTGAGAGGCCGTTCATATTGTCGAGCAGGTTGAACGCGTTCGTCAGGGCCACCATCCAGAGCAGAACGGCCGGCAAGGCGAACACATAGAGAGGCGCATTGTGCGCCAGTCCCATCCCGATGAGAAACGGCGTGACAGACATCACCTGACCCAGGAGCTTGACAAGCGGATTCAGCGGAACTGCATCGTCGCGAACGCCGAGCGCGAAGAGAAAGATTCCGCCGACGAACAGTCCGATCAGCTCATAGGAGCGCGGAGGGGTATAGCGCGCCAGGACGCAGGCGCTTGCCAGCAGGAAGGTAAGGACGATCGCGACCCCGCCGAAGAGAGCGGTCGGCGTCTGATGCCAGCGATCCGCTTTCGGTTTGGCGATGAGGTTGTATCTGCGCGCGGTCACGATGGTCAACTGTGTCAACACGACCGAGACCACCAATGCGAACAGCAGCAGCACGGCACAGAGGGAAGGAGTGGGTTGCATCACCGCAGTACCTCCTCTGCCTGTCCGGAGATCGCTCCAACCGTTGTGGGCGACTGCGCGCGGAAATGGTCAATGACACGCTCCAGAATGCCGTTGAGATCGACGGTCGGTGTATAACCGATCGCCTCGTGGATTTTGGTGATGTCCGGCGTTCGGAACTCCATATCCTCGAAGTCCTTGCCGTAGACCTGCTCAAACGGGATCACGCGGATCTCCGAAGACGAATCCGTCATCGCTTTGACGCGTTGCGCCAGATGCAGGATGGTGACCTCTTCGCCGTTGCCAACGTTGAACACCTCGCCGATCGCGCGCGGGCAGTCCATCAGGTCGGTGATCGCGCGCACGGCGTCGCCGACGTAGGTGAACGAGCGCGACTGTGTGCCGTCGCCATAGACGGTGATGGGTTCGCCTTTGAGCGCCGACTGCACGAATCGGGGGATCACCATGCCGTACTGCCCGGTCTGGCGCGGTCCGACCGTGTTGAAGAAGCGGGTGACGACGACCGGCAGATTACGCTCCCGATGATAGGCCAGCGCAAAAAACTCGTCGATCGCCTTGGCGGCGGCGTAGCTCCAGCGCCCGACGGTCGTCGGTCCGTAGATCCGTTCGTCGGTCTCCTTGAGGGGCTGGTTCACCTTATGACGCCCATAGACCTCGGAGGTCGAGGCGATCTGGATCTGTTTGTGGAACCGATGCGCCAGCTTGAGCGCGATCTCCGTCGTATGGAGGTTGACCTCCAGAGTACGGACGGGACTGTCCACGACACGCTGAACGCCGACCACGGCGGCGAGATGATAGATGTGATCGACCTTCTGCACCAACTCATTCATCACGGATTCGTTTCCGGCGGAATCGCATACGAAGTGGAAACGAGCGTTCTCCCGAAGATGCGCGATGTTGTTGAGGTTCCCGGTAGAGAGGTCATCCAGGGCATAGACT
>Ga0207705_10001528_pt1 | contig 18357 bp, 12 predicted proteins | sample KBSC13metaG_FD_184314 | JGI IMG/M metagenome (GOLD analysis project Ga0207705, IMG submission 184314) | Corn rhizosphere microbial communities from Kellogg Biological Station, Michigan, USA - KBS C1-3 metaG (SPAdes) (version 2) | ecosystem: Host-associated > Plants > Roots > Rhizosphere > Soil ...
CGGGGTCGAGCGGCTGGTTGTCGTGAAAGGTTGCGGGGCGCGTGCTCTCGCCGCCAATGTCCAGGATGTCGGCGCCTTCGGCGATCATGCGCTGGCCGGCGGCGATGGCGGTGTCGACGGTGGCGTGGAGTCCTCCGTCGGAGAAGGAATCAGGGGTGACGTTGAGCACGCCCATGATCAACGTGCGTTGGCCGAGATGTGGGATGGCGGTCATGGATAGAATAGTACCGCGCGCCTTGGCCCCCACGACGATAAACGTCATGGCTAGGCGGGCTTCGCCGAGACGTCCGTCCCGGACTGAAGAAGGATTGGTAGGTTAGTTGTAGAACTTGACGCCGCCCCAGGCGCTGAGCATGGTGTGGCCGGCGACGCGCTCGGGTAGCTCCTCTTGAGCAAGCCCCTGGGCGCGGCCCATGGCATCTTCACTGAGCGTGAAGCCGCGGGACTGCACGGCGAGTTCCGGGTTAGCGCAGAGTTGGTGGTTGAAGTCCCAATCCTCGGTCGCCAGCAATAGTATCTGATGGAGCTGATACTCGTCGAGGGCATCGATCGCGTCGAGCGCGTCGGCGTAGATCTCGCTGCCGGGTACGGCGAGGTCACGGGTACGCGCATATTCCGCGAAGGCACTCCCAATCTCACCGCATTGCTGGAGCAGGAGGGCGCGCTTGAAATGGTGGTTCGGATTGAGCGGATCGAGACGGGTCATCTCGGTCGCCATATGGAGCGCTTTGTCCGTTTTGCCGATGTGCAGGTAAGCGATGCTGAGGACGTCGCGAGCGAATACGTTTCGCGGGGCAACGCGAAGAAGTTCCTTGCCCTCGACGATGGCGTCGTCGAACTGCGAAGAGTCGAGCAACGTCTCGATCAGGGCCTCGCGCGGATCGCAGAAGGCGGGCGACAGGTTCGAGGCGTGACGGAACGCGTGCACGGCGGCGTCGATGTGGCGGGCTTCGCGGTAGAGGAGGCCCAGGCGTAGGACCGCGCCGGCGTCGTCAGGGCGCATGTCGACGAGCGCGGACTGGCACTCGATGGCTTCGTCGACGCGTCCTTCGCCTGCAAGCACTTCCGCACGCTTTGCCAATCGCCTCGCGCGTGCTTCACGCTTTCGCTTATCGTTCGGGTCGACGTACTGCTCCGAAACCGCCGTCAACTGTATTGGCGAATTCATCCTTATTTCCTACTTGCTAGCGACGCTCAGATCCGAGAGTGTCTCCCACCGTTGGCGCGGGCGACCAGGCCTTGAGGCCGTATATCATACTGTCATCGGACAGGGTAAGCCTCGGCGGCTCCTTCGGACCGATGACGATCCCAATGACCAGGCCAACAAACGCGGCAACGGGCACACCTAACACCAGTATAGCAGCGCCCAGGTCGTCGTCAAGATGCCTCCACAACAAGACCACAAGGAACAGGAGAGTGGAAGCGATCAATGCGCCGAACATCCCGAACTTCAATTTCTTCACGAGTTGTCTCACAATCCCGTGCGATAGCTAAGACGCCATGGGCAGCGACGGACCCGTGGTCGGTTTGTCGCGCGTCGGTACGGTGCAGTCGTCGAGGACGCCGCTGGATGCACAGTCCTTGCATTCGCCCTCGGAGTGGTCGACACAGTTGGGCACTTCGCCAAGATCCTTTAGCCGGACCTCGACGAACTTCTGGGACTCGAGTTGGACGGTTACAATCTGCTGGAGCGGGCTGACCTCCTCGACCTTAGCGCGGCCCAGCGGTGTCATCACCACCATGCCCACCGCCGGCATGTTCGGCGGACCGGCCTCCGGCTCGCCGTACTCGTAGCGCAGGCAGCACATGAGTTTACCGCACAGGCCGGAGAACTTGGTGGGATTCAGGGTCAGATTTTGACCCTTGGCCATCTTCATGGACACCGGCTCGAACTCGCGCAGGAAGGTGGAGCAACAGGTAGGGCGACCGCAGGGACCGATGCCGGTGATGACCTTCGCGTGCTCGCGTGGCCCGACCTGGTGCATTAGCACACGGGTATGCAGCACGCCGGCGACCTCGCGGACGAGCTCGCGGAAGTCGATACGGCCTTCGGCGACGAAGTGGAAGGTGACCTGTGAATCGTCGAAGGCCCACTCAGCCTCGATGAGCTTCATGGGAAGTTCGAGACCCGCAACCTTCTGCTTGCATACGAGCATGGCGTCGGCCTGCCGACGCTGACCTCGCTCGTAACGATTGAAGTCCTGAGGGTTGGCGTGCCGCAGAACCCTCGGGAGCGGCAAGTTCACCTCGTCATCCGGCACGGCGCGGGGGCCGACCTTGACGAAACCGAACTCACTGCCATGGGGCGCTTCTACGACGACGTTGTCGTGCTCGGCGATTTCGAAATCGCCGGGGTCGTAATGATGTATCTTACCAATGGCCTTGAAGGCCACACCTACGACAATAGGCATTACTATGTTAACCTCCGGTGGAGGCGCTAATCCTTAACGTTTTCTTAATGTTCGGCGGCCACTAAGAGTTCACCTGCATTACGAAGGCAGGAAGCCCAACGATTCCAGTGACGCGGGCGACCGCCGCGCGACAAATGCGATCTCCCAGACTGTTCGGCCCTACATTTGCTGGAGCATGGGCTGCTGGTTGGTCTCAATTCGGGTCGGCTCACCCGGCAGTGAGATGCGCCAGCTCGACTGACCGGCTCACCCGTCGCTCTTAAATATGCGCTTGATGCGGTCGATAATGCCAGGCTTGTCGTCCTCGGCGATCGGGGCGCGGGCGACGGTTTCCTGAAGCTGGGACACGAGGCGTTCGCGCGAAAGGCGCTCGGCCTCTTCGCTGGGCATCGGCGTACCGAGAGCCGCCTCAGCGAGCTTGACCGTGCCGACAAGCGCCCTCGCCTCTTCGTCGAGCGGTTCGGGAGCGTTGTCCCCTTGTTTCGACCTGGCGTCAACGTAGTCAGCCAGAGCGTCTTCCGACATGCTGTGCCACCTCGTTAGAATTGTTCGTAGACTTTTTCGACTGTAAGTCGATCCGCTCGACGGCATCGACTCGGCGACGGATCTCCGCCCTGAGCGCCACGGTGGCGCGGTGCAGTAGCGACTTGATCGCCGACTCCGAGCGGCGCATCTCCAGTGAGATTTCCTTCAGCGAAAGGTCGCCCAGAAAGCGATAGATAAGGACCTCACTGTGGTCGGAAGGAAGGGCGGCGATACTGCTGCGGACGAGTTGCTGGATCTCGTTGCGCTCGACGATCTCCTGTGGCGACATGGCGGAGGCGGCGCCGGGTAGCCTGTCGCCGAGCAAGTCGCGCATCCCCTCGATGAGGGGGGCGTCGAGGGAGACAATCGACGACGGCGGCCGCTGGCGGCACGAGTCGACGATCAGGTTGATGGCGATTCGATGCAGCCACGGATAGAGCGACGCGGCCTGGCCGTTGGTCGCCTTGAAATCAAATCGTGGAAGAGATGCAAGCGCGCGGAGAAAGGTTTCGGAGGCGACATCCTCTGCATCGGCGGCGTTGTTCGTCTTGAGGTAGGCGAGCCGGTAGATGCGCGAATAGTAGCGAGCGTGCAGGGCGGCGAACGCCTGCCCATCCCCGCGTTGGGCCGCACGTACCAGCATCTGGTCGGTTTGAGTTCCGCTTCCGTCGACGCCGTCCGCACGATAGGAACGCGGTTCGTCCCCCGTCGGTGAAGTGGCGAGTATCAGACTGAGAAACATGCGTACGCTCCGTATCGGAGTGTACCATACTCGTAGTGCCTTTGCAAGAACTAATTCGACCAAGTGTCACGTTCTGTCAACGAGTGTCAACGAGCACATGGAATTAACGCCTACAATTCCGCTCACCATGCCCTGACCGGCATGGCTACGAAATAAACCCGCTCCGCGGCTAAGAACATAGAGAAGCAGTTATCGTGTGAGACGGTTTATCGGTACGACAGACTGACGGCTGACGAACTCCGATTCGATGAGTTCGCTTGTACAATGTCCATCGCTTTCCAGTTGCAATAACGCAGTGGCGGCGGCGCGTCCCAGGGCGGCACGAGGCTGCCGGATAGTGGTCAACCGGGGCGACACATAGTCCGCTACGGCGAAGTCGCCGAACCCGATGACCGAGAGGCCCTCGGGAACTGACACCCCCATATCCCTTGCCGCACAGATCGCGCCGATAGCGGACAGATCACTGGCGCAAACGATGGCGGTGGTGGAAGGACGTGCCGACAGTAAGGTTGCGGCGGCATCATAGCCACCGGCTTCTCGAAATCCAGCCGTAACTTCGGGCGCAGCTGGGAGTTCGTGCCGAAGCACAGCGTCGCGGAATCCCCGCAGACGCTCGCAGGCGTCGAGGTTGTCCTCAGGTCCTTTGAGGAACGCGATCGACCGATGACCGTGCTCCACCAGATGGTCGACCGCACGCTCGACGCCACGGGCATCGTCGATATAGACCGACTGGATGGACCGGAGCCGGTCGTGGCGGTTGATGGCGATGACCAGCGCTCCATCGCTCAGCAGCTGCTCGGCAAGGTCGACGTGCTCCGGTTCGATCAGCAGACACGCAACGAGGCTCCCGGTGTCCAGGCGATCGGGGATAGCGGCCGTTTCATAGGTGAGAACCGTGAAACTGCGTCCGCGCGATTCGAGCATCTGCCGAAATCCGTCCAGCAGTTCCGGAAAATAGTAGGGGTCGATCTCCAGAGCGTTCGACGGAAAGAGCAGCACGATTGGGCGATCCGTGGCCACGGCCTTCGTATCGACCACGAAGGTGCCCTTGGCGGGGATGCGCACGAGCACGCGGTCGTCGATGAGGCTGTCGACGGCGCGGCGGACGGTCATGTGGGCGACGCTGAACTGTCTGGCGAGGACAGTCTCGCCCGGGAGCCGCTTGCCCTTCGACCACCGGCCCGAAGCGATCTCGCGCTTGAGGGTGTCGGCTATATCGCGATACTTGCTTTTGGTAACGGTAGAGTTCATGAGATTTAAGATGACAGCGTAACGCTCACTTTAGTTACGCTGCCGGTCTGGCATCGTCCCCGCTCGTGTGCTCGCGACCCCAATAATTGGGTTGGTGCGGAGTGGTTACCCTCGCCGCCCGGAGATGTTGGCATGGCACTGAGGTCAGTTCGGCAATAGGACGTAGCCGTTCTTGGTGATCAGGCCGATGACCGTCCACAAGATAGCGTTCATACAGTCGCCCAGGATGAGGCCGAAGAAGAACGGCAGCAGGGTCCGGTAGAGTTTGATACCTCCGTACCGCATCACGGGTGCCTTGATCAACCAGCCGATGAAAAGCGAGAACCAGAGCATGTACATGGCCCAGCTTGACGCCACCACGAAGCCGGCGGGATGGAGCGGGAAGCTTGGTATCCATGTGCGACAGAGGAACAGGATGAACACGAACACAGCTCCGCCGGCGATATGTCCGAACGCCGGCAGGCTCGACGCTTGCGGCGATGTCAGCCGGTTCGCGGTCCAATTGAATGAGAGTTGCGGGCACGTGATGTAGGTGAACGGGTTCTTCATCGACGTCCCCCCGCCATGCGTGTACGGCAGCCAGATCGACGAGACCGCGCTGACGATGGTCGCCAGCACGACGCAGCCGGCAAGCGCCTTGGTCAGCGAGCGAGCGCTCAGGCCTGTGTCACTTGCGCCTTGATACGAGTTCAGCAGCGACGGCATCATGAACTCGCGCGGATCCTGCCAGCCGACGTGCTCGGCGATCGACGCCATCGCCAACGTCTGTGCGTTAAACGGTGTCGACCCGACCATCACTGTGGTGATCTGCGAGGCGACGAACGTATGCGTCACGAACAGCAAGCCCGCCTGCGCCACCAGCCACGAGAGCATGACGAAGACGATGAACGCTCCCGTCAAGATGGCGAGCGCCATCGAGGCCTGGACGTGGGCCACCGCGGTCAACCAGACGAAGAGGCCGACAAACGATCCAATTCCGCCGAAGAGGGCAAATCGATAGGAGGTCGGCTCCAAGCTGTCGTCGACGTCGGCCGCGCCCCGGAAGGCCTTGCGTAAAACGTCTCGCAGATGCTTGCGCATCGAGTAGATCAGCCACACGCCCATCATCAACACGCCGCCGGTTTCGTGATAGGTCACGAACGCCGGTCCCATCGAGTAGCCGACACCGGTGCTTGAGAGGTCCCAGTTGTAGAGCGCAGCAAGCAGCACCTGCCCTTTGAATAGCAAGTAGAACAGCCAGAGCGACAGACAGACTTCGCCCGATAACAGGTACGCGAAGCCGATGATCAGCGGATAGATGGCGAACTGGATGTTGTTCACGGCGTTGAACGGCGCCGACGTGATCACATCGGATGAGTTCCAGACCAGCGGGATATCCGGCACGGTCGGAACAAACAGGTGCAGCCCCTTGGCTGTGTGCACACAGGTGACGATTATCACCGCCGCCCAGAGCATCCGCGAGCGAAGCAGGCTGTTGAAGGCGTGCCCAGGTTCCGGCGTCTCCGCCAGCTGGACAGGGAGCTGAACCAGTGGGAACGAGAACTTCTCATTCTCGACCCATTGACGCCGCACGATGGTCGACAGGGAGAAGAACGCCAGAAAGATCAGCGCGACGAACAGACTCCACCACATCAGCGGGACTGCCCATGCGCCCCACGGTATCGATTGGCCTCGATGCAGGCCCTCGAAGAAGCCGGTGACGGCGGCAGGGTCGCTGACGAAGAGATAAGGGGGCAGGTGGGAGATGATCTTGGCGTCCCATCCGTTCGCCGGAGTCGCATAGTAGTGAGGGGCGACCAGGTGCGGGATCATATAGCGCATCAGCCCGCTCGACGGGATGCCGACCACTACCAGGATCATCGTCCACACCGTCATTATCTCGGCAGGCTTCCAGATTCTGTCTCGACGACCGACGGCGATCAGGATCGGGTTGACCACCAGCACGATCAATAGCATACCGAACAGGGCACTGATCGGGAAGAAGTTGCCCGAGAGATAAGTCGCGGCGATGTAGTAATCGTTATAAGGCAGGAGCGCGCACATCAGCAGGGCGATAACGAGGCCGGCCCCCACAGCCCGTGCGGTCACGGCGGATCGCTTGATTGGGCTCGGGCTATTCCGAATGTCTGGTTCGCGGCTCAATGTTTGTTCTTGCTTTAGCGCCATTCGAGATTTGCGTACTCCTGCATTTTAGTCTATTACTTCAATATTCCGCGTCGATTTGCGAGAATCTACGGACAAGCGACGCCGGGTGTGCCGCTGTCGCCGACATTGGCGAGACAGACATCGCGCGAGAAGTTCAAGCGGCCTCGCGACAATGACTTGACGTGGCCGTCGAGCCAGAGGAAGTTGCTCGTACTGCTGTGTCGATAGCGCGGCAGCTGACCGCAAGTCATCCAGCCGTTGTTACCGTCGCAGTCGCCCCGCACGAGCGACTTGTCCGTGGCGCCGTTTACCCACCAGAACGCGTTCGTAGAGAACGACGGATAGCCCCACTTGATGCCGTCCGGCGCAGTGACGGCATGCGACCCCGCCTCCAACAGCATGATCTTCTCTGATGGGTTCGGCACAATCGCCAGCGTCGATACGCTGCCTACAGCGCTGCCATCGCCGTTCGGGTTCGTGAGCGGGACGCCGTCCGCGGGATCGTCGATGGGGAAGATGTCGACGCGCAGATGGTACTGGTCGCCTTCATCGGACACCGGGAACGACGGGCACGACCACACACCGCCGTTGCGATGGGTGACGTCGCCGGCCTTGATATACGACGAGATCACCGTGCTCCACTCCGCAAGCTGGCCGCCCGGATCGGGCGGTGGCGCAGGATAGCTGAAAAGGCTGAGCGGATAGGTTTCGTCATAGTCCTGCACATACATCAGCATCGCCGTGCCGATCTGTTTCATATTGCTGGTGCAATTAATCTGCCTGGCCTTCTCGCGAGCCTGCGCAAAGACTGGGAATAGGATTGCGGCGAGAATCGCTATGATAGCGATGACAACGAGAAGCTCAATCAGGGTGAATGCGACGGATCTTCGAGCCATGTTGGACGCCTCTTTCGAATGATGGATAGGTCTTACGATCGCGAGACCTACTCTAGAGCGGATACCAATTCATTTTAACAGATATCGCTCCGTCTGTCAAGAACTGCTCTAGAGTAGAACCGGATAGTACATCATTCACCATGCGTGAGGGGGGCACGAGATCTACCGCCCCACGAAAATCACTTCATCGACAGCGATCGGTACTTTACTTGCATGCGATTCAGCCGAGCCAGCATGGGCATGAGACGGTCGACGAACTCGTCGTAGTGTCGACGGTCGCGGTCACTCCAAGCCACTTCCGCGAGCGCCGAAAGTCGCGGGAAGGCCATGTACTCGACCTGGTCCGGCGTCGGCATGTATTCTGTCCAGAGCTGCGCCTGAGTGCCCAAAACGTGATGGGCGTTGTCTGGGTTAAGGCCCTCCGGGATCGGCTCATACTCGTATACGCGGTTTAGCGGTAGGAATCCGCCCTGAGCCACGGGTTCCTTGTCGAGGTCCCTCGTCTGATACAGGTCGAGGTAGGTGAAGCCGACAGGGGCCATAACCACGTCGTGCCCGGCGGCGGCGGCTGTCAACCCGCCAGACTCGCCGCGCCAGGACATGACTGCGGCGTTCTCGGCAAGCCCGCCTTCGATAATCTCGTCCCACCCGATTAACCTTCGACCGTGCTCCGCCAGGAACTCGCTCATCCGGCTCACGATATAAGACTGCATCTCGTCTTCGTCTCGCAAGCCGAGTTCGCGGATCCGAGCCTGGACACGTTCGGACGACTTCCACTGAGTCTTGACAGCCTCGTCGCCGCCGATGTGAATGAACTTCGACGGGAAGATATCCATGACTTCCATGAGTACGTCGCGCAGGAAGTCCAGGGTTGTTTCGAAGGGATTGAAGATGTGCTCTATGATGCCCCAGGTCGGGCAGACGTCGACGCTGTCGCCGTGCACGCCGAGTTCGGGATAAGCGGCGATGGCGGCCTGTGCATGGCCGGGCATCTCGATCTCGGGAACCAGCGTGACACCCCGCGCCGCTGCGTACGCGACCAACTCGCGCAGTTCATCCTGGGTGTAGTACCCCTCGTGCGGGACATCGTCGAACACGGGTGCGTCGCGTGTGTGCTCGAGATGGCCAATCAGCGTCTTCTCTCGGCGCCCGCCCACCTCGGTCAACCGGGGATATTTCTTGATCTCAATACGCCAACCTTGATCATCGGTAAGATGTAGGTGCAGCGTGTTCATCTTATGCATCGCCAGCAGATCGACCATTTTCCGCAGGAATGCAATCGGCATGAAGTGGCGGGAGACGTCGAGCATCACGCCGCGCCAGGCAAAGCGTGGGCGATCCTCGATGACGGCACAGGCGACTTCGATAGGCCCTTCCGCCGGGATCAACTGAAGTAGCGACTGAACCCCATAAAACACGCCGACTTCTGTGGTCCCCGTGATGTCGATTCCGGACGGCCGGATGTCGACGCGGTAGCCTTCCGGTCCGAGCCCGAGGGCATCGTCGACGATCAGTGCGATGTCTGCCGGCCCCGCACTCGACGCCGCATCGACGCCGGCGTCGCTCAGGCCAACCGCGAGGACGTCTGCCGCAAACGCGGCACGACCGTCGCACGATATCGAGACTGTACCGTCGATGACGAACTGGCCGTCATGCGGCTCAAAGCGCATTGGATTTGGAATTATGCCGGCGCGAGAGGTTCGCTCGCGTAATTGAATGCCGGAAGAAGTCATGGGAAGTGCCACTCTTGCGTTGCCCCTTTGCAAGTTCTAACTACTCTAGAGCAGATTTCAAACATATAGTAGCACGTATTTAGGAGGTTGTCAACTGTCCTAGAGCAGTTTTAGAGTGAATCTATATAGATGGAATAGTCGGCTGGCTTTATCGACGATCAACAGCACCGTGCGCGGATGGATAGGGAGCGGTCATACCCTTTGCCTCGTGCCATAAAATCACATTGAGAAGTTCGTCTGAGTTGACGTCCGGCTTCGACCAATCCATTGCATCGCTGGCGCGGGCCCATCGGCGACGCTTGCCGCCCAGGCTCGACGCCGGCGGGTTTGTCTCGTCGAGGGGAACGCGGCTTGGCAGGCATCGATATGACGTAGGGTCGGCAGTATTGTTGAAGCACGCCGTCATCACCGGCGCGCTTGCATCCATCCGGTTCATGGGCGGCAGCCCTAGCATCCGCTCCATCGTGTGCAGCACCGACGTCTGGTTGCACCACTGATGTACCACGCGGCGGCGCGCGCTGTACGAGCTCACGACGAGGCAGATCGACCGGTGGCCGTCGACGTGGTCGAACCCGTCCTGAGGGTCGTCCTCGTTGACAAAGATGCAGGTGTTCTTCCAAAACCGGCTCGTGCTGATGGCCTCGACTATCCGGCCCAGCGCGAGGTCGTTGTCGGCGACATAGGCACGCGGAGTCGGCTTTCCCGACGCGGTGGCGGACGTGTGGTCACTGGGCAGGTAGATGAAAACAAGGTTAGGAAATGTCCCGTTCTTCTGGTCGACGGCGAACTTGCGAAGGAAGATGTCGGCGCGGACGGCGTCGGGAATGTCGAGGTTCCAGCCGGGATAATCGGGGTCGGTATAGCGGCGCAGGTTAGCAATGCCGATGCTATGCTTGAAGCCCGTCACCGTCTCTTGCGCCGTCGATGCCGCCTGTAGCGCCGCCCAGTTTTTGCCCGGCGGCGGGTCCGCATAGTCCATTTCGCCGTAGTTGCGGAACGTCTTGCCGTGCGCAAGGAAGTCGTCCCAGAGAAATCCGGTCGACGAGTACGTCAATGGATCGTCGCCGAATGTATACGACCTGGCGAATCCTCCGAACGACTTTTCCAAATGATCCGTCACGTTCCCCTCGGTGGCCCACGAGTGACCGTCGGCGGAGATCACGCCGTTGCAATAGTAGTTGTCGAGAAGGACGAACTGTTCGGCGAGGGCGTGGTGGTTCGGCGTAATCTCGCGTCCATACACGCATAGCTTCGGATCGCCGTTGGCCTGCTTGAGATCGCCGAAGAGCTGATCGTAGGTGCGGTTCTCCTTCAAGATATAGACGACGTGCTCAATGCCGCCCGCGAAGACGGGGCTATTGGTGACAGTCGACGGCTGGTCGACAGCAGCTTTGTGAGCCGCGGAGGTGGCGACGATCTGCACGTTGCCAACAAACTGGTTGGAATTGAAGCCCCGGGCATCGCCGCGATCCTCGACGCCGGTGCCCTTGACGTTGGCGACGTAGACGGAGCGGCCGTCGACGGCGACCGCACCGGGATACCAGCCGGCCGGAATAGACCCCACGACACGCGCTCGATGGAACTGGCGAATGTCAACCACGGCGACGGCGTTAGCCCCGCCAAGTGCTACATACAGTGCTTTGTGATCCGGGCTCACCGCAACACCCGTTGGCGACGATCCAGACTTGCCGATTCGGAGGGACAGCGTTTGTATTGCGCGGCGGCTTTCCGTATCGATAATGCTGACCGTGTCCGAGTTCGCGTTGGCGACGAACAGTCGACGCCCATCACGCGACATCTCCATGTCCGAGGGGTGAAGCCCTGTTGGTATTTGGACGATCTCATGCTTTTGCGCCAGGTCGACCACGGACACACATCCACTCGCGCCGACCCCGCGGGCATCGACGACTGTCGGTGTCCCGGAGGAGGGCGCCTGGAGGTCTCCGGTGTTCGGATGTCTGCCGCCCCAGTCCGACACGAAGGCGGTCTTGGAATCGCGAGACAGAACGACATCGTAAGGGGCAACGCCGACGGGGATCTGCGCCGTGACCGTGCCGGTAACCAGGTCGACGAGGGCCAGCGAATTGTTCCGCGAAAGGCAAACGTACGCCGTCGATGCGTCTGCGGTCAGGGCGATTCCGCAGCCGTCCGCGCTTCCTCCCACCAATGGAGCCGGCAGCGATATCTGCCTGGACCAGGACAGCTTGCCGTCGACGCCGACTGTCGCCTCCGCCAAACGGCTGCCGGAATCCGTCGCATAGACGCGGTCACCCTTCGGAGTCACCACGATCCCGTGCATCGAGCTGCCGTCGGCCGTGAACGGCAACTCCTGTCGCACTCGATATGAGTGGGCATCGACGACGACCAGGCCGCGATTGTCCTTGAGATAGACGACGCCGTGATCCGGTGAGAGGGCAAGATCGACGGGCCGGCCCTGGAACGTCACCAGATGGCCGACCGGTCGAATAACTTGGCCGGTCGGTAGGAGTCGTTTCCCGCCGGGCAAAGGCCCTACGGTCGGGTCGGCGAACGAGCCGCGCAGGAGGACGGTCGAGGCAACGACGATCGTGCAATGAATAAGTTTCGAGATTTTAAGTTTCATAGTGGCCGCGCGTAATCGTTTACGAAAGCCAAGGGTAGCACGACGAACCGCCGAGTGTCAAGACGGCAGGTATACTCAGAAGATGCCGATTTTGGAACTAAACGACGCTAATCTGTTGCTGGCAGCGTCGACAATTCAAACGGGCGGCCTGGTCGCCTTCCCGACGGAAACCGTCTACGGCTTGGGCGCGAACGCCCTCGACGCCGGCGCGGTCGCCGCCATATTTTCGGCCAAGGGCCGGCCTGCCACCAACCCTGTGATCGTCCATGTGCGATCCGTCGACGCCGCGGCCGAGGTGGCGGAAGTCAACGAAATCGCCACGCGCCTGATGGACGCGTTCTGGCCGGGACCACTGACTCTCGTCCTTCCCAAACGGGCCAACGTTCCTGATGTTGTGACCGCCGGCGGTTCGACCGTGGCGGTTCGACAGCCAAATCACCCGGTTGCCCAGCGCCTCCTCGACATTGCCGGTGTTCCCATCGCTGCGCCGAGCGCAAACCGAAGCGAAGCCATCTCCCCCACCCGCGCGGAGCACGTGCTCGCCAGCCTTGGCGAAAAGATCCTCATCCTCGACGGTGGTCCGAGCGAAGTCGGCCTGGAGTCGACGGTCCTCGACGTCACCGTCGACCCTCCACGAATGCTCCGGCCGGGCATGGTGACGGTGGCCCAGATCGAGTCGGCGCTCGACACCAAGTTGGCCTCGACGCTTGGCGCTGACGTCGATATTGCGCGCTCTCCCGGCCAAATGCCGCGCCACTATGCGCCGAATACACCGCTAAGTATCGTCGATGATGTCTGGGCCGTCGCCAACGCGGCGAGGCACCAGGTGGCTGTCATCGCCTGGAGCGCCCCTCGCGTCGACGATTATGGCGACTTCATGATTTGGGTTCTGACTGACAACCCGGTGGTGTACGCCGCGAGTCTCTATGAGACTCTCCACGAAGTCGACGTAGCGGGCGTCGACGAGATCCTCGTCGAGCGCGTTCCAGACGGCCAAGCATGGGCCGCCATCCGGGACAGATTGACTCGCGCCGCAGCAAAGTAGCCACATCGAAAATGAGTGCGCGATTTGATTTCTGAAATTTTCCGAAATTACATGTTGACTCTGATGTAATTACTGTGTTATGATTGATCTCGGCGGTAGTGACGCGATTGCGTTGTGCAAGAAGTTTAGTTGCAACATTCGTATTACAGAAACGACGTATTAGCCGCAAAGCGTCATTAGTGCCGACAGGTAAGTTTTAGAGGTATCGATATAATTGCAGTACAGATACTCGTAGCGTGAATTGGAGGAAACAACAAGATGCTCGGCAAAAGACAATGGTGTACCGCGGCGATATTCGCCGCGATGGTCTGCATCCTGAACTTCTCAGCAGCCCCTACCCAGGCGAGTCCGACTTACGTCGGTGTCAATCTGGCGTGGATCGCGTACGGTCACAGCTTCGACGCCGACGGCCTGCACGGCTACGCGTCGTCGTACAACTCGTCCACGGTACAGGCGGCATTCGACGACATGAAATCGAAGCATCTAAACATGTGCCGGGTGTTCATCTTCGACGACCTCGAGGGCGTCATTAGCAACGGCAACCTCAACACAATCATCACACCGAGTACGACTTACTTGAACAACCTGACGGACTTTGTCAACCGCGCGAATGCCGATGGGGTAACCGTGTATGTCACCATGTTCAACGCCTGGGACTTCGTCTCGTGGCCGTCGACTTTGCGCATCAACCCGAACACCGTCTTTAACAACAGCGCTCTTTATAGCTCGACGGGCCCCATCCAGAAGGTAGCCCACGCGCTGGCCGGCAAGCAGGTGATCTGGGACTTTATGAACGAGGGCAACAACCTCGCGCAGTACTACAGCGGCGGCTGGAAAGATCTGGCAGGCTGGGTGAATATGAACAGCTGGATCAGCCAGACCAGGGCCGCGGTGCGCGCCGGCGGATCGACGGGCAACTTTACGATCACCGTGAACGATCCGAACGTTCTCCTATATCAGACCGGAACGAGCGACACCAGCGACCTGCTCAACCGCAACAACCTAGACTTCTACGACTGCCATTTCTATAACGACAATGGCGCGATCGGTTTCTCGACGTCGACTTTGAACGACGGTAAGCCTTGCTTCGTCGGCGAGTTCGGCCCCGGCAGTCAGAACTGGGCGTCGACCGGTGACAACAAGACCGCGCTGGTCGACAGCTTCTGGAACAGCGCGGGGTCGACGGGGATGTCGGGCCTGCTCGTCTGGGCCTACCTCGACGATGGCAATGGCAATCAGACCCAGGGCACCGCGCAGTTGACGGAGCTCGGCAACAAGGTCGGCGGAGGCGGCACGACCGTTCCCGCGGCGCCGACGAACCTGACGGCGACCGCTGGAAACGCGCAAATTGGCCTGACGTGGTCGGCGTCGACAGGAGCGTCATCCTATAGCGTCTACCGCGGGACAACATCCGGCGGCGAAGGATCGACACCAATTACATCGGGCCTCACCGGAACGTCGTACACCAACACGGGCCTCGCCAACGGCACTAAGTACTACTACAAGGTCGCCGCCGTCAACAGCGCCGGTACGTCGGGACAGTCGAGCGAGACGTCGGCCACCCCGGCCTCGACAGTCACCGTCCCAAGCGCTCCTACCGGCCTTGCCGCCACGGCGGGAAATGCCCAGGTCAACCTGAGCTGGTCCGCGACATCGGGGGCGACGTCCTATAACATATATCGATCGACAACCTCCGGTGGCGAAGGATCGACGGCGGTGGCGTCGGGGATCACATCCTCATCCTATATCAACACCGGCCTCACCAACGGTACCAAGTACTACTACAAAGTCGCCGCCGTCAACAGCGTGGGTACGTCGGGTCAGTCGAGTGAGGTTTCGGCTACTCCCACCGCAGGCGGCGGAAGCGGTCCGTTGACATTTACGGCTACCGCGCCGACCAACCAGCAATGGTACACGCAGGAAGAGCTCGCGGTCACCGTGCCGGGGGGCACGAGCGTAACGGCGTGCACGGTGACCATCACCGATCAGTTGAAATCCGGCGATGTCTACGGAAACCTGTGGACAAACGGCGGCAACTGGACCACGTCGCACGCCACCGGCTCCGCGATCACCTTCACCTACACGCTGTCGTCTGGTACTCTTGCCAGCGGTCAGCAGTGGTGGGCGCAGGTCAATTCGAACCAGCAACAGCCGGTGAGCGGTGATACTTACTCGGTCGCGTACACCGCCAACGGAACGCAATACACCGCGAGCGGCGTATTCTAGCCGATTAGCATTGGGGCGTAATCCGCGTGGTCGGCTAACAGAAGCGGTACCGCGATGAAGATTGCGTGATCCATTCTGAGGCAATCTCCTCGTCAATAGAGAGGGCTCCCGCACCCGGGAGCCTTCTCGACGAACAAACTTCGCTCCTCCTCAATCCTTCTGTCCGAAGCGTGGTTTCGGGTATACCGATTCTGATGCTCATCCTCCACGCCGGCGCTATTGATCACAACCTCTACCTGTGGGGCGAACGACCTATCGATCAGGCGGCGCCCTTGTCGACAATGCCATACGACGCCGGCGTCGACGCCCTCACCAACGCACTTTGCGAGATACTTGGAGCGAAGCAAAAAGTCGAAGGCGAGCCGTTGACGATCTGGCTGCCGTCGACAAGCGGCATGCCGCTAGCGTCGAGCGCGCTGATCGCCGAACCGCCTCTTGATGGCGCCGAAATCGTACTCGCGGCGTGGACGATCACGGCGATCCGCGTAAGCCGCAGGCAGGCCATCGACCTATTGACCGGCGTTGTCGACGGCTCCCCGCTTGCCCCCGGCGTCTTCGCGGGCAAAAGCCTCATCTACTGGTCCGCCGCCCTCCGCTTCGCCGGATCACTGGTCGCCAGGCAGAACTACCTTCCGTCGATAGAGAAGTCAGGCGAAGAGTACTATGCCCGATGGAAGCCGGTCCTCACCGGCGACGATCGCGAAGCGGCGAATGGACTCGCCGCGTCGATGCCCCAGGTCTGCCGCGCATTGACCTCGCCCACCCCCTCCTCCAGAGGGGAGGAAATGGCGCCGTCGACACCGCCGACAGTCGTCCTCGACAATGTGCTATCGATGCTGGTCGAAGGCATCGTGCGGTCGACACAACCGGAGTCGATGGATGGCGGCAAGGTGCTCCATGATCGATGGCTGGGGTCGCTGCTGTCGACGGATGGCGACGGCAAGCTGACAGGCGACGCCGCCGAGTTGGACGAGTTGTACAACCGATGGCGTGAGTGGACGCGGCCGATCACCGTATCCCTCAACGCGCCCTTTCGACTGTGCTTTCGATTGGAGGAGCCAGTCGATCCGGAGGACGGCCCCGATCAACTGCCGTCTACACCGAGCGACGACTGGACGCTACGCTATCTCCTCCAGGCTGTCGACGATCCCAGCTTGCTGATCCCGCTCGACAAGGCGTGGGCGCCAAAAGGGCGTACGGCGGCATCGCTGGCGAAGCGGGCCTTCGAGCCGCACGAGTACTTATTGACGGCGCTGGGACAGGCGTCGCGCATTAGCCCTGATGTCGAGGCCAGCATGAAGGGCAGCGCGCCGTCGACGGCGACGATGGACACCGCTGCCGCGTTCGACTTCCTCAGCGAGCAGGCATTTCTGCTCGAACAGGTCGGCTTCGGCGTGATGCTGCCGCGTTGGTGGACACGCAAAGGAGCCAGGGCTCGGCTGTCCAGCCGGGCGAAGGTCAAGTCGCCGAAGATGACATCGAAGGCTGGCCTCACCTTGAACGCCGTCGTAAGCTTCGAGTGGGAGGTTGCCGTCGGCGATCAGACGTTGACCCGCGCCGAGCTTGAGGCGCTGTCGATGCAGAAAGCGGGACTGGTCAAAGTGCGCGGCCAGTGGGTCCAGATCGACGCCACCGAGATGCAGAGCGTCTTGAAGGTGTTAAAGAACCGGACCGGGTCGATGACCGCTCGCGACGTCGTCCGCATGGCTCTGGGCGCGGAGGCAGGACCGTCGGCGCTTCCTGTCGACGGTGTCGACGCGAGCGGTTGGGTCGGCGACTTGCTGTCCAAGCTCACCGACGAGGCCGCCCTCGAACAGAACCCACCGCCGCCCGATTTCCACGCCACCCTCCGTCCCTATCAAGAGCGCGGCTATTCGTGGATGAACTTCCTGCGCCAATGGGGCTTCGGCGCATGCCTTGCCGACGACATGGGCCTGGGCAAGACGGTCCAGGTACTCGCCCACGTCCAGCGCGCCTGGAGCGAGGGCGATCGACGGCCGACACTGGTCATCAGCCCGACGTCGGTGGTGGGCAACTGGCGCAAGGAAGCGGAGAAATTCGCGCCGTCGATCCCGGTCATGGTGCACCACGGCGCAACTCGGCTACGCGGCAGGAAGTTCGTCGACGATGCGCACGCTCATGGGCTGGTGCTTTCGAGCTACGCCTTGCTCCAACGCGACTTCGACCACCTGAGTCAGGTTGCATGGGCGGCCGTCGTCCTCGACGAGGCGCAGAATATTAAGAACCCTGAGACGAAACAGTCGAAGGCGGCGCGAGCGATAGGACGAGCCCCCTCACCCCCTACCCCCTCTCCCATCGGAATGGGCGAGGGGCTTGTGACGGATGGCTCCATTGAGACAGCCATTGTCGGTCCTGCTCGGATCGCATTGACGGGTACACCAGTGGAGAACCACGTCGGCGATTTGTGGTCGATCATGGAGTTCGTCAATCCGGGCTTCCTCGGGACTCAGGCTGAGTTCAAACGCGCCTTCTACAAACCGATCCAGAGCGGGGAAGATCCGGAAGCGGCAACGCATTTAAAGAAGCTGACGGCCCCGTTCATCCTGCGTCGACTGAAGTCGGACAAATCGATCATCGCCGACCTGCCGGAGAAGAACGAGATGCGTGTCTTCTGCACGCTCACGAAGGAGCAGGCGTCGCTGTATCAAGCAGTAGTTCGGGACACCGAAGAGGCGATCCAGAAGACCGACGGCATTCAGCGTAAGGGCGTGATTCTGGCGACGCTCGCCAAGCTCAAGCAGGTCTGCAACCACCCGGCCC
>Ga0207705_10001529_pt1 | contig 18355 bp, 14 predicted proteins | sample KBSC13metaG_FD_184314 | JGI IMG/M metagenome (GOLD analysis project Ga0207705, IMG submission 184314) | Corn rhizosphere microbial communities from Kellogg Biological Station, Michigan, USA - KBS C1-3 metaG (SPAdes) (version 2) | ecosystem: Host-associated > Plants > Roots > Rhizosphere > Soil ...
CTCGACGACCGCAAACTGATCAACGCGGCGCAGCGGCTGTTCGTCGAGCAAATCGGCCAAAACGTGGCGCCCGACGGCGCGACCGTCGATTTTACCGAGCGCGATGCGCTCCATTATGTGACGTACGACCTGGAGCCGCTCGTCATCGCGGCGCTCGCCGCGCGGCGCCACAACCGCAACTGGCTTGCGCAGCGTGCGCAAAACGGCGCCTCGCTGCAGCTTGCGCTCGATTGGCTCATGCCGTACGCGCTCGGCGAAAAGACCCACGACGAGTTCGTCCATTCGAGCGTGGCGTTCGATGCAAAGCGGCGCGAGGCGCGCCTGCCGGGGGCTGCGGGACCGTGGGACCCGAAGGATGCGGCGCAATTGTTTCATCTCGCCGCGCGGCTCTCGGGACGGTATGCGAGCGTTGCGCTGCGCCTGGCGCCCACGCCGCCGGCATGGCTTGCCGTCTGCCTGCCGCTGCCGGCGAGATAACCGAATATGCGCGCCTTGCAGCGGGGCGAGCTTCATCGTTGCATTGACCGCGACCGCTGCCTCGCGCGGGCACCTATCAACCCCGGGGCGCGAGCGCCATATGCGCGCGCCGCCTCGCACAGAGTGTGGAGCAGCAATGGCAGTCAGCGTTTTCGATTTGTTCAAAATCGGTATCGGCCCGTCGAGTTCGCACACGGTCGGGCCCATGCGTGCGGCTCTACTGTTCGTGCAGGGGCTCGAGCGCGACGGTTTGCTCGAGCAGACGGCATCCGTCAAAGCCGAACTCTACGGATCGTTGGGTGCGACCGGTAAGGGCCACGGCACCGATCGCGGGGTGATGCTCGGTTTGATGGGGGAGGCACCCGATACCGTCGATCCTTCGACTATCGCGGCGCAGCTCGAGGTCGTGCAGAAATCGCGCCGGCTTGCGCTCTTGGGCAAGCATGACATCGCCTTTACGCCGAAGGAGCACATTGGCTTCTATCGCCAGGCGTTGCCCGAGCATCCGAACGGTTTGAAATTGCGGGCGGCCGACGCGGCCGGCAATGTCTTGCGCGAGGCGACTTATCTGTCGGTCGGGGGCGGCTTCGTCGTGACGGCCGGTGCACCCAATACAAAGGTGTTGCAGGCCGCCGACGAGCGCGCGCATCCATTCGGGACCGGTAACGAACTGCTGGCGATGTGCGCTGCGACGGGCCAATCGATTGCTCAACTCATGTGGGATAACGAGCGGGTGTGGCATACCGAGGAAGAAACGCGCACGGGCTTACTGAAGATCTGGGACGTGATGCAATCTTGCGTGGCGCGCGGCTGCGGCATCGGCAATCCCGATGCCGACGGTACGCTGCCGGGGCCGTTCCAGGTCAAGCGCCGCGCACCGCAGCTCTATCGCACGCTGTCGGGCAACCCCGAGCAGGCGCTGCGCGATCCGCTGTCGATGGTCGATTGGATCAATCTCTACGCGATCGCGGTCAACGAAGAAAACGCGGCGGGCGGGCGCGTCGTGACTGCCCCGACGAACGGTGCAGCCGGCATCGTCCCCGCCGTGCTCCATTACTACACGCGCTTTGTGCCCGGCGCCAACGAGCAAGGCGTCATCGATTTTCTGATGACGGCCGCCGCTATCGGCATCCTTTATAAGCTCAATGCGTCGATCTCCGGCGCAGAGGTAGGCTGTCAGGGCGAAGTGGGCGTGGCATGCTCGATGGCGGCCGGCGCGCTAGCGGCCGTGATGGGCGGCTCTCCGAAGCAAGTCGAAAACGCGGCCGAGATCGGGATGGAGCACAACCTCGGGCTCACGTGCGACCCGGTGGGCGGCATGGTGCAGATTCCGTGCATCGAGCGCAATGCGATGGCTGCCGTCAAGGCCGTCAATGCCGCGCGGATGGCGCTGCGCGGCGACGGCAGCCATTACGTATCGCTCGATTCCGTCATCAAGACGATGCGCGAGACGGGCGCCGATATGAAGACGAAGTACAAGGAAACGTCGCGCGGCGGGTTGGCGGTGAATATCGTGGAGTGCTGATTTCCGGCGCCGTCTCTTGCTTTGCCGTTCCGTCGTGCCCGGTTCGAAGAACATCGCAGACAGTTAGGAGGTTGCGCAGATGTCGAATGCCGCCCATCACCTTACCGATGACGCCCCTGTCAACGGAGCGCGCTTGCTCGTGGATGCGCTGATCACGCACGGCGTCGACCGTGTCTTCAGCGTACCGGGCGAGAGCTTTCTCGCCGTGCTCGACGCGCTTCATGACGAAACGGAGCGGATCCGGACGTACGTCTGCCGTCACGAGGCCGGCGCCGCCAACATGGCCGAAGCGACGGGGAAGTTGACGGGACGGCCCGGCGTCGCCCTCGTCACGCGCGGGCCGGGCGCGACGCATGCGTCGATCGGCGTGCATACCGCGTTTCAGGATTCGACACCGATGATTCTGCTCATCGGACAGTGCGCGCGCGAGCACCTCGATCGCGAGGCGTTTCAAGAGATCGACTATCGGCGCATGTTCGGGCAAATGGCCAAGTGGGTCGCGCAGATCGATGACGCGCGGCGCATTCCCGAATACATGAGCCATGCGTTCCACACCGCGTGCGCGGGCCGGCCGGGGCCCGTCGTGCTCGCCTTGCCCGAGGACATGCTGTCCGACCCGTGCCCGCGCGTGCCGGCCGCCCCGCCGTTCAAGCGGATCGCGTCATCGCCTTCGGCCGCGCAGCTCGACACGCTGCGCGACCTGCTCGAGCGCGCGCAGCGGCCCGTAGTCATTGCCGGCGGCAGCGGATGGAGTGCGCAGGCCTGTGCGGACCTGCGCAGCTTCGTCGAGACGTGGCAATTGCCGATCGGCTGCGCGTTCCGCTATCAAGACACCATCGACAACGATCATCCGAATTACGCGGGCGATGTCGGCCTCGGGATCAATCCCGCGCTCGCGCAGCGTATCGGCGATGCGGATTTGCTGCTGGTGGTCGGCCCGCGCCTAGGCGAGGCGACGACGGGCGGTTACGCCTTGCTCGACATTCCAAAGACGCGGCAAACGCTCGTGCATGTGCATCAAGGGGCGGAAGAACTGGGCCGGGTGTATGCGGCCGACCTGCCGATCGTCTCGGGCATGCCCGAAATCGCGGTCGCGCTGGCGGCGCTTGTCCCGCGCGGCAAGCCGGCGTGGGCGGGGACAGCCGGCGAAGCGCACCGTGCGTATCTGGCCTGGCGCGCGCCGCGGCCGATGCTCGGCGATGTGCAACTCGGCGAAATCATGACGCAGTTGCGCGAACGGCTACCTGATGATGCAATCGTCACAAACGGCGCGGGCAACTACGCGATCTGGCTGCATCGGCACTTCGCGTATCGGCAATGGCGCACGCAAGTCGCGCCGACAAGCGGTTCGATGGGGTATGGCGTGCCCGCCGCGATCGCGGCGAAGGCGCTCTATCCCGGGCGGACGGTTGTTGCGCTGGCGGGCGATGGCTGTTTCATGATGGCTTCGCACGAACTCGCCACCGCGATGCAGTACGGCTTGAACGTGATTTTTATCGTCGTCAATAACGCGCATTTCGGGACCATCCGCATGCATCAGGAGCGGCACTACCCCGGCCGCGCACATGGCACCGGGCTCACGAATCCCGATTTCGCCGCCTTCGCGCGCTCGTTCGGCGCGCATGGCGAAACCGTCGAGCGTACGGCCGATTTCCTGCCGGCGTTCGATCGATGCGTCGCGAGCGGCCGGCCTGCGCTGATTGAAATCCGCGTGCCGCAGGAAGTCAGCACGCCGTCGGCCACGCTCGACGATATACGCGAACAAGGCCGGCGCGCGCGCGCTGCGCGATAGGTTCGATTTTTGCGCCGTCGGTGGAGGCGGGGCGCGTCCCGCGGCAACGGGCGAGCGCGCGCGAAGGTGCGCTGACCGACATACGGCCGCGTGGCAACCGTTGTTCATGTAGGTGATCGACGGGTCACCTGCGGTGAGAAGACGGGTATGACGAATCGGCGCGCGCATCGATGGCTGGCGGGCCTGGCGATGGCGCAGGCCTTGACCGCAATGGCGGCGGACGCGGTGCCGCGGCCGGTTTGCGTGCCCGCGCTTTCGGTCACGGACGTCGAACGGGGTTTCCATTTCGATCGCGAATGCGGGATCGAGCCGCGCCAACTGAAGGCGTTCGCCGTGGACGCCGAGCGCGCCGCGCGCCGGGCGCATTTGCCCGGTAGCCAGCGCGTCGCCTTCACCAAAGCCGCCAATCTGATGTTCGCGGGGGTCCCCCCCGATGCATTCGAGCGCGTCGCGCCGCTCGCGCTCTCGCTTCCCGCACAAGGGGCGAGACGGCCTGACCTCGATTTGACTGCGCTCGCGCGCAACTGGACGGCGCGCTATGCGCTGCTGCGCCGGCAGACGCGCGTCGTGCGCACCGACGATCCACTCGAGCCGGAGATCGACGCCGCCATCGTTGCGCTCGACTTGGACACGGCGGCTAAGCTGCTGACCGACGCACTTGCCGAACCCGGCGCGCCCGACGATCTAACGGCCGCGCGCAGCTTCGACGCCGGCCTCGTCGAATGGCTCAGGTTTTCGTCGAAGCGGGCGCTCACATTCGTGCGCATCGCCCATGCGCTGCAGCCGAACGACGTCGACATCGCCGAGCTGTATGGCGATTTGCTCGAAGAAGCGCACCTGCTCGAGCAGGCACAGCCCGTCTTCGAGGTGCTGGCGTTGCGTTACCAGATGCTTGCCCAGGACAAACCCGACCGCTGGCAGCGGCGTTTCGCGCAGACGCTCGCCAAGCTCGGGCGCCTGTATGCCGCGCTGGCGCTGCCGCAGGAGGCCGAAATGGCCGATCTGCGTGCGCTGGGGGTCTATTGGAGCTTGGCGCGCGAGCAGCCGGAGCGGTACGGGCCGGCCGTGGCCGATTTGCTCGAAGCGCTCGGTGCGCTTTACCGCGATGTCGACCGCCGTGACGATGCCATCGACGCGTACCGCGAAGCGCTCAAGCTCGAACGCGTGCTGGCGCAGCACGACGCCGACGCGTACACCGCCGATGTCGCGACGACGTTGAACGACCTCGGCGTGCTCTATGCGATGACCCACCGCGCCAATGAGGCACAGCAAGCCTACGCCGAGGCGCTGGATCTGCAGCGTTCGCTCGTGCGCGAGAATGCGCTCGCGCACCGGGCCGCACTCGCCCGTACCCTGAACAATGTGGGCAATCTGTACAACGATGCGGGGCAATTGGCGGATGCCGAGCAGGCCTACGCCGAGTCCCTCTCGATTCGCCGTCGATTGGCGCGAGAAAGCCCGGCGCGCGACGCGCCGGATATGGCGCGCACGCTGACGAACCTTGGGGTGCTCTATCGCAAGCAGGGCCGTGTGCCGCAGGCCGAGCGCGCTTACCGCGAGGCGCTGCGGACGCTGCGGCCGCTCGCGCGCGCCGCGCCCGGTACCTTCGGCGCCGACGAGGCGCGGGCCCTGAACAACCTGGGAGTGCTGCTGAGCAAGACGCACCGGCGGGGTGAAGCCGAAGGCGCCTATCGGCGCGCCATTGCACTGTATGCGCCGCTCGCGCAAAAGGAGCCGGCGAGCTACCGGGCCGACTATGTCCGCGTGCTGGGCAATCTGGCGAGGCTCTACGGGGAGATGGGCCGAAGGCGTGAAGCGCAAGCCGTGCTGCAGGCCGCTAGCAAGCTGCGCCGCGCCGAGCCCTCGCCTTAGGGCGCGGACAGACGTGTTCTTGCCCGAATAAACGCTGCTCGCATCGGCATCGGCATCGGCATCGAACGAGCGCTGCCGATACCGCCGCCGGCCGCGTCATCGCTTGGCAGAGCGCCGCGACAGCCGCGAGCGTGGCGGCACGTAACGCCACGTCAGCAGAACCACGAGCGCAAACAGGACATAGGCGACGGTGAAGACCCACGCCGGCAGGTCGTAGTAGAGCAGTTGCCCGACCCAGTGCTGAACGAACCCTTGCGCGCCTGGGCTGCCCATGCGCAGGCGGTCTTCCAGCACGGTCAACGGACAGGGAATGTCCAGCGCCGCGAGCAGCGCGACGATGCCGATAGCGATGAGGTGGGCGAATCGGAAAGCCCGCCCACGCACCCATTCCCAGTGCAGTGCCACACCGAGCCAAATCGCGGCGAACCCGCCAACGATGAACAGCACGACGAGCGCGTGCAGGATGAGAACGGCATCAGCCAAGCGGGTAGAGGTGGGCATCGAGCGTCATCCGCGAACGGCGGTCAGTATCGCACCGTCTTGATGACGAGGGGCTGCGTGCGATACCTACGCGGCGTCGCATCTTATCGGGCATGCCTGTCTATCGACCGTGTCACCTGACGACGCGGGATAACTTGGGATTGCCTGATTGCCTAGTTGTGGGGCTATTGCCTAATCCAGCGCTCGCGCGTAGTCTTCCCAATGGTTGAACCCGCCCGATCCGGTCGACCGTTCAACTGCTCGCCTTTCGACCTCGACGATGAATTGCATGCGCCCTCACGGCTTCGTAACCGGCATCTCCGACGCAAACGTCGGGGCTGGGCGCATTTCACCTTCGACCGTCCTCCTCGTGCAACCCGGCTCGCGTCCCCCTCCCAGGCAAGCCGTCGTCGGTATCGCCGCGCCCCCGGTGGCGCGCGCCTAAGCGCCGACTTTTCGTATCCGGCCTGCGCAATTGCATTGCGCGTCGCGTTCGCTCTCGTACGCCTTCGTACGCGATGCATGTGACGCGTGCGCTTGCGCCAAGCCTCTTGAAAACTTGCACGGGTGGACATTCAAATGAATTCGATAAGCGCCGCGCTGGCGGCTTACGGTACGACTTCGCTTTTCGTTTTGCTTTGGAGTAGCGGTGCGATCTTCGCCGAACTCGGCATCGAGCATGCGCCGGCCTTCTCATTCTTGCTGTTGCGCTTCGCACTGGCTTGCGCGGTGCTTGCCGTCGTCGGCGTGTACCGCGGACGCTGGCTGCCTGCGCCCGGCACGCGGTGGCGCGTGGCGCTCACGGGTGCGCTGCTGACGGGCGGCTATTCGATTTGCTACTTCCTCGCGCTCGCACGCGGACTGACGCCCGGGCTGCTGGCGACGATCCTCGGCGCGCAGCCGATCCTCACCCTGCTCGCGACACAGCGACGCTATTCCGTGCGCCGCGTCGCGGGGCTTGGCGTCGCGCTGGTCGGCTTGGCGCTCGTCGTGCATCCGGGCGGAAGCCGGGCGGCGACATCGTTCGCCGGCGCCGCCTTCGCGCTGGCCTCGCTGGGCTGCATGACCGTGGGCGCCATCCTGCAAAAGCGCATCGGACAGGCGCCGATCGACGTGCTGCCGCTGCAAAACCTCGTAAGCCTCGTGCTGTGCGCAGCCATTGCCCCCGCGATGCCGCTTGCGTTCAAGTTCGATACGACGCTGCTCGTCGCAGTGCTCTGGCTGGGCCTCGTTATCTCCGTGCTGGCGCAGTTGCTGTTTTATCGCTTGGTGCAACGCGGCGAGCTCGTCAATGTCACCAGCTTGTTCTACCTCGTGCCGGTGGTGACCGCATTGATGGATTATGTGTTTCTCGGCAACCGCCTGCACACGAGCGAGATGCTTGGCATGGGGGCAATCTTGATGGGTCTCGCGCTCGTGCTGCGAGCCGAACCCAAAGCCGAGCCCAAGCCTCAAGCGTCCTCGGCTGAGCGGGTGAGCGAATGAGCGGCCGATGAAACCCGCGCTTAGGACCTAACGCGCCGGCCGTGCTCGTTGCGGTGCCCCTGAGCGTTCCGGCGCGCAAGAGGCCCGCGAGCCGGCCGGATACAATTGCGCACCACGGCGAGCTGGTTTCTCTTTCTCCTTTTCATGCCCAATGTTGCCCGAGCCGATCTCCTCGGCCCCCTTCTCAAGAGCGTGTCGCGCTCGTTCTATCTGACGTTGCGCGTCTTGCCCGCGCCGATGCGCGATCCCGTCGGCCTAGCGTACCTGCTCGCCCGCGCGGCCGATACGATTGCCGATACTTCGCTCATCGAACCCACGCGCCGCTTGGCGCTACTGTTGGCGTGGCGCGCGGCCGTAGGCGGCGATACCCGCGAGGACACCCGGGCTGCGATTCGCCAAGTGGCCGATGAAGTGGCCGGCCAGCAGACGCTAGCCGACGAGAAGCGCCTGCTCGAATCGCTCGAATCGGCACTCGCGGTACTCGATCAGCTCGGCGCCGCCGATCGAGCCGCCGTGCGCGACATCGTCGTGACGTTGACGACGGGCATGGAGTTCGACTTGCGCACCTTTCCGGCCGAGGGCTCCGGGGACCTTGCCGTACTGAGCGATGCATCGGAGCTCGACCGTTATACCTATCTCGTCGCGGGCTGTGTCGGGGAGTTCTGGACGAAGATGACGTACGCGCATGTGCCGCGCACGTTCGAGGCAGCCGAGGAAACGGTCATCGCGCGTGGCGTTCGCTTCGGCAAAGCGCTGCAGCTGACCAACATCCTACGAGACTGCGCAAAGGACCTGCGCATTGGGCGCTGCTATCTGCCGGCATCGATGCTCGAGCGATACGGGCTGACAGCGGCTTCGCTGCTCGAGCCCGGCGCATCGCTGCGTGCGCGTCCGGTGCTCGCCGAATTGATGGCGACGGCGCTTGCGCACTATCGCGCGGCTGCCGACTACACGTTTGCGATCCCGCGTTCGTCGATCCGCCTGCGCTTGGCCTGCTTATGGCCGATCCTGATCGGCCTGCAGACGTTGCGATTGCTCGCGCAAAACGATGCCTGGCTCGATCCCGCACGCGTGTCGAAAGTGCGCCGCAACGACGTCTATCGGCTCGTTGCCGGCTCGACAGCCGCTGTTTGCTTCGACGGCATCCTGCGCCGCTGGGTGGACCGCTTGCTGGACGACGTCCAAGCGCGGCTCGGACCGTCGTCCCAGACGGTCGTTGTGTAGTGGCAGGGCGTGCGTGAGCTTGACCGCATTTGAGCCAAGCATGGAATAATCGAACCGTCCGCGCGACTGGCGCCATGAGATGGAGTAACCATCGGGGAGCGCGGGATGGGGCGGGGCATGGAACGGCCTAGCCTCATCGGAGCATTCGCCGCGCGCCTGGGCACGCAAGCCATCCACCCGCTTTCGAGGAGATGCAATGCCCACATCCGGTTCGCTGCTCGCTTTTGGTCTCGTCGCGCTCGGTATCGCGCTGACGCCCGGCCCCAACATGATCTATCTCGTGTCGCGCTCGCTCTGCCAAGGCCGAGCCGCGGGCATGATCTCGCTTGGCGGTGTAGCGCTTGGCTTTGTCTTTTATATGGTCAGCACCGCCTGCGGCATCACCGCGCTGCTGATGGCGGTGCCGTTTGCCTACGACGCCCTGCGCCTTGGCGGCGCGCTGTATCTGCTTTATCTCGCCTGGCAGGCGTTGAAGCCGGGCGGCCGCTCTCCGTTTGAAGTGCGTAACTTGCCGGTCGACAGCCCCCGCAAGTTGTTCGTCATGGGTCTCGTGACGAATCTGCTCAATCCGAAGATCGCGGTGCTTTACCTCTCGCTGCTGCCACAGTTCATCGATCCGCACCGCGGCAGCGTGCTCGCGCAGTCGCTGACGCTCGGTACGTTGCAGATCGCCGCGAGCCTTGCTGTCAACACGGTGGTCGCGATGATGGCCGGTTCGATCGCGGCGTTTCTCGCGACCCGGCCGAGCTGGGTCATGATTCAGCGCTGGGTGATGGGAACCGTGCTCGCGGGCCTCGCCGTGCGGATGGCGACGCAAGCGCGCCGCTGATCGCCGCTGTCTTAGCTTCCCTGAAGCCCGTAGTCGAGCTTCGGGTACCAATCGACGCCGCGTCCCTGCGGTGTCTTGTCGAGGATTGTCCAAAGCGGCATTAAATCGGGCGCGCCGCGCGGGTCCTGGCCCGGATCCGCCGTCTCGAATCCCATCTCTTCCGCCCAAAAGTGTCGGATGACGCCGTTTTCTCGCACGAATACGTTCAGCGCGGGGTTATCGCCTGAATCGGGCTGTTCGCCGGCATAGTCGCGGTTAAACGTGTTGCCGCCGGACGAGACGATGGGCAGATAGCGCCAGCCGCGCTCGTGCTTGAAGGCGACGAGTCGCTCGATCGGCGCGCGCCCGATGACAGCGAACGCCGTGCGCTGCAGGATGTCGGGCATCTCTCCGTCCAGCGCGCTCAAGAGCGAGGTACACATGGGGCAAGGCCGCTCGCGCTGAGGCCCGAACATCCAGTTGTAAGTGACGAGCGTGTCGTGGCCGCCGAACAGTTGCGACAGCGCGACCGGTCCTTCTTCGGCTTGAAACAGATAGTCTTGCGGCACTGGGCCGCCGGGCGGCAGACGCCGCCGCTGCGCCGCGACGCGCTCGATATGGCGGCGCAATTCGATTTCTTCGGCGAGCAGCGCATTGCGCGCTTGGCGGTAGGCCGTGCTTTCGCCGGGAAAGCGGGGCTTGAGTTGCGCGAGTTCCTCAGCCGGGCGCAGGATTGCGGCGGCCTCGGATGCTTGGGCATCGATCATGGATTGCATCCTCCGTACGAGTGACAGGGACGGCCGCGCAGCGAACGAACCGAAGTCCTAGCGCGGCCTCATGAGTACGACGAACGGGCGGCGCGCAAATCGACAGCATCCGATGACAAAGCCTTCCGGGCAATCAAGCGCGTTAGCCTGCCGGCGCGGCCCGATCGCGCAATCCGCGGCGGCATTGAACCGCAGGTCGCTTCAATTGCCGATCACTCTGGCTGCGCTGTCGAGCTCTTGATAGAGGACGCGCTGCTCGTCGGCTGACAATCCGCCCTCGTGCTGCCCGGACATGTCGCGCATTTCTTGGTGGATCACATCGAGGCGATGGTGCAGTGCGCTGCCCGTCGGGGCGGTGTAATAGCCCTGGCTGACGCGCTCGTCGATACGGCGGTGCAAGCTGTCGATGCGCTCGTCGACCTGCGCGTAACGGGCAAGGTCGGCTTCATGCGGGTTCGGCGCCGGTGCCGGTGCGGGTGCCGGTGCGGGCGCCGGTGCCGGTGCGGGTGCCGGCCGCGCGACCGGCGCCGGAGGCGGCGGCGCGTGCCGGCGCGGCGGACGCGGCGCGACGCAAGCAGCCAGCGTGGAAATCAACACGCAGCCTACGAGTGCGCGAATCGAGCGTTGCATCCCATTCTCCTTGGGTGTTCATGGGGTTCGGGGAAGGGCGAATCGTCCAAGCCACGCGCTCACCAACGTTCGGTGTACGCCAACGGATGACGCACGCCGCAGGAACGCGTAGCGACGTTTCGCGGCCGCTCTGTCACACGGGCACCCGCACGAACGGCAACCGCTTGCCGTTGCGCGCGCTGTCGTTAGCGAGCTCGATGATCGTCATGACGTCGACGGCATCTTGCGGCGTGACGGGAAACGGCGTGCGCTCTGCAACCGTCTTCGCGACGGCACGGTAGAACTCGATATAGGCGCCGTCGCGTGTCGGCACTGCGCGCTCGACTTCACGCTCGCCCTCCAGAGCACGCAACGTGCCCGCGGGATTGCCTGCGCCGAAACCCGCTTGCCCCGGCCGCAGTCCGGCCTTCAACTGATCCTCCTGGGTATCCAGCCCGGACTTGACGTAGCTGCCGCGCGTGCCATGAATTGCAAAACGCGGCGGCTCGACGGCCGTCAGCGCGCTGGCATGCAGCACCACTTCTTTGTCGGGGTACCCGAGCAGGACGTGAACGTAGTCGGGCGCGCTCGCATGGTCGCGATGCCGTTTCACGGTCGCATACACCGATTCCGGCGGCCCGAACAAGGAGAGCGCTTGATCGATGAGATGCGGCCCGAGATCGAACAGCAGGCCGCCACCGCGTGACGCGTCCTCGCGCCAGCGCTGGCGCACCTGCGGGCGGAAGCGATCGAAATGCGATTCGAAGTGAACGATGCGCCCCAGGGCGCCGCTTTCGATCAAGTCGCGGACCGTCAGAAAATCGCCGTCCCACCGGCGATTGTGGAACGGGGCGAACAGCACGCCCTGATCGCGAGCGAGCTGCGCGAGCGTTCGCGCCTCGCCGGCCGTGAGCGTCACGGGCTTGTCGACCACCACGTGCTTGCCCGCCGCGAGCACCTTCGCCGCTAGCGCATAGTGCGTGTCGTTCGGCGTCGCGATGACGATGCAGTCGACGTGGCTCGATGCGATCAGCGCATCGACGTCGGCAACGATCTCGGCCTGCGGGTAATCGGCGCGGGCTCGCTCCGGCTGGCTCGTGGCGACGGCCGCGACGCGCGCGTAGGGCATATCGGGCGCATCGGCCGGTGCGCCGCAATGATCGATAACGGGGGCGTGAAACGTCGCGCCCGCGAAGCCGTAGCCCATCAAACCGATTTTCAACGTCGAAGCCATGCGTGCTTTCCTCCGCCTTACGACAAATGAACGAGGCCCGCGTAGCGCGCATTCCCTCCAAAAGGGGCAGAGCGCCGCGCGGCAAGAGAGTCGAGCATTGTGGCATGCATCGTATTGGGACGGGAACCGCTCCTATCCGAGTGGCCGGTTTGGCGCTGCATCCGTGTTAACATCGCGCACTTACCTCACGGCCAAGCGCGCGCATCTGCCACGGCACCGATGCGACCCGGCGCGGGCCGACCAACCTCGTTACACCCACCCACAGACGATGTCCGCAGGATTGAATCCCGCCCAGAGTGAAGCGGTGCGCTATCTGGATGGCCCTTGCCTCGTGCTTGCCGGCGCAGGCAGCGGCAAAACGCGTGTGATCACGCAGAAGATCGCCCATCTGATCGAGAACAAGGGCTTCGAGCCGCGCCATATCGCCGCGGTGACATTCACGAACAAGGCTGCCGCCGAAATGCGCGAGCGCGTCGGCAAGCTGCTCGAAGGCAAGACACTGACCACGCCGGGCAAAGAGGGCCGCAAGGTTCCCGTCAATCAGTTGACGGTGTGCACATTCCATTCATTGGGCGTGCAGATCTTGCGACAGGAAGCCGAGCATCTGGGCCTCAAGCCGCAGTTCTCCATCATGGACGCCGACGACTGCTTCGGCCTGGTTCAGGAACAAGTGGGGTCGACCGATAAGGGTTTTATCCGCAAGATCCAGTCGATCATTTCCTTGTGGAAGAACGGCCTCGTCGATCCGCAAACGGCCCAGGCCGGCGCGGCGAACGAGGACGAACATCAAGCGGCGATCGTCTACCGGAATTATGTCGCGACGCTGCATGCTTATCAGGCGGTCGACTTCGACGATTTGATCCGTTTGCCCGCCGAGCTTTTCGCGCAGAACGAAGCGGTGCGCGACCGGTGGCAGAACAAGCTGCGCTATCTGCTCATCGACGAGTACCAGGACACGAACGCGTGCCAGTACGCGTTGCTCAAGTTGCTGGCCGGGCCGCGCGCCGCATTCACGGCCGTGGGCGACGACGACCAGGCGATCTATGGCTGGCGCGGCGCCACCCTCGAGAATCTGGCCCAGCTCGGCAAGGATTTTCCGAAACTGCACCTAGTCAAGCTCGAGCAGAATTACCGCTCGACCGTGCGGATTTTGACGGCGGCGAACAACGTGATCGCCAACAATCCGAAGCTATTCGAGAAGAAGCTGTGGTCCGAGCACGGGATGGGCGACACCATCACCGTGACGCCGTGCAACGACGAAGAGCACGAGGCCGAATCGGTCGTCTTCCGGCTGTCGGCCCATAAGTTCGAGCGGCGCACGCAGTTTCGCGACTACGCCATTCTTTATCGCGGCAACTTCCAAGCGCGCATCTTCGAGCAGGTGCTGCGCCGCGAGCGCATTCCGTATGTGCTCTCGGGCGGCCAGTCGTTTTTCGATAAGGCCGAGATCAAGGACATCTGCGCCTATCTGCGCTTGATCGCGAATTCAGACGACGATCCCGCTTTCATCCGCGCGGTCACGACGCCGCGCCGCGGCATCGGCAACACGACGCTCGAAGCGTTGGGCTCGTTTGCCGGGCAGGCGAAAGTGTCGCTGTTCGAGGCCGTCTATATGGGTGGGATCGAGGCGCGCTTGTCGGCACGGCAGGTCGAGCCGCTTCGCGTGTTTTGCGACTTCATGCAGCGCATTGCCGATCGAGCGACGAAAGATGCGGCTTCCACGCTGATCGACGACCTCATGGAGGCGATCCACTACGAGGCCTATCTTTACGACACGTTCGACGAGCGCCAGGCGCAGTCTCGCTGGCAGAACGTGCTTGAGTTTCTCGAATGGCTCAAGCGCAAGGGCACGAAGCCCGAGCCCGAGCAGGCCGAGGATGGCGAAGCCACCGGCTACGACAACGCCGACGGGTTGGCCGATACCGGCAAGAACCTGCTGGGCTTGATCCAGACAGTGGCGTTGATGTCGATGCTCGAGGGTAAAGAGGAAGACCCCGACGCGGTTCGTTTATCGACCGTGCATGCATCGAAGGGGCTCGAGTATCCGCACGTGTTTCTCGTGGGTGTGGAAGAGGGCATCATGCCGCACCGCGGCAACGCCGACGACGAACCGATCGACGACGCGCGGATCGAGGAAGAACGGCGCTTGATGTACGTCGCGATTACGCGAGCGCAGCGCAGCCTGCACTTGAACTGGTGCAAGAAGCGCAAGCGGGCGCGGGAGACCGTGGTATGCGAGCCCTCGCGTTTCATCCCCGAGATGGGGCTGGACGAGGCGCCGCCGCCGACGCCCGAAGAAGCGCCGATGACGCCGAAAGACAGGCTTGCGAGCCTGAAGGCGCTGCTGCAGAAGCCTTGAAGTAGCGGGGCGCTGGGACCCGTTTGCTGGTCGATCCCGGGCTGAGATTGCTTGGATCCTACTGCTCGGCGTGTTTCGCAGTCCGGGTCGCGTCGCCTTGAGCCCGGGCGGCGGGCACAGGTTGTTCGGGGCGGGCGCCGACCGTTTGAGCTCGGCGCCGCGTTCTCTCCCTATCCCGCCAGCATTACTTCGCCGCGTTGACCATGTAATCGACGGCGGCTTTTACGTCATCGTCAGATGCATTCGATCCGCCTTTGGGGGGCATTTGCCCCTTACCGTGCAGGGCGTAGTTGTAGATCGTAGCCATGGGGTCTTTGAGGCGGGGTGCCCAATCGGCTTTATTGCCGAATTTCGGCGCGCCTAGTACGCCGGCCGCATGGCAAGCCTGACAGACTTGCGTATAGAGCGCCTTGCCGGCTTGTGCCTTGTCTGCGCTCGACGACGCCGGGGCCGGCGCGCTGGGCAGGGCGGCGATGGCGGCGGCGGCTTGGTCGTTCACCGTGCCGGTGCTGGCGCTCGCGCTTTGAGTGGCCGACGGTGCTGAAGCGGGTGACCCAGCGTTTCGCGTTGCTGCGGCGCCCGAGGCGGGGGCGGGCGGTTCGGGGAAGTTTGCGCCGGCGTGATCGGCCATGTAGACGACAGCGCGGGCGATTTCGTAGTCGCTGTAATCGTCGGGGCTTGTGCCGCCGCGTGGGGGCATGGCGCCTTTGCCGGTCAGTGCCGTGTGCAGCAGCGTGTCGTAGCCTTGGGCGATGCGTGGCGCCCAATCGGCGCTGTTGCCGAATTTCGGGGCACCGGCCGCGCCGGGCGTGTGGCAGGTCGTGCAGACGGCCTTGAACACTTCTTCGCCGGTCTTGAAGACGTGAGGGGCGTTGGCGTCGCGGACATTGACTTGGGCAATCGGTGCGATGCGCTTGGCGACCGTGGCGTCGGCGAGGCCTTCGGTTCCGGCGCCCGTGCGTTCAGACTGATTGACGTAGTACGCTAGCAGCCAGATGGCGACGACCGGAATGAGGAACGCGGCGACGACCGCGGCGATCAGCTGGCCGGGGGTTTTGATCGGGGCTCCGTGTGGTGCTTCGCTCATGCTTGTCTCGTCTCCCGGGGATTTTGTTGGTGAGCGGTATAGCGGGACGGCAACAGCTAAAAACGTAAAACGGCTAAGCCGGCAACGACTTAATTAATTCGATCGAACACGGACGATTATAGACGCAACGTTTTGCCGCGGGCGAGCGGGTGGAGGGCGGTGCGGGGGCCGCGTTTACCCGGGGCTTGGGGAGCGTAGTGGATCGGCGGCTGGCGTTTGTGGGGATGCGGGGAGGCAACTCGAAGCGTAGGCCGGAGGCCGCATGGCTGCGCCGGGGCGCGGTGGACGCGTTAGGCGAAACGGGGTATCCTCTCGGTCTTGCTTGGCGCTGGACGTCCGTCCAACGCGCCATCATGCCTCAAGCGCCCGTAGCTCAATGGATAGAGTACTGCCCTCCGAAGGCAGGGGTTGCTGGTTCGATCCCAGCCGGGCGCACCAAAAGTCTTCGATAGAACAACAGCTTAGCGAGTTGCGCGACTTCTGTGTCGCCGCTGTACGGAAATCGTACGGAAATGCTCAATCTCTCATCCTTCCCTCGAAGCCCGGCGTTTCGTTACCCTTCAGCGTCGAACGCTGCGTTTTGCAACTGGTTTCAAAAAACGTCGCCGCCCAACGAGACAGTGACGAGCCACGCTTCCATGACACGAAACTCACCTTACGTTCGTCACCGGGAAATTCCTCGACAGAGACTCGACAAAGCGGCGCAAACCCAGCGTGATCAGCGTGCGAACCGACTACGAGACAAGGCCAAAAAACTCGAATTACCGGAACCCGGCCTCGAAGGTTTCATTTATAGCCTTGGTCCCGGCCTCCTCCGTGTCGAAAAGCCGGCGTCGCCGGAGATCGTCGAAGCGTATGTACGCTTGCAAAGCGCTGCCCACGAACTGCACAACGCAATCGAATCTGTCGGTAGACACGATGTCCATCACCGTTATCTCGCTGCGAACATTGATCGGGTGAAGAAGAATGTGGTCTCGTTGCTGCTGCCCGATAGGACTCGTGCGACCGACGGCGAAGCTCTGTTTGCCGTCGACGCCGGAACTGTTCGATTTTCGTTCAATTCAAAGCCGGGTCGACCGATCGCCTTTGAGTTGTACTCGAAAAATAGCGCTGTAGTGGCCGTTGTCGACTATCGGGACCTGAAAATCCAGACCGGCATCGTCTGTCCCTTCAGGCGAGTGTGCACGCCAAGAGTCTGGGCGATTCGCCGAAAAGCACTTGTCTGCGCGCTGGCCAATCCGCTGAGCTTCGCTTTCTTGCGGGAGTTTTTGGTTTGCTGCCATTGAGTTGCCTGAAGCTTGCCCTGACTTATCTGTGTTTGCCTTTCCGTATGGCGCGCCTGCGTGAGTTACAGTAAGTCATGACCGTCATCGTCCACGTCAATATCAATGACCGTTTTCAGCGCGATGGTGGTCGCGATAGGCGTGTATATGTCCGTGTCAATGTTGTCGGCGACCTTCAACGAGACCAAGAGCGCGTAACGAGCGTCGGTGTCCCACTGACGCGCTTCCTTCCAGTCCTTCCACCAGCCGCCGACAGGGAAGACTGCAATCTGCGATTTCGTGGCCAACTGCGCTGCCGTCCCAACCCAGATGTCCGAATGCATTGAGCCGCGGGCGCGCAATTGGGCACCGTACTTCCACTGGGCAACGTCGGGGTCGCCGAACCCGCTGTCTTCGCTCTCCGACCGTTCGAGCTTGTTGATGCGGGCCTTGAACTGGTCCTCGTCCTCGGTCGCGCCTTTGACCGCAAAGCGCAACGCATATGACTGGTAGCGGAACTTGCTAAGCCAGCCGCGCGAACTCGGGTTCGGCTCGACAAAATAGGATAACGTGATGCGCAATTCGACTTGCGCCGCGCCCAGCTGTTGCAGTTCCTCAACCGGCCACGGCAAATCGTGCAACTGCATCTCGCCCAACACAATCGAGGCATTCGGCTTGCGATAGTACGGATTGAACTGCCGTTGAACCACTAGCGTCGGTCGATGCGCAGTCGAATATTCGGACTGGACTGGGCTCACCAACCCGTAGCCGAAGGTCCGCAAAAGTTGGTCCTTGTCGATCGAGTTTCTTGGGCTCGTTCGGCAACGTCCCGCGCATAGGTTCCGTGTGCTCGGCCCCGTGCGCGACGAGCGCTCGAATCGTCTCGGGCCAATACTGGGGATACCTTGCCCGCAGATGGGCGCAGATTCGCGCGACTTCCGCTGCTGCCGCGCTTGTGTCACCTGTGTCTGCGAAAAGATTGCCGGCTGGCGTATGCGATGTCGTCAACAGGCGAAGCGACTCCGGGCCTACGGTCACGTGAATGCCGCCGTCGAGTGACCCATTCCCGCCTTCGGCAACTACGTCCGGCTTGAACGGCCAAGGCGTGCGGCTCCATAACACCGACGTAGTCGACGCAGGCGAAAGTAGTCCGGCTTTGGCAATCGCTTCGAGCGTTGCATGCTTCTTGGCATCGATATCGGTCAATGACGTCGCCGCACCGACCGTGAGCGCGTTCCAGGCTTGCCCCGGGTTTTGAACGGGACTTAGGGCGTTGCTCTCCGGATACCTCCCCCACTCAGACCACTGGACGTTGCCGGCGGAGAGCACGAAAAGGCGACGTACCCGAGGCGAGTCTTCGTCTTCGTCTTCGTC
>Ga0207705_10001530_pt1 | contig 18346 bp, 16 predicted proteins | sample KBSC13metaG_FD_184314 | JGI IMG/M metagenome (GOLD analysis project Ga0207705, IMG submission 184314) | Corn rhizosphere microbial communities from Kellogg Biological Station, Michigan, USA - KBS C1-3 metaG (SPAdes) (version 2) | ecosystem: Host-associated > Plants > Roots > Rhizosphere > Soil ...
CTATGGCACGCCGGATGATGTGCGGTATGCGGGCCAGCGCTTCCTCCGGCGTGCCATAGGCCACGCGCAGCACGAAGGCCACGCGCCGCGTCTGCATGCGCTTGTGGTTGTGGATGCGGCTCTTCAGCAGCTCGCCGTTCGAGAACACGACCTGTTCGCCGCCGAGCCCGCGCACCCGCGTCGTCTTGAGGCCGATGTGCTCGACGGAACCGAGCACGTCGCCGACGATGATGAAGTCGCCGACCTCGAACGGCTTGTCCAGCATGATCGACAGGGAGGCGAACAGGTCGCCGAGGATGTTCTGCGTGGCCAGCGCGACCGCGACGCCGCCGATGCCCAGGCTGGCCACGAGCGTGGTGATGTTGATCCCGAAATTGTCCAGGATCATCAGGGTGACGACCACCCACAGCAGCAGCCGCGAGATGAAGCACAGCACGCTGCTGGACTGGCGCCGCTCGCCGTCCACGGGGCCGATGCTGAACCTGTCGCGCCAGGCGCGCAGGCCAGTGTCGCCCCAGGTCGCGGCCTGCAGCAGCAGCGACGCGATGGCGATGCGGGTGACGAAGCGGTCCTGCTTCACCGACAGGTCCAGCATGGTGCTGCCGAAGTACAGGCCGAACACGACGATGAACAGCAGATAGGTGCGTGACAGCATCGTCAACACGAAGTCGTCGATGCGGGTCCGGGTCCGCCGCGACACCGCTTCCATGCGGCGCAGCACGAAGGCGCGCATGAAGACCATCGCCACCGTCGCGGCCACGCTCACCGCCAGCGCGACGCCCCAGTCTTCGAGCGAATTGTTGAGGAAAGTAATCGGCATGCTCCTGTTCCGTCAAAAAACAAGGCGCCAGTTTGGGGGCGGCCGGGATCACGCCGCGCACAATTGACTTTCGGAAGGGCGCGACATACATTGCCTTATTTACATCAAGCCTTGCTCCAGAACCTGATGGCATCCGACCTGACCACCAAGATCCTGCTCGTGGACGACCAGCCGGCCAACCTGGCGGTGCTCGAAGCCATCCTGGCGGACTTCGGACAGGAACTCGTGGCCGTGACATCGGGGGAAGCCGCGCTGCGCGAGGTCTTGGCCCATGATTTCGCCGTCGTGCTGCTGGACGTGCGCATGCCGACGATGAACGGTTTCGAGCTGGCCGAACTGATCCGCGAGCATCCCCGAACGCACAGCCTGCCGATCATCTTCCTGACCGCCGGCGACGCCGCCGAGTTCCCGCTCGAACGCGCGTATGCGCTGGGCGCGGTCGATTACCTCACCAAGCCCCTGAATCCCGTGGTACTGCGCGCCAAGGTCGCCGTGTTCATCGACCTGTACCGCAAGAACGCCGAACTGGCGCGCATCGAGGAAGAGCGCCACCGCGCGCAGCTGCGCTCGCGCGATGCGCGCCTGCGCCTGATCCTCGACAATATCCGCGACTATGCCTTCATCGGCACCGACGTCGACCGCGTCGTCACCGAATGGGAAGGCGGTGCCGCCGCGATCACGGGCTGGGAGCCTGGCGCCGTGCTTGGTCGCAGCGCCGACCTGCTGTTCACGGCGGAAGACCGCGCAGCCGGCCAGCCCGACCACGAGACCCGCCGCGCGCTCGAGCACGGACGCGCCGAGGACCGCCGCTGGCATGTGCGGCGCGACGGCACGCGCTTCTTCGCCGACGGCGTGATGGTGCCGCTGCGCGACGAGGCCGGCACGCACGTGGGATTCGCCAAGATCATCCGCGATGCGACCCGCGAACAGCTGGCGGCAGAACGCCTGGCGCGCAGCGAGCAGCAGCTGGGCGAGAGCCGCGACCGCTTCTCGCTGCTGCTGGCGTCGTCGGGCGAAGGCATCTTCGGGCTCGACCAGGAAGGCCGGTGCACGTTCCTGAACCCGGCCGGCGCCGTGCTGCTCGGCTACGAGCCGCCGGCGCCGGAGGGAAGGTGGATCCATGAACTGATCCACGACGGCGCGCACGATGGCCATGGCCCGGCTGCCTGCCCGATCGCGGCCGCCGCGCGCGCCGGCACCGTGCTGCGCGTGGACGACGACGTGTTCCTGCGTCGCGACGGCAGTCCGCTGCCCGTCACGTATTCCGTCTACCCGATGGTGATCCAGGGCCGCACGGCCGGCGCCGTCCTCACGTTCACCGATATAACGGCCCGGCGCCAGGCCGAAGCCGAGCGCGAGCGGCTGCTGCGCGAACTGCAGGCGGCCAGCGAGCGCATGCGCGACATCTTCCACCGCGCGCCCGCCATCATGTGCGTGATGAGCGGCGCGGACCACGTGATCGAGATGGCCAACCAGCGCTACCTCGACCTGGCCGGCGGCCGCACGCTGGCCGGCCAGTCCGTGCGCGCCGCGCTGCCGGAGCTGGACGGGCAGGGTTTCATCGACGTACTGGACCGGGTCTACCGGAGCGGCGAAGCGGTCGAAGGCCATAACGTGCGCCTTCTGCTGCAACGCCCCGCGGCGGGCATCGAAGAGCACTTCCTGGACTTCGTCTGCATGGCCCTGCGCGCCCCCGACGGCGCCATCGCGGGCGTTCTGCTGCACGGCGTCGACGTGACCGAGCGGACGCGCGCGAACCTGCTCGCCATCGGCCAGCGCGGCGCCCTCGAACTCGCGGTCACCGACGCGCCGCTCGGCGACGTACTGGACGTGCTGGCGCGCACGGCCGAGGATTACAGCGGCGGCGCGGCCCTCGCGTCCGTGCAGCTGGCGGGGCCGGGCGCCCACCTGCGCCACGCGGCGGCGCCGTCACTCCCGTCCGCCTTCCAGCACGCCATCGACGCCGTCCCCATCGGGCCCGTGGCCGGGGCGGCGGGCAGCGCGGCGTGGCGCGGCGAGCCGATCGCCTGCGCCGACATCGCGTCGGACCCGCTGTGGCAACATCAGCGCGCGCTGGCGCGCACGCACGGCCTGGCCGCGGCGCGCGCGCTGCCGGTCCTGGCGCCGTCCGGCGCAGTGCTGGGCACGTTCACCCTGTATTACCGGGAACGGCGCGTGCCGAGCCCGCAGGAAGAAGCGGCGCTGGCGCTGCTGGCCAACACGGCCTCGCTCGTGATCGGCCAGCGCCACGAGGCGGCCGAACGGCAGGCGGCCGAGCAACGCTCGCGCGCGATCCTGGAAAGCATGAGCGAGGGCTTCCTCGCGCTCGACCCGTCCTGGCGCATCACGTACGCAAACGGTGCCGCCGAAACCGTCACGCAGCGCCGCCGCGAGGAACTGGTGGGCGCGCAGTTCTGGGACCTGTTCGCGCGGCTGCGTGGCAGCCCGCAGGAAGGCGCGTTGCGCCGGACGGCCCTGGAGCGTACGCGCAGCCGCATCGAGGCGTTCGACCCCGACCAGGGCCGCTGGTTCGAGATCAATTCCTTCCCGACGGAGGGGCCCGACGGGAGCGGCAGGGGCCTCGCGCTGTACTTCCGCGACGAGACGGACCGGAGGCGCGCGGAAGAGGGCATCCGCCGGCTGGCCGCCGTGGCCGAGCAATCGTCCGACTTCATCGGCATCTTCACCCCCGACGCCGGCGGCATCTACCTGAACCCGGCGGGCCGGCGCATGGCCGGCCTGGATGACCGCACCAATATCGCCGCGTGGCGCATGATCGATTTCTTCCCGCGCGAGGACCGGCCGTACGTGCGCGAGCACGTGATGGCGGCGCTGACCGGCGACCCTGCCGCGTGGGAGGGCGAGCTGCGGCTTGCCCAGCCCGACGGCCGCGCGCCGCTGCCCGTCTACTTCAAGGGCTTCGCCGTGCGCGACGCCGACGGCCACAACATCGGGCTCGCCACCATCACCCGCGACATCACGGCGCAAAAGCACGCCGAGGACGAGCTGCGCCGCATCGCGGCCGACCTGTCCGAGGCCGACCACCGCAAGAGCGAGTTCCTCGCCACCCTCGCGCACGAGTTGCGCAATCCGCTGGCGCCGATCCGCACGGGGCTCGACCTGCTGCGCATGGCGCCGCGCGACACGGAAGCGGCGGGCCGCGTGCACGCCATGATGGACCGGCAGCTGGGCCACCTGATCCACCTCGTGGACGACCTGCTCGACATCGCCCGCATCACGCGCGGCAAGATCGAACTGAAGAAGGAAGCGGTCGACCTGAAGGCGCTCGTCCAGATGGCGCTGGAAACGAGCGCCGCGCTGATCGAAGGCCACGGCCACCGGCTCGACGTCGAGCTGCCGGACGAGCCGCTGCCGCTGGAGGCGGACGTCACGCGCATCGTGCAGGTGTTGTCGAACCTGCTGAACAACGCGGCCAAGTACACGCCCGCCGGCGGCATCGTCACCCTGGCGGCCTGGCGCGAGGACGGCCACGCCGTCGTCGCGGTCTCGGACACCGGCATCGGCATTCCGCCTGACGCCATCGGCGCCGTGTTCGAGATGTTCACCCAGGTGCGCGGTAGCCTGGACCGGGCCCAGGGCGGCCTCGGCATCGGCCTGTCGCTCGTGCGCCGCCTCGTCGAGCTGCACGGCGGGCGTGTGAGCGCCTTCTCCGCCGGCCGCGGCCAGGGCAGCACCTTCACCGTGCGCCTGCCGCTGCGTCCCGGTTCGCCGCACGCCCGGCCGGGCGCCGATGCCCCCGACGCGGTAACACGGCCGCCTGCGCCGCTGCGGGTGCTGGTGGTCGACGACAACGCCGACGCGGCCGACAGCCTCGTCGCGTTGCTGGATGCACTGGGCCACGCGACGTGGGTCGCGCGCGACGGTCCGCAGGGCCTGCAGACCGCACTCGAAGCGCGACCCGACCTCGTCCTGCTCGACATCGGCCTGCCGGGGATGAGCGGCTATGAGGTCGCGCGCGCGATCCGCCGCCACGAAGGCCTGCGCCAGGTGGTCCTCATCGCGCTGACCGGCTGGGGCGCACAGAGCGACCAGCAGCAGTCGCACGAGGCGGGCTTCGACCAGCACCTCACCAAACCCGTGAGCCTGGAGGCGCTGGAACAGGCGTTGGCGGCCGCCGCGCGGACGCTGCCATGAAGGTTCCCGACGTCTCGTGCGGCACCCTCGTCGTCGATGCCGGCGGCCGGCTGCTGCTCGGCCACGTCACGCACACGCCGCGCTGGGATATCCCGAAGGGCCTGCTGGACCCGGGCGAGACGCCGCTCGCCGCCGCCATGCGCGAGCTTTGGGAAGAAACGGGACTCGTATTTTCTCCGGACGCGTTCCGGGACCTGGGCCGCTTCGACTACCGGCGCGACAAGGTGTTGCACCTGTTCCGCGTGGACGTGGGGGCCACGCTGCCCGACCTCGGCCAGCTGGCGTGCACGAGCATGTACCCGGACCACGCGACGGGCGCGCCGACGCCGGAGATGGACGGCTACCGCTGGGCCACGCGTGCCGAGGTCGAAACGTTGTGCTGGCCACGCATGGCCGCGCGCCTGCTAGCCATTGGCTGGTGACGGGGCCGTGCGGGCGTGCACGCAGCGCAGCACGGCCTCGATGGCCGCCATGGTCGCCGGCTTGGTCAGGTGCGCGTCGAACCCGGCCTGTGCCGTGCGCGCGCGGTCGTCCGCGCCGCCCCAGCCCGTCAGGGCCACCAGCATCACCCCGTCGTGACGCAGCTCGCGCCGCACGTTCTCCGCCACCTCGAAGCCGGACATCCCGGGCATGCCGATGTCCAGGAACACGGCCTGCGGCCGCAGCCCGTCGAGCATCCGCAGCGCCTGGTAGCCGTCGTGCGCGACGGCGACGTCGTGGCCCATCACGGACAGCAGGGCGGCCAGCGTATCGGCGGCGTCGCGGTTGTCGTCCACGACGAGCAGGCGCAGCGGCTGCGTACCCGCCGCCGAGGCCGCCGGGACGGGCGCCCCGACAGGCCGCGCGTGCCGTTCGGCCAGCGGCAGCCGTACGGTGAACACGCTGCCCATGCCGGTGCCGGCACTGGCCGCGTGGATCGTCCCGCCATGTAGTTCCACGAGGCTGCGCACGAGCGACAGGCCGATGCCGAGTCCGCCCGGCGTGTGGTGCGCGGCATGCGCGACCTGGGTGAACATGCAGAAGACGTCGTCCAGCGACTCGGGCGGGATGCCGATGCCGTTGTCCGACACGGCGATCAGCGCCTGGTCGCCGTCACGTTCCGCCGCCAGCACGATGTGGCCGCCGCGCGGGGTGTACTTGGCGGCGTTGTTCAGCAGGTTGCTGACGACCTGGGTGATGCGGGTCGCATCCGCGTACAGGGTCAGCGGTTCGGGCGGCAGGCGCACGTCGAGGCGGTGGCGCGACGTCTCGATCAGCGGCAGGCTCGTCTCGACGGCCGCGTTCAGCACGTCGGCGAGCGGGATATAGTCGCGCTTCAGGTCGACCTGGCCGCGTGTGATGCGCGCCACGTCCAGCAGGTCGTCGACGAGGTGCACGAGATGGTCGAGCTGGCGGTCCATGATGTCCTGCACGCGGGCGATGGCCGCCGGGTCGGAGCGGGTGCGGCGCATCAGCTGCAGGCCGCTGCGGATCGGCGCGAGCGGATTGCGCAGCTCGTGCGCCAGCGTGGCGAGGAATTCCGTCTTGCGCCGGTCCTGTTCGGCCAGGCCGTCGGCCAGCCGGCGCAGTTCCAGTTCCGTGCGGCGGCGCTCCGTGATATCGGTGAACAGCACGACGACCTTGCGACTGTTGGCCGGCCCCACGCGGGCGGCATAGACGTCGAACCAGCGCGCCAGCCGCTCCACCTCGTCGATGAAGTGAACGGGCTCGCCGGTGGCCGCGACGCCAGCCAGCGCGTCGAGCCAGCGCGCGGTATGCGCCGACACGAGCGAGCGCATCGTGCGCCCGACGGCGCCCTCGAACCCGGTCACCTTGACGAAGGCGGGATTGACCTCGAGGAAACGGTAGTCGGTCGCGGCGCCGTCATCGTCGTACAGCATCTCGATCACGCACACGGCTTCGTCGATCGCCTCGAACAGCGTGCGGTAGCGTTCTTCGCTGGCCTGCAACTGTTCCTCGGCCTGCTTCTGCAACGATGCGTCGATCACGACGCCGCGCATCAGGCCGCGCGGGCCGCCGGCGCCGCGGTCGAGCTGGCCGCGCGCCAGCACCCACCGCCAGGCACCGTCCGGCGTGCGCACGCGGAACGTCGCTTCGTAGGGCTCGCCGCTGTCGACGGCCCCGGCGAGCAGGGCCTGCGTCGGCGGCACGTCGTCGGGGTGGATCGCGCCGAAATACGCGCTGACGGGAATGCCGTCCGCATCCTCCGGGCGCAGGCCGAACATCTCGATCAGGCGCGCGTCGGCACTGACCTGCCCGGTCGCGACGTCCATCGACCAGACGGCCACCTCGGCCGCGGCGATGATCGCCTCGAGGCGGGCCCGGGTCTCTTCCAGGGCGGCTTCGGCGCGGCGTCGCTCGGTGGCGGTCGCATGCGCCTCCAGGAAAAAGCGCGCCTTCGCCTTCAGGATCGGCGCCGAGACCGGGTCGTGCAGCACGGCGAGTGCGCCGGCATCGTACAGCGCGTCCAGCGGGAACGGCGCCACGGACGGGATGCCGTGCGCGATCACGGGCGTCTGCGGCAGCGCGGCGCGCAGGCGGCGCACGCTGTCGAACAGCGCGTCGGCATTGCCGGAATAGCCGGCCAGCACGAGCGCGAAGCCGGTCTCGCCGCCGGACTGGCGCGCGTGATCGAGGGCCTCGTCCAGGCTGCGGGCATGCACGAGGTCATGGCCGAGTTCGGCTGCGACGGCACCGACGGCGGGATCGGAGACCGGGCGGTCGCACAGGAACAGCACCCGTCCCGGGTTGCGGCCGCTCATGGCGATTCTCCGCGCACGGCACGGGACCGCGCGGGCCAAAGGCGTCGCGCGCAGCGGGGCGCCGGCAGGGAAATCGTCAGCGCGGCAGGCATGCACGGAATGTCGGGATCATCGTGCTGCGACTGTAGGAGGTGTGGGCCCGGCTGTCAACTACGGTCCGGCGCGGCTGCGGCCGGCATCCGGGCGCCATGCGCCGCGTTTCGCCGGTACGATGGCGCCGCAAGCGTGACGCGAGGAGAACACCATGCAAGTATCGAACGAGAGCGCCGGTGTCGAGGTGGGCGCCATCATGGGCGGCCTGTACGGCGACGGCATCATCGCCTGCAAGGGCGCCTTCAGCGCCGAGTGGGTGGCGCAACTGAAGGAAGACATCGAAACCCTGTTCGCCGAGGCCCGCGACCGTCCGAACGGCGCCCTCGAGCGCGGCCCTTGCCGCTATTACGTCGAGGTCCACCCGGAACGGCTGCGCGGCTTCGTCGACCTTGCCACGCATCCGTGGGTCGTCGCCGTGTGCCGGGCCGTGCTCGGGCCGGACTACAAGATCGTGGAAGTCGGCTTCGACATCCCGTTCCCGGGTGCGATGCACCAGCCGTGGCACCGCGATTTCCCGGCGCCGCCGGAAACGCTCGTCGGCCGGCGCCTGAATTCGCTCGCCTTCAACCTCACGACGGTCGATGTGACCGAGGAAATCGGTCCGTTCGAGATCGCGCCGGGCACGCAGTGGGACGACCTGGCGGGCGGCGATCTGATGTTCCCGGACAAGTCGCTGTATCCCCGCTACGAGGCGAGGGCGCAGCGCAAGCTGCCGAAGGTGGGTGACATCTCGGCCCGCTCGGCGCTGACGATCCACCGCGGCACGGCGAACCGCAGCCAGCAGTCGCGTCCGGTGCTGGTACTGGGCGTCGACGCCCCGGACGGCCGCAACGCCGAGAAGCACGACCTGCAGGTGACGCAAACCTATTGGGATGCATTGCCGGCGGCCGTGCGCGACCACTTGCGCTGCCGCATCGTGCCGGCGTTGGAACACATCGAGCAGGCCCACACGATCGAGGGCCTGCGCATGGGCGTGATGGGCTAGCGGCCGTTCCCGGTTTCGTGGCCGCCATCCTTGGGCGCACTGTCCTTGAGTACCTCAGGCAGGGCGCTCGAGGCGATCCCCTGCGGCGGTTTGCCCACGCGTCGCAGCTGGTCGGACTGCTGGTCGAGATTCACTTCCTCGGCCACGTCGTAGCGACCGTCTTCGGCGTCGCCGCCGGGCAGCAGGTTTTCCGATCGGTTTTCCGTGCGCTGCGCCTGCCCCGGATCGGCGCGCTGCGCGTTGCCTGGGTTTCCTTGCCGGCGTTCGTCCTGTTCCGTCATGCCGTTCTCCCGGTGGTGGTGTCGCGGCCGATTATGGCGCAGGGGAGGACGGCCGGGCGCACGCTATCCCTCCTCGCCACGCCGGTCGCCGCGCGCGGGCAGGTTCTTTTCCAGGATCGCCCACAGGATCAGGCCGTAGGCAAGCAGGCGCACGAGGTAGTGCAGCGGGGTGTCCTCGGCATCGTCGTACGTCAGCGCGGACACGATGCGGTGCACGCCCTCGATCCCGAACGACAGGGCGAAGTACAGGAAGAAACGGTCGCGCGTGCCGCGCCAGAAGCGCAGGAAGAACAACGCGATGACGAAGGAGGCCATGGCGATGGCGCCGGCGATCAGGTCGCTCATGTCATTCCATTTCATTCTTTTTCGTAGATCAGGCCGTACAACAGGAGGAGCACGGCCACGAGGGCCGAGATCTGCCGGACGGGCAACAGGTCAACATCGGGAAAGACAACCTTGTCGAGCACGAGGAACACGTTGTTGACGGTCATCGCCACGAACGAGGCGCCGCTCCAGAACAGTAATCGGTGCCGGGTGCGCCGGTAACTGCCCAGCAGCAGCCAGGCGCAGGCCAGCGATGTCAGTGCGCACAGCACGAAGATGGTAACAGCCATCAGCTATCCTTTCGCCATTTGAACGCGTCCGCAAACTGCTGCGCCTTGCGGTCGAGGGAAGAATGGATCAGGTGGGTGACTTCGACCAGGTGGCTCGCGTACACGTCCGCCAGGCGGTCGATGCGCTCGCGCAGGCCGGCGTCCGCCGGGGCATAGCGGTAGCCGTCGGCGCCCGCGTCGTCGCAATGCACGGCGATGCCGGCCGTGCAGAGGTCGGCCAGCAGGCCTTCCGCGGTCTTTTCGCGGACGTACAGGCGCCGCGCCAGCGTGTCGCGGCGCCACGCCTGGCCCGGGGCGGCGCGCATCAGCAGCAGCGCTTCGAGGAAGGGAACCGAGGGGATGCTGGTCAGCACGAAGCGCCGGAGGTCCTCGGGTATGGAGGGCTTATCCATCGCCATGAATGTTTGGACAAATATACTTAGCTTTTTGAAACCGGGATTCTATAGTATTCCATCCGGAAATGCAGGGAACATTCAAACGTGCTCGGGTATGCACATCGGAAACGCATGAGGAAGTTCAAGCGCGCGTCGGCTAAAATGACACAGTCTTTGATCTTGGCAAAACATCATGTTCAAGAAGTTATATGCGCCTGCGCTCGTGCTGGCCTCCCTGTTGTCGCTCGGCGCGTGCCAGCGCGATGCCGGCCACGCGCCGTCCCGGCCCCATGGCGAAGCCGGCGTTGCTGCGTCCCCCGCACCGCAACCGCAATCCTGCAACGACCATTTCGTCGCTGGCCAGGCGCCGCGCATCACGAACCCGAAGCTCGACAAGGCGACGGAAGAACTTTGCTTCAACGTGTTCAGCGTGCTGCATTCGGGCCTCACGCGCACGCCGCTGTGGTCCGCCGAGCATTTGCAGGCGGAGAATATCGCAGCCGCTCAGGAATTGTCGCGCGAGAACTCCTTCCATTCGGAGTCCCGCCTGCCGTCGAACCAGCGGGCGGAGCTGTCCGACTACGCCCGCAGCGGCTACGATCGCGGCCACATGGCGCCGAACGGCGACATGCCGGACCGCGACAGCCAGCGCGACAGCTTCAGCCTCGCCAACATCGTCCCGCAGGACGGCGAGAACAACCGCAACCTGTGGGCCGGCATCGAAGCCGCCGTCCGCAAGATGGCCAAGCGCGAAGGCGACCTGTACGTCGTCACGGGTCCGGCATTCCTCGGCTCGGACCTGAAGAAGATCGGCAACGTGCTCGTGCCGACCCATTTGTATAAACTGGTGTACAGCCCGCGCCAGCGCGCCGGCGCCGCCTGGTTCGTGGAAAACACGCCGGACGCGAAGGCGAACGTGATCCCGATCCCGGAACTCGAGCGCATCGTCGGCATCAACCTGCTGCCGGCGCTGTCCGATGCGGACAAGGAGCGCGTGCTGGCCCTCCCCGAGATCCACGACAGGCCTGCGCGCCGCAACAAACGCCACTGATTCCCATCGCCGCCAAGGAAGGATGTCATGAGCAGCAAGCCCACATTTGCACCGTATGAGAACGAAGCCGACGTCGTCGAGGTCGGCAACCTGATGCTGGAGAACCGGCTCGACCGGATCACGATCTCCGGCGACGTCGACCTGACGGCGGACAAGGAGGGCCTCGCGCAGGCACGCCTGCTGCACGACCTGCTGGGGCGGATCGTCGCGGGCCTGGAAGCGAAGGACCTGCCGGACCGCCTGCCGCCGCCGGATGTGAAGACGGTCGCCAACCCGTTCGGCTGAGTCCGCCGGTCGGTGCGCACGCGCACGAAACGCTTCCATATGACGGGCCGCGAGGCCCGTTTTTCATAGGCGCGCGATGGGTCCGGCACGCCTGAGTTGTACGAGGTCAATGGTGCGCGCAACGCGGCAGCTTTGGAGTACTCTGGATTGCTCCAGCGTCCATGACGCGAACGACACCAGGAGCCGGCGCGAGGATCTCCACGCGGAAAGCTGCAAGCTCGCATCTTGCTCCACGGCGAGCAGGTCGGCGTGGCGCGCTTCGGACGAGCCGGCGTTCACCAGATGACATCGGAGGAAACATCATGCGACACACCCTAGTAGCTGTCTTCGATAACCGAAGCGATGCCCAGAACGCGCTGGACGAATTGCTGGCGTCGGGCTTCTCGCGCACCGATGCGAGCCTCTCCGGCGCCGATCCGACGGGCCAGACCGACAGCGTTACCGGCGACAACGAACTGCTTGCGGGCACGCACGAGGAAGGGTTCGGCGCCTCGATCAAGCACTTCTTCACGAGCCTGTTCGGGTCCGACTCGAACGAACACGCGGCCAGGTATTCGGACGCCGTCACGCGCGGCCACCATGTGCTGACCCTGACGACGGATTCGGAACCCGAAGTCGAGCGCGCGGCCGACATCATCGAGCGCTTCGGCCCCGTGGACATCGACGAGACCCACGACCAGCTGGCGGGCGGCACGGCCGGCGCACGGATGGCCTCGCCGGGCCTGCAGCAATCCAGTTCGATGTCCGCCCAGTCCGCCGGCACCGGCTCCCGCTCCGGATCGCCGGGTTCCCAGCAGGGCTCCCAGCAGGGCACGCAGTCCGGCTCGCTGCAATACTCTGCCGATGAAGACCGCAATTTCTTCGGCACGCAGAACATCAACGACCCGGTCCCGGAAGGCACCACTTACCAGGAACCCCAGGGTGCGCCGATGCAATCGGGCGGCTCGCCGGACAGCAACCTGGGCGGTAATACGCTGAGCGGCACCCAGAGCTCGTCGCAGAACCCGGCCACGGGCACGTCACGCCAGTCGACGCTGGGCGGGTCGCAGAGCGGTTCGCTGAGCCAGGGTGGCAGCACGTTGCAGGGCACCGCGTCGATCCCCGGTTCGGACGATACGTCACTGGGCGGCACGGCCAGGATGGGCACCCAGTCGGGCTCGCTGCAGCGCGAGACGAACCAGTCGGGCTCGCAACAGCGTGACCTGGGTTCGCGCGGCAACGTGCGTGTGTTCTCGCGCGACGCCGGCACGACGTCCGGCCCGGGCAGCACGTACGACGATGATTACCGCAGCCACTGGGACGAGAATTATTCGAGCCTGGGCGGCAATTACGATGACTACGCGCCGGCCTATCGCTACGGCAACGAGATCCGGCGTGATGCGAAATACCGCGACCGCGACTGGAACGATGTCGAGAAGTCGCTGCGCAGCGACTGGGAGACGCGCCACCCGGGCACATCCACCTGGGAGAAATTCAAGGCGGCGATACGCCATGGCTGGGATCGCATCACGCCGGACACGGATGCGGACGACTGGTACCGCTCGGACTGGAATGATCATTACTCGAGCCTGGGCGGCAGCTACGACGACTACGCGCCGGCCTACCGCTACGGCACCGAGATGCGCACGAGCGCCAGGTACCGCGACCGCTCCTGGGACGAGGTCGAATCCGACCTGAAGAGCGACTGGGAAACGCGCCACCCGGGCGCGTCGACGTGGGACAGGTTCAAGGCCGCCGTGCGCCGCGGCTGGGACAAGATCACGCCGGACATCGACGACGACAGCTATTACCGCACGCACTGGAACGCCAGGTATTCGAATGCGAACGACACCTACGACGACTACCTGCCGGCCTACCGCTACGGCGACGAAGCGCGCCGCCTGCAGAAATACCGCAGCCGCCACTGGACCGAGGCCGAGTCCGACCTGAGGACCGACTGGGAATCGCGCTACACGAGCGGACCGTCCACGTGGGACAAGTTCAAGGATGCCGTGCGCCATGGCTGGGACAAGATCACGCCGGACATGGACGACGACTCGACCTACTACCATACCCACTACGAGTCGAACTATGCCAGCTCGGGTACGGACTATGACGACGTGGCGCCGGCCTACCGCTACGGCAACGAGATGCGCAACACCGACACCTACCGTGGCCGTCACTGGGACGATGCCGAGACCGATCTCAAGAACGACTGGCACACCAGGTATGGCGCGCACGACGAGCGTTCCGCCTGGGAGCGCATCAAGGCGGCCGTCCGGCATGGCTGGGAAAAGATGACCGGTGACGCCACGGATGATGACAGCCACTATCGCACGCACTGGTCGAACACGTATGCGTCGAGCGGCACCAGCTATGACGATTATGCACCGGCCTACCGCTACGGCGCCGAGATGCGCAACGACGCCCGTTACCGTAACAGCGACTGGTCCAAAGTCGAGGACGCGCTGCATGCCGACTGGGATGCGCGCTACGGCACGGATGGCGTGACGACCTGGGACAAGGTGAAGGCCGCCGTGCGCCACGGGTGGGATCGCGCAATGCTTTGATCGTAGGTGGACGGGGCATCATCGCCTCCGCGCGTCCAACGAGTGGGCGCTTGCTCCGGCGCTCGAATTGTTGAACGCGTGGAGGTTTGTGTCAGGCCCCGGCCTGACGCGCCGTCCGCCTTACGAACGCCGGCCCCGTGCCGGCGTTTTTTTTAAGGTGCTGGTCATGCCGGCTCGGATACCGGCAGGCTGATCCGGTTACGTCCCATGTGCTTGGCGCGGTACAGGGCGGCGTCCGCCGTGGCGACCAGGTCGCTGGCGCTGTTGTCGTGCGACGCGATGGCTGTCGCGGCGCCGATGGAGACGGTGACGTGCTGCGCGGGTGCCAGGCGGTTGGGGACTTGCAGCTGTTCGACACGGGTGCGGATGCGCTCGGCCACGCTGGCCGCGCCCTTGAGCGACTGGTTCGGCAGGATGACCGCGAACTCCTCGCCGCCGTACCGCGCGACGAGGTCGTTGGCGCGCATCTCGCTGGCGACGGCGGTGGCGATCCGCTTCAGGCATTCGTCGCCGCCGAGGTGGCCGTTCGCATCGTTATACGCCTTGAAGTTGTCGACGTCGACCATCAGCAGCGACAGCGGCTGGCGCTGGCGCAACGCGCGCGCCCACTCGGCGTGCAGGGTCTGGTCGAAGCAGCGGCGGTTCGCCAGGCCCGTGAGGCCGTCACGCGTGGCCAGCTGTTCGAGCGCGATCTGGGCCAGTTTTTCATCCGTCAGGTCGCGCAACGTCTCGACGACGGCGACAAGCCGGCCGCGGTCGTCGTAGACGGGGCCGGCGTCGGCAGCCAGGTAGCGCCGCCGGCCCATGCGCGGCATGTCGCACCAGCTTTCGGCCGACAGGTGTTCGTCGTCGACCGGGGCGTGATGCGGCTGGATGCGCCCGGCCTGCGCGGCGCGCTCTTCGATCAACTGGTCTGCAAGGGTGGGGCGGCGCTCGTCGAAGAAGCTGCGCCAGTGGTCGCGCGTACCGATGATCTCCCGCGCGGGCACGCCCGTCAGGCGCTCGCAGGCGGGGTTCCACAGCATCACGCGGGCCGACGTATCGAGGACGAAAATGGGAATCGCCACCGTCTCCATCAACTGGTGGGCGAATGCACGGTCCGCCGCGGCCGGGGTGCCGGTCGCGTCCGAGGAATCCATGAGCCGCTGTACTGTGGTCGGGCTTGTCATGTGCCGTCCTTCGGTTCTGTCTGTTAAGCAAATTGCTTGCTGGCGAGAACCGATTGTGCGTCACGGACAATGACGCCCCCTTGATCTTCGACAAAAGTGTTTGGCGACGGCTAGCCCGGCTCGGTGGCGTGCGTGGCGACGATCGCATGGGCAACGCGGTCGACGCGGGTACATAGCAGGTCGATCCGGGAGGCCAGCAGCGGATCCTCGAGCGCGTACTGGCGGCGTACCTGCAACAACTCGGTCTGGATCGCCACCAGTTGCGCAAGCGGGTCGAGATTGCCGCGGCGGCCGTCGGCGCTCGCGGTCAGGCGGCCCAGCAGCATGTCCGACTCGGCCAGCGCCTGGTCGGCCTGGCTGCGCGCCTTCTGTTCGCGGCACAGGGCGGCTTCCAGGCGCGCGATCCGGTCTTCGCTGCGCAGGCGCCGGAACAGGGTGGCGAACACCAGGGACATCATGACGAGCGCGAGCACACCGAGCTGCAATTGCCCGGGCACGGGGGGCAGATGGCGCCGTTCGGACAGCCCGAGGCCAACGATCAGCAATACAATGGCGCCGAGCGTGACGCGCAACGGCATGGGCAGCAGGATTTTCATGACGCTCCCTTCGACGAGGACTAGGACGACTCGATTAGGAACTTTCTGTATCCAAAGGTACGACTTTCTGAGAGGCATGTTTTTGCTCGTCATCAATTTCGGCCATATTCACGGACCGATCGAAAAAATGGAGGCGCTTCTGCCGCCCCATCCGCACGCGGTATAATGGAAGGTTGACGCGAGGCTTACGCGGGTTGTTACCCGCCTTTCTATTGTGACTTACAGCATCAAAGAGATCTTCTACACCCTGCAGGGCGAAGGCGCCCATGCGGGCCGGCCGGCCGTGTTTTGCCGATTTTCCGGCTGCAACCTGTGGACCGGACGCGAAAGCGACCGGTCCACTGCCGTCTGCCAGTTCTGCGATACGGATTTCGTCGGCACGGATGGCGAACGCGGCGGCAAGTTCAAGGATGCCGCCGGCCTGGCGGCTGAAATCGACAGCCTGTGGCCCCGGAGCTATCCGGACAGCAAATACGTCGTGTTCACGGGCGGCGAGCCGCTGCTGCAACTGGACGCGCCGCTGATCGCCGCGATGCACGCGGTCGGCTTCACGATCGCCATCGAGACGAACGGCACCTTGCCCGTGCCCGACGGTGTGGACTGGATCTGCGTGAGCCCGAAGATGGGCTCGACGCTGGTGGTGGAGCGGGGCAACGAGATCAAGGTCGTCATCCCGCAGGCGGGCCAGGACCTGTCTGCCTACGAGCGCCTCGATTTCGACAATTTCTATGTCCAGCCGATGGACGGCCCGCTCGCGCAGTTCAATACGCAGCTGGCGATCGAGACGTGCCGCCGCAACCCGACATGGAAGCTCAGTCTCCAGACCCATAAACTCCTGAATATTCCCTGAAGCACATGCTGACCATCACCCGCAAGCTGGAATTCGACGCCGGCCACCGCATCCCCGACCATAAAAGCCAGTGCCGCAACCTGCATGGCCACCGCTACACGCTGGAAATCACGCTGACGGGCGCCGTCATCGACGTCGAAGGCAATTCCGACAACGGCATGATCATGGACTTTTCCGACATCAAGGCGCTCGCCAACGAGCATCTCGTCGACGTCTGGGACCATGCCTTCCTCGTGTACGAGAAGGACGAGGCCGTGCGCGGCTTCCTGGCCAGCCTGCCCGGGCACAAGACGGTCGTGATCGACCGCATCCCGACCGTGGAAAACCTCGCCCAGGTGGCGTGGAACATCCTGAAGGCCGCCTACACGGACCGCTACGGCACCGGCCTGCGCCTGCAAAAGCTGGTCCTGCACGAAACCCCGAACTGCTGGGCGGAAATCACGGATGCCTGATCCGACCGACGACGCCGCCTACATGGGGCTGGCGCTGCAGGAAGCCCGCAAGGCCTGGGCCGCGGGCGAAGTACCCGTCGGCGCCGTCGTCGTGCGCGACGGGGAGGTGATCGCCGCCGGCTTCAACCAGCCGATCGGCCGCCATGACCCGACGGCGCACGCGGAGATCGTCGCCCTGCGCGCGGCTGCGGAAAAGCTCGGCAACTACCGGCTGCCGGGTTGTGAGCTGTACGTGACGCTGGAGCCGTGCGCAATGTGCTCGGGCGCCATGATGCATGCGCGCCTCGCGCGCGTCGTGTATGCCGCACCGGATCCCAAGACCGGCGTATGCGGTTCCATCCTGGATCTGTTCGCGCTGGAACAACTGAATCACCACACCGACGTCGTCGGCGGCGTGCTGGCGGACGAAGCCAGCGCCATGCTGAAGGCGTTCTTCGCCGAACGGCGCGCGGCCCGGCGCGCACCGGCGCCCGGCGTCGCACCCGAAGCATCCGCCGGCTGACGCATGCCGCGCAGCGCGCGCACATCGTTGACGCCACCGCTTCGCCGAAAATGGTATGCTGGTTCCAAGCCGCCGCCGCATAGGCACGGGAGTATTCTTGGACCAACAGATCATAATTCGGCACCCCTACCTGATCCGGCCGACCCGGTGCCGGCGACGCCACCATGCCTAGTCTGAACGCCAACGGGATCCGCATCGCCTTCGACACCACGGGTGATCCGAAGGCCGTGCCCCTGCTGCTCATTTCCGGCCTCGGCCTGCAGATGACGGCCTGGCCGGACGAGTTCGTCGAAGGCCTCGTCGAGCTGGGCTTTTACGTGATCCGTTTCGATAATCGCGACAGCGGCCTCTCCACCAAGTTCGAGCATGCCGGCACGCCCAGTCTCACGCTGGCCTGGCTGAAATCGCTGCTGCACCTGCCGCTCAAACCACCGTACCGCCTGGAAGACATGGCCGACGATGCCATCGGCGTGCTGTCCGCCCTCGGCGTTGCGCGCGCCCACGTCGTCGGCATGTCGATGGGCGCCATGGTGGGGCAGGTGATGGCCGCCAAGTTCCCTTCGCGCGTACTCAGCCTGACGTCGATCATGTCCAGCAGCGGTCGCCGCGGCTTGCCGGGTCCGACACAGACGGCCCGGCGCGCCTTGCTGCGCCGGCCCCGCAACTGGACGGGCGGCGCCGACATCGAGGCAACCATTGACTATAACGTGCACCTTCTGCAGGCGATCGGCAGCCCCGCGTACCCGACACCGGAAAAACAGTTGCGCCGCCGTGTCGCCCGTGCGCTACGCAGGAACAGTTGCCCGGG
>Ga0207705_10001531_pt1 | contig 18346 bp, 20 predicted proteins | sample KBSC13metaG_FD_184314 | JGI IMG/M metagenome (GOLD analysis project Ga0207705, IMG submission 184314) | Corn rhizosphere microbial communities from Kellogg Biological Station, Michigan, USA - KBS C1-3 metaG (SPAdes) (version 2) | ecosystem: Host-associated > Plants > Roots > Rhizosphere > Soil ...
CCTGTCATGTACCTAAACAGCGTGACGCTGTCAAGGACTATTTTCCAAATAGGTTATCTTATGGACGGCCATGGATGGGAAGGGCACCTCGGGTCAGCCGGCGGCTTCTGGGGCACCGTACTCAAAATCCATCGAATATCTTGGCAATAGCCGCTTCGAATCGGCTTGCCATCCGGTGCTTCTGCCGGGCTAAATGTGGCTCGCGATTGAAGAACATAGCAGCTCATCAAATCGAGAGCGGGAACCCCGCTGGTAACTTCAACGCTGCAGTCGCTCACTTTCCCCTGCTCGTTGACCAGAAAGACCACTCGTACCGCACCATATTCCTGCTTGTAGAGCGCAGATGAAGGATAGTCGCCCGGCGAGAACAGGCGATTTAGTGGCTGCTGTGGCACGGCCTCGGACACGATTTTGGGCGGGATTTTTCCGATGTTCCAATATTGCTGCAAATCATCCACGCACTTGTCGAGCGCGGCCAGCACCTGCGGCAATTGCGGAACGGCAAACTTATAGTGGTTCAACCCGCCGCTAATCGTCATCACCTGCGACTGCTGGCCGGCTCTGAAACTAGCCATTGGCATGTTGATGCTAATAAGGCCGCGATGAGTCACGTCATCGCTGTAGGACAGCCCGCTCACCTGAACCGGCCGGGCGGTATCGAACTGAACCTTTGCCGGAAATTCATGAACTTCCGCGAACCGGCTTCGCATCACAACGACTCGCATCACTCCGTCGAGGGGTGACGGCTTGAGGATGAGGGTCAGCGGTTCCCTGTCGGTTCCATATTCTGCAGACGCGAGGCACTGCGCTTCATCATAGTCGACGACCCACTTCCTCACTGGTTGATGCACCGGCTCGGCAGATACCCGGACGGACGAAACCAGTAAGCAGACCAGAGTGAGACTTCGGATCACGATAGCACCCCCAACCCGAGCGGCTGCAGACTAGCCACGCAGTCTGTGCGGTTCCAGCCCGTTAGACGCCGATCAATTCGCGCCCGATCAGCATCCGCCGGATCTCGTTCGTCCCCGCCCCGATGTCCAGCAGCTTGGCGTCTCGGTAATAGCGTTCGACCGGCCAGTCTTTGGTGTAACCGGCGCCGCCGAGCGCCTGCACCGCCTCGCCCGCCACGCGCACAGCATTCTCTGACGCCAGCAGGATCGCCCCCGCCGCATCGAAGCGGGTCGTCTGCCCCGCGTCGCAGGCTTTGGCCACCTGGTACACGTAGGCCCGCGCCGAATTCAGCGCGACATACATGTCGGCGACCTTGGCCTGCATCAGCTCGAACGACCCGACCGGCACCCCGAACTGCTTGCGCTCGCGAACGTAGGGAATCACCACGTCCAGGCACGCCTGCATGATCCCGAGCTGGATCCCGGCGAGCACCGTCCGCTCGTAATCGAGCCCGCTCATCAGCACCTTAACACCGCCGTTCTCCGGCCCCATCAGCGCGTCGGCGGGAACGAAGCAGTCGTCGAACACCAATTCATTGGTCGGCGATCCCCGCATCCCCAGCTTGTCGATCTTTTGCCCGACCGAGAAACCCTGCGTTCCCTTCTCGACGATGAAGGTCGAAATCCCTTTGGCGCCGGCCTCGGGCTCCGTCTTGGCATAGACCACCACCACGTCGGCATAGGCGCCGTTGGTGATCCAGAATTTGGTGCCGTTGAGCCGGTAGCCGTTGCCGCTTTTCTCGGCGCGCATCTTCATTCCGACGACGTCCGACCCAGCCCCGGCCTCGCTCATCGCCAGCGCGCCGACATGCTCGCCGCCGATCAGCTTGGGCAGATATTTGCGCTTCTGCTCCTCGGTCCCCCAGCGGCGGATCTGGTTGATGCAGAGGTTCGAGTGCGCGCCATAGCTCAGCCCCACCGACGCAGACGCCCGCGCCACCTCCTCCTGTGCGATCACATGCTCCAGATAGCCGAGCCCGAGCCCGCCCCATTCCTCCTCGACCGTGATTCCATGCAGCCCGAGCTCCCCCATCTGCGGCCATAGCGCGCGCGGGAATTCGTCCTTCTCGTCGATTTCGGCAGCGACCGGAGCGATCTTCTCGCGCGCGAACCGCTCGGTTGTCTCGCGGATCGCATCGGCCATTTCGCCGAGGCCGAAGTCGAGTCCCGTATCCGGCATTTGTCTCTCCCCTTCTCCCCCGCCGCTACCACCGCCCGAGCGATTTGAACAAGCGCGGGGGCGTGACTATGTGGCCGTCACATCAAATCCTCCCCGGAACGGGGAGGGGGACCACGCAGCGCAGCGGAGTGGTGGGGTCCCACCGTCGAACGCTGAAATGTCTGTGGGCCCCCTCCACCGCCTTCGGCGGTCCCCCCTCCCCGTCTCGGGGAGGATCAAAATGGAGCATCAAATGGCCACGTCACCTTCTTCCGATCCCACCGTCATCCTTTCTTACGCGCGCACGCCGATGGGCGCGATGCAGGGCGCCCTTGCCGATGCGTCCGCGACCGACCTCGGCGCGACTGCGGTCAAGGCCGCGGTCGAACGCGCCAAGGTGAAGCCGGACGAGATCGACCGCATCTACATGGGCTGCGTCCTCCCGGCCGGACTCGGCCAGGCCCCGGCGCGCCAGGCGGGCATCAAGGCCGGCCTCCCCAAGTCCGTCCAGGCGACCACCGTGAACAAGGTCTGCGGTTCGGGCATGCAGACGGTCATCATGGCCGACGAGGCGATCCGCACCGGCAATGCCGACATTATCGTCGCTGGCGGCATGGAGAGCATGACCAATGCGCCCTACCTTCTGAAGAAGCATCGCTCCGGCGCTCGGCTCGGCCACGACACGGCTTACGACCATATGTTCCTCGATGGGCTTGAGGACGCCTATGAGGAAGGCCGCGCGATGGGCAGCTTCGCCCAGTGCACCGCCGACGAATATCAGCTCACCCGCGGTGAGATGGACGAATATGCGATCGAGAGCCTCAACCGCGCGAAGGCCGCGATCGACAATGGCGGCTTCAGGGACGAGATCGTCCCGGTCACCATTTCCAGCCGCAAGGGCGAGACGGTGGTCGATACGGACGAGGCGCCCGGCCGCGGCCGTCCCGACAAGATCCCGCAGCTGAAGCCCGCCTTCGCCAAGGAGGGCACGATCACAGCCGCCACCAGTTCGTCAATCTCCGACGGCGCCGCTGCGGTCGTTCTCGCTCGCGAATCCACCGCCAAGGAGGAAGGTCTGCAGCCGGTGGCCCGGATAGTTGCCACCGCCGCCCATGCCCGGGAGCCGTCCGAGTTCACCGTCGCCCCAATCGGGGCCATCGAAAAAGTGCTTCAGAAGGCCGGCTGGAAGGTTTCGGACGTGGACCTCTGGGAAGTGAACGAAGCCTTCGCCTGCGTCGCAATGTTCGCGATGAAGGACCTCGGAATTCCGCACGAGAAGATCAACGTCCACGGCGGCGCGACAGCCCTCGGCCACCCGATCGGCGCCAGCGGCACCCGCATCATCGTGACGCTTCTCAACGCGCTGAAGCAGAATGGCCTCAAGCGCGGAGTCGCCTCGCTCTGCATCGGCGGCGGCGAAGCGACCGCGATCGCGGTGGAATTGGTCTGAGTCCAGATTGACGTTTCCCTTTCTTGTAGCTACATAAATGGCGATTACGTTCGATCCGGCCAAGCGTGATCGCACACTCGCCGAACGCGGTCTCGATTTTTCCGATGCCGGGCAGGTGCTCGACGGTGCGGTGTGGGAGTTCGTCGACGACCGGCGGGATTACGGCGAGGAGAGGATCACGACGGTCGGATTGCTGAACGAACGCATGGTCGTGGTGGTCTGGACTGAGCGAGGCAACGACCGCCACATCATTTCAATGCGAAAGGCGAACACACGTGAACGGGAAAGATACGGAAAGCACCTGGGTTGATCCCGATGATGCACCCGAGCTGACGGACGAGTGGTTCGAGAAAGCTGATTTCAGGATCGGCGACAAAATCATCCGCCGCGGGCGGCCGCCCGGCTCGTCTAAGGACCTAGTGTCGCTACGGCTCGATAAGGATGTGATCGATCACTTCCGCTCGACCGGTCCCGGCTGGCAAACGCGGATGAATGACGCGCTCCGCAAGGCTGCGGGGTTGTAGCCTAGCCAGCCAGCGCCGCCTCGATCGCGGGAGTCACGCGGTCCATCGTGTAGGGTTTCTCGATCACCGGTACCTGCGCGAACTCCGGCGGCGGCGGTTCGACATGGCCGCCGGTCGCAATCACGAACGGGATGTTCTTCTCGCGCAGTTTGTGCGCGACCGGCCAGACGCTCTCGCCATTGATGTTGACGTCGAGAATAGCGACGTCAAACCCGCCCCCGTCCGCTGCCGCCAGCGACTCTTCGACTGTTTCGCAGGTCGCGTGAACCTTGTGGCCGAGAGTCTCGAGGAAATCCTCGAGCATCATCGCGATCAGTGGTTCGTCTTCGACGACGAGGATGGAACGCGCCCCGGCCATTGCGCCCTGAAATAGCCGAGCGGTTTCAACGGGCAAGCGCTAATTGAAGTGTCAGCTCCCCGACTCTTCCGGCGTTCCGCTAGAGTCATTCGCCGCCGGCTTCGTCTCCAGCGCCCGCCGCGCCGCCTCCGCCAGCTCCTGCACAGAGAAAGGCTTGGGCAGGAAGGCGACCTTGTCGAGGTCGATCGACTTCCTCAATTGCTCCTCGGCGTATCCCGAAATGAAGAGGATGGGCAGCTCCGGCCGGCTCTTGCGCGCCTCGCGGACCATGGCCGGACCGTCCATCCCCGGCATCACCACGTCGCTGACGAGGAGAGCGATCTCCTCCTCGCGGGCCAGGATGTCGAGCGCCTCCTCACCGTTGTCGGCGCTGATGACCTTGTAGCCGTGGCGGGTCAGCGCCCGCTCGGCGACGGTCCGGACCATCGGCTCGTCCTCGACCAGAAGGACGGTACCGGTGCCCCACAGCTCGTTGGGCTTGGGCTTTGCTCCGCGCCGCGTCTTGCCGACTTCCGATTCGACGTGATGGACCGGAAGGTAGATGACGAAGCGAGTCCCCTCGCCGACCCTGGAATCGGCGAAGATGAAGCCGCCCGACTGCTTGACGATGCCGTAGACGGTCGAAAGCCCAAGGCCCGTCCCCTTCCCCACCTCCTTGGTGGTGAAGAAGGGCTCGAACACTTTGCCGAGCACATTGGCGGGAATGCCGCAGCCGGTGTCCGTCACCGACAGCGCGCTATAGTCTGCAATCGGCAGGATGTCGGAGCCAAGCTCCGCCACCTGGTCCGAGGTCACCGGATAGGTCTGGATGGTCAGCGTGCCGCCGCCCTTCGAGGCCATGGCGTCGCGCGCGTTCACTGCCAGGTTGATGATCACCTGCTCCAGCTGGCCCGGGTCGGCACGGACCGAACCGAGATTGCGGCCATGCTTCACCACCAGTTCCACCGTTTCGCCGAGGAGGCGCTTCAGAAGGTGCGAAACCTCGGCAATCACGTCGGTCAGCTGAAGCACCTGCGGCCGAAGGGTCTGCTGGCGTGAGAAGGCCAGCAGCTGCCGCGTCAGGCCGGCCGCCCGGTTGGAATTGGACTTGATCTGCTGGATGTCGTCGTAATCGCTGTCGCCGGGCGTATGGCGCATCAGCATCAGGTCGCAGTGGCCGATGATCGCGGTCAGGATGTTGTTGAAGTCGTGCGCAACACCGCCGGCGAGCTGCCCGACCGCCTGCATCTTCGTCGCCTGGGCGATCTGCCGCTTGAGCTTCGCTTCCTCGCTATTGTCCTTGAGCAGCAGGAGCACCACCGCGTCGCCCAGCCCCCGAAGCCCGGCGATGGTGAGCGCCACCGGCTCCTTCGGATTGTGGGTCAGCCGGACCGCGATGTCGCCCGACATGGCCGGGCCCCGGGCGTTGCGGCGGACAGCATCGGCCACAGCCGCCTTGTCTTCCTTGACGACCAGATCGCCCGGATAGACCCGCCGCGTTCCGTCCTGGATTCCCGCCGCCGAGCGGAACGCGTCGTTCATCGTCAGGAAGCGGCCGTCGCGGTCGACCAGCGCCAGCCCGATCGGCAGAATATCGAGCATCGCCTGCAGATATTGGGAGCTCGAGAGCGGCAGCGAATCGGCGCTGTCGAACAGGTAGAAAGTCGAGTGATCCGTGGGACCCGGCGGATCGAGAGGAATATGGACCGCGCGCAGCGGCCGCCCGGCTTCGCCCTCGGCCACCAGCCGGAAAAGGCCGTCTTCGCCCGCTTCGATCAAGTCTCCGAGCCGATGATTCTCCCCATCTGCTCGCCCCGCCAGCGCTCTCTCTCCGAACAGGCGATTCCAGGAAATCAATCGGCCTTCGCCATCAACGAACGCAGAGAGTATTCCTCCCTTCGACATCAGGTCGCCGGGCTGACCGCCGATGCGCGCGGCCATCACCTTCACCGGATCGGCCGGAGCAGGCTTCAGGAACCGCCACAGCAGCAGGTCGCCGCGAGCCCCGATCCGCTCCACTTCCAGAGCGAACGTCCCGCCCTCGGTGACAATGCCGGCCGCGCAGCCGCCGCCGTCGCGATATGCCATGGTTCGCGCAGTGCCGAGTGATTGGCTCGAATCGTTATCGGCCGGCAGCTTGTCCGGAGGGCGGTTCTCGAACAGCTCGCGATAGGCGGGGTTCGCGGCAAGCAGCGTCCCGTCGCTCGATGTCACTGCCGCTGCATCGCCCGTGAGCGCGAGGATCGACCCGATGATCGAAAAATCCGGGGCCGCTGCCACTCCGGAAAGGTCGACCGACGGAGCGGACGATGCCTTTCTGAAGGCGAGCAGAGCGGCCCCAAGCACCGCGAAGCCGAGCACTGTCAGCGCGGCGATGCGGGCGCCGCCGATCCACAGCAGCGCGGCCACGCTCAACCCCGCCGCGCCTGCTACCGCGGGCGCAAGCCACCGCGGGAACGCGGCGGTTTCGGAGTCGAGCAGTGGCAGCTGCTGCTGCAGCATCGATTACCTCACCAGATGCGCACCCGATCGGCCGGAGCGAGATAGAGCTTCTGGCCGGGCTGCACGTTGAACGCCGAATACCATGGATCGAGATTGCGTTCAGTGTCGACTCGAGATTCGCAGGGGGAGTGCGGATCGGTCAGCAGCAGCTGCCGCGCCCGAGCATCGCGCACCTTGCACCGCCACACCTGTGCCCAGCCGAGATAGAATCGCTGGTCGCCGGTCATCCCGTCGATCACCGGCGCCGGCTTTCCGCCAAGGGAGGCGATATAGGCGTCGTGAGCAACGGTGAGACCGGCGAGGTCGGCGACATTCTCGCCCATTGTCAGCTTGCCGTTCACATGCATGCCCGGAAGCGGCTCGTAGGCGTTGAATTGCGCCTCCAGCTTGTCCAGCCGTGAATGGAAGGCCTTGCTGTCGCCCGGAGTCCACCAGTCGATCAGCTTGCCGGTCGAATCGTACTTTGCGCCCTGATCGTCGAAATGGTGGCTGAGCTCATGCCCAATCACCGCTCCGATGCCGCCATAGTTGACCGCGGGATCGGCGTTGGGATCGAAGAAGGGCGGCTGAAGGATCGCGGCCGGGAAGACGATCTCCACCATCTCGAAATTGGCGTAGGCGTTGATCTCCATCGGAGTCATTCCCCATTCCCACCGGCGGATCGGACCGCCGAGCTTGCCGATCTCATAGGCATTCTCGAACTCCGCCGAACGCATCGCATTGCCGACCGCATCGTCGGGACGGATCACCAGCCCGCTCATGTCGCGCCACTGCGTCGGATAGCCGATCTTCGGAGTGAAGGCCGCCAGCTTCTGGTGGGCCTTCGCCTTGGTCGCCGGGCTCATCCAGTCGAGCTTGTCGATACGCCGTCCCATCGCGGCGATGATGTTGTGCACCATCTTGTCGGCGGCCGCCTTGGTCGCCGGCGGGAAATATTTGGCGATGTACAGCTTGCTGACGTCATCGCCCAAGGTCCCAACCGTGAAGTCGACCGCCCGCTTCCAGCGCGGACGCTGCTGCGGAGTCCCGGTGATGACCGTGCCGAAGAAATGGAAGTTCTCGTCGTCGAATGCCTTGGGAAGCTCCGGCGAGAAATTCTCGATCGAGCGCACCAGTAGCTGGTCCTTCAGCACCGACAGCGGCGCGTGGGCCATCGCGGCTGCCTCGCCGGTGAAGGCGCTCGGCTGGGCGACGATCACGTCGTTCACTCTCGCTCCGATGCCGTGCACCAGCGTCGCGAAATTGAAGCCCGGCGCGCGCCGGTCGAGCTGCGCAAGGCTCATCTTGTTGTAGGTCTTGTCCGCGTCGCGGCTCTCGGTCGGGGTCCAGTGCGCCTTGGCGACCTGCGTCTCGAGATTCAGGATTGCCTGCGCCCGTGCGGCTACATTCTTCTCGCCGGCGAGGGTTAGAACGTTGGTCAGGTGCTTGAGATATTCGGCCTTCGTCTGGACGAGCTTCGGATCGTTCGACAGGTAATAGTCGCGATCCGGCATCCCGAGCCCGCTCTGCGCCATCTGCAGCGCATAGTTGGTCGGCGACTTGTCATCCTGAGCGACGAACAGAACGAACGGTCCGTCGATGCCCAGCTTGTTCGCCTTCGCGTAAAGGGCGGCCAATCCGGCCTTGCTCTTCAGCGAGCGGACCTGGTTCAGCCATGGCTCAAGCGGCGTCAGGCCTTTGGCCTCGATCGCCGCAGTGTCCATGAAGCTCTTGTACGCATTGCCGATCTTGCTGTTCGGATCCTTGGCCTGCTCGTCGATGATATCGCGGGTGCGCTGCTTCGACAGGTCGTCGAGCACGTTGAACATGCCGTAGGTGGACTTGTCCGCCGGAATCTCGGTGTTTTTCAGCCAGGTGCCGTTGGCGTAGCGGAAAATGTCGTCTCCGGGGACAACGCTCTTGTCCATCCCCGCAGTGTCGAAGCCGAAGGTTCCGTATTGCGGCTTCGAAGACGCCTCGGGCGCTGAGGGCGCCGTCTGCGCCGAAACTGCTGCAGTGACCACCGCACCTCCCGCAAGAGCGGTGGTTGCGGCAAGAACGCACAAAAAGCGACTCATTCAAACTCCTCCCCAATCAGGCGGGCGCCCGGACGGCGCTCCATTCCAGCAGGTTGCGAGTGAATGGGTTCTGGCCGCCAGCGCTGAACGACTATCGGTAGCGCCGCTCCGACAAACGCACAAATCCGGGCGAGTTCAGGCGCTTGCGTCGCGTCTCGACTGCCGCCGGCGCCATTTGTTGCCGCGCCACAGCCGCCACAGCAGCGCAGCGAGCACATAGCCCGATGCCGCAATGGCAATCGCCAGCGTCAGAATGCCAAGCGCAATCGGGCCGGACGCGTGATGGATCCAAAACAGGATGCGGCCGAGTTCGCCGGTGACCTGCCGCGCTGTTTCCTGATCGACGACCCCGCGGTCGTGACGAAGCTCCCACCGGCCGACATGATAGGCGGTGTAGTAGAGCGCCGGGTAAAAGGGCGTGAGCAGCAACGGGACAAGCGCCGAGATCAGGACATTGGCGCGTGCGGGGATCGCCAGGATCGCGGCGATTGCAACATGCATGAACGGGATGATCACCCCAACCCCGAGCCCGAGCGCGACCGCTCTGGGCACCGAACGGCGGTGAAGCCGCCACAGCGCCGGATTGCTCAACGGTTTTGCGAATGGACGAAGCAGCCGGTTGCGCTGCACCGACTCCTGGGTTGGAACGTGGCGCTTGACCCAGCCGGGGACTCGATCCGCGAGCGCCACGTTAGCCACGGGACTTAAGCAGGCGCTGCTGCTCCCGCTTCCAGTCGCGTTCCTTGATCGTCTCCCGCTTGTCGTGCACCTTCTTACCCCGGGCCAGCGCCAACTCCACTTTCGCTCGCCCCCTCCCGTTGAAATAGATCGAAAGCGGCACGAGTGTTAGCCCCTGTCGGGTTACCGCTCCATTGAGCTTCGCGATTTCGCGCTTCTTGAGCAAGAGTTTCCGCGGCCGGCGGGTCTCATGGTTCATCCGGTTGCCGTGACTGTATTCGGGGACGTGGCTGTTGATCAGCCAGATTTCATCCCCGTCGACGGTCGCATAGCTCTCGGCGATCGAGCCTTCGCCCGAGCGGAGCGACTTCACCTCGGTGCCGGTGAGCGCGATTCCCGTCTCGAATCTGTCCTCGACGAAATAGTCGAAGCGCGCGCGCCGGTTCTCGGCGACGACTTTCTTCTTGTCGAACGGGGGCGGCAGCTCCTTGGACATGTGGGGGCGGTTAGCAGAGCCTTCCGCCCCTGCGAAGGTATTCCTCCCCGGAACGGGGAGGGGGACCAGCGTAGCTGGTGGAGGGGGTCCACCGTGGAAGCGGCGGAGAGGCGGGTCCTCTCCACCATCCTTCGGACTGCCACCTCCCCGTTCCGGGGAGGAATTACAGCGTCGCGTGGACGGTCGCCAGCGCCTTCATCACCGCGGCGATCCGGACCGCCGACTGAATCACCTCCGGCTTCACGCCATGCTCCAGGAGCACGCGCTCGTGGCTGTCGATGCACATGCCGCAGCCGTTCATCGCCGAGACGGCGATGCTGAACAGCTCGAAATCCTCCTTGGCTATCCCGTGGCTGCCGATGATGTTCATCCTCAGCCGCGCCGGCATCGTCCCATATTCCGGGTTCGAGGTGAGGTGGACGAAGCGGTAATAGACGTTGTTCATCGCCATCACCGCAGCGGCACCGCGTGCGGCGTTGGCGTAGGTTTCGGAGAGTTTCGCCGACACTTCCGCTTCGGCCGCGTCGACCAGCGGCTTGTAGCCGGAGCCATGGGCGCAGGCGAGCAGCAGCCCGGCCTTTCGCTCCTCGCCCAGCAGCTGGTCCGACAGGATCGAGCTCATGTTGAGCCGCAGATCCTTCGCATAGTCGGGAAGGGCTTCGACGAATGTTTTGAGGGACATGGGTATACTCCTAGCCCCTCCCCCATCGGGGGAGGTGGCAGTCCGAAGGACTGACGGCGGGGGCCCGCTGGTCGCCCCCCTCCACCAGCTGCGCTGGTCCCCCTCCCCCATCGGGGGAGGAGCTACTCGTCAAGCCGCCGGCTTCAACACCTCTTCGCCCGGCTGCCAGTTGCAGGGGCAAAGCTCGTCGGTCTGCAGAGCGTCGAGCACCCGAAGGCTCTCGGCCGGATTGCGGCCGACGTTGAGGCCGTTGACGGTCACGTGCTGGATCACATTGTCCGGGTCGACGATGAACGTCGCGCGGTAGGCGACATGCTCGTTCGGATCGAGGATCCCGAGCGCTTCGGCGAGCTTGCCGCCGTTGTCGGCGATCCACGGGAAATCCGCCTTCGCCAGCCGCTCGTCCGAACGCCGCCAGGCGAAATGGACATGCGCGGTGTCGGTCGAGGCGCCGATCAGGACCGTGTCGCGGTCGGCGAAGTCCTGCTTCAGCTCGCCATAGCCCTCGATCTCCGTCGGGCAGACGAAGGTGAAGTCCTTCGGCCAGTAGAAGAGCACCTTCCACTTCCCGTTGGTCTCGCCGAGATCAATCGTCTCGCCGGCGGGCAAGGCGGCCGTGCCCTGCTGGACGGGAAGCTTGAGGGCGGGAAGCTTGTCACCAACGGTCAGCATTCGATTCTCCTTGTGTTCGAACTTCGTGTTGCACTGCAGCACCTATGCAGCTGGCCTCAATCGTTCAAGTCTATTATAGCGCCGATTCTGATTGGAATTTTCGATCACTATGACCGTTCATCTGCCAACCCTGAAACAGCTCCAATATCTGGTGGCGCTTCGCCAGCACGGCCATTTCGGCAAGGCCGCGGACGCCTGTTTCGTGACCCAATCCACGCTCTCGGCCGGGCTTCGCGAGCTCGAAACCCTGCTTGGGATCACGCTCGTCGAACGCACCCGGAGAGTGGTCCGTTTCACGGCCCTCGGCGAGAAGATTGCCGACAAGGCGATCCGTGTCATTCGTGAGGCGGAAGAGCTGGCCGAGATCGCGCGAGCCGAAGGCAAGCCGCTGCACGGCGAGCTTCGGCTGGGGGTGATCCCGACTATTGCGCCCTTCCTGCTCCCGGCGATGCTTCCCCGGCTCCGCAGGCAATGGCCGGACCTGAAACTCTATCTGCGTGAAGAGACGAGCCAGTCGGCCTGCGAGGCGCTTCACCGCGGTCAGCTGGACTGCGTGCTGCTCGCCCTCCCCTATTCCTGCGGCGACATCGACTCCGCGCCGCTGTTCGACGACCGGCTGTTCGTCGCCTTCCCGGCCGGCGAGGCGCCGAGTGGCGGAACGGTCGATGTCAGCGCCATCGACGAAAACCGCATGCTCCTGCTCGAGGACGGGCACTGTCTGAAGGACCATGCGCTCTCCGCCTGCAACCGCCCGGAGCTTCGCGCGCACGCGGCGATGATGGGCACCTCGCTCCACACGCTGGTGCAGATGGTCGACAATGGCCTCGGCCTCACCTTCGTCCCGGCGATGGCGATCGGCGCCGGCATTCTCGAGGGCACGAAAGTCGATGCGAAGCCGCTACGCTCCGATCACGGCTTCCGGCGGATCGCGCTGATCTGGCGCCGCTCAAGCCCGCGCGAAAGCGAGTTTCAGATGCTGGCCGGTGCGCTCCGCGAGATCGTCAGGGAGGTTATTCCAACCCTAACAGCCATCGATCCAGCGCAACCGGCCGAACCCGCACTCCCGGAAGTGTGCGGTTGAGCTCCGAGCGGTGGAGCATGATCCACTTGAGACAGCTTAGCTCGGTTCCGAATGCAGCGAATTCGTCGCGGCTCGCCCGCAGCGTGTGACGGTCGACCAGGAAGCGCGCTCCGCTCCGGCAGCCGGGCGCGGCGGTCCAGTCGCGATGCGGAGCGACGACCGCCGGAACCCAGTAGGTCCGCTTTGAATCGAGCCGATCGACATCGCGCCGATGCATCGCCTCACCGCCTGCCTAATGCGCCAATTCGATCTCGTTCCGCGCCGCCTCGGCGATGAACGCGCTGCGCGTGAGCTTCCTTGCCGCCGCCGCCATATCAATGGCTTCGAGAGTACCGCGATCCAAAGACACGTTGATACGGACAGAACGATTGGAGCGCGTAACGCGCGGGACGGCGATCAGAAACGCGCCCTCGGCAAGATCGGCCGCTACCGCCTCCCTGATCGCATCGACATCGCGAGGCTCGACCTCCTCCGCATCCTCGAACCAGAGATCGAGCGCTTCGCAGGCATTGGGGACGAGACTTTCCAGATCGTCGGCCGCGGAAAAGCAACCGGGAAGATCGGGAAAGGTGACTCCATAGGCACTGCCCTCATCTTTGTGCACGACTGCGAAATAGGTCTTCACCTTCAATCCTCCTCACCAGCCGACCGCTTTGGCAATCGCCTTTGCGGTACCGAGCGGCAGATCCTTCTTCGGGTGCGGGACAATCACCGTCACCTCACTACGGCGGAACTTGTGATGCGAGCCTCGTATCGAAACCAGCTCCCACCCTTCCGCCTTCAGCCGCTTAATGATGGCTCTACTGTCACGCTCCACGCACAAATATATACACACTCTTGCCATGAAGGCAAGAGCAGACTACACATTTATATGCACACGATGAGAAGAACGCTACCTCGCGATCCCCGGCTCGCGAGCGGTGACTACTCAGCCCGCCGGGGCCGCCTCAGGTCGAACCGGTCGGCGTCCATCACCTTCGTCCACGCGGCGACGAAGTCCTGCACGAACTTCTCACGAGCATCGTCCGCTGCATAGACCTCGCAGATGGCGCGCAGCTGGGCGTTCGATCCGAACACGAGATCGGTTCGGGTCGCCGTCCACTTCTGCTGATTGCTCCCGCGATCGGTGCCGACGAATTCCTCGTCGCCGCTGTCATCGACCTGCTTCCACGCCGTGCCCATGTCGAGCAGGTTGACGAAGAAGTCGTTGGTCAGCTGACCGACCCGGTCGGTGAACACGCCGTGCTTCGATCCGCCCTGGTTGGCGCCGAGCACTCGCATCCCGCCCACCAGAACCGTCATTTCCGGAGCAGAAAGGCCGAGCAATTGCGAGCGGTCGATCAGCAGCTCCTCGGTCGGGACGTTGTAGCGAACGCCGAGATAGTTGCGGAAACCGTCCGCCTTGGGCTCGAGCACCTCGAAGCTGTCGAAGTCGGTCTGCTCCTCGGTCGCGTCGCCGCGGCCGGTGGAGACTTTCACCTGGACATTGTGCCCGGCATCCTTCGCCGCTTTTTCAATCGCCGCTGCACCGGCGAGAACGATGGCGTCGGCCATCGAGATGCCACCACGCAGGCTGTCGAGCTTGTCGAGGGTGGCCTTCAGCTCTTCAGGATCGTTGACCTTCCAGCTCAGGATCGGATCGAAGCGGATTCGCGCACCGTTGGCGCCGCCGCGGTGATCGGACTGGCGATAGGTCGAAGCCGAAGCCCAGGCCGCTTTCACGAGCGCACTAACCGACAGGCCGCTGCCCAGCACTTTCTGCTTGAACGCCGCGACGTCGGCGTCACTCACCGGCCGCCCCGCCGGAACCGGATCCTGCCAGATCAAATCCTCGGCTGGCACTTCCGGCCCGAGGTAACGCGCCTTCGGCCCCATGTCGCGGTGGGTCAGCTTGAACCAGGCGCGGGCGAAGGCGTCGGCAAACGCCTGCGGGTCCTTGCGGAGGCGCTCGGCGATCTTGCGGAACTCCGGGTCCTCGCGGAACGCCATGTCCGCGGTCGTCATCATCGTCGGGACCTTCTTGCCCGGCGTGTGCGCCGCGGGCGCCATATCCTCGGGCTTGGGGTTCCTGGGCTGCCACTGCTTGGCGCCGGCCGGGCTGGTCACCAGCTCGTAATCATAGTCGAGCAGCATGTGCAGATAGTTCATGCTCCACTTGATCGGGGTCGGCGTCCAGGCGCCCTCGAGACCGCTGGTGATCGTGTCGTCGCCCGTCCCGCTGCCATGGCCGCTCTGCCAGCCGAGGCCCTGCTGAGCGATGTCCGCGCCTTCGGGCTCGGCCCCAACCTTCGAAGCGTCGCCGGCGCCGTGGCATTTGCCGAACGTGTGTCCGCCTGCTGTCAGCGCGAGCGTCTCCTCATCGTTCATCGCCATGCGGCTGAAGGTCATCCGGATTTCGCGCGCCGATGCGAGCGGATCGGCGCTTCCGCCCGGCCCTTCGGGATTGACGTAAATGAGGCCCATCTGGACCGCGGCGAGCGGGTTTTCCATCGCCGTTCCGGCGTCTTCGCCCATGCGCGGCGCTGCGCCCTGACCCACCCAATTCTCTTCCGTGCCCCAGTAGACATCCTTCTCGGGCTCGTAGATGTCCTTGCGGCCGCCGCCGAAGCCGAAGGTCGGGCCGCCCATCGATTCGATGGCGACATTGCCGGCGAGGATCAGCAGGTCCGCCCAGCTCAAATTCTTCCCGTATTTCTGTTTCACCGGCCACAGCAGCCGCCGCGCCTTGTCGAGATTGGCGTTGTCCGGCCAGCTGTTGAGCGGAGCGAAGCGCTGGTTGCCGCTGTTGGCGCCGCCGCGGCCGTCGCCGATGCGGTAGGTACCCGCGGCGTGCCAGGCCATGCGGATGAAGAATGGGCCGTAATGCCCATAGTCGGCCGGCCACCAGGCCTGGCTGTCGGTCATCAGCGCCGTCAAATCGCGCTTCACTGCATCGTAGTCGAGATCGAGAAAGGCCTCGGCATAATTGAAATCGTCCCCGTGGGGGTCGCCGGTCGCGCCATGCTGCGGCAGGATTTCGAGGCTCAGCTGGTTGGGCCACCAGTCGCGGTTCGTTCGTCCGAGGAGCGATCGGAGCGCCGCGCCTTCCTGCATCGGGCTGCCGTGCAGCGGGTCACCGGTTTTCGCGTCCATGCCTGATCTCCTCCTTCGAGAGCCGCGGACGCTAGGCTACAGCGGTAGTGGGCAGAAACGACAAAAACTCGTCAGTCAGAGCGGGAAAATCGATCAGCCGAGCTTCCGCTTCAATCCATATGCTTGAGCCCGATCCGAAGATAGTCGTAGCCGGTCACGAGAGTGAGTGCCGCTGCCGCCCAGAGGAAGGCGATCCCGGCGACATGGACCCACGGCATGTGCGGCAAAGCACCGCCGAGGATCAGGGCGCCGAGCGCGACGAGCTGAAACGTCGTCTTCCACTTGGCGAGCGCGCTCACCGGCATCCCGACCCGCAGATCCGCAAGAAATTCGCGAAGTCCGGAGACGATGATCTCTCGAAGCAGGATCACGAGTGCGGGAATGATGCTGATGTCCTGGATCACCGGCGGGTCGCCGTCCGCCCGGCGCGACGCCATCAGCATCACGATCACCGCCGCCACCATGATCTTGTCGGCGATCGGATCGAGGAACTGGCCGAGCTTGGAAATCTGCCCGTGCGCGCGCGCCAGGTAACCGTCGAAATAATCGGTGATCCCGACGATGCAGTAGAGGACGAAGGTCACCGCATAATCGATCGGCCGCGGGGTCCACAGCAGGAAGACGAGGATCGGCACCGCGAAGATTCGCGACAGGGTCAAGAGGTTCGGCACCGTGAGCATCGCGACCGTTCTAATTGAAAGGCGGCGAATGGCAAAAGAGGCGGCGCATGCTTGCCCTCGCGGGCGCAGCCGTTAATCCACTGCGATAATGCAGGATTCGCTGCACCTCCTGAAGTCCCGGCGTTTCCTGCCGCTGTTCGTCACTCAGTTCCTGGGTGCCTTCAACGACAATCTGTTCCGCAACGCCTCGGTGATGCTGGTCGTCTACGGAATCTACAGCGATCCCCGGAAGGAGGCGATTTTCGGATCCATCGCCGCCGGCCTTTTCATTCTCCCCTTCTTCCTGTTTTCGGCGATTGCCGGGCAGATCACTGACGAGATCGACAAGGCGCGGGTGGTCAGGGTCGTGAAGACGGTCGAGATCGCGATCATGCTGGTGGGGGCGGTGGGCCTACTGCTTCACAATATCGTGCTTCTCCTCGCCGCTCTCGGCGCGATGGGCATCCATTCGACCTTCTTCGGTCCTGTGAAATACGCAATTCTTCCTCAGCACCTGGCGCCGGAAGAAGTACTCGGCGGAACCGGCCTCGTCGAGGCGGGGACCTACATCGCCATCCTGGGCGGGACGATTCTCGGCGGCGTCCTCATTCTGCCCACACACGGCGGCGGCTATAGCGCCGCCTGGGCTGCGCTCGCGGTATTGATCGTCGCGGTTCTGGGGCGCGCAAGCGGCGGCAAGGTCCCGGCCGCCCCGCCCGATCCGGCGGCGCCGCCGCTTCGGATGGACTGGCACATCATCCGCGCCTCGATTGCGCTGGTCCGAGGCACCTTGCATATCCGCAGGCTCTACCTGGCGATCCTCGCGATCAGCTTCTTCTGGGCGATGGGGACCGTCCTGGTCGCGGAATTCCCGGCTCTGGTGAAGGAGAGGCTCGCCGCCGATCATTACGTCGGCACCGCTTTCATCGCGATCTTCTCGATTGGAGTGGCGATTGGCTCGGTGGCCATCAATCGCCTGCTCCGCGGCCGGGTCGCGGCGCGATTCGCGCCCGCCTCGGTGATCGCGATGGGGCTGTTCGTTCTCGATCTCTACCGGCGCGTTAGAAGCTGGCCGCACTTTGACGGTCATCACTTGCTGCATATCCGCGAGTTCGTGGCGATGCCCAACGGTCCCTGGATCGGCGCGGACCTGCTTGGAATGGCGATCGCCGGAGGAATGTTCGTGGTGCCGCTCTACGCATTCCTCACCATCACCGTGCCGAAGGCCGATACGGCGCGGACCATTGCCGCCAACAACATCGTCAACTCGGGCTTCATGGTTGCGGCTACGCTGCTGGTCGCAGCGGCCGTGCATCTCGGGCTGACGGTCGCGGATTCCCTGTTGATCGTGGCCATTGCCAGCCTGGTCGCGGCGTGGCTCGGATGGAAGCTGCATCTCGCCTGTGACGACGGCAGCTGCGTCGCCGATTAGGCGATATAGATCGAAACGAAAATGAAGCCGGCGGCGAAGGTGGTCGCGAACAGGATGAGATCGTCCGAGAACGTCCACCGCCGCTCGACTGCCGGCTCGGCAACCGCGCGAGCGCGTCCACGTCCAAACAGTCTTGGGTCAGCGGCGATGACTGGCCGAAGTGTGCGCATGAGTTATGCCTAACAGGGTGTTAACCATGCACACAACGGTTGATTTCAGCACGGGCTCCAGCTGTGCCGGAGCGGGACAGGTCGTCTGGCCTGAGGATCAGCTGCTGAGCATTCAAACAGGCAATCCCCCAGATTGCCTTGGTTTGAATGCTGGTGCGGACGGCGGGAATCGAACCCGCACTCCCTTAGGGGAAGAGGATTTTAAGTCCCCAGCGTCTACCGTTCCGCCACGTCCGCAACTGGTGAACAGCAGCCCGGCACGGCGGCGGCCAGAGCTACTCGGCGGTGACTTCGCCCAGGTTTAAGCGCTCGCGCATTTCCTTGCCCGGCTTGAAATAGGGCACGCGCTTGGCGTCGACGTC
>Ga0207705_10001533_pt1 | contig 18332 bp, 18 predicted proteins | sample KBSC13metaG_FD_184314 | JGI IMG/M metagenome (GOLD analysis project Ga0207705, IMG submission 184314) | Corn rhizosphere microbial communities from Kellogg Biological Station, Michigan, USA - KBS C1-3 metaG (SPAdes) (version 2) | ecosystem: Host-associated > Plants > Roots > Rhizosphere > Soil ...
CTTGCGGCGACGGGTACAGCTCCTCGGACATGTTCATTCTCCTGAAGGTTCGGCCAGGTTTCGGCCAAGCAGGACGTCGCGAAGCACGATTGCGTCGTTGTGCAGTTCGTCATGCGCCGAATAGACGAGGGTAACCGGACCTTTGCGCGCGTGTGCCCGTAGGTGGGCGAGTAGCTCCCGGTGCCCGTGTATTTCCTTCGCATAGCGGCGGCGAAACTCGTCCCATCGGTCGGGATCGTGGCCGAACCATTTGCGAAGCCCGGCGCTTGGGGCCAGCTCCTTCAGCCACTCGTCGATGCCGGCCTCGGCTTTCGAAACCCCGCGCGGCCACAGGCGATCGACGAGGATTCGGCGGCCGTCGTTGCGGCTGCGTGCCTCGTAGGCACGCTTGAGCTGGATGTCGGCGGCTTTAATGCCATTACTCACGTGGAGTCTCGTTCGCGCTGGGGGCTTGCCGGCTTGTCCTGCCGCACGTCCGCTCCGCCTTCGTTCAGCCAGCGGTCGATCTGTCTCCACCAATCGGGAAGAGTGACCAATGCATCGTTCTCAACCGGCTGCTTCGTAACGCTGTGAAGGGGCGCAGGCGCGGCTTTTCCCGGCATGTTCGAATTCCGATCGGCTGGTGCAGGCCGCCATCGGCTGGCGCTGCTTCAAGAAATCATGAGGAGATGGGCGATGAGGGGATCGCGGCGCGATGGCCTCGGGCTAGTGACGTCCCGTGCTGCTGCCCGGATGAACTTCGGGACGTCGAAACTGGCGACGCTCGCTCATGACGGGAATATGGGATGAAGGGAGGCGGGCTTCAAGGCGAAGACGGCTTCAGTTTTTGTCATCCCCGGCGTCGAGCACCGTCGCCTCGGCGCCGGTCGAGCCCTGGCTGACGCTTGCCTGCGTGACGAGCACTGTCGTTCCGGGAACAATGACCGAGCGCATGTTCTTCACGAACTGGGCGGGCAGGTGCATCTGCTCGACGCGCTCGGTGGAGATGATCTCGGCGCGCTCGCCGGTGAGGTCGCCGACGCCGACCTGGATCCACTGCTTGTCTTTGCCCGGCGCCAGGGTCATCACCTGCGTCTCGGTCGTCGGCTGCTGGACGTCGGCATGGGCGCGGCCGATCTCGACGCCGTTGCGAAGCACGACCACCTGTTGGTCGCCGGTCGAGATGATGATCGAGACCGGGCCACTCGGGCTCGCCGCGGGTGTCCAGGTGAAGGCGCCCTGGGGGCTGAGCACTGTCGACGGCGCCGGATTGACGCCCGCCATCGCTGGGGCAAGCACGCCCGCGGCGGGGCGCTTGACCGGGTCCTCGTGGCCGCCGGCAATGACCACCGTCCCGCCCATCGGAGTGACGGTGAACAGCCGCTTGGCAAATTCCATCGGCAGCCGCACGCAGCCATGGCTCGCGGGGAAACCGGGCAGGTTGCCCGCGTGCATCGCGATGCCCTTCCAGGTCAGGCGCTGCTGAAAGGGCATGGCGGCGTCGTCGTAGGTCTTCGAATGATGGACGACATTCTTCTCGAGGATGGTGAAGACGCCCGTCGGAGTCTCATGCCCGTCCTTGCCCGAGGAGATGGTCGACACGCCGATGCGAATGCCGTTGCGATAGACGGTCGCGCGCTGGCGGCCGAGGTCGACATAGACCAGCACCGGCCCGGTCTTCGCGATCTCCGGCTTCCACACCCATTCGCCTGGCTTCAACTTTTCGGCCTGCTTCGCGAGTTCCAGCGCCGCGGACTTGGGCGCGCCCTGCGCGGCGAGTGCAGTGAAGGGAAGCGCGCCGAGAATAGACGCCGAAATAAGAACGCCGACGAACCTGCTCATCTTGGCCCCCGAGAGTTTCGTAGCGCGGCAGCATAATGGATTGGCCGCGGCTAACCAACGCTAACTGCACAGCTTCGCCGCCCTCGCTTACGCTCCCGAAAATCCACGGGGGGCGCGTGAGAGAGTATCGGGTTTACAGCATCGACGAATGCGGCAGGATCACCGGGGAACGGACGATCGAGGCGCAGAGCGACGACGATGCGCTGTTCGACGTGCGCTCGATGCAGCGCCCGCTCATGACCGAGCTGTGGCTTGGCGACAGGCGCATCGGGCGCGTGCCGCCCCGCGCCACCGTGGCGCAGGAATGGCCGCTGCCCTCACCACCGCGAAGCTGACGCGCGGCAGAGGCGGAAGGCCGACCTGGCCATCTTCCGCCGGACGGAGGAGTCGGGGCGGACCCTCCATCCACGAGCGAAAGACGGCCAGGCGGCGGGGATTGCAACCGGTTCAGTCGTCGATGCGGATTCGAAGCACCTCGCCGAGCCCGATCGGCGGCGGACCGAAACCGACGTTTGAGACGTAGAGCGCGCCGTCAGGGCCGAACGTCATCGCGGTGGGCAGCGTGAGGCCGGTGACCAGCGTTTCGCGCCTCGTGCCCGTGAACCGTACGATCTCCCCCTCGCCGCCGGCCGGTTCGCCCGCCGTCACCGTATTCTCGAGAACATACATGCGCGCGCGGCTGTCGAACGCCACCCCGACGACGGTGGTGAGCCCGGTCGCGACGGTCTGCACCTGGCCGCCCAAAGTCACGCGCAGGATCTTCGACGAGCCCGGCACGATCGGAAAGGTGTTGAGGTTGCCGATGTAGAAGGCGCCGCGCTGGGCGATCGCCGTGGGTACGATGTGACCCTGCGTCGCGCTGATGTCGGCGACGCGGCTGATCGAGCCGCTGGTGCTGACCCGATCGAGCTCGCCGTGGTTGGGTTCGACGACGTAGAGCGAGCCGCCCGAGGCGATCATGCTGTAGGCCGTTCCGTCGGGCTCGAAATCGTCCTCTTCCGGATTGGCGACCGGATGCGACTGATAATAAGCGCTGAGGTTGGCGACGAGCTCCGGCGTATTGTTGCCGTTGACCCGGTAGACGCCGTTGGGGTGACCGAGCACGCCGTGCGAGCAGCCGCCGCCGGCCGTCACCGCGTACATCGTCCCGCCGACCCAGGCGATGTCGGCCACGCCGCTGACGAGGTTGCCCGTCAGCGCCGAGGTCTGGCTCGAAGCGAACTTGTCGTTGAAAGTCACCCGCACGCCGTTCTCGACGCGCGAGATCCGGCTCCCGGTCGGGCTGCCGGTGTACGGGCCGATCGGCGGGATGACCTGCGTGCACTCGCCCTCGGTCGATCCGGTGCCGCCGACCCCGCCCTCGGCGACATAGAGCATTCCGTCGGGCCCGAACTTGAGCCCGCGCGGGTTGTTGAAGCCGGTCGCGTAGGTGGTGATGGTCGGCGTCGGCGAACCGCGGATGATCGTCGGCTTGGCCGCCGCTGCGGATGGCGGAAGCGCGAGGACGATCGCGGCGCCGGCAAGCAGCCGCGCGCCCAGGCTCGTGAAACGGAAAGTGGTCATGACTAGCCCCCTATGGCTGCGCCTCCCCCGGGCTGATTCGAAGGACGACGGACGTTGGAACAGCTACTCACCGGCGGCGCTAAAACGCGCGGGGGCAATGCGGCCGGCGTGGAACCAGGGCGCACGACAGCGGCCCCGATTTCGGGGGAGCCCTATAGTCCTTCGGCAATGCCGAAACGACTTAACCGAAGTGAATGGTGACAAGGATTTAATGAAAGGGGAGGCGACTAGTCTCGCACCTCGCTCTTTGAATTGTAGCGGCCCGATGCCAAGAGCTTCGTGACGAAGGATTCCAGCGGGCGTCCCAGATCGGCGCTGATCATTTGCAGCTTCTCCACGCTGATGGTGGCCGCTTATCAGTTTTATCAAGCACGTCGGTGGGGCCGAAAGCACCCGCAATTGACTCGAAAAGGCCCCGCGATTGCTCGCGGGGCCTTCGTGTTTTGGCTTCGCTGGGTTCCCGCTTTCGCGGGAATGACGACGAGGTTTACTCGTCGTCGCCGCCCGTCAGGAACGCCGGGGCGAACTCGGGCGCTGGGCCCTCGTCGCCACCGCCTTCGCGCTCGCGGCGGGGGCCGCGGTCGCCGCGGTCTCCGCGAGGACCACGGTCGTCACGGTCGCCGCGCGGGCCGCGGGGGCCGCGATCGCTCCGCGGTCCACGGTCTCCGCCGCCACGGCCATGCCGGCCGCGATCGCCGCGGTCACCGCGAGGCCCGCGGTCGCCGCCTTCACGGGGCTCGCGCGGGGGACGGGTGTCGGGGAGCTCTTCGCCGGTCTCCTGGTCAACGAGGCGCATCGAGAGACGCACCTTGCCGCGCTGGTCGACCTCGAGGAGCTTGACCTTCACTTCCTGGCCTTCGCTCAGCACGTCGCGGACGTTCTCGACCCGCTCGTTCTTGATCTCGCTGACGTGGACCAGCCCATCCTTGCCGGGCATGAAGGTCACGAACGCGCCGAAATCGACGATGCTCGCCACCTTGCCGGTGTAGATGGTGCCGGGCTCCGGCTCCGCGACGATGCCGCGGATCCAGTTGCGGGCGGCCTCGATCTGGCTGAGGTCGGACGAGGCGATCTTGATCGTCCCGTCGTCGTCGATGTCGACCTTGGCGCCGGTCTCCGCGACGATCTCGCGGATGACCTTGCCGCCGGTGCCGATGACTTCGCGGATCTTGTCCTTGGGGATCTGCATCGTCTCGATGCGCGGCGCGTGGGCGCTGAGCTCTTCACGGGTGTGGTCGAGCGCCTTCGCCATCTCGCCGAGGATGTGCGCGCGGCCTTCATTGGCCTGGGCCAAGGCGACGCGCATGATCTCCTCGGTGATGCCGGCGATCTTGATGTCCATCTGAAGGCTGGTGATGCCCTCGCTGGTGCCGGCGACCTTGAAGTCCATGTCGCCGAGATGGTCCTCGTCGCCGAGGATGTCGCTGATCACCGCGAAATCCCGATTTCCCTTAGCATCCACTTCGAGGATCAGGCCCATGGCGATGCCGGAGACCGGGCGCTTAAGCGGAACGCCCGCGTCCATCATCGCGAGGCTTCCGCCGCACACCGTCGCCATCGACGAGGAGCCGTTGGACTCGGTGATGTCTGAGAGCACGCGGATCGTGTACGGGAACTCCTCGATGCTCGGGAGCATCGGGTGGAGCGCGCGCCAGGCGAGCTTGCCGTGGCCGGTTTCACGCCGCGACGGGGCGCCGAAGCGGCCGACTTCGCCGACCGAATAGGGCGGGAAGTTATAGTGAAGCATGAAGCGGGAGTAGGAAAGGCCCTCCAGCCCGTCGATCATCTGCTCCGACTCCTTGGTGCCGAGCGTCGTCGACACGATCGACTGGGTCTCGCCGCGCGTGAACAGCGCAGAGCCGTGGGTGCGCGGAAGGAAGCCGACGATCGCCTCGATCGGGCGAACGGTCTTGGTGTCGCGGCCGTCGATTCGGCGGCCTTCCTTGAGGATCGCGCCGCGCACGACATCGGCCTCGATTGACTTGACGAGCTTGCCGGCGACGAGCTGCTCCTGGGGATCGCTCTCGATGAACGCCTCGGCGGCGCGAAGCCGCGCGGCGGTGAGGGCGGCCGAGCGCTCGGACTTGCTGGTCAGCTTGTAGGCGGCGGCGATTTCGTCCCCGATGAGCTCCTTTAGCTTGGCCTTGATCGCGCCCTTGTCGGCGGCCGGGGCGAGCTCCCACGGCTCCTTGGCGGCCTGCTCGGCGAGCTTGATGATCGCCTCGATCACCGGCTGCATCGAGCGGTGGGCGAACATGACGGCGCCAAGCATCACCTCTTCCGAAAGCTCCTTGGCTTCGGATTCGACCATCATCACCGCGTCGCGAGTGCCGGCGACGACCAGGTCGAGCTGGCCTTCGGTGACTTCGCTCTGGTGCGGGTTGAGCTGGTACTCACCGTCCCTGAAGCCGACGCGCGCGGCGCCGATCGGCCCCATGAAGGGCACACCGGAGAGGGTGAGGGCGGCGCTCGCCGCGATCATCGCGAGGATGTCGGGCTCGTTCTCGCCGTCGTAGGAGAGGACCTGCGCGATGCACAGGATCTCGTTGTAGAAGCCTTCGGGGAAGAGCGGGCGGATCGGGCGGTCGATGAGGCGGCTGGTCAGCGTCTCCTTCTCGGTCGCGCCGCGCTCGCGCTTGAAGAAGCCGCCGGGGATTCGCCCGGCTGCGGAGAATTTTTCCTGGTAGTGGACGGTGAGCGGGAAGAAATCCTGTCCCGGCTTCACGCTCTTGGCGGCGGTCACCGCGCAAAGCACCACGGTTTCGCCGAGGGTCGCGAGAACCGCGCCGTCGGCCTGGCGAGCAACGCGGCCCGTTTCGAGCTTCAGCGTCTTACCGCCCCACTCGATTTCAACTGTTTTCGTATTGAACATTTGCTTTCCTTCACCCCGCGGCCGGATGCCTGCGGGGACAGCTTTGCAGGCTAGCCGGCCTGCTGCGGTTCGGGGCGCTTTTGGCCCCATGGGTTCTCCTGAAAGTAGTCCTTTCATGGAGGCCCTCTGCGCCCCGCCGGATTGCGGGACTCCAGATATGCGAAACGGCCCGGACGCGGGCCGTTTCCGTTATTTGCGAAGACCGAGCTTCGCGATGAGATCGAGGTAACGCTGCTCGTCCTTGCGACGGAGATAGTCGAGGAGCGAGCGGCGCTGGTTGACCAGCATCAGCAAGCCGCGGCGGGAATGGTTGTCCTTCGCGTGGCTCTTGAAGTGCTGGGTGAGGTTAATGATGCGCTCGGTGAGGATCGCCACCTGGACCTCGGGCGAACCGGTGTCGCTTTTGCCCTGGCCGTGTTCCTTGATGAGCGCCTGCTTGCGCTCCGCAGTAATCGACATCGTGTCACTCCTATTCTTCTCAAAGGTTGAACCCCCGGACGACCTTGAGGCCGTCGGCCAGGGCTTCGACCAGGGCGACCGGAGTTCCCTCCGACGTCGCAAGGCTGAGCCCCGGCTTTGCGGGGAACCCGGACAGACGCTGCCCATGACGGAGCAGACGGGCCTGGTCGGGGGTGACGGGGAGGGCCGGGATGTCGTCCAGCGCCGCGGTTAGCGGCAGAACCGTCCTCGTCAGTGCGCGCGCCTTAGCGGCTTCCTCCAGAAAGTCCAGCGAAATGGCGGATTCAAGGGAGAAGGGCCCGGCGCGGGTACGCCTAAGATAGGAAACGTGACCGACGCTTCCAAGCGCATGAGCAATGTCGCGGGCGAGCGAGCGGATGTAGGTGCCTTTCGAGACGACGGCTGACAGCGTCACCTCGTCATTCCCGCGAAAGCGGGAATCCCGCTGTTCTTCAAGGGAAGCGGGCCCCCCGCTTGCGCGGGGGTGACAGACCAAGAGCGAATGGATCGTGACCTTGCGCGATTTCAGGTCGACGTCCTCGCCAGCTCTCGCCCGCGCGTAAGCCGCCTTCCCGCCGATCTTGACCGCCGAATAAGCGGGCGGAACTTGCTCGATCTCACCCATAAAACGCGGCAGGATGGCCTCGACCTGCTCCGCCGTCGGGCGCAGGTCGCTCGCGGCCACCACTTCGCCTTCCGCGTCTAGCGTATCGGTCTCCCCTCCGAACCTAATCGTGAATTCATAAGCCTTCGCCGCATCGAGCATCCGCCCGGCCAGCTTGGTCGCCTCCCCCAGCGCAATCGGCAGCACACCGCTCGCCAGCGGGTCGAGTGTGCCGCCGTGGCCGATCTTGGTCTTCGGCTCGCCCGCCTCCCGGAGGATCCGCTTGACCGCGCTGACCGCGGTCGTCGAGCCGAGGCCGACCGGCTTGTCGAGGATGATCCAGCCGTTGAGCATTTCACCGCAGCTGCAGCCCGAAGATTCCGAGGAGGAGGCGGGTGACCTGCTCGACGATCGGCGAAACGATGCGGCCGACGACATCGGCGCGGGGCGAGATTGCCGGAAGAACGAGGAGCAAAGCGACGAGCACGAGGAGCGAATAACGGCCGACCTTGCGAAACCGCGTCGCGAGGGGGCGCGGCAAGAGGCCCTCGACGACGTGCCCGCCATCGAACGGCGGCACGGGAAGGAGGTTGAAGACCGCGAGGAAGATGTTGATCAGCACGAAGTTGAGCGCGTTCGCCGCGACGAAGGCGGTCGCGCCGGCCTGTGCTCCGCCGGACGCCATGATGGTCACGGACAGAATCGCAGTCCCGACGAGGGCGAGCAGGAGGTTCATGCCCGGACCGGCGAGCGCGACCAGCACCATGTCGCGCCGCGGATTGTTGAGGCGGCGATAATTGACGGGGACCGGCTTGGCCCAGCCGAACACGGGCGCGTGGCTGATCGCGAGCAGCATCGGCAGGACGAGGGTGCCGAACGGGTCGATGTGGCGAATGGGATTGAGCGAGAGCCGCCCCTTCCGCTCCGCGGTGGTATCTCCGAGCTTCCGGGCGACCAGTCCGTGCGCAACCTCGTGGAAGACAATCGCGATAACCAGCGGCACGAGCCAGACGGCGATCTCGTAGATGATGTTGCTGTTCACGGATCAGGCTTGGTTGCGCGAGAGTCGCAAGGAAAGCTGGCGCGCTTCGCTCTCGCGCAGGCGCTCGAAGAAATGCTTTCGGCATAGCGCGATGTAGCGGTCGTTGCCGCCGATCTCGGTCTGCGCCCCCGCCGCGACGGCATGCCCTTCAGCGTCGACGCGGAGGTTCATCGTCGCCTTGCGCCCGCATTCGCACACCGCCTTGAGCTCGATCAGCGAGTCCGCGAGGGCGAGGAGGGCGGCCGATCCCGGGAAGAGCTTGCCCTGGAAATCGGTGCGAAGCCCGTAGCAGAGGACGGGGATTCCGATCCCGTCTGCCACTTCGCATAGCTCGAGCACGTGCCGCTGGGAGAGGAACTGCGCCTCGTCGACGAGGATGCAGTCTAGCTCGCGCTTCTTCAGCTCCTCGCCGATGGCCGTGAACAGATCGACGCTTTCATCGTAGCTATGCGCCGGCGCTGATAGAGCGATCCGCGAGCCAATGACTCCGGCGCCTGCTCGCTCATCCAGCTTGGCTGTCCACAGCATCGTCTCCATGCCGCGCTCGCGATAGTTGAAGTCGGCCTGAAGCAGGGTCGTCGACTTCCCCGCGTTCATCGCCGCGTAGTAGAAATAGAGCTTGGCCATCGCCCCCCGTTGTAACCCTGCGAATGCGCCGGTCTAGACCGGCCACTCGTCCTTCAGGATCGCGAAAAGCACGGTGTCGCGGACGTGGCCGGTCCAGGTGATGCGGTCGGCGCGGAGCACGCCTTCGCGGACGGCGCCGAGCTTCTTCATCGCGGCCTGGCTGCGACCGTTGCGGCGGTCAACGCGGAACTCGACGCGACGAAAGCCGCAGTCGAAGGCGCGCTTCAACATCATGTCCTTGACGCGCCGGTTGAAGCCGGTGCCGCGGAACTTCGGGCGGTAGTAAGTCCCGCCGATCTCCAGCACCCGGCGGTTGGGGTCGATGCCGAGATAGCTTGACATGCCGGCAAGCTCCCCGCCGTCGAACAGGACGAAGGTGCGGTTGTTGGGGTTGGAGGTGTAGCGTTCGATGCTCTCTTCGAAGCCATCGGGGCCGAAGTTGTTGGCGTAGATGTCCCAGATGGCGCGGTCTTCGGCGCATGCTGCTTTGAGCGCGTCGAAGTGCTTCTGGCCGAAAAGCTGGGCTCGGCAGCCTTCGCCCGTCATCGGCTTTTCTAATTCGTCATTCCCGCGAAGGCGGGAATCCCGCTGTTCTTCAGGCAAAGCGGGCCCCCCGCTTTCGCGGGGGTGACGGTTAGTCATCGAGGTCCTGCGCGACGTGCTCGCTCCGCAGCAAGCGGTCGATATGACCGCCCTCGTCGAAGCTTTCGTCGGCGATGAACTTGAGCTTCGCCGCATATTTCGTGCGGACCCGCTGGGCGACCTCGCGCTGGAGGAAGGCGGTGTTCTGGCGAAGCGCTTTCAGGACGGCGTCCTCGTCCTGGCCGAGGAGCGGCTTCACGAACACGGTCGCGTGGCGGAGGTCGGGCGACATGCGCACTTCGGTGATGCTGACGAGGTGCGACTGGAGCGTGTCGTCATGAACCTCGCCGCGCGCGAGCAATTCGCTCAGCACGTGACGCACCTGCTCGCCGACGCGGAGCAGGCGGACCGAGCGGCCTTCGGGGGTTTCGGTGCGGCGCATGACGAGCGTCTATTCGTCACCCCAGCGCAGGCTGGGGTCCATGCCGATGCAAATCACAGAACGCATCACGTTTCCCTGACATGGATGCCAGCCTTCGCTGGCATGACGGTTAGAGAGTCCGAGCCCTCTCCTCCACCTCGAACACTTCGAGCGAGTCGCCCGGCTTGATGTCGTTGGTGTCGGCCAGAAGCACGCCGCACTCGAGGCCGGCGCGCACTTCGGCGACGTCGTCCTTGAAACGCCGAAGCGAGCTGATCGTCGTCTTGGAAACGATGACGTCCTCGCGCGTGAGGCGGGCGTTGAGGCCCTTGCGGATGACGCCTTCCAGGACGAGCAGGCCAGCGGCCTTGTCCTTCTTGCCCGCGGGGAACACCTCGCGGACCTCGGCGCGGCCGACGACCGTTTCGATGATCTCCGGCCCGAGCTCGCCCGCCATCGCCGACTTCACCCAGTCGGTGAGGTGATAGATGACGTCGTAGTAGCGGAACTCGACCTTGTTGCGCTCCGCGACCTCGCGCGCCTTCGCGTTGGGGCGGACGTTGAAGCCGATGATCGGCGCGCCGCTCGCGCTCGCAAGGGTGACGTCGCTCTCCGTGATCGCGCCGACGCCCGAGTGCAGGATGCGCACCTTGACCTCGTCCGTGGACAGGCGGTGGAGGGCATGGACGATCGCCTCGATCGAGCCCTGCACGTCGGCCTTGATGACGAGCGGCACTTCCGCGATCGTCGAAGCGTGGTTGGCGAACATGTTCTCGAGGCTTACCGGGGCTGATGTGGTCCGCTTCCGGTCGAGGACGCCCTGGCGGTAGGTCGCGACCTCGCGGGCACGGGCTTCGTTTTCGACCACGGTGAACGGATCGCCGGCAGCCGGGACCGCTGACAGACCCAATACCTCGACCGGGACCGACGGGCCTGCTTCCTTCACCTGGCGGCCGTGGTCATCGATGAGCGCGCGAACCTTGCCGCTCGACGCGCCGGCAACAAAGACGTCGCCGACACGCAGCGTTCCGCGCTGGACCAGCACCGTCGCCAGCGGGCCACGGCCCTTGTCGAGCTTGGCCTCGATCACCGTGCCTTCGGCGGCACGCTCGGGGTTCGCCTTCAACTCGAGGATTTCGGCCTGGAGCTGGATCGCTTCAAGGAGCTTGTCGAGGTTGGTCTTGTTCTTGGCCGAAACTTCGACGTCCTGGACGTCGCCGCCCATGTCCTCGACGATGATCTCGTGCTGGAGAAGCTCCTCGCGGACCTTCTGCGGCTTGGCCTCGGGCTTGTCGATCTTGTTGATCGCCACGATCATCGGCACGCCGGCCGCCTTGGTGTGGTTGATCGCCTCGATCGTCTGCGGGCGAAGCCCGTCGTCGGCCGCCACCACGAGGATAACGATATCCGTCACGTTGGCGCCGCGCGCGCGCATCTCGGAAAAAGCCTCGTGGCCCGGCGTGTCGAGGAAGGTGACTTTCGACTTGTCGGGCAGGCTCACCTGATAGGCGCCGATGTGCTGGGTGATGCCGCCTGCCTCGCCCGACTGGACGTTCGCACCGCGGATGGCGTCGAGCAGCGAGGTCTTGCCGTGGTCGACGTGTCCCATGATGGTCACGACGGGCGGGCGCGCCTTGAGCGTCTCGGCCGCATCGACGTCCTCGGACGTATCGATGTCGACGTCGCTCTCGCTGACGCGCTTGATGCGGTGCCCGAACTCGGTAACGAGCAGCTCGGCGGTGTCCTGGTCGATGGTTTGCGTCAGCGTAACCGGCGAGCCCATCTTGAAGAGCGCCTTGACGAGGTCGGCGCCGCGCTCGGCCATACGATTGGCGAGCTCCTGCACCGTGATGGCCTCTGGGACGACGACGTCGCGGACCTGCTTGGCCGACGGACCGGCCTCCATGTGGTGGCGCTTTTCCTTTTCGCGTGCGCGTCGGAGCGCGGCGAGCGAGCGGGCGCGGCTGTCGTCCTCGTCGGACAGCGCGCGGCTGACGGTGAGCTTGCCGCGATGACGCTCGGCATCGCCGCGGCCGCGGCTCGGACGAGCGGGCTCGGGCCGGCGCGGGGCGGGCGCATGACCGCCGGGACGACGGGCGCCGCGCTGCTCTTCTTCCTCTTCGGCGGGTGCTGCGGCCGGTGCCTCGGCGGGAGCTTCGGCGGCGCGCCTGGCTTCTTCCTCGGCCTTTAGTCGAGCCTCTTCGGCGGCCTCCTCGGCTTTGCGATTATCTTCCGCGCGGCGCTTCTCTTCCTCGCTCTGCGCGACCTTGGTCCGGTCCTCGCGCTGGCGCGCTTCCTGGGACAGGCGCAGGCGCTCTTCCTCGGCCTCGCGCTGCATACGCTCGAGGTCGGCGCGGCGCTGGGCGATCTGCTCGGCCTCCGACAGGCGGCGCGGCGCTGCCGGCGCAGCGGGCTTCGGCGCCGGCTTGGGAGCCTCGGCGACGGGCTCGGGCTTGGGCGCCTCGGGCGGCGGAGCCTCGCCCGGGCGGCCGAGGATGCGCCGCTTCTTGACCTCGACCACGACCGTGTTCGAACGGCCGTGGCTGAAGCTCTGCTTGACCTTGCCGGTCTCGACCGTGCGCTTGAGGCCCAGAGGGGGCCGCGTTCCAAGCTTCGGTTTTTCGGTCTGGTCTGCCATTCTATTCCTTCGTCAAAACTTCGTCAGCCGAGCCGGTCCGCAAGGCGGGTTCTCCGCCTTTAAGACCTCGATCGGGGCCAGTGAAAGCCCGCCAGCGCCCGAGCGCGTGCGAGACACGCGAGGCGGCAGCGGGATCGGTCAGCGCGACATGTACCACATTTTCGCGTCCGAGCGCCATGGACAAGATAGGACGCGGCTCCGGGAATATCACCCCCTGGGGGCCGCCTCCGCCGACGCGCCACGCCTGATCGAGCCGCTTGTTGCCATCCTCGCCCGCATCCGCAGCGTGGATGAGCAGGTGGACCTGCCCAGCACGAGCCGCAGTCTCGATCCGGTCCGAGCCGCTGACGAGGTTGCCGGCGCGCGCTTCCATGCCGAGCCGGTCGAGCGCGTATTGGCGGAGCGCCGCCTCGGTCCGTTCGCCGAGGTCGGCGGGGACGGTCACGGCGCTGGTCTTGAACGCACGCTGCAGAGCGCCCTTCAGCTTACCCTTCGCGTTGGCCTCGTCGAGTTCGGCTCGCGTAACGCCGACCCAGGCGCCGCGGCCTGGAGCCCGCGCGCGCACGTCGGGCGCAACGATGCCGTCGGGCCCGAGCGCGAGCCGGATCAGCTCGTCGCGAGTGCCCTTGCGCCGAGTGAGGACGCAGGTTCGTTCGGGGCGGTGCTCTTCTTTCCCCTCCCGCTTGCGGGAGGGGAGCGTTACGCCAAGCGTCTCATTCCGGGGATTCCGCATTGGCGGCCTCCTCGGTTTGGGCGGGCGCCTCGTCCTCGAACCAGTGGGCTCGGGCGGCCATGATGATCTCGTTGCCCTGCTCTTCGCTGAGGCCGTACTCGCCGAGGATCCCGCCCTTGTCCTCCGGCCGGTTGCTCGGTTCCTTGCGGCGCGGCTCGACCCGCTTCTTCTGGATGAGCTCGTCGGTGGCGAGGTCGGCGAGGTCGTCGAGGGTGCGGATATTGGCCTTGCCCAGCGTGACGAGCATCTGCTCGGTGAGGTGCGGGATCTCCGCGAGCGCATCCTCGACGCCGAGCTTGCGGCGCTCCTCGCGCGAGGCGGCTTCGCGGCGCTCGAGCGCCTCGGCGGCGCGGCTCTGGAGCTCGGACGCGATATCGTCGTCCAGGCCCTCGATCGAGGCGATCTCGTCGACCTGCACGTAGGCGACCTCCTCGAGGCTGGTGAAGCCTTCGGCGACCAGCAGCTGCGACAGCGTCTCGTCGACGTCCAGCTCGTTCTGGAACAGCGACGAGCGCTCGACGAACTCGCGCTGGCGCTTCTCGCTCGCATCGGCCTCGGTGAGGATGTCGATCTGCGACGTGGTGAGATGGCTCGCAAGGCGTACGTTCTGGCCGCGGCGGCCGATCGCGAGGCTGAGCTGGTCGTCCGGGACGACGACTTCGATGCGGCTCTCTTCCTCGTCGATGACGACGCGGCTGACCGTCGCCGGCTGGAGCGCGTTGACGACGAAGGTCGCGAGGTCCTCGCTCCACGGGATGATGTCGATCTTCTCGCCCTGCAGCTCCTGGACGACCGCCTGCACGCGGCTGCCCTTCATCCCGACGCAGGCGCCGACCGGGTCGATCGAGCTGTCGTGGCTGATGACTCCGATCTTGGCGCGGCTCCCGGGATCGCGGGCGGCGGCCTTGATCTCGATGATGCCGTCGTAAATCTCGGGCACTTCCTGCGCGAACAGCTTCTTCATGAACTCGGGATGCGCTCGGCTGAGGAAGATCTGCGGCCCGCGCGCTTCGCGGCGAACGGCCATGATCAGCGAACGGATGCGGTCGCCGACGCGGACCATCTCGCGCGGGATCTGCTGGTCGCGCCGGATCACACCCTCGGCGCGGCCCAGGTCGACGACAACGTGGCCGAACTCGACGCGCTTGACGACGCCGGTAATGATCTCGTTGGCGCGGTCCTTGAACTCTTCATACTGGCGCTCGCGCTCGGCATCCCGGACCTTCTGGAAGATGACCTGCTTTGCGGCCTGGGCAGCAATTCGGCCAAACTCGATCGGCGGGAGCGGATCGACGATGAAGTCGCCGATGCCCGCGCCCTTCTGGAGCTTCTGCGCGCCTTTCTCGTCGATCTGCTTGAAATGGTCCTCGGGCTCCTCGACGACTTCGAGCACGCGCCACAGGCGAAGGTCGCCGGTCTCGCCGTCGAGCTTGGCGCGGATGTCGTTCTCGGCGCCGTAGCGGGCGCGGGCGGCGCGCTGGATCGCGTCCTCCATCGCCTCGATGACGATGCCCTTGTCGATCAGCTTTTCGCGGGCGACGGCGTCGGCGATCGCGAGCAATTCTGCCTTGTTGGCGCTGACGGCAGCGGGTGCGGTGGCCATTCTGATTATTCCTCTACAGTCTCTATGTGGTCGGCGCCCTCGGTGCTGAGCGGCGCGGTGGCTTTAATGAGCTTGTCGGTCAAGACGAGCTTTGCCGAGGCGATGTCGGGAAAGTCGAGTTCGTGTGAAGCGCCGCTCTTGTCGGTGAGCTTCACGACGTCGCCATCGATGCCCTCCAGCGTGCCCGAAAATTGCTTGCGTTCCCCCTGCGGCTCGCGGAGCGTGATCCGCGCCTCATGTCCTGCCCAGTCGGCATAGTCCTTGAGACGGGTGAGCGGGCGGTCGATGCCGGGCGAGCTGACCTCGAGCCGGTAGCTGCCGGCGATCGGGTCGGCGAGGTCGAGCATATCGGACAAATGGCGCGAGATCTTCTCGCAATCGGTGATGCCGAGCTGCCGAGTGTCCTCGCGCTCGGCCATCACCTGCAGCGTCGGGTCGGACGCGCCGCCGATCATCATCACGCGCACGAGATCGTAGCCGAGGCGCTTCACCTCCGGCTCGATCAGCCTTTCAAGACCGGCAATGTCCGTCACATGCGCTCCGGCAGAAATTCAAAAGTCTCTTGGACCGGAGCCGTGGGGCCCCAGCCTCAGGCATCTGACGATGTCGAGGAGAGAGCCGCGATATAGGCTCGGCATGGCAGTGAAGCAAGCCGCCGTTGCCCCGCGGAAGTCAGCGGCTCAGCGCACGATTTTCTTCGCGGATGCGGACGGCTAGCATGGCTGCGTTGAGCAAGGTGAAAATCAGGGCGACCAGCCACAGGCCAAAGGCCAAGGGAAGCACCGCGATCTCGCCGATCACCACCCAGTAATTGGGATGGTTGACGAAGCGGTACGGGCCATTGCGGACCAGAGACTCGCCCGGAAGCACGATGATGCGCGTCGTCCAGCGCCGCCCCAGCGTGATCAGCACCCATGCGCGCATCAGCTCGATGAGGACGAAAAGCGCGAGCCAGAAACCGACGACCGGACGCGACGGCGCGAACCACCAAAGGCTCGCCAGCCACAGTGTGTGCACTGCGACAATCAGCGGATAATGACCGGGTGCATGTTCGCGCCCGCCAAGCTGAAGAAGGCGGCGCGTGTTGCGGTTCGCATGGACGAGTTCGATCAACCGCTCCAGCGTCACGAACGCGAGGATCGCGATGTTGAGCGTCAGGCTGCCAACCCCGGGGCTTCGAGGAGCAATCCGGCGCAGGTGAAGCCGGGGCCGAACGCGGTCATCATCGTGCGGTCGGGAAGGCCGCGTTCGAGCAGGCGCTCAAGCACGAACATCACCGTCGGCGCGCTCATGTTGCCATAATCGTTGAGCACCTCGCGCTCGAGGTTGAGCTCGCCCTGCGGTAGATGAAGCGCGCTTTCGATCGCGTCGATGACCTTCATCCCGCCGGGGTGCGAGCAGAGGCGGTCGATGTCCTCGCGCCTGATTCCCATGGCGGCGCACATCTCGTCGACCGCCTGCGCCAGTTCCTCCTCGATGAAGGGCGGGATGGCGCGGTCGAAGACGACGGCGAGGCCGGGGTCCTCGACGTCCCAGCCCATGATTTTGAGCGTATCGGGGAAGAGCTTTTCCGCCGATCCGGTGATCCGGGCGAGGCTGTGCCTGCCGCTGGTGACGACCGCGGCCGCGGCGCCGTCGCCGAACAGGGCCGTCGCGACGATGGCGGCGGGATCGTCGCTGTCGAGGCGGATCGAGATCGAGCAGGTCTCCACCGTGACGAACAGCCAGTTGGTCCCCGGCTCCGCCGCCGCCATGCGCGAGGCGATAGAGAGACCGTTGACGCCGCCCGCACAGCCGAGTCCGAAGACAGGCACTCGCCGGATGTCCTTGCGGAAGCCGACCCTGGAGGCCGTGCGGGCGTCGAGGCTGGGGGTGGCGATGCCCGTGGTGGAGACCGTCACGACGCCGTCGATCTGATCGGGCGTCAGGCCTGCGCGCTCGATTGCCGTGCCGGCCGCCTCGACGAACAGCTTCTCCGACGCTTCGAGATAGACCGCGTTGCGATCGCGCCAGCCGTGGCTCTCCCGATACCATTCCTGCGGAGCGACGATGTAGCGCTTGGCGATCCCCGCATTGTCGAACACGCCCGACAGGCGGTCGAACAGGGCTTTCCGGCCGCCCCACGCTTCGCGAGCATGCTCTTTCGCTTCGGCCTGGGTGACGACGTACGGCGGCACCGCGGTCGCAAGGGAAAGAAGGCTGCACTGCTGCATCATCGCTCTATAGAGCGGAGCAACGGCACTTTGGTTCAATAAACAACTGAAGGATGGACGGATGAAGTTGCGTTGGCTGCATGTCGCCGGGTTCGTGGTCCTCGCGGCCTGCGGCTCGTCAGCGCCCTCGAGCGCGCAGGATTCGAACGAGCGCGCGAACTTGCCGGGGACCAAGCCGCCGTTCGCAATCGCCGAGGTCGCCACCTTCGACTCGCCCTGGGCGATGGACTTCCTCCCCGGCTCGCCGACCGCGCTCGTCACCGAAAAGGGCGGGCGCCTCTGGCTAATCGACACCGCGACTGGCGCGAAGAAAGAGGTAAGCGGCGCGCCAAGGGTCGTGGCCCAGGGCCAGGGCGGGCTCCTCGATGTGAAGGTCGGCCCGCGTTTCGCGCAGGACGGGCTGGTATACCTGACCTTTTCCGAACCCTCTCAAGCTGGGGGAAGCCAGCTCGCACTCGCACGGGCCAAGCTCGTTAACAGTCAGAACGGGGCCAGCCTCAGCGGTCTTCAGGTCATCTGGCACAATCCGACCGGCGGCCAGGGCGGCCATTTCGGCGCGCGCGTCGCGTTCGCGCCCGACGGCAACTCCCTCTTCCTGAGCGCCGGCGAGCGCCAGCGCTTCACGCCCGCGCAGGACCCGAGCCTGCCCATGGGCAAGATTCTCCATCTCACGCTCGACGGGAAGCCGGCACCGGGCAATCCATGGGCGGCCAAGACCGGCGCCGCAATGGTGACGGTCACCGACCCGCCCGAGGACAGCGAGGTGGCGAAGCGCACCAAGGGGCGCCAGTTCACCTGGCCCGGTCCGAATTTGACGCCATCGGAGACATGGACGCTCGGCCACCGCAACCCGCTCGGCCTCGCCTTCGCGCCGGACGGGCGGCTGTGGGAAATCGAGATGGGTCCGAGGGGCGGCGACGAGCTCAACCTGATCGTCGAAGGCCGCAACTACGGCTATCCGCGCGTTTCCAACGGCACCAATTACAATGGCGTCGACATCCCCGACCACAAGCCGGGCGACGGCTTCGAGCCGCCAAAGGCGTGGTGGAACCCCTCGATCTCTCCGGCCGACCTGTTGATCTACACCGGGAACCTGTTTTCCGACTGGAAGGGCGACGCGCTGATCCCCGCCTTGTCGGGGGAGGCGCTGATCC
>Ga0207705_10001535_pt1 | contig 18314 bp, 19 predicted proteins | sample KBSC13metaG_FD_184314 | JGI IMG/M metagenome (GOLD analysis project Ga0207705, IMG submission 184314) | Corn rhizosphere microbial communities from Kellogg Biological Station, Michigan, USA - KBS C1-3 metaG (SPAdes) (version 2) | ecosystem: Host-associated > Plants > Roots > Rhizosphere > Soil ...
GTGACGTCGGAGATGCGCAGCCGCGCGAAGACGATCAACTTCGCCACGATCTACGGCCAGGGGCCGCACGCCCTGTCGCGCCAGCTCAAGATCTCGCACGCCGAAGCGAAGGAGTTCATCGAGCGCTACTTCGAGCGGTTCCAGCAGGTGCGCCAGTACCTCGACTCGATGGTGGAGTTCGCGCGCGAGCACGGCTATGTGGAAACCATCTTCCGCCGCCGGCGCTACATCCCGGAATTGCGTGATCGCAACTTCAACATTCGCGCGTTCGGCGAGCGCACCGCAGCCAATTCACCGATTCAGGGTTCGGCAGCGGATCTGATCAAGATCGCCATGATCCGCATCCACGAGCGTCTGTTCGCCGAACGACTGAGCGCGCGCATGCTGCTGCAGGTGCACGATGAACTGGTGTTCGAGGTGCCCGGTCCGGAGATGGACATCGTGACCGCTCTGGTGCGTGAGGAGATGGAGCACGCGGCCGACCTCTCCGTCCCCCTGGTGGTCGATGTCGGGAGCGGAGGGAATTGGCTCGAGACCAAGATGGGGTGACTGTCGTGACGCTGGCGGGAAGCGTCTCGCAGAGTGCGTGGCTTCGGGCAATACAAGGTGCCCAGGTGGGCGAGACCGGGCCGGTGGCATGTGGCTAAGACTTGATTTTCCAAGCCTTTAGCTCGATACTGGCGCCGGGCACTCCCTTTGCCTTTCTATGGGCCGCTCGACAGTGCCCAGAATATCGACAGCTTCGGCCGTCACCAGCGCACCGTTCACCCTAGCCATCACTCTCCCGTGAGCCCCCGCCCGCGAGCCGCCTTCACTCTGATCGAGTTGATGGTCGTGGTCGTGATCATTGGTATTCTGGTGGCGATCCTGATGCCCAAGCTCCAGAACACCAAGGGACGCGCCAATGCCGCTGCGTTGAAGAGTGACCTGCGCAACATCGCCGTCGCGCAGGAGGCATACTTCTACGATCACGCGACGTACGCCAGCGATGTCACGCAACTGAATGCGCACACGTCGCCCGGCGTGACGGTAATCATCACGACTCCCGCACCGGGGGCGTGGATGGCCACCGCGACGCACCCCGCGTCGTATCCTCTGAAATGCACACTGTACTTCGGCCCCATCACCCCGCCCCCCCCGGCCATGACCGAGGGGGTTCCCAACTGCAGATGATGCTGGTGGCGTGAGCGTGGCTCCGTCGGCTGACAACGGATCGGACGTCGAGCCCCGCCCTCCCTATCGCGAGTTCGCATCGCGACGCGACGGAATGATCCACGCCATGAATGGCGGCCTCTGGCTGCACCGGCACCTCTGGAAGGGGCGGCCGATGGCACATCTGGTCTCCACCGATCGTGTGCGTCTGCTCGCGTACGGCGCAGAGGTGGGGCTGCCCGCCGCTCGACTCCAATTCAAGCCGCTCAAGGATCCCCGCACGGGCGACCGTCGCGATGCCTGGCACTGGGATCTCGGTGGTCCGCACCTGCCGCCGCGTCGCTCGGGCTAGGCTACCGATCGCGGCTCCGGCGGCAGTGGCCCCTCGCTTAGCAGCGCTCGCTCGAGCCTGCGCGCGCGCTCGAGCAGCCGGTCTGCTTCAGCGACCGCCGACGACCGGAATGCCGGATCGGCTCGCAGCACGAGGAACGTCCGGGCGCGCCGCCAGGCACGCGTCAACCGGTCGCGAAGCGCGAGCTCACTGCTCGCACTGAGGACCAGGACGGCCAGCACGAGCAGCGCCGCTCCGGGGCCGAGCCAGCGATCGATTGCGATGCCCAGGACGAGATACCAGACGAGCAACGCGGCTGCGGCAAGAACGATCGTGCGCATGGCCGGCTGGTCTCGCGATGGGTCGGTGATCAGCGACCGTCGAGTGATGGTGCGGGCCAGCCGTACTGGAGCGTCATGGGCGAGGCGATCGAGAAGCGCGACCGGGAAGGCCAGTGCGAGGAGCGACAGTTCGCGCAGGAGGAACCAGGCGCCATGACGGACGCGTGGCGACACGCGCAGCTCCGACAACGCGACTCCGCGCGCGTCGAGTCGTCGCTCGAAAGCCTCGGCATCGTCGATGAACTCGTCCGCCTGGCGCACTACGGATGGCGGTGCAGCGGCGAGCGCTTCGGTGGCTCGGTCGACGCGGTGGGCGAACTCCGCTTCCGGTGCAAGGGAGCGAGGGCGATCGAGTGGTGAGACCTCGGCGGTCGCGGCGGCAAGGGTACGGCCGAGGCGTGCAGCGCGGCGCGCCCGCGGCTCGCTGCCGAAGTTGAGCGTCACGCGGCGAAGGCGCTGGTCGATTTCCGCCGTGAGCGCGGAAGCGTCCCCGCCGCTCGTCGCCAGCCAGACATCGAGATCCAGCGCGTCGCCGATGCGTACGAGCAGGCGGCTTCGCGGCTGCTCCTTGGCTTCGTAGATCAGACCCACGGCGACGATGCGCACCGCGTGCACGCCTGCGTCGTGCGCCATGAGCGCCATGCGGGCGGCGCCCGTCTTCAACGGCGCGAGCGACGGCGCGTCATGACTGATCCCCTCGGGAAAGACGAGCACCACGCCGTCCGCAGCGAGCGCCGACGTCACCATCCGGAACGCGTCGGCATTGCGAACGGTGGCTGCTGGTGCGGAATTCCCGGTGCCGTGCTCGTCCCTGGTGCGCCGGAGTGGGACCACTCCCACAGTCCGAAGCAGTGCCGCCAGCATGGGTCGCTCGAACAGCGTGGCCTTGGCTGTCAGCAGCACGCGCCGCGGTACGGCCACGGCGACCGCCATCGCGTCGACGAGCGCGTTCGGGTGGTTCGCCACGAGGAGCACCGACCCGCTCGACGGCATGCGCTCGAGCCCTTCGATCTCCACGTCGGCGTAGTACCAACCCAGTGCGATGCGCGCCAGCTGTCGCAGCGTACGGTACAGGATCATGCGCGACGCGCCCGCGGCCCGTGGTCCGGCACGTGGCGGAGCAGGAGAAGCGAGGCGGCAAACATCAACGCCACGGTGAGCACGGCGGCTCGATAGGCGACACCGGTGCCCTGCACCGGCTCCAGGATGTCCACCGTGATGCTCCACACCAGCGGACCGAGAATCGCAGCCGCTCGCGACGAGAGCAGCAGCAGGCTGAAAAAGCGTCCTGCTTCCACTTCCGGTACGAGGGAGAGGAGCAGCGGACGCTCGGCCGTTGGAACACCGCCGAAGATCAGTCCGATGAACAGGCCGACCAGCCAGAACGCACGCTGCGACGGCACGGAGACCATGGCGAGCAACAGCACGATCCAGCCGACGATCGTGAGCACGAGCGTACGGCGTGCGCCGATCCGGTCTACCAGGCGGCCTGCCACATAGCTGCCGACGATCGCCGGTACGGTGAGCACGATGAACAGCGTCGTTTCGGCCCCCTTGGCGAAGCCCATCGCTTTCACGGCATAGATGGCCATGAAGGAGACGATAGTGCCGACCGCGTCCTGATAGAGGAACGATGCAAGGATGAAGGGAAGCGCGCCGTGGTGGTCGCGTGCGTCGCGCACGGTGTGAGCGACGTCGCGGAACGCGCGCTTCCAGTCGATGGGCGCATGACCGCGTCGTGGCGCGCGGTCGTGACAGAAGATGAATAGCGGCAGCGAGAACAAGGCGAACAACAGCGCCGTCGGCACGAACGTCGACACGCGACCGCCGTGCGCGGTGAACGGGACCAGCCGATGGAGCGTATCGAGGAGCGACGACGGTAGTGCTCCGAGCAGAGGGATGGCGCCGTTGAAGAACGGGACGACGAGCACGAGACCGACGATGGTGCCGATGTAGCCGACCGCCGTACCGATGCCCGAGAGGCGTCCCTGCTCCTCGGGGGGCACGAGATCGGGAAGCATCGCGTTGTAGAACGGCTGTGCGGCCTGGTACGCGTAGTTCGCAACGATGAACGCGACCAGGACCCAGGCAAAGGTCCCGATGGTCGGGTGCCACGACGCAGGGAGTGTCGACCCGCCCTGCACCGCCTCGCCGACGACCGGAAGGCGCCGTTGGCCGACGACGCCAATCGCGGCACACGCTGCACAGGAGATGAGGGTGAACCCAACGACCCACGGCTTGCGTCGGCCTCGCGCGTCCGACAGCGCGCCGAGAAGCGGAACGGAAAGCACGACCAGCAGCGACGACACGCCGTTGCCGATGGCGTAAACCGTATTGGACGCGCCGAGATCCGAGATGAGCCAGACGGCGAAGTACAGGGTCGCGACATTCATCGAGAAGATGGTGTTCGCGAAGTCGTACAGCGCCCAGCTGGCTCGTTCGCGCCACGGGGCGCGAGCAACACCCACGGATTCGTCGATGCGGACCGGCGCGCGCTCCATCATGAAATCGTCCCTCGGCTGATTGACGGCCTGCGGCAGGGCAGCAAATTAGTGAGCATGTTGTGTTGCCGCTTTCGCGCTGGTCGCCGTACCCGGACACCGGCTCTCGCCCTGGTGGCGACGCTGGTGCTGTGCTCCTGTGGGCGTGACGAGCCGGTCGCGCGAAGCGACACACCGGCAGCGACCGCCGTGCCGGCGCCGGGCCCGGCGGTCTCGCCATCGCTCGACAACGGCTGGCTGCCCGGAGCCGGCCCGGCCCTGCTCGTACAGGGTGCAACGCGTGACGAGGCGATCGCGCTGTTTCCCGCGGTCGGCGACAGCGATGCTGTCGCGCGGCTCGACTCGGTGAGCCTGAGCGAAGTGCCGGTCACGCTGTTCGGACGCGGCGGCGAACGCTTCTCGGCGCAGCTCGGCGCGCCCACGGGTGACGGCACCGACGACTGCGAGCGATGGCCGCTGCACGCTTTCCAGCCGTCGGCCGCTGCAGGATGGTCGGTCGGATTTGCGACTGATCGCGTACGGGCCATCGTGCTCGATTCGGTGGCCATGCTGTCACCGCGGGACAGCATGGTCCTGGTTGCCGAAGCGTCACGCCTCGCCTCGTCTGTCACTGCGCCAACCGGCCCGTCGTTCCAGGGGCTGCGCTTCACAACGGAGGACGTCCATCGTTTTGAAGCGGTGCCCGGTGTCCAGGCGCTCGTTGCGCACCTCGTACGTCGCGTGAACCAGGAGGCGAGCCCGCTCGAGGAGCAGACGCTGCTCATCGCCGAGCGTGACAGCGGCGCGACAGGCGGCCCGTACAAGCTCGCGTACTCCGAGCGCACCTCCGGGCGAGAGGAAGACGTGGTGACGCCGGAAGTGCTCGCGGGCGTGCGTATCGGCACGGCGACGGAGCCATCGCTCATCGTCGCGCGCGACGGGAACGACGGCATCGCGTACGCACTGATCGAGCGTGTCGGACCACGCCGCTGGCGAGTCCGTTGGTCGAGCGGCATGACGAGCTGCGGTTGATCGAGGGGCCGCTCGTCAGATCGGGCGCCCCAGCGCGGCGGGTGCTCGGGCGCGCCCCATCGCGCCAGCAAGTGCGGCGAGGGTAAGCAGATAGGGCGCAGCCAGAAAGAGCTGGTATGGCGCGGCCCATCCCATCGCCTGGAAGGCGAACTGCAACGCACTGGCGGCGCCGAACAGCAACGCGCCGAGTGCAACGCCCAGTGGCCGCCATCGTCCGAGCACGACGATCGCCAGCGCGATGAATCCGCGTCCAGCTGACATGTTCTCCACGAACGTGCCGGCTTGTGCGAGCACCAGCGTGCCTCCGGCGAGCCCACCGAGCAGCCCGCCGGCGAGTATCGCGAGGGCGCGAACTTTCCTTACGGCAATACCGGCGGCCACCGCGGCGTCGGGTCGCTCGCCAATGGCGCGCAGGGCGAGACCGCCATGGGTACGCGCGAGCCACCATGCGAGCGCGGGGGCCAGCAGGTAGGTGATGTAGGTAACGATCGGTTGGTCGAATAGCGCTTCGCCAACGACAGGAATGGAAGCGAGACCAGGAATTGCCCACGGCCCGCTGGTCGGCGCATGGAGCGCGGCACCTGCAGTGCCGTACACAGCGCGGTACATCGTGCCGGTGGCGCCAACGGCAAGCAGGGTCAGCGCCATCCCCGTGATGATCTGGTCGGCGCGCAGCACGAGCACGCAGAGCGCAAACAGCGCCGCAACCAGAAGGCCGCCCACCATCGCGCCTGCGTAGCCGCCGGCGACGCCACCCAGCGAGGCGCCAGCGAGCGCGCCGAACGCGCCGGCGAGCACCGCGCCTTCGAGCCCGATGTTGATGAGGCCAGTCCGTTCCACCAGCAGCTCGCCGAGCGCCGCGAGCGCGAGCGGTGTCGCCGTGCGAATTGTCGCCGCGAGAAAGGGGGTGATCGCGTCCGTCATACGGCGTGCTCCCGCGCGGACGCCGCGCTGTCGCTCGACACGCCGGCTCGTCGCACGCGCACGGCCTGGGCAGCGACGACGGCCAGGATCAGTAACGCTTCGATGACGGCCACGAGGGTGGACGGCACTCCCGCATCACGTTGCATCGCGCCGGCCCCAGCCTCGAGGGCAGCGAAGAGGGACGCGGTGACGACGCCGCGCCACGGATCAAGTCCGGCGAGCAGCGCGACGGCGATGGCGGTGTAGCCGTACCCCGGAGAGAGATCTTCGTAGAGGGCGTACGTCACGCCGAGCACCTCGATTGCGCCGGCGAGGCCCGCCAGGGCCCCGCTGGCGACGAACGCGAGCGTCGTCACGCGACGCACGTCGATCAGACCGGCGCTGGCCGCGGCGGAGGGGCTTTCGCCAACGGCCATCATTCGAAATCCTGACGCGGTGTGGCGGAGTGCCCACCCCGCAACGAGGACGACGATCAAAGCGATCGCGATGCCGGCATGCAGACGGCCGGCCCCAGGGATTCTCGCCAGTCGCACGCCCTCCGCGATGGTTGACGACTGTGGGTAGGCGTGCGTGGGTTCCTGGAGCGGCCCCCGTACGAGAAAAGATACCGCATACAGCGCGATGAAGTTGAGCATGATGGTGCTGATGACCTCGAGCACGCCGAACTTCTCGCGCAGGACTGCGGCGATCGCCGCCCACCCGGCCCCCGCCAGCGCTCCCGCCGCCAACGCCAGGATCAACGCCCCCGTCCCGGCACCTGGCATGGTCAGCGCGATAGCCGTTGCTCCGGCTCCGCCAGCCAGCAACTGCCCCTCCGCGCCGATGTTGAACACACCGGCGCGGAACGCGATCGCGATCGCGCAGCCGGTGAGCATGAGTGGAATGGCGCGGACCAGGGTCGCCGAGGTGAGGGCATACCAGGATCCCACCGACCCGGTCCAGAGCGCGGCGAGCGCACGCGGTACGTCGTATCCACCGACCATCAGCAGCAGGGCGATGCTGGCGACGATCGCTGCGACCCCTCCCGCGGGGAAGAGCACGGCCCGGGCGGCGCGCGCGCGCGTTTCTGTGCTAGCCCACACGTCAGACCGTGCCAAGCATGACGCGCCCGACGGCATCCCGGTCGATCGGCACCTCGCTCAACGTCCCGTCGCGCATGACGAGGATGCGCGTCGCGAGTGCGAGCACTTCATCGAGGTCGGTGGAGTAGATCACCACGGCCGCGCCGTGATCGCGTGCAGCGCGCAATCGCGCATGTACGTCTGCGCTGGCACGCACGTCGAGACCGCGTGTCGGGTTCTCGACGATCAGTGTCTTGGCGGCGGCGTGCGCGAGGTCAGTCGATCGGGCATCGGCCGGTTCGGTCATCTCCCGCGCGAGTACGAGCTTCTGCTGGTTGCCGCCGGAGAGCGTGCGCATCGTCGTGCCAAGGGAGGGCACTCGGACATCGAAGTCGTGCACGAGGGCGCGGGTGTGAGCGCGGAACATCTGCCACGGCATCCGCCCGCGACGCGAGCCGGCATCCCGCAGCGCGACGTTGTCGGTGAGGGAGCGGTCCAGCAGGACGGCGTCGTGGTGACGGTCCTCCGGTACGAAGCCGATGTGCGGCGGACGCTGCAGCGATCCGGACGCGATCTCGCATCGCCCTGCCAGGGCGCGCAACAGCTCGCGTTGGCCCGCGCCTTCGACACCGGCAATGCCAACGATCTCCCCGGCGCGCACGGTGAGCGAAGCATCTCGAACACGGATCCTTCCGACCAGGTCGCGCACGACAATGCGTTGCGCCGCGAGTACCGCGTTCTCGGGCCCGCTGTCATGGCTTTGTCCACCAGGCGGCAGGGAGTCCATCTGCTGTGCGGCGAGGGTGGCCGACTCTTCGCCGATCATCGCGACAGCCAGCTCGCGCGCCGTGGTGGCGGCAGCGGCGCCCGAGTGAACGACGCGACCCTGGCGCAGGACCGTGACGGTGTCGGCCACCGCCAGCGCTTCATTCAACTTGTGCGTGATGAGCACTACCGAATTGCCGGCACGGGCAAACCCGCGGAGCCACTGCAGCAGGTCCTCGGCTTCGGCCGGCGCCAGCACGGCGGTGGGTTCGTCCAGAATGAGGATGCGCGCTTCGCGCGCGAGCGCTTTCGCAATCTCGACGCGCTGCTGCGCGCCGACAGAAAGGGTCTCCACGGTCGCATTCGGATCCAGTGCGAAGCCGGTTGCTCGCGCGATGTTCGACACCCTGGCAGACATCGCGTCCCGATGCAGCAGGCCCCGACCACCGAGTACGAGATTCTCGGCCACCGTCATCGCCGGGACGAGCGTGAAGTGCTGATGGACCATGCCGACGCCTGCCGCGATGGCGTCCGACGGCGCTCCGATGTGCGCGCGGTTGCCGTGGACCCGGATCGTCCCCGCGTCGGGTGCCACCATGCCGAATGCCACGTGCATCAATGTGGTCTTCCCGGCGCCGTTCTCGCCGAGCAACGCGTGCACCTGGCCCGGCTCCACGCGTAACGATACAGCGTCCAGCGCCGCGACCGGTCCGAACCGCTTGGAGATACCCTCGAGCGCCAGCGCGGGTGGAGTGAGGGTCATGCGGGATGAGTCAGAGACCGGTTGGCGCCGCGATGAACGACCAGGGGATCCCGAACGCCCGTTCCACCTCGGCGCCGAGCGCACGCACGCCGAACGTCTCGGTCGCATAGTGGCCCCCGTAGAGCACCGCGATGCCGAGCTCCGGCGCTTCGACGGCGGTGTGCTGCGGACCCTCGCCGACAATCAGCGTATCGATGCCTCGCGCAGCGGCTTCGCGAATCGTTTCGCTCGAGGCGCCGGCCCCCGTGCAGATCCCCCAGCGTCGGGTACGCCGCCCGGGGGCAACACCGACGGCGACGAGCGACCCGCCCTCTCGCTCGGCGATTGTCCGCAGTCGATCGGCGAGGACGGAGGTGTCCACGTCTGCGGTGCCGGCGACGCCGACTTCGATCGTCTGGAAGCGCGCGAAGCCTTCGGCGGGCGCGAGGTGGAGCGCCGCGGCGAGCAATGCGTTGTTGCCGAGCGTGGGGTGAAGGTCGAGGGGAAGATGCGACGAATAGACGGCCACGTCGCTCGCCATGAGGCGGCGAATGCGCTCGTAGAAGCGACCACGCAGCGGCTGCACGCCGGACCAGAAGAGCCCGTGGTGCACGATGAGCAGGTTCGCGCCGGCGTCGATCGCTCCCTGAATGGTGCGAAGCGACGCATCCACGGCCACCGCGCAGCGCCGCACGGGACCGGCGTGCTCCACCTGCACTCCATTGAGTGCGCCGGGATAGTCGGGTACATCGCCGGTGCGGAGTACCGTGTCGAGGTGGTGCGCGATCGCGGCCAGCGACTGTGTCGGCCCGGCTGTGTGGTCGTTCACTTTGCCGTGCTTGTCGGAGCGCTGAACCGACCGGCGTGCATCTCCGTACTCAACGAGTCCACCAGATGGAGCGTTGCGGCGGGGATGCGATCCTTCAAGGCGGGGTTGAGCACGAGTGTCACCACGTCGTCCCGCGTGCCGAGCTCGATGACGCGCGCCTTGAATCGTCCTTCCTTCACCTCGCGCGCGACGGTGAGGAAGGCGTGGGGCAGGTCGATCACCACGCTGCCCACGGTCACGTCGGGTGCGACGCCATTCTGATTGGCGTTCGAGCCGATGACGAGTGCGCGCTTGGATTCGCGCGCGGCCTGAAAGACGCCAAGGCCAGCGGCGTCAGCGTTCTGGAAGATGATGTCGGCGCCGCGGCCGATCTGGGCGAGTGCCTGCTCCTTTCCGGCGCTCACGTCGTCCCAGTTGCCGATGTACGAGGTGAGGATGGTGACCGACGGGTTCACCGACTTCGCGCCCCGTGCAAAGGCGTCGAAGCTCTCCTTTACTGGAGGCAGCTCGGTGCCGCCGATGACGCCGAGCGTGTCGGTGCGCGTCATGTTGCCGGCCAGAATGCCGGCGAGATAGGACGCGTCGGCGAACGCGAAGGCGATGCCGGCGACGTTACCGCCGAACGAGGTGCCAGAGGTAGTGATGTAGACAGTGTGAGGGAAATCCGGCCCGACGCGTTTGGCGGCGTCCTGGAACTCGAAGCCGTGGCCAATGACGAGGTCGTAGCCTTGCGCGCCATACTGCCGGAACTGCTCCTCGAACTCGGCGGGCGTCTTCGTCTGGATGTGGCTGATGTTTGCTCCCAGGCTGTCACGTACGCGGAGCAGGCCCTGATAGGCCCCGCCGTTCCAGGACTGATCGCTGATGGGTCCGGGGGTGAGCAGGGCGACCCGAAATGGCCGTGTGCCGGTGCTGTCACCCTTCGCGGCGTCGTGATCCGTCTGTTTGCCGCAGGCGATGAGGAGAGCGGCCAGAAGGATGTGGAAAGGTGTGGACAACCAGTGATGACGACGCATTTATTTCTTCGTAAGCTGTTACAGTAGATGACGTTGTGTCGTTGTGGACAATGTGGGTGTCAGCTTTCGAAATACAGATGAGTATGCCATGGGCGCCGAGGTCTCAACGGCTCAAAACATTTGTTTTACTCGAAGTCGCTACGTTGGTCGCCCAGCATGAGGTCGAGCAAACGCTCGAGGTCATCGGCACTGTAGAACGCCACGCGCACCGTTCCCCTCCCGTCGCCGGTCTGCTGGATGGAGACATCGGTCTGCAGTTGTCGGCGGAGCTGTTCCTCGACTCGGCGGACGGCGGGATCGGTGGACCTTGTGGAGGCGGTGGCCGCGCCGTCGCGTGGGCCGGGTCCTTTTTGCGGTGCGGTCGAGTCAGTGGAGTCGCCCCTGACCCGAGCTTCCGTCTGGCGAACGGAGAGCTGCTTCGCTACGACCTCGGTGGCGAGCTCCTGCTGCCGGCGCGGATCGCGGATGCCCAGCAGCGCGCGAGCGTGCCCCGTGCTCAGCAGCCCCTGCTCCACCATCGTCCGGATCGAGGGCGGGAGGGAGAGTACGCGGATCAGGTTCGTGATGGTCGAACGATCCTTTCCGACCGCGTCGGCGACCTGCTGCTGGGTGAGGCCGAACTCGTCGATCAGGCGCTGGTATCCCTCCGCCTCCTCCAGCGCGTTGAGGTCCGATCGTTGGAGGTTCTCGACGAGCGCCAGCGTGAGCATCGCGCGATCGTCGAAGTCGCGAATGACGGCCGGGATCTCGGTCCAGCCGAGTCGGGTTGCGGCGCGCAGGCGGCGCTCCCCGGCGACGAGCTCCCACTTGCCTTGTCCCTTCTGGCGAACGGTGATCGGCTGGAGCAGGCCGTTCGTCCGCAGCGACGCTTCCAACTCGGCCAGTTCGGCCTCCGTGAACGTCCTGCGGGGCTGGAAGTGGTTCGGAGTAATGTCGGCGATGCGGACCCGTTGGAGGTCGCTGGTTGGTGCGGGGGGCGGCGAGCTCTCGCCGGCAGTCGTCTCCCGCTGCTGGCGCGCAGTGGAGATAAGGGCTTCGAGGCCGCGGCCCAGGCGGCGCGGAGCATCGGCGCTCATGCGGTCACCTCCGGTGCGCGCGCGTCAGGTGCGCGGTTCTCGGTCGCGGTCGCCTGCCTCGGCGTCCCGGCCTCGCGTGCGATCAGTTCGTTGGCGATCGCCATGTAGGCCTGTGCGCCGATGCTCTGGACGTCATACAGCACGATCGGCTTGCCGAAGCTCGGCGCCTCGGCAAGCCGGACGTTCCGGGGGACGACTGTGTCGAAGACCTGCGCGCCGAAATACTCTCGTGCGTCTGCGGCGACCTGCCGCGAGAGGTTGAGGCGAGCGTCGTACATCGTGAGCAACACCCCGGAAATAGCGAGGGTGGGGTTCACGCCGTGCTGGATGAGGTGGACGGTATTGAGCAGCTGACTCAGCCCTTCGAGCGCGTAGTATTCGCACTGAAGGGGGATGAGGAGCGCGTCGGCGGCCGCCAGCATGTTCAGGGTGATGAGGCCGAGTGACGGCGGACAGTCGATGAGAATGAAGTCGTAATTGCTTCTCACCGCATCAACAGCGCGCCGCATGCGCCGCTCGCGTGCGTCAGCATCCACGAGCTCGACTTCTGCGCCGGCAAGATCGGGCGTAGCGGGGAGTACATCCAGGTGTCGGAACTGCACTTCCCGCAGTCGAGCCTCGGCGATGGTAGCTTCGCCAAGGAGAACGTCGTAGGTAGTGCGATCGAAGTCCGTGCGTGCGACGCCGATGCCGCTGGTCGCGTTTCCTTGTGGGTCGCCGTCGATCAGCAGGGTGCGTCGTTCGGCGACGGCGAGGCTGGCGGCAAGATTTACGGCGGTGGTCGTCTTGCCGACGCCGCCCTTCTGGTTTGCGATCGCGATGACGCGGGCCACGGCTCCCTGCTTGATGGCGTTTGGCGACGGTGCGGGTTCGGCAGAGCGGTCGCATGAAGCGGACTGCTCACAGCCGGGCGCTCCTGAATCTAGCCACCACACCTCGATGCGCGAGGAGTCTTGGCGCGGTGTTTCACGTGAAACTCTCGCAGCCCAGACAGTACCCGTTTCACGTGAAACATAAATACAAAGGCAGAGCTCGCTGGCGAGGTCTGCCTTGCAACAATATCAATTGTTGCCTGCTACCGACCAGGCACGAACTGCCACCGGGCGCTGACATACACGTTGATCGTCTGCTCGCCCGGGTTCACCGGTGTGGGAACTGCTGCCTCCGCCTTTCGGGCCATCGCCGACATGTCGTACATCGGCCGCGGTGGAACCGTCGGACCTTGGGTCGAGAGCTCCACCAGCCCACCGAGGGAACCACCAGCCGCTCGCGCCATTGCCTCCGCATCGGCCCGAGCGCTGGCAACCGCGTCGGCGATCGCCTCACGTCGAGGGGCGTCAATGGACGACGCGTAGAACGACAATCCATTGATCATGTTGGCGCCGGCGCCGAGCGCCGCGTCGACGACCGCTCCCGCCTGCTCGGGGTGATGCGTCTCGGCGCGCACGGTATTCGTCACCACGTAGCCCGTGACCCGAGGTGCCTGACCGTTCTGGTCATACCGGGTTTCCGGATAGACCGTGTACCCCTCCGTGGACAGCTGAGACTTGGGCAGTCCGAGCTTGCCGAGGGCGTCGAGGACGGCCGCGGTGCGTCGTGCGTTCTCCGAGGCGGCAGCAGCAGCGGTCGCCGCGCGCGTCTGAACGTTGATCATCACCGCAGCACGATCCGGCGTCACTTTCGCCTCACCGCTACCGGACGTGGCGATCGTGGATGCCAGTGGCGATTGCGCTGCGGCGGATGGGGGCGCAACGAACGAAGCAGCGCACGTGAGCGCGAGAAAAGCGTGTCGAACGGTCAGCATGGTCACACCTCGATAGGTGGAGCGGAATTAGTAGCAAAACGAAACAAAATCAGGAGCCATCCACGCGGCACGTGCTCCCGCCCGAGCAGGAAGGTACTACGCGACTCCGCACGGGAGACGCCGCACCACGCTACGCTTGCACATGCGACGCACGATCAGACAACCGAACGGCTCAGTGCCCGACCGATTCCGTCCCGCCTGATGCGTGCCGGCGCTTCTCGATCTCGATGACGAGATTCTGCAGGTCCGTCGGGCTCACCCCCGGCACCCCGGCCGCCTGGGCGAGCGTTCGCGGCCGCAGGCGAGCGAGCTTCTGCCGCGCCTCGAACGACAGCGACTGCATCGACTCGTACGGCAGGCGATCATCGAGCGGAAAGGCGCCCATGCGCCGTAGCCGGTCGGCCTGCGTGCGCTCGCGATCGAAATACCCGGCATACTTGAGCTCCAGTTCGGTGCTCACCACCGCATCAGCCGGAAGATCTGCCGCCACGTTTGCGGCGCGAAACAGATCCTGCAGTGAAACGCCTTGCCGTCGCGCCACCTCGGCGATGCGCACCGCATGCTCCAATGGACGGCTCGACGCGCGCTCCAGTACCGGTGCTGCCTGCGTGACCGTGATCGACGTGCTCTCGGCGATGCGACGCGCGTCGTCTTCCGCCGTGAATCGCCGGTCCACGACCGCGCGCTCGTGCGCGTCGTACATGCCGAGCGCGGTGGCGACGGGCGCAAGACGACGGAGCGCGTTGTCCTGCCGGATGCTGAGCCGGAACTCCGAGCGAGACGTGAACAACCGATACGGCTCGTCGACGCCACGAGTCACGAGATCGTCGACCAGGACGCCGATATACGAGCTCTCACGGCCGAGGAGGAGCGGAGAGAGCTCGAGCGCCGCCGCCGCGGCGTTGGCACCAGCGACGACCCCCTGCCCTGCCGCCTCTTCATAGCCGGTGGTGCCGTTGATCTGGCCGGCGAAGAACAGTCCAGGGAGCGCACGCACCTGGAGCGTCGCGTCGAGCTGCGTCGGCGGGTAGTAGTCATACTCGATCGCGTAGCCCGCCCGTGTCATGCGCACGCGCTCGAGCCCTGGTACGCTTCGGAGTACATCCAGCTGCACGGCGGCCGGCAACGAGGTGGACAACCCGTTGACGTACAGCTCGTGCGTGTCGTGTCCCTCGGGTTCGAGAAAGAGCTGGTGCCGCTCCGCGGTCGGGAACTTGATGATCTTGTCCTCAACCGACGGACAGTAGCGCGGCCCACGTGCGCTGATCGCGCCGCCATACATGGCCGACTCACCGATGTGCTGCTCGATGATCTCGCGCCCCGGCGCGCCGAGGAAGGTGATCCAGCAGGGCAGCTGCGCGGGATGACGCGTGTCACCGCTGTCGTTGCGCCGCGGTGACGGCCAGAAGTGGGACCAGGAAAAATCGAAGTCCTCGACCTCGCTTTCCTGGCGCTGCAGGGACTCCAGGATCACCGTGCGGCCGTCGATGCGCGGCGGCGTTCCGGTCTTGAAGCGATCGACGACAAGCCCGATCCCTTCCAGCTGCTCGGCGAGATGCGTCGCCGACGCTTCGCCTGCACGTCCGCCGGCGAGTGCTGTCGTGGTGCCGATGTGTATGCGTCCCCGCAGGAAGGTGCCGGTGGTGATCACGATAGCGCGAGCACCAAAGCGCCGACCTTCGAGCGTCTCCACGCCCATGAGCTGCTCACGCTCGAAGAGAAGGCGCGACACCGTACCCTGAATCGGCTCGAGCGACGCGTGCGCCTCGAGCAGCGAACGAACGGCGCGCCGGTACAACCCACGGTCGCACTGCGCGCGCGGCGCCCACACGGCCGGTCCCTTGCTGCGGTTGAGCATCCGGAACTGCAGTTCGGCGAGGTCGGTCGCACGCGCCATGATGCCGCCGAGTGCATCCACCTCCCGCACGACGGTGCCCTTGGCGACTCCACCAATGGCGGGATTGCACGACATCTGGCCGATGGTCTCGAGCGCGCTCGTGATGAGGGCCACGCGCGCTCCGCGCCTCGCCGCCGCCACGGCGGCTTCGGTGCCGGCGTGACCGGCTCCCACGACGACAACATCGAACTCGGCCTCGAACGAGCGCGCGGCCACCGGCGGAGATGACATGCCTGGAAAGATAGCGGCGATCGTCCGGCGTGGAGCTGCGACGGCCACGCGCCTAACTTCATCTTCGTTCTAACCGTTCGGGCGAAGGACCACGGGACTGGAGGCACACGTGCTCGATGTCACACAGGGAGTACCGACGCTGTTCTTTCGTCGCCAGGCTTACGAGCGGGCGGGGTTGACGCGCGCCGAACTGGACGCGCGCCTTGGCCTCACCGACGCGGAATTTCGCGTGGAAGGCGAGCTGCTCGCGCTCGGTCCCATCTACGATGTCGATGCGCTTGGCGCCCTGCTCGATGAGCTGGAGGGTGCCGGGCTCACCTACTTCGAAGACTATTTCGAGCTGAGCGGAAGCTGGCCGGAGTGGCTTGCCCTCGCGGTACGCGCTGCGGGCAGCGCCCGCATCACGGCTGCTTCGTGAGCTGAGGTGAGGGAGCGACCGGGGTCAGCGGGCCGTCGCGAAGCAGACCGTGCCAGTTGCACTCAAAGCACCAGCTCGGTCGCACGTGTGGCATGAGCAGCCTCCACCCGCGCGACTGCACGCGCAAGGTGACCGCATCGCAATTGGGACAGCGGTCGCCCTGCGGCAGGATGTAGTAGAAGAAGATGGTCGCCGCGACTGCGCGGAGGATGAAGAACCCCACGAAGATCACGGCGAAGATCACGGCATCGGACACAGCCCCTCGCGGCGCGGTGCGGCAATACGACCAACAACCTCTGTCCGGACCCACACGCGTAGGGCGTGCCACAGTTGCCGCTACGCTGATCAGAGACGCGCTTCCACGAGGGCCCAGGGTTCGACATACGCCAACTCGCCGTCCACGCGCTCGATGCACACTTCCTGACCGGCGGCAACTCCGCTGGCGTCGATCGTCCGCGCCCGCAGTGAGCGCGACGCGCCACCCTGCTCCAGCGCGATCGCGCCCTCTCCACCGGGGGGAATAGCCGACGTGACGAGCGCCACGTGTCCCTGCAGTACGTAGCGAGGATCCTCGGGGTCATGCTCCGGTTGAACGCGTGCCGTTGCGATGGCGACGCGCGTCACGACACCAGCCCAGGCTATGCCGAGCAGCAGCGCCGTAGCCGTGGCCGCACCCGCACTCATCGTGTCGTGGCGCGTGAGCAGGTAACCGGCAATGCCGAACATGACGAGGAACCCGACAACAGCCGGCTCGGAGCGGCGCAGCGGGAGGTCAGTCCGTGCGCTGACCTGACGCCGCTCGGCGCCAAAGAACATGAGCCGGACGCCAAGCAGCAGACCCGCGATGAGCGCGGCGAGAAACAGAAAGGACATCAGCGACCGAGGTTTTTGCGGAAGAAGGCGACGGTGAGGGGCCACGCCTGTCGCGACGCGGCCATGTTGGCGCCGTCCTTTCCATCCTGTTGGCGCAGGAAGCCGTGACCAGCACCAGCAAAGCTGTGCACCTCGAACGTCTTGCCCATGGCGCGCATGGCGGAGTCGGCGGGCGGCACGGTTGCTCCGACGCGTGCATCATCGCCGGCGTAGAGACCGAGCACGGGGACGCGTACGCTGGAGAGCGACGGCAGCGCGGGCGAGGTACCGTAGTAGACGACGGCCGCGCCGAGGCCTGCCGGGCTCACCACCGCATGCGCAAACGATACCCCGCCGCCCCAACAGAAGCCGACGATGCCGTACGAGTGTTCCGCGGCGGGAAGCGACATGCCGTACTTGCCCACCGCCGTGAGCTGTCGCTGAACGTCGTCCGGCTTGAGCGTGCGGATGGTCGAGGTAGCCACTGCTTGTGTCAGCGTGTCGGTCCCTGGGGCCGCTGACGCCTTCCCTGTGAGCAGATCCGGCGCGATCGCGATGAAGCCATCCGCCGCGAGCTGATCGGCGACACCCCGCACCCAGGTGGACAGTCCGAAGATCTCGTGGACGACAACGACGACCGGGGCCTTGGTGGAGCGTTCAGGGTACACGACCCAGGCCCGCACGCTGTCGCCCGCGCCGGTGGAGATCATGACGTACTCTCCGTGGCGAGGCGAGCTGGCGAGCCGCTGTGCAACGTCGGATGCGCCGGCGGGAATCGACGGGTCGCTGGGGGCCGGCTGCGAGCTCGCTGCCGCAGGAGTGGCCGGCATATGATCAGCATGCATGTCCGGGGATGGCGCACGCTGTGCGCACCCGCTGCCCAGCGCGAGCGACGTCGTGCAGGCGAGAAGACCAACGACCCGGAAGTGGAACCGCGAGCGTGTCATGATGCGATCCTCGGCAGGAAGGGCGGTCAGCGGATCACCCGGTCGAAGCGCACCGGATCGGGAACGTCAAATGTGTAGTGCCACCATTCCTGATCGTAATTCACGAAGCCTTCGGCTTCCATCAGGCGTTGGAGGCGATGCCGATTCTCGAGGGCGACACCCGACGCGTTCGCCGTGTGCGCAGCCGGCGAGAAGGTGTCGAATGGCGTCCCCATGTCGAGCGGCTCACCGGTAGCGGCGTCCACGAGTGTGAGATCGATCGCGAGTCCGAGGTTGTGCCGGCTGCGGCTCGCGATGTAACCATCGCGGATGAGATTCTGTCGTCCCGTGCGCTCCGTCCAATCGACCATGGCGAGCGTGGCGCGAACGGGACGGTAGGCATCGAACACGTAAAGCGCGAGCCCTTCCGCCTGCGC
>Ga0207705_10001536_pt1 | contig 18310 bp, 19 predicted proteins | sample KBSC13metaG_FD_184314 | JGI IMG/M metagenome (GOLD analysis project Ga0207705, IMG submission 184314) | Corn rhizosphere microbial communities from Kellogg Biological Station, Michigan, USA - KBS C1-3 metaG (SPAdes) (version 2) | ecosystem: Host-associated > Plants > Roots > Rhizosphere > Soil ...
TTGGCGAGGAACTCGGTCTTCATCCGCTCGATCTCGTCCTCGCGGGTGCGGTCGGCGATGACGAGCACGCGGCCCTGCCGGTCGCCCAACGGCGCCGCGCTGTAGCGCACCGGCACGACCCTGCCGTCGCTCGTCGTCAGCCGGCCGTCGACGCTGCGCCGGTCCGCGGACCCGGTCAGCAACGAGCGGCCGTCGCCGTCCACCACGGTCAGCACATCGCCCACCCGGCGGCCGGCGACGGCGTCGGCATCGATGCCGGCGAGCCGCGCCGCGGTGGCGTTGACGGAGGTGATGCGACCCTTGGCGTCCGTGACGACGAGGCCGTCGCTCATCGACTCGACGACCGTCTCGAGCCGCGCGCGCAGCGCGGCTTCCTGTTCGGCTGCGTCGCGCAGCTCGCCGGTGGCTTGCCGCAGCGACGACGTCATGGCTTCGAACGCGCGAGCCAGCGCGCCGACCTCGTCCCGCGCGTTCACCGACGTCTTGGCGTCGAGGTCGCCACGTCGCACCCGCCCGGCCGCGATCGTCAGTCGGCGTACTGGTTCGGCGATGCGGCGGGCCAGCGCCAGCGCCAGCACGACGACGACAAGCAATGCGATCAGGGCGGTGAGGAACATGCGTTGCAACACGCTGCGTTGCGCACGCAAGGCCTCATCGGCCGGCTGGCTGACCGCCAGCGTCGCCAGCCGCACGTCACCGTTGCCGGCCTGCTCCACCGGCACGAAGGCGACCGTCGGAGCCGTGCCCGCAGCGGGCACGACCCGCGTCACGCCGACGTCGGCATTGTCGATGCGCGTCTGCGCAGCGACCCGCTCAACCTGTTGCCGCGCAGCGCCATTCAAGCTGCTGCTCAACACCCGTCCGTCCGCGACGACCGACACGTCATAGCCGGTCTGGCCGCGCAACTGCTGCAGGTACTTGTCGCCGATGACGACGCCGTAGACGGCAGCGAAGGTCGGACGGATGCGCGCGTCCGTGCTGCCACCCGGCCGGCCGGGCACGGCTTCCACTACCGCGAACATCGGCGGGTCATTCGGCAACAACATCGCGCCGCCTGCCGGTGACTGCACCGTCGCACCTGCCTGCAGCACCTCGTGCACGGCGGAACTGCCGGCCAGCTGCACCAGCGCCGCATTGGGCAACAGCCGGGGCAGGCTGGTCGACACCTCGCTCACGCCGGTCGGGGCGGCGGTCACCGCGAAGTAGTTGTCCTGGGAGAAGAACTTCAAGAAGTTGACGCACAGCGCCTGCTTGCCCGGGCACAGCGCGACCACTTGGGCGAACAAGGCGGCCCGCGAACCTAGTGCGTTGAGTGAGCTCTGCTCCGCCTGGGCGACCTGCAGCAGCCGATCCGACTGCTGAGCCTGCACCTCGTCCGCAACGCCGGTGCCGACGACCCCGACCGCACCCGCGGCCATCGCGACAACACCGACCAGGATCGCGCCGGCGAGCTTGCCCAACAGCATCGTGCGCGCGATTTGCACGAGCGCCACAGCAATCGCCGCCGTCGCCGCGGCTCGCACGGCGAGGACGGCGAGCGCCGCCGACGTGCTGTCCCGGGCCGGTGCGGCCAGCGCCGCCGCAATCCCGGTCAGCGCCAGGCAGACCGCAAGCGACATGCCGAAGACGCGATCGGCGCCCGGCCGCAAACCGCGCCGCCACGCCGCGACCGCGGCGACGATCCCCGCCGCTCCCCCGACGTACGACGGCAACGGTGGCGCACCGAGCGGGACGACGACACCCGCCCTGGCCGGCACCTGCAGCACCAACGACTGGCCCGCCCCGGCGGCCACACCCAGTGCCAGCAGACACAAGCCGCCTACCCGCAGCCAGCCGATGCCAGCCGACATCTGCGTGCCGAAGCGCACCGCGGTCAGCGCGTCAGCCGCCGCCAGTGCGAGCGCTCCGGCGACGAACGCCGGGGTCACCGTTCGACGAAGTCGCGGGAACAGTGCTGCGCCGGCAAGACCGACCCATCCGGCGACCGCGAGCAGCTGCACGACACCGAGCAGCGCAAAGGGAACAGCGGGCGCCATGCGGGGAGGGTAGTCGCGAGACGGTCCGTCGCCCGTTTGCGGCGCGTCCGGTCAGCCGATCAGCAGTGGGGATAGTCGCTGCCGCCGGCAGCGATCGTCTGCAATGCCTTCACCGCGGTCGCGAGCGTGTCCACCTTGACGAGCTTGAGCGACTTCGGTGCGGCGGTCCTGGCGTCGGCGCACTCGCTGGCCGGGGCCAGGAAGACGAGCGCACCGGCCTTCACGGCGGCCGCAATCTTCTGCTGGATCCCGCCGATCGGCCCGACATTTCCGAAGCCGTCGATCGTGCCGGTGCCGGCGACGGTATGGCCACCGGTCAGGTCGCCGGGCGTCAGCTTGTCGACGATGCCGAGGGTGAACGCCAGTCCCGCGCTCGGACCACCGACGCTGTTCGGGTCGATGCCGATGTGCACGACCGGCTTGGCAAACGTGGCGCGAACGTCCGGGGTGAACCCGAGGATCGGCCGTTTCGTGCCCGCCTCGGCAATGGTGCGCGCGGTCACTTGCTGCTTCACGCCGTGCCGGTCGATCGTCAACGTCAACGAAGTGCCGGCGGGGTGAGCACCGATCAGGTCATGCAACTGGTTGAGTGACGTCACCGGGGTGCCGTTGATGGCGACGATCGCGTCCGCCGTACGCAGCACCTGCGACGCGGGCGTGCCGGGCGAAATGTCGCCGACGACGATCTGCAGGCTCGTGGGCTTGTAGTGCAGGTAGAGCAAGGCGGCGGTGACGGCGTCCTGCTGCGACTGGCTCATCTCGTCGGCGTTCTGCTGCGCGACGGCCGAGCTGGTCTGTCCGGGCGGGCAGATGACCTGCTTCGGCTCGACCGCCTGGTGCGGCGCGAACCAGGCGCGCAGCGCCTGCGACAGCGTCGGGTTGTTGCTGCAGGAACCCGGGATGACCCCGACGGTCGTGAGGTAGAGACGCCCGTTGGTGGGATACGTCGTCGCCCCCGTGACGCTGATGACCGGGGTCTTGCCGAGCGACCCGAGCGTGTCCGTGACCGGGCCGGGCACGAGCACGACGTAGGGCACCGGCAACAGCGCGGCGAGCAGCCCCAGCACGATCACCAGTCCGGCCGACGTCAGCAATGTGACGCCGCGCCGGGACATGGCGACGAGACTAGTGCGCGAAGAACCCCAGGCTGCGCTTCCCGTTGCTCGGCTGCTCCGCTGCGGCTGCCGCCTCGGCGAAAGCGGGCTCCTCGACGGCTGCCGGCATGCTTTCCATGACGGGCTCGGACGGCGCGGGCACCGCGACCAGCTCCGCAACAACGCCCTGGTCGACGACAGGCTCGACGGCCGAGTCCATGGCCGAGTCCATGGCGGGCGCGTCGGCCGGAACCTCGACCCGGTAGTAGGCGCGGAATGTCAGCGGCACCGGCGACATCGCGTGCACCGACACCTCCCCGATGCCCTCCACGTTGCGCAGGTGCTCGACGAAGCGGACCGCATCGTCGAGCGAGGCGAACCGGCGAAACGCCGGGGTGCCGTCGGGGCCGGGGTGGAAGACGACGTGCTCCATGGCGGGTTCCTCACGCTGGGGCCGGACAGGGTTCTGTCCTTGAGGTCGGCACCGGCGGACGCCGAGTTGAGCGCGGAGGCAGGTATGTATCCAATTCAGTCGAAGTAGACAACACTCGCCCAAAAGAAATCTTGAAAGAAGGCCGCGACCTTTCCAGCAACTCACCGTTGAACCGTTGCGGGTGTCCCCCAGCACATCCGCGGAAGAGGCCCGTATGACTACCGCACCGGACCTGCCCCTGGAGGTCACGTCCGCGGCCGTTCCGGCGCAGGCCGAGCCCGCCCGTCCTGCCCTTTCGCTCGTCCGTGAGGCGCCCGGCGCCGAGATCGTCGACTTCGACGAAGCGTTGCGCGAGGCCACGCCGCGGCTCGTCCGCTATGCCACGCGCCGCCTGGCCGACCCGCACGAGGCCGAAGAGGTCGTGCAGGAGGCGCTGTTGCGCGCGTTCCAGCACAAGCACGTCCTCGCCACCGAAGACGACCTGATGGCATGGCTGACCGTGGTCACCGGGCGACTGGTCATCGACCGGCTCCGGGTGCGGGGCCGCACAACGCCGGTGGCGGAGCTGCCGCCGGGAAGTCGCACCGGCCGCGACACCGCCGACGTGGTCGTCGCCCGCGACGAGGCGCGCATCGCGCTCGACGCGCTGGAGGCGATGCCGTCACGTCAGGCCGCGGTGCTCTGGGCCCGCGAGGTCGAGGGACTCAGCTACGACGAGATCGGCGTGCGCTACGACCTGTCCGAGCCGACGGTCCGGTCACTGCTGCACCGGGCCCGCCGCACGCTTCGTCGGGAGTACGCCCAACGCGGCGGCACGTTCCCGGCTCTCGGTCTCGTCGCGCTGGCACCGTGGATGCGCGGGCTGCGGTTCGCCGCCGCGGTGCGCAAGGTGGCACGCAAGAGTGCGGGCGCGGCGGCGACCACGGCCACGGGCCTCGCCATCGTCACCGTCGCGCCGCTGTGGACCCATTCATCGCCGAGCCAGCCGACCATGCTCCGCTCGCCGCATCTGGCCATCAACTCGGCGCAGGCGAATCCAGTGCACACCCGCCCTGCCGCCGCCGGACCCACCGGCACCTCGCCGACCAGCACCGCACTGGCCACGACTGCGACGGACAACGATCACCCTCAGCGGGTCCGGATCGTCCCGCACGCCTGCACCAAGAAGGGCGTCGGCACCAACTGCGCGGCTCCGCAGGCATCGACGTTGTACCTCGTAGTGCCGACACGTGGGCAACACGCCATCGGCCTCGAGAACAGCATTCTGCCGGTCGACTGCACCAAGCTGCCGGCCACACCGCTCACGCACTGCCAACCCAGCGACAGGAAAAACTGACATGAAGCGTCGCGTCGTTCTCATCGCGTGCCTGCTCGGCATCATCGGCGGCGGCGCCGGTGCCGCGCTAGCCGCACCGACGACCAGCAATCACGACGTCTGCGTTGTCTTCGCCAACAACGGCAACTACGGCAACGGGCACTACATCTGCATCGACACTCCCTGAAAGGGGAGCGGCTAGCGGAGCCTGAAAGGGAGCGTCGCCCTCGGCTAGCTGGTGCGGCGGCGGGTCGGCGTGGTCGAGCCGAAAGCCGCCTTGAACTTCTCGTACGCCGCGACCGACTCGTGCGTCTCGACCGGCCCCCGCGGCCGCTGCGACCAGTGAACCCACACGATGGCAAACAGGGTGGCGACGGTGGGAAGCCCCAAGGTCCACACCAGAATCGCCATGCGGACATGGTAGGCCGGATGTCCGCGAGCGCCCACAGGGCACGGTGACTATTTCGTCACGGTCAACTCATGGAGTGCCGACCCACTCGTCGCTGCCATCGCTGAACAGCTGGTGCTTCCAGATCGGCACGGTCGCCTTCAGCTCGTCGATCAGGGCTCGCGCGGCGTCGAACGCCTCTCCCCGGTGCGGGCACGACGCCGCGACGACGACCGCGATGTCGCCGATCTGCAACGTTCCCACCCGATGGGTCACGGCGACAGCGAGGGTCGGGTAGCGCTCCGCCACCGACTCCGCGACCCGGCGCATCTCGGCCTCGGCGCTCGGGTGTGCCTCGTAGTCGAGCCGGTTGACGCCACGATCGCCGTCGTTGTCCCGGACCGTGCCGACGAAGGTGACGAGCCCGCCCGCGGCGTCGTCGCGAACCGCGGCGACGGCCTCGTCCACCGACAACGGGGTGGAACGAAGCGCCACCAGCCGCACTCTGCTCCCGCCGTCTGTGGCAGCCACTTGCGAATCGGTCATGTGCGCCTGCGCCGCCGGTTGGCCCGTGCCCGGGCGATCGCCACGGTGCCGACGACGGCGACGGCGGCGCCGGCCGCGGCGCGCGTGGCGTCCTTACGCTGCAACCGCGACAGCCCGCGTGCCGGTTCGCCCGACGTCTCCAGGTGCGCGAGCAACGCATCCTCGTTGCTCCACTCCGGCGTCCAGCCAGCCGCCCGGAGCCGTTGCGAGCCGATCACCCACGGGTGGGCGAGATAGCGCAGCTCGCTCGCCGGCGCAGGCAGTACGCCGACGCGATGCAGCCGCTCGGCCGTCGCGTGGGCGACCGCCTGCGGTACGACGATCGACCGCATTCCGGACAGCCGCTCCACGTCGGGCTGGCCGAGCCAGCCGTCACTGCCGACCGTGACAACGTCGCCGACGCGACCCTGCGCGGCCCACTCCAGCGCGACGAGCAGGTCGTCGCTGTGGCAGAACTGCCAGTGCGGCGTTGTGCCCTTGATCACGAGCAGCCGCGGCGCCTCGAACAGCCGAGGAAGCACCCCGTCGGTGACCGCGCCGACAAGCGACGCCGGGCGGACCCGGATGACAGAGGTGGACGGATGCGCCGGCGCGAAGCAGGTTGCCAGCCGCTCCATCTCCACCCAGTCGCCCACCAGCGTGAGGTCGGCTTCGGCGCGGGGCGGCGCGTCCTCGGGCAGCGGCACCGGGTTGTCCGGGCCCGCGCCGTACACCATCGCGCTCGTCAGCAGCACGACGCGGCGCACGCCGGCGGCGGCCGCCGCGGTCAGCAGCACGTCGGTGCCTCCGACGTTGAGCGCCCGCCGTTGCGCGGGGGCCGCGTCCGGGTCGCGGTCGGTCGCAAGATGCACGAGCACGTCGACACCGGCGAGGCCGGCCCCCAAGCCCGGGTCGCGTACGTCGGCGACGCGCCAGGTCGCGCCGGGGATGCTGTCGCGTTCCGCGTCGATCGCGACGACGCGCTTGTGCTGCCCGCTGCCGAGCAGCCGGCTCACCAGCAGCCGGCCGAGCGGCCCGGCCGCGCCGGTGACGGCGACCGTGCCCGCGTCGTCCGGCGCTCCGGCGGAGCGGGACGCGCTTCGCCGTGCGCGAACGCGCGTCCCCGTGGCGGTCATAGCTCCATCTTGACGGTTACCGTGGCGGAGTGAACGACCCGGGGATTCCCGACCCGACCGGCGGCGAGCAACCGGGCATGCCCGACCTCGGCGCGATGCTGCGGCAGCTGGGCGACCTGCTGTCCGGCCAGACCGGGCCGGTCAACTGGAACCTGGCCGAGCAAGGGGCCCTCCAGGCGATCGGCGCCGACACGGGAACGACAGGCGCCGATACCGCCGCGGTGACCGATGCGGTGCGGCTCGCCGACGTCTGGCTCGACTCCCACACGGCGCTGCCGTCCGGGGTCACCGCGACCGAGGCCTGGAGCCGCCGCCGCTGGCTGAAGGCGACGCAACCCGCGTGGGCCCGGCTGGTCGAGCCGGTGGCGACGAAGGTCATCGCCGGGTTCGGCGACGCGCTGCCCGAGGAGATGCGAGCGGCGGCACTGCCGGTGCTCGGCGTGATGCAGCAGGTCGGCGGGCTGATGTTCGGCGGCCAGATCGGCGTCGCGCTGGGATCTCTGGCCAAGGACGTCGTGAGCGCGACCGACATCGGGTTGCCGCTGGGGCCGACAGGCACTGCGGCGCTACTTCCGGAGAACGTGGCCGCGTTCGGCGCCGGGCTCGGCGTTGCCGCAGACGAGGTGCGCATCTTCTTGGCGTTGCGCGAGGCGGCACACCACCGCCTGTTCGGGCACGTGCCCTGGCTCGCGACGCGGTTGTTCGACATCGTGCGCGACTGCGCCGAGGCCGTGACGATCGACATGTCGCAGATCGAGGAGCTGTCCCGCGGCATCGACCCCACCAACCTCGAGTCGCTGCAGGATCTGACCCAGGGCATGTTCAGCCCGGAGCCGTCGCCGCAGCAGCAAGCGGCGCTGGCGCGGCTGGAAACGCTGCTGGCGCTGATCGAAGGCTGGGTCGACTCGGTAACACTCGCCGCGGCCACGCCGAATCTGCCGTCGATCTCCGCCCTCAACGAGACGATGCGCCGCCGCCGCGCGACCGGCGCCCCGTCGGAGCAGGCGCTCGCCTCCCTGGTGGGGCTGCAGATGCGGCCGCGCCGGTTGCGGGACGCGGCGGCGCTGTGGGCGCTGCTAGCGGACCGCCGAGGCACCGCGCGCCGCGACGCGTTGTGGTCTCATCCCGACCTGATGCCGACCGCTGACGACTTGGACGACCCGTTCGCGTTCGTCGACCGAGACTCCGGCCCCGAGCTCGACATCTCCGCGCTCGAGTAGCTGCTCAGCACCTCTGCTCACAAACCGAGCACGGCGCGGGTCGCCTCCCACCCTTCCAGGCCAGGATCGAGCCGACCCACGTCGTCGCCGGAACGAACCCGGTGCCAGCCGGGTCCGCTGACGAATGACCGTGGCGGCGCCGCGAGCCGCAGCCGGGCCAGCGCGTCAGCGTCGTCGAGCGACGTCGCCGCGCCGCGCAACCACTCCGGCACCGGCAATCGTGTGGCCAGAGCGACCAGACCGCCGCCGTCGGCGGGGCACACCGCGACCTCCGCCGCGGTGAGCGCGCTGTGCAGCTTGCCGATCAGCAGCGCCGGCAGGTCCGGGGCGTCCGGGCACACGGCGGTGCCTTCGGTCGCGCCCAACTCGGCCAGCGCGACAAGGACTCCGAGCAGGTCCGGGCCGGCGTCGACCACGGGCATCCCCGGCCACGTCACGCTCCGGGCCGCGGCGACGGCGCCGGGCGGAACGGCGAGCGCGGCCTCCACCTCCCGCATCGAGGCGACCAGGTCGACGACGTCCTCGAGCATCGCGAGCGAGAGCGCCGAGTCGTCGGTCGCCGCGACGACAGCGACGACGCGCCGTTGCCGCGCAGTGGACGTCACTGCCGCGCCGTCGCGTCCATTGCCTCGAGATAGCCCTCGGCGCGTTCGTGCTTCGGGTACGACGCGACCAGCGCGCGGAACGCGGTGCCGTGCCCTGGCTCGAGCAAGTGCGCAAGCTCGTGCAGCAACACGTAGTCGATGACGTAGTCCGGCATCGCGGCAAGTCGCCGCGAGAGCCGGATCGTGCGGTCAGCCGGTGTGCACGAGCCCCACCGTCGCTGCTGGTTGTCGACCCAGCGCACCGCGAGCGGTTCGACCCGACCGTGCAGGTGTTCGGCGGCGAGCCGACGGGCGCGCGCGAGCAGGTCGGCGTCGGTGCATCCACGGCGACGCTCGCCGGCCAGGACCCGACGCACCATCTTCTCGACCCAGAGCGCCTCTTCGGCCCGGCTCATCCGGGCCGGCACCTGGACGACGATCCGGTCACCGGATCGATAGGCCGAGATGGTGCGGCGGCGGCGGGCGCTGCGCACGATGTCGATCGGGGGTGGGTCGACCGGGAGTGGGTCGACCGGCGGCGCGTCGGATTGCACGGGTGCGAACCGTAGCCGACTACACGATGAACTTTCTTCCACACACACGCGGTGAACAACGTTTGTGCAGGTCAGGTTGCGTGTTTCGCGATCATCAACAGCGACGTCCACAGCTGTGTGCAACCGACGTCCACAGCGACACCCCGCACTGTCCCCACCGCATCCCCATCGCTGTCCACAGGCAGACACGGCGCAACGTTGACGGGCCGCACACGGGATCCCTAACGTCGTCGACGACGAAGCCCCCGCCGGGGAGCCGAGGTCGTTCGCAAGGGGAAGGCGAGCGACCAAGGGGACCCGGTCGGGGGCTTCGTGATTCCGCCGAAGGTCTCTCCGCCGCAGGCGCGAGCGTGCGCATGAGGCGAGCCCGCGAACCGTAGCGCCAGCGCGCGACCTGAGCGACGCTCATCGACTTCGACGAAAGTGCAGTGAAACCGCGCCAGTTACAGCACATTCGTGCAGGTCGACGTTGCCGGGGCGAGCGACCCCTTAGCGGCCGGCGAAGTTCGGCGTACGACGTTCCCGCGTCGCCGCGAGGCCCTCCCGCAGGTCCTCGGTCGCGAACGTGACCGGCTGGGCCAGCGACTCGTACTGCAGCGCCTCCTCGAGGCTGCCGTGTCCCGCGCGCAGGCCGGCCTTGGTCAGGCGGGTCGCAATCGGCCCGGCACCAGCGATCCGCGCCGCGGCGGCGAGCGAGGAGTCGAGCACCTGCTCCGCGTCGTAGACCGCGCTCACCAGTCCGAGCCGCAATGCCTCTTCGCCGTCGACGGTGCGGCCGGTGAGCAGCAGGTCGCGTGCGGCCGCGGCGCCGACCGCCTCGGGAAGCAGATACGTCGCAGCCATCCCCGCGTGCATGCCGAGCTGGGTGAACGGCGCCGACATCTTCGCGGTGCGGGCGGCGTAGCGGATGTCGCAGGCGAGCGCGAGGCACAGGCCCGCGCCGACGGCATGCCCGTTGATCGCCGCGATCGACGGCGCCTCGAGTTCGCGGATGGACAGCCAGGTTCGGTAGAAGGGCAGCATCCGGTCGCGGATCGTGTCCACGCTGAGGTCGGGCGACTCCGCGAGCCACGACAGGTCGCCGCCCGCGCAGAACGCCGAGCCTTCGCCGGTGACGACGACGCAGCGCACCGACCGGTCGCCGCGCATGGCCGCGATCGTCTGGCCCCAAGCGGCCGTCAGCTCGCCGGTCATGGCGTTGCGGCGGTCCGGAAGGGCCAGGGTCAGGACGACCACACCGTCATCGCGTCTGTCAACCCGCAGGGGTTCCTCGCTCATGCCGCGGACGCTATCCGACACCCCAGAGGGGCGCTTCCGGGGCTATTCACGCTCAGAACGCTAGGCTTGAGCGCGGTTCGGCCGGCCCCCCGGCCGGAACTCGACCGAGGGAGGACTAGTGGCCGAGACCTATGAGGGCTACTGCGTCAAGTGCAAGGAGAAGCGGCAGTTCCAGGGCGAAGTGAAGGTCAGTGACTCCGGTCGCCGGATGGCACAGGGCACCTGCCCGGTCTGCGGCACCAAGATGAACCGGATCCTGGGCAAGGCCTGACCACCGAGACAGACTGATCCGAGGCGGCTTCGGGGGCGTCCCCGAGGTCGCCTCGGCGTCTGTCACGGCGGTTGTGAACAGCGCCGCCACCGGGCAGCCAGGGCCCTCGTTCTGTGGACATCGAGCGCAGAGCGGGGCAAACGCTGCCACGCTGCGCACGTGCCGCTGCCAGCTCGCCCTGTCCTGAAGCCCGCACTGCGGCGGGTGTGGCGCGACGCCGCGACCCTGCAGCTCGGCCTCGAGCCGGGCCGGGCGGTCGTGCTCGAGGGCCTGCAGCCGCCTGACGCGCAGCTGCTGGCGCTGCTCGACGGCAGCCGCAACGTCGCCGATGTGTTCGGCGAGGCGGACCGGGCCGGCTGCGCGCCCGAGCGCGCGGTGCGGGTGATGGAGCTGCTCGCTGCCGCCGACGCCCTCGACGACGCTCCCCCGGACGACCCACGCCTGGCACCGGACCTGCTGTCGCTGTCGCTGCAGCACGCCGGCGCCGGGGCCGCGACCCGCACGCTGCTGCGCCGCCGTGCGGCAAGGGTGGTGGTGCAAGGCGCGGGCCGGGTCGGCGCCACCCTCACCGGGCTGCTCGCCGCCGCGGGCGTCGGGAGTCTTGTCGTCGTCGACGACGCGCCGGTGCGCCCGGCGGACCTCGCTCCGGGCGGCATCCGCGACCCGGGCAGCGGCGACCGCGCGACCGCGGCCGTCCAGCCGCTGCGCCGCCGCGCTCCCTGGCAGAAGGTGACGACCGGCCGCGTCGTCGGCGCCGCCGCGGCGGCTGACCTCGCGATCGTGGCACCGGCAGGGAGCGTGCCGGCGCCGGAGGTGCTCGCCGGCGTACGACACCTGCCGCACCTGCTCGTCGTCGTCCGCGAGACGACGGCCTACGTCGGACCGCTGGTGCTGCCCGGCGTCAGTGCGTGCCTGCGCTGCTTGCACCTGGCGCGCACCGATCGGGATCCGCGCTGGGCGGAGGTGTCGGCGCAGCTCGCCGGGTCCGGACGCGACGTCGACGCGTGCGACGTGACGCTTGCTTCGTTCGCCGCGTCGACCGCCGCGATGCAGGTGCTCGCCCACGTCGACGGCGGCAGCCGACGCGCGACGACCATCGGCGGCGTGCTCGAGTTCGACCTCGCGCACGGCCGGTTGCGGCGCAGATCAGTTCTGCCTCATCCGGCGTGCGGCTGCGGCGCGGCACACAGCGAGGCGACAATGGAACCGTGAGTGATATCCCCCGGTGGGCGTTCTCGCGTGGCGCCAAGCTCGCGAGCCTCCCACTGGGGGTCGCCGGCCGCGCCACGATCGGGCTGGGCAAGCGCATCGGCGGTCGCCCGGCCGAGCTCGTCGCGAGCGAGCTGCAGGCGCGCACCGCCGAGCAGCTGTTCCGCGTGCTCGGCGAGCTCAAGGGCGGCGCGATGAAGTTCGGCCAGGCGCTGTCCGTCTTCGAGGCCGCGCTGCCGGAGGACCTCGCCGCCCCCTATCGCGGCGCACTCACCAAGCTGCAGGAGGCGGCGCCGCCGATGCCGGCGTCAACCGTGCACGGCGTGCTGAAGTCCGGGCTCGGCACCGACTGGCGCGAGCTGTTCCAGGAGTGGAACGACCGCCCGGCCGCGGCCGCGTCGATCGGCCAGGTGCACCGCGCCCGCTGGCACGACGGCCGCGAGGTCGCGGTGAAGCTGCAATACCCAGGCGCCGGCCCGGCGTTGCTGTCCGACCTCAACCAGATCGCCCGGGTCGCGCGGCTGTTCGCCGTCATCAACCCCGGCCTCGACGTCAAGCCGTTGCTGGCCGAGCTGCGGGCACGGGTGGCCGAGGAGCTGGACTACGAGTTGGAAGCCGAGTCGCAGGCGGCGTTCGCCGCCGCGTACGACGGCGACCCCGACATCGTCGTGCCGCACGTCGTGCACGTGGGCGAGCGCGCACTCGTGACCGAATGGCGCGACGGTACGCCGCTGTCGAGCATCATCCGCGACGGCAGCCAGGAGCAACGCGACCGCGCCGGGCTGCTGCTCGTGCGGTTCCTGTTCTCCGGACCGGCGCGGGCCGGACTACTGCACGCCGACCCACATCCGGGCAACTTCCGGATCACCGACGACGGCCGACTCGCCGTACTCGACTACGGCGCGATCAACCGGCTGCCCGGCGGGCTGCCCGCGACGATCGGCCCGCTGGTGCGGCTCGCGCTGGAAGGCAAGGCCGACGAGGTGCTCGCCGGGATGCGCGAGGAGGGCTTCGTCCGGCCGGAGTTCGACGTCGACGCTGCCGGCGTGCTCGACTACCTGAACCCGATGCTCGAGCCGGTGCGCGCCGAGACGTTCCACTTCACCCGCGCCTGGTTGCGCCATGAGGCCGCCCGGGTCGCGGACCCGCGCTCGCCGGCCACGCAGCTCGGTCGCCAGCTCAACCTGCCACCCACCTACATGCTCATCCACCGGGTGACGCTGGGCGGCATCGGCGTGCTGTGCCAGCTCGGCGCGGAAGCGCCGTTCCGCGCGGAGATGGAGCGCTGGCTGCCCGGCTTCGCGGAATAGGACCTGGGTCACCAGTACTCGGTCGGGAGACTGCCTTCGATCTTTCGCACGTTGTCGCGGGTGCAGCCCTCGCAGAGGTACTCGAGGCCGCGCGCACTCGACTGCACGGTCCACGTGACCGGCGGCGACTCGACCGACGTGCCGCACCAGGTGCAGCTCACGCGGTCCGGTTCTGGCGACTCGCCCACGACGTCAAGTGTGGCGTGTCCCAGAATGCCTGTCGTGACCAACCGCGAGTGGAACACGGGCGTCGCCACCGGCCTGCTGCGTCTCGTCGTCGGCGCCGTGCTGTTGCGCTGGCGACGCCCACTGGCGCAGCATCTGGCCGGCGCGGGTCCGGACGACAAGCTGCTGCCGCTGATCTTCGGCTACTTCGGCCTGCGTGACATGACCGTCGGAGCGATGACGCTGGCCGCCACCCGCCCGGACGGCGACATTCCGAAGCAGGTGACCCAACAGGGTCTCGCCGACACCACCGACGCGCTGCTCATCGGTGCGGTGATGTCGCGCGGCTACATCTCACGCCCGCGTGGCGTTGCCGGCATCGTGCTCGCCGGCGGCACGGCGGTCGGCGAGTTCGCGACCGCCATCCAGCTGCGCCGCTCCCGCTAGCTCGCGGGTTCGCGCCACATCCGGTAGATCGACGGGCCCACGCCGAGGCACTTGATCTCCTCGACCACGCGGAAACCATGCCGCTCGTACAGGGTGAGGTTGCGCTCGTTCGACGACTCGAGGTACGCCGGCACCCGCTTGGCGTCGGCTTCGTCCAGCGCGCCGCGCAGCATGGCGCCGCCGAGGCCCTTCCCTTGCGCGTCGCAGCGTGTGCCGAGGTAGCCGAGGTACCAGTGCTTGGGGTCGTTCGGGTGCAGCCCTTCGACCTGGTTGAGCAGGCGCAGCGCCCGCGGCAGGTGGCGGCCGAATGCCTTGACTGCCGCCGCCGTCTCCCGAGCGATCTCCGCCGGCGGCAGCCGCCACTGGCCCGGCTGCGACCACAACGCTGCGCCGAGGACGTCGCCAGGACCAGCCCCAGACGGCTCAGCTCCCGCGACGAGCACGTGCTTGTCCCGGCGCAGATAGCTGCGGGCCATGCTGCCGAAGAACGCCTTGAAGCGCTCTTCCCGCGCGCTCATCCCCGGCGGGATCAGCCAACCGATGACAGGGTCGTCGCGGAAGGCGTCAGCCAGCGCGGCGGCGATCAACGGGGCCTCGCCCGGCAGCGCCCGGCGTACCTGAATCTGCGCGGTCGTCATGCGGGCGCACGCTACCCGCCGGAGGACTCCACGTCAGCGCCGGCTGGTGGCGTCGGGTCGTCGGCACACTCGCGCCAGCCCTGCGGCAGCGTCACCGGCTTCGGGCCGTGCAGGTGGCCGCGCGGCAGATGCTCTGACCCCGCCGGCAGCGTCACGGACGGATCCAGCTCGGCCAGCAGCTCGTCGAGCTCGGCGAACGACGACGCCTGGCCGAGCCGCCGGCGACGCTCGGGACCGGCCGCGTAGCCGGTGAGGTACCACCCGACGTGCTTGCGGAAGTCACGCACACCGAGGAACTCACTGTTGTCCGGGTCGACAGTGGCTTTGAGCTCGGCGAGCAAGCGCGCGTGCCGCTTCATCACCCCGGCGACCACGCCGAGCGAAGGCGGCGCACCCACCTCACGGCCGGCGAACGCATCGGCGAGGTCGCGGAACAGCCAGGGCCGGCCGAGGCAGCCCCGACCGACGACGACACCGTCGCAACCGGTCTCCCGCATCATGCGCACCGCGTCGGGCGCGGCCCAGATGTCGCCGTTGCCGAGCACCGGGATCGATGTGACGGCCTGCTTCAACGTCGCAATGGCGGTCCAGTCGGCTCGGCCGCTGTAGAGCTGTTCCGCCGTACGCGCGTGCAGCGCGATGGCCGCGCCACCCTCGCCCTCGACGATGCGGCCGGCCTCGAGAAAGGTGAGCGTCGCATCGTCGACACCCTTGCGCATCTTCACCGTCAGCGGCACAGTGCCTGCGGCTCTTACCGCCGCGCGCACGATGTCGCGCAGCAGCACGCGGTGCACGGGCAGCGCCGCGCCGCCGCCGAGCCTGGTCACCTTCGGCACCGGGCAGCCCATGTTGAGGTCGACGTGGTCGGCGCCGAAGTCTTCGACGGCGATGCGCACCGCCGCGCCGACGACGGCCGGGTCGACACCCGACAGCTGCACACTGTGCACCGGCGCGTCGCCCTCTCGCTCCATCATGCGGCGGGTCTTGGCGTTGCCTTCGACCAGCGCCCGCGACGACACCATCTCGGTGACGTAGAGGCCCGGACCGTAGGACCGGCACAGGTGGCGGAACGCCGGGTTGGTCACGCCGGCCATCGGCGCGAGCACGACCGGCGGGTCGACGGCGATCGGCCCAATCTTCAGGACCACAGCGACACCGCCTCGATGTCGAGCTGCGCGAGCAGGCGGCGAAGCGCTGGGAGGCTGAGGCCGATGACGTTGCCGGCATCACCTTCGATGCCGTCGACGAACAACGCGGCTCGCCCATCGATGGTGAACGGTCCGGCGACGGCGAGCGCCTCGTCGGTCTCGGCGTACGCCGCGATCTCGGGGTTGGTCGGGTTGCCGAACCGCACCACCGTGTCGGCAACCTCTTGCGCGGTGCGCCCCGTGGTCGTGTCGATGACGCAGTGCCCGGTCAGCAGCACGCCCGTGCGTCCGCGCATGCGCTGCCAGCGCTCGACGACCTCGCTCGGGGTGGATGCCTTGCCCAGCAGGTCGCCGTCCATCAGCAGCATCGAGTCGCATCCGACAACCGCGAACCCGGGCCCGCATTGGCCGGCTACGGCCGTAGCCTTGGCCGTCGCGATCTCCTGCACGGCGTCCCACGGCTCGTCGCCGCGGAAGCCGGTCTCGTCGACCCCGCTGACGATGACCTTCGGGTCGAAGCCGGCGTCGCGCAGCAGCCGCAATCGCCCGGACGACGCGGAAGCGAGCACAAGGGAGCGATCCGGCACGCCTCCGAGGCTACGGTGCGGCGTGCTCCCGGCCGGCGAGCACGCGTACGAGCAGCGCGATCGCGACGGCGAGCATCAGCGCCGCGACGAACATCGCCGGCGCCAGCACCTGCACGCCGTGCGCGTTGGCGAGCAGGCCCTCGATCAGCACCGCCGCCGGGCCACCAATGGCTGCCGCGGCGATGGCGAGGCCGATGGTGCGCTCGGCCGCGGCCGACCCGACGATCGCGGGTGTCACGTTGACCAGCACCGGAAACACCGCGGCCGAGGCAAGCCCGCCGAGAGCCATCGCGACGAATGCCAAGCCGGTCGCTGCGCCGGCCCAGAACAGCGCCAGGGCAGCGACCAGACCAACACCGCTGGCGACGAGGATGCGCCGGGCGTCAGCATGCTGTCCGAACGCGCCCAGTGCGACCCGACCGGCGGTGAGCGCAATCCAGAACACGGCCACAGCGGCAGCAGCTGCCCCGTTCGACAACCCGCGATGGTCGGTCAGGTAGACGTAGCCCCACGCAATCGGTCCGATCTCGGCCGCGGTGTAGGTCGCGAACGCGATGAGCACGACCGCCGCACGCAGATGCGGCAGCGTTGCCGGCCGCTCGTGGTGCGTCGTCGGTGCACCGTCGTACGTCGAGAGCCGCGCGGTGTAGGCGGCCACGACGCTGACGCAAGCAGTCGCGACGGCAATCAGCGCAACCGGTAGCCGCCATGACGCGACTCCGGCCAGCCCGGCGACCAGCAGCGGACCCAGGGCGCCGCCGACGGACCAACCCGCGTGCAGCCAACCGAGCCGCTTGATCTGGTGCGCCGCGTCTGCGTTGACCGCCGCGTCCAGCGCACCGCGGCCGATCCCAAACAGACCGAAACCGATGAGCAGCAGAGCCCACGTGCCGGCAGCGGCCCACACCGCGGCCGATACGGCGGAGGCCGCGCAGGAGGCGAAGATGAGCAATCCGTTGGACGCGCGACCGGCCAACCATGCGTAGGCGATGCCGCCGAACAGATAGAGGACGGTGCCGGCGATCGCGACGTAGCCCAGGTCGCCGATGGCACGGTGAAACGTGCCGCGCATGCCCGGCCAGAGCACGCCCAGCGCACCGTCCGGGATCCCGAGCACGACCACGAAGGCCGTGAACTCGACCGCGAACACCGCTCGGCGCACGCGGTTGACGCTACGGGTCGCTACGGCATGTGCGTGACTAGTCACAGTGTTGGCCAATTTCAACGGACCAGTCGTACGAAGTCCACTACGCGTCCGGCGTCGGGTTTTTAGTGTTCTGCACGATCTCAGGCAAAACTTCTCACGGGGGGCTCCATGATCGCCGGTTCGCATGTCCGCACGACCTCGAAGGTCCGGCGGCCTTTCCGCAGCCGGTCCGCGGTCGTCCTGTGCAGCACTGTGGTGCTGCTCACCGCCACCACCGTCGATACGTTCGCCTCGGTCTCGACCGATGGCTATTTCTTCAACGCGGGCGACACCGTCCCGATCCGCGGCGACGGTATGGCCGCCGGTGAATCCGTGCGGGTCGACGTGGTCAACCCCGGCGGCACGCTCGCCCAGGAGCACTTCGTCGCTGCCGACGCCGGCGGCAACTTCGCCGACACCTACACGCTGCCGGCAGACGCCGCGGATGGCATCTACGGCGTACTAGCGGTCGGGCAGCAGTCGCACCAGATCTTCCGTACGACGTTCGACCCGTCAGTCCAGGCCGACTGCCTCCAGTTCACCTCCGGCGGGGCCGACCCGACGCACACTGCCGTGACGCCCACCGCGACATCGGTGGCCACAGGCATCCAGGTCTCGTGGTACGACTCGTGCACCGACGAAGACAACTTCGTCGTCCAGCGCCGAGCGACCTCGTCTGACCCCTGGAGCACGATCCCCGGCGCCATCACGTCCGGCGTACACCACAGCACAGAGACGCTCCTCTACCTGGACAAGAGCACTGCGTGCGGCGGCAATACGTACCAG
>Ga0207705_10001537_pt1 | contig 18309 bp, 21 predicted proteins | sample KBSC13metaG_FD_184314 | JGI IMG/M metagenome (GOLD analysis project Ga0207705, IMG submission 184314) | Corn rhizosphere microbial communities from Kellogg Biological Station, Michigan, USA - KBS C1-3 metaG (SPAdes) (version 2) | ecosystem: Host-associated > Plants > Roots > Rhizosphere > Soil ...
TCGACGCGCGGGGGCTGCTCGCCTAAACGGGGCGAAACTTTCCTTCCGCCTCGTCCAGAACCCATAACTTCCCATTCCGAATTGAGAAATGACAGCCGAGCACGACCAAGGATCCCTTCTTTTCGCGTTCGACCACGAATGGGAATGTCCTAAGGTTTGCCATGCTCTGGCGGATCGATCCTTCTTCGAGGAGTCGGTGCGCTCTGGCACTCGTACCATGCTCTTGAGCAATAGCTTTGGCACTCTCGTCGATCTGGCTCATCCAGCTGTCGATAAGACCGCCTTCACCGGCCCGAGCATCATGAAACCGGGCTGTCAGGACGGCAGATATGCCGCCGCACTTCTCATGGCCAATGACCACGATCTCGGGAACATTCAGTTGGGTAACACCATACTCGATGGCTGCCGAAACGCCGTCGCGCCCCCCGTTCGGTTCGAAGGGAGGCACGAGATTGGCGACATTCCGGACGACGAAGATGTCGCCCGGGTCGGCATCAAAAATGGTCGCGGGATCGGCACGGCTGTCGCAACAGGCGATAATCACGGCACGGGGCGATTGGCCTTCGGCCAGTTGCTGCCATTGCGCCCGTCTGAGGCTGGACTGATTTGCTCGAAAGCGCCGATAGCCCTCGACCAGGTTGCCATAGCCGCGCACGCTTGTTCTCCGGTCGTCGCATCCGGTTAGTCGGTTGCGGCAAGGGCGGCAAGTTCGAGTGCCATTCGGATCTGCGCGGGTTGGGCACCTTTCGCTGGCGAAGTTCCAATGTCCGCAATGGGTCGATAGCGATGAATTACTCGCTGTCCGATCGCCGGCGGGAGGTCAAGCACGCGGCGGCTCTCGGTCATGGCGAATTGCCCGAGCAGAAAGAAAGCATCGCGCGGTACTGTTGCAATCCAGTTGGGATTTCCGCGACCGGCGTTGATAAACGTTGTTGCGGATTGCTCGGATTTTTCGTGCGCCTCCTTGATCAGGAAGTCCTTGATCTCGAAGGGGCTCAGCGCCTGGTATTCCTTCAGCGTCATCACATCCATTGTCGGCCTCCAATGCGGTCCGTGGGCGGTCAGCTCATCAACAGCACGACCGCCATTCCGAATATCGTGAGCAGCGTGTTCCCGACGGCGTACGGCATGCCGTACCCGAGCGCGGGCACCTTGCTCTTGGCTTCTTCCTGAACCATGCCGAGCGCTGCCGTTGTGGTTCGCGCGCCGGCCACGACGCCGAACAGTAGCGCCGGGTGAAATTTGAAGACGTAGCGACCGAGGTAGAGTCCGGCGACGAGCGGTACGGAGGTGGCGACGATTCCCCACAGGAAAAGCGGAACGCCCTGCTCGATCAGGCCCTGCACGAAACCGGGACCGGCGTTGATGCCGACGATCGCGATAAAGACGTTGAGACCGAGCGTGTTCATCAGCCACAGCGAAGGTGCCGGGATGTTGCCGATCATTGGGTTAACCGCTCGCAGGTAGCCCAGGACGAGCCCGAGGAGCAGGGCCCCGCCCGCCGGAGAGAGGCTGATGGGCACGCCCGCGATGGTCAAAGTCAGCGCGCCGATCAGGCCACCCACGACAATTCCGGCCGCGACCACCGCCAGGTCTGTGGCTTCGGTGGGACGGTCGGCATAGCCGAGCACTGCGACGGCCTCCTCCACGCGTCGCGTGGAACCGACGATCGTCAGAATGTCGCCGCGAAGAATCTCGACGTTTGGGAAAATCGGGATCTCGACCATGTTCCGCACGATCTTCCTCAGGAAGATTCCGTGCGCCACAGGCGACGCCGCGAGCTCGCTGAGCGTCTTTCCGTTGTAGGACTTGTTGCGCACGAAGACGTCGACCCGTTCGACCGAAAGGTCGAGCAGCTCGCGGTCGTTGACCTCCTGGAGCTTCTTGTCGAGCTTCTCGACGAGAGCGTCGCGGCGGCCAGTGATAACCACCACGTCGCCAGGCAGGAGCACGGTGTCGTCCTTTGCATCGATGATCTGGTCGCCGCGCCGGATGCGCTCGGCGAAAATGCGCAGCTCCGGAAACGCCTGTTGCAGCGTCTTGCCTGCGACCTCGCTCGACTTGTCGATGCGATAGGCGTGCGCGGCGAACTGGGTATAGGCGGACAGAACATTCGGATCCCTGTCCATCGACCCGCCAAGCTCGGCCTCATACGCCTTGCAGACAGCAGGAAGATCGATGCCGAGCAGCTTCGGCCCGAGCTGGGCAATGACGATCGCAGAGCCGACCGTGCCGTAGATGTAGGTGACGGCGTATCCGACCGGGATCCGGTCAAGGATGGCCTTGATCGACGCCGGGTCCTGGCCAAGGCGATTGATCTGGTCGGTCGCGACGCCAATCGATGCCGAGATTGTTTGCGAGCCCGCGTAAATGCCAGTGGCGTAGCCGACGTCGAATCCGCCAATTTTCGATACCGCTACAACCGACCCCAGGCACATCAGGCAGACGATAATCGTGAAGACGATCTGTCGCGGCCCCTCTTTGCTCAGGCCAGCGAAGAATTGCGGACCAACTCCATACCCAACCGCGAACAGGAAAAGCAGGAAAAAGGCGGCCTTGATTGGACCGGCGATCGCGATACCCAATTGTCCAACGAGGATCGCGGCCAGCAAGGTCGCGGTCACGTTTCCGAGCGAGAAGCCGCCGAGCTTCTTGGGACCGATCCAGAACCCGATCGCCAGCGCGACGAAGATCAAAATCTCCGGATAAGTTCGGAAGGTCTCAAGCAGCCAGTCAGACATGACGCAACGGCATGATCGCCCTCCCCAATTCGAGAGACTTGAGATTGCGAGGGGGCAATCCCGCAAATCGGTCATGTAAAGTTCGGACCATCGCGTCAGTTCGGACAAACCCGCACGGCTTTGGGCAAAAACCCGCGATGCCAGTCAGCTTGATATAGGCGCGAACTCCTTCGCCTTTGACGTAGACCGAGCGGAGTCTGGCTTGGTGCGCAGCCTGATCAGCTTGAGGCCGCGCGCCTCGTCATAACCGTGGATCTCTTTCACATCGAGCTTGCGCATGAATTCCACGGTTTCCGGGGTGACGACCTGGCCTGGAACGAGAATCGGAAAGCCGGGTGGATAGGGAATGACGAAATTGGCGGAAACCATGGCCGGGCCATGTTTGAGCCGATCGTCGATCTCGGAACCAGCCAGCTGGACATGTTCACAGTGGGCGGCATCGTACGCACCGTAAAAAGCGGTGCGCATGTCGCCTTCCGGCGTGCTCTTGCCTGCGTTGCCGCGGTAGGCGTCGGCGAAGCAGCTGAAGTTCGGGAGATCAGGCACATCTGTCATCAGCGACTTTACACGAGCCGCAAAATTCTGACGCGTGCCGTCGCCCTGCTCCAGCTTCTTGTCCAGCGAATGACTGATCTCGAGCAGTACCCGGATCAAGTGCGCGACGTCGCTCCGGGTATTGTTGATGTTGGACTGCAGAAGCACGCTGTTCCGCGACGTCTTGTTGACCTGAATGTCGTACTCGTCGGCAAGCAGCGCCTTGAATTGCGTTCCGTCAAAGCCAGCGGTCCCGCAGACAAGTGTCATCCGCGTCGGATCGAGGCAGAACTCGTCCTCGCGCATGCTACGGACCGCGTCGCCCCAGTCAACACCCGGTGCCAGGAAGTCGACGAAGCCGCTCTGCCGATATTCGCCGGGCACCATCTCATCGGCGCCGAGAATGCTGAAATATTTGGAAATGAGCGGATGGCTGGCGACCTCCTTGCGGATGTCGAGCGCAATCTGGATCGCGTTCCAGACAAGGCTGTAGCCCTCCAGCTCCATCTGCCGGCGCGCTACATCCAGACTCGCAATGATCTGCTGGTTTGGGCTGGTTGATGCGTGGGTGAAGACTGCTTCGTGGAACTGCGCTTCGACATCCGCGAAATCGACATCCTTGACCAGTACCATCGACCCCTGGCGGATCGACGACATCGACTTGTGTGTCGAGTTGGTCTGGTACACGCGAAGGCGGACCTTGCGGGGATCGGGGATGAGCCGCGTTTCGAGCAAGGTCTCTCGCGATGGGCTCTTGCCGAGCGCGGTTTGCTGCTTTTCGAAGGCGTCAATGGAATCGGGGGCCCGGAGCCATTGCTCGATGTCGGCCGCCGCGCCCATGGCAGTGCGCGGCCGGAGGAATGGTGACCAGTGCGCAAAGCCGAACCACGCCTCGTCCCAAAGGAAGATTATGTCGGGCTTGATCGCCAGGCACTCTTCCATGACCCGGCGCACGTTGTAGATGTGCCCGTCGAATGTGCAGTTGGTGAGGTCGACCATTCTTGCCCGGTCGAGCCGACCTTCGTCCCTGAGGTCGAGTAGCGCCTGCTTGATCGAGCGTAACGGCACCGCACCGTACATCGAATATTCGGTCATCGGGTAAGCTTCGACGTACAGCGGCTGCCCGCCCGCAAGCACCAGGCCGTAGTGGTGCGACTTGTGGCAATTGCGATCGAGGATGACGATGTCGCCGGGCGCGACAAGAGCCTGATGGACCATCTTGTTGCTGGTCGACGTGCCGTTGGTCACGAAGAACACGTGGTCGGCGCCGAACGCTCGCGCCGCCATGTCCTGCGCTCGCTTGATGTTGCCGGTGGGCTCCAGCAGGCTGTCGAGGCCGCCAGTCGTCGCGCTGCTCTCCGCGAGAAACAGGTTAAGCCCGTAGAACTCGCCCATGTCGCGAATCCAGTCGGACTTGAATACCGACTTGCCGCGCGCGATCGGAAGCGCGTGGAACGTGCCGATCGGCCGCTGCGCATATTTCTTCAGATTGTCGAAGAACGGGGTTTCATAACGATCGCGAACGCCTTCGATCACCGCGAGGTGCATCTCCAGCGGCTCCTCGACCTGGTAGAATATCCGGCGGACCGAGTCCGCCATCGGTTCGCCCGCCAGCTTTTCGACGTGCCTATCGGAAAGCAGGTAAAGGTCTAGTTCCGGCCGCAGACGCTTCAACGCCCCGACCAGGGGCAACGCGGTGTCATCGGCGTCGACTTCTGCGCTGAAACCGTGTGCGTTCAGGAGCTCGCGAAGCACCGGCGCTTCGTGGCGCGAACGCAGCGGGAAACCTTCGTATATCAGCACCGCGGCAAGCTCCGCGTTGAGCACCGCCGCGCAAAGCGCATCCTCGAAACTGCCGACCGGAACTACCTCGTAGATGAACGAATCCTCGGACCGTCGAAGGCGCCGCATTTCCGACACCAGGTGCGGCCATCGCGCCATCGGCGAAGGCGTGACGACGAGCACTTCGAAATAAGGACGCCTCGCGCTGCCCTCGCCGAGTGTCGGTGGAAGCAAGTCTGCGGGAATATCGCCGCTGTCGTCCGTCTCCCACTCGCTGGAGTCGTGCTTGTAATCGCGAGTGACGATCGCCGCCGAAATCCGCCGCACCAGCGTGGCGAAGGACTGGGCTGAAAAGCGGCCGGGATCGAGCCTGTCGCGAAGCGCAGCCATCAGCCGGCCACCGGGGAAGGCATGAAATTCTTCGTCGAGCTCGATCTCGGCAAAAGCCGCCTCGAGGGCTTCGCGGTTGCCGGTGCCGCTTGCCGAACGCCGAGCGATGCTCGCAAGCTCGCGCCAGCGATCGGCGCGCGCATAGAAATGATCGATTCGGCGCGGTTCCTGCTGCGCTGTCGCTGCCTTGGTCATGTGTCAGTCCTGCTGAGATAAACTGGGTGGAAGAGTGTGTACGCCGTCGAAGGTGTCGCCGCGCCGCTCTGACTCAGCCTCCAAGGGGACGGAGGAGAAAGCGACGCCAAACGCGGCGATTAACGCGAACCCGCGCATCGGGAGATCAACCGAACTGCGCGTATGGATTCGCGTTTAGCTGTCGAACGATGTCCGTTATCGCCCGCTGGCCGCGGATGCTGTTGCCAGCGGCATCCAGCGGCGGAGCGAAGGTTCCTATTCCGAACTTTCCAGGGGCCACTCCGACGAGGCCGCCGCCAACTCCGCTCTTCGTTGGCAGGCCCGTGTGGAAAAGCCATTTGCCGCTGTCGTCGTACATGCCCGCAGTGGACATGATCGACAGCAGCCCGGGAACGTGACTCGAATCCAGAACCTGCTTGCCCGTGACCGGATTCCTGCCGCCGAAAGCCAGCGTCGCGCCCATGACGCTGAGGTCGTGGGCCGATACGTTGATCGAGCAGGCGCGGGTATAGAGGTCGACCGCGACGGCGGGGTCGCCCGGAAACCGCTCGTAGGCCGACATCAGCTGGCTGATTGCGCGGTTGCGCTGGTTGGTGTCGCTTTCGGACTTGTACACCGGCTGGTTGACCTCGAGCTGGCGTCCGGCACAGTCGGAATGGAACTGGAGGATCTTGTTCCAGACGTCGTCGGGAGAAGATCCTTTGACGTTCCCGACGGTAGCAATCGCTCCCGGATTGACGAACGGGTTCATCTCCTTGCCGCGATGCTGTTCAATGGCGGTGATGGAATTGAAAACCTGTCCTGTCGAGTCGACACCGACGCTGTCCTCGATCAGCTGGTCTCCGGATTGCTGCATCACCAGCGCGGCGTTGAAGACCTTGCAGATCGATTGGATCGAGAAGAGCTCTTTCGAATCCCCAACCTCGCGGACCTTTCCGTCCGCGCCCGCCATGGCAATTCCGAAATATGCCGAGGGCACCTGCGCGAGCGCCGGGATGTAGTCTGCGTTCTTGCCTTCGTTGAGGGAGCGGTATCGGTCGTATGCGCGCCGGATCGCGTCATCGAATTTCGATCCGCTAAAGCCGGGCTGGCCGCCCTTCTGCGCCAGAGCCGTGCCTGGCAGGCCGAGCTCCATCGTGCCGACTGCGGCCCCCGCCACCAGCGCGCCCATCATTGTGCGGCGGCTCATCGAAACGTGTGTCATGTCGGCATTCCGATCCTTGCTGTCAGTCGAATAGGCTCCAGATGTTCTTGCTCGAGAAGTCCCAGTGGAAGCTGTACTGAAACCTCAGGTCCTTGCCGCTTTCGCCGTCATTGTCGGTGCGCTTGCCCCACGCTTTCGTCAGCGGCAGTATTGCTGTTGGCCCGCCCCCGGTAACTCAAGGTCATCCCGTAGATTGCGCCCGTCGAATCCCTGACGTCCGGGAAAGCCCACCTCCACGGCGCGAAGGGCAGCGCTCAGGACTTTTCCCGAACTTCGCTGCCCTTTTTGGAGGTGCGGCTAGTGCTTCAACTGAGTCTTGGGCGTGACAAGGCGAACTACGACGCGCCGTGCCTCGGGCGCACACTAATGTCTGCAATGGGTGGAAAGCAGACGTCCGCGCTGGCCGTTTATCGAACCCTCGTCCAGGTCTGCGATTTGCAGCCCATGCCCGCAAACAGGCATCCGCGTGCCACGATGGTGTTCTGGTCCTTGACGGTGCCGGTCCCGGTAAGGACCTTGTTGAGGTCGGGGACGAAGACCTTTCCCTTCCAGACTTTTGGGCTCACCTCCCTGAACTCCCTGAAGAGTTCGGTGCCAACCAGGTTGCGCGTGCCGCCCCGTGCCGAATCCGCCTTCGCCTTGTCATTCGCCCACACGACCGTCCCGCAGCGGCTCTTGCCGCACGGGTGGACGCGAACGTGAACGCTGTTCGATGGGTTGCGCAGAACGAGGTCCTGGGGACGTGCCTGGGTTAGCGCCTCGGACGACCAAAGGAGGCAGGATGCAGCGGCGGCCAACTTCGCCAGTTTCGTCAAGTAGCGCATCTTTCCCCGTGTCTCGCACCCGCCAAGTGGGCGCCCTGCCCGGACCGGCTTAGCCCTTCTGAGCCACGCAGCTGTCGTAGCTCTTCTGCCAAGCATCTTCGTCGCGCCGGCCTTGCCGGCGATCCTGCCGGTTCCGCGATCCCGCCACAGCCATGCCGGCAGCCGCGCCGCTCTTGGCCTTATTCTCCTGGTTCGCATCCTTCATGCGTCCGGAAGCATTGTCGTACTGGTTACCCTGCACCGCGCCGACAGCCGCTCCCGCCGCCGCGCCCTTGGCCGCGCCAGCAACTCTGCTGCCGTCGGGGCCACTGTCAGCTCCCGGCGTGTAGCCCGTCGCCTGCGTCGCTGCCGTCGAGCAATCGGCATCGGCCGGTTGCTGTGCCGCCGCGGGGATCGCGATCGCGCCCGCGATCGCCAAAAGGCTACCAAGCGCATGTTTCATGATGGTCTCCAATCTAGAGGGCGGTCGCTAGGCTCGTCAGTTGCCCGACAACATTGGGGTAATGACCGAGTAGCGATCCGCCGGGGCCTAATTGCGCGCCTACACTAGGCCAGAGAACATCAGGATTCGCCCCATCCGACGGGGGGCAGTTCACCCGATTGCCGGGCCTGATGCGCCTCTTACTGCCGTTAACCGAGCGTCGTTCCCCGTTCCAAGCCGCTTCCTGGCAGCGATCGTTTGCGAGCAGATGAAGAGGATCTTCAGCGATGACCATAATCCAAAAGAGGTCCCGCACCGGTCTGGCGTCCGCCGCCGCTTTCGTTCTGATCATTGGCGCCGGCCTGTCATCGTGTTCGAAGGCGCCTGAACAAAATGCCTCCGGGCCAAATGCGACTGAGCAAAATGCAAGTGGGCCTGCCGCGCCCGAGCAAGATGCGAATACGCAAGACCAGAGCGCGCAGAATGCGAAGACCCTGCTCAAGGCCATGTCCGATTATCTCGCGGCGCAAAAGACCATATCGATGGCCTTTGACTCGACTTTCGAGGTGGTTAGCAAAGATCATCAGAAGCTGCAGCTGGCGACCTCCGGGACGGTCGACCTCAGCCGGCCCGACAAGATCCACACCACCCGCAAGACCGGCTTCTCCGATATCGAAATGGTCTTCGACGGGAAGACCTTGTCGATCCTCGGCAAGGGCCAGAACGCCTTTGTCCAGGCGGGTGTGCCCGGCACGATCGACAACCTGATCGACCAGTTGCGCGACAAGTTCCACCGGCAGCTGCCCGGGGCCGATTTGTTGCAATCGGACGTCTACAACACGCTGATGGCCGACGTCACCGATATCAAGGATCTCGGCAGCGGCGTGATCAACGGCCAGGAGTGCGATCACCTCGCCTTCCGCGCCAAGGACACCGACTGGCAGATCTGGATCGCCCAGGGCAAGAATCCGTACCCCTGCCGCTACGTGATCACGAGCAAGGGCGTCGACCAGGCGCCGCAATTCACGATGGAGATCCGTGACTGGAAAGCAGGTGGCAGCCCGGCCGCGTCGGACTTCACCTTCACGCCGCCAGGGGGCGCGAAGAAGCTGGATGCCAAGGATCTTGAGAGTCTTAAGGAAACCAGCGACCTGCCAGAGAATTTCAGGATTGGAGAGCAAAAATGACCGTCTCCGCGACACTGAGGATCGTGCTGCTGGCCGGATTTGTCAGCCTTTTCGACCCGGAGGAGGCAGCCAAGCTCGCGGGTGCGGACTCGTTCGGCATCATTTCTTCGGCCGAAGCAAGGGTGGGGCGTCCGCTGACGCCGGTCAGCGTGGCTGGCGTGGCCCGTCGTACGACACGGCGCTGCGCGGCCGGCGTATACAATTGCTGAACATTCCCGAGGCGTATGGCTAACCAACGTCAGCTTTGGGTGGATAGCGGACAGGCCACACCGTGCCATGGGCCCTGAGAGGCTTCAGCTTCCGACCAGAGCCTCCATGGTTTGAGATAAGGCTAAGGCGCGTTGCGGCCGTTTGCGCCTCAATCGATCTTAAGGAGCCAGTGCGATGGGGGGGCGGCTTGGCGAATGGCTATCAGACCTTTCGGTGCTGGGAATCTCAGCGGCGACCTTTGTTGTCATGATTGTCTCCGCGCTGGCCGGTCAGTCCGTCCGCCGATTCCGGATCGCGCGATCAAAAGCTACCGACGACCCAAACGATCGATCGCAGGGGCAAGAGGAATATCTGCTGGGCGGATCATTGGCTCTTCTTGCTCTCCTCTTGGCGTTCACCTTCGGGCTCGTCCTGAACCGCTACGAGGCGAGGCGCCAGTTGGTCACCAATGAAGCGAACGCGATTGGCACCGCTTACCTCCGGGCTCAGCTCCTAGATGAACCCCATCGGTCCCGCCTCAGCGGGCTTCTGACCGCCTATACGGACAATCGCATCCGGGTCGCCAATTCCGGAGCCGAAGCCAACGCCAATCTGGCGAAAAATGACCAGCTTCTCACCCAAATATGGGCCGCCGTCAGCGCGGCCGGAAGCTCCGCACAGGCGCACGGCATCTCTATGCCCCTGCTCGAAGCGTTCAATGAAATCATCAACCTCGACACGGAGCGAAAAGTCGCCTGGCGACTCCGTGTTCCAGCCGGTGTTCTCGCCCTGCTGCTCGCATACCTGATCGTTACAGCTGGCGAATTGGGCTACATCGTGGAAGGCCCGCGGGGTAAGAGGGCAGCGCTCATGTTGTTTGTCCTGATCGCGCTATCGATCGGCGTCATAACTGACGTGAACCGGCCAAGCTCCGGCGCGATCAGAGAGTCGCAGTGGCCCATGATCCAGTTGCTAAATGCGCTACGCACGCAATCGCCGCGAGCATTCGACCAGTTCAAAGCGTCTCCGCCTGTTTCCCGAAATCGGAGTCAGGAGAGCTAGGGTGTAATGTCCGCTTTGGGTCGAAAACGGACCCTAGAACGTAGCGACCTAAATGGGTGGAAAGTTGACACTACGAAGGTGGATTGGGAGTCATACTGATAGGAGACGAGCGCTGCGCCCGCCATGACCCGCAAGGCGAGGTTCGGATGACGCAAAGGACGATCATTCTTGTCGGGTTGGTGGCAATAGCCGGGGCGTCGTTCGCCAACGGCGAATCCCATCATTGGTCCTATTTTGGGAAGACCGGGCCCGCCCATTGGGCGGAGTTGGACCGGACCTTCTCCGCTTGCAGCATGGGCAAGCAGCAATCGCCGATCAATATCCAGACCAAAAGTGTTCACAGCGCCGCTCTTCCGCCGCTTGAATTCAACTACAAACCTGGCGCGCTTCACATTGTCGACAACGGCCATACCATCCAGGCCAACATTGATCCCGGCAGTTCCATGGCCTTCGGAAAAGAACGTTACGAGCTGATCCAGCTCCATTTCCATCACCCGAGTGAGGAGCGGGTCGACGGCAAGGTCTTCGATATGGAGGCGCACCTTGTTCATCGCGACGCCAAGGGCAATCTGGCCGTCGTGGCGGTGCTCTTCAATTCGGGCAAGCAGACCGCGATGGTCGAGACTCTGTGGCAACACCTTCCCGGCAAGAGGGAGCTAGAATCGAGCCCAAACGGTGTGAGCATTGATCCGGCGGAGCTCATTCCGCCGAACCACAGCTACTTCACTTACATCGGCTCGCTGACAACTCCGCCTTGCTCAGAGGGTGTTCGCTGGCTGGTATTAAAGTCGCCGCAGACCCTCTCCAAACAGGAGATCGCGACCTTCGCGGCGCACTATCCGAACGACGCTCGCCCGATTCAGCAGCTAAACCATCGCAACGTCCTGACGGCGATGTAACGAATGTCCTGCTCTGGGTGGAAAGCTGAATTCGCTAGGCTAGCTCGCGCGATCCTAACTCGCGTGTCTCGAAGTTAGCAGTTATACACGCCTGCGGCGCAGCGCCGTGTCGTACGACGGGCGACGCCAGCCACGCTGACCGGGGTGAGAGGACGGCCAACCCTAGCTTTGGCGGGAGTGACAACACCCACCGATTCCGTACCGACGCTTTGTAGAAGCGCCTCCGGATCGGCGACGCAGACCAGTCCGGCCAATAGCCCGATCTTCAGTGTTGCGGACATCGTCATTGCGATTCTCCAATGCGATAATTTTCTGGCAGGTCGCTTGTTTCCTTCAGAGCTTGAAGATCCTTGACGTCCATCCGCTTCGCGCCTGCAGGTGGTGAGAAGGTAAAGTCGGGAGAGCCCGCTTCAGCGCCAGTTTTCCAGTCACGAATCTGCATCGTGAATTGCGGTGCCTGATCAACGCCCTTGCTGGTGATCACATAGCGGCATGGATACGGGTTCTTGCCCTGAGCAATCCATATTTGCCAATCCGTATCCTTGGCACGGAACGCGAGATGATCGCATTCCTTGCCATTGATCATGCCGCTGCCGAGATCCTTCACGTCAGTCACGTCGGTCATCAACGCGTCGAACGGGTTCGAAATCAACAGATCGGCACCCGGCAGTTGCCTGTGGAACTTGTCCCTCAACTGGTCGATCAAGGAGTCGATCGTGCCAGGTGCCTCGGTCTGAATATAGGCGTTCTGGCCCTTGCCGAGGAATGACACGGTCGTTCCGTCGAAGACCATCTCGGTATCCGAGAATCCGGATTGGCGAGTGGTGCGGATCTTATCGGGCCGACTGAGCACAGCAGTGCCCGAGGTCGCGAGCTGAAGCTTCTGTTTATCCTTGGTTACAACCTCGAAGATGGAGTCATAGCTCAGCGAGATGACCTTTTGTGCAGCGAGATAATCCGACATCGACTTGAGCAAGGCTTTCGCGTTTTGCGCGCTAACACCTTGGTCGGTCGCAGGCGTCTCGGTGGCAACCGGTCCACCTGCATTTTGCTCAGTCGCACTTTGCGCAGCTCGGGTCTGTTCCGTTGCGTTCTTTTCGCCTGCCTTCGAACAGGAGGACAGGCCAGCGCCAATGATCAGGGCCAACGCGGAGACAGACGTCACGGTGGTTCGAAAGCGCTTTGGGACCATGTTCATCACTGAGCGATCCTCCTCGTTGTTCTTGCCAATGGTTGTTGGGAAGCAACTGGAACGGGGCGACGACACGCTCGATTAACGGGTCTTAAGCCGCTGATCGGAGCCGCCAATCAGGAAAAGTGCCCCAGTCGGGCTGGGCGAATCCTGATATTCTTACGCGATGGTGTCCGCCCCTCGAACCCAAACCAACCAAGTCGGAAATCTGCGGAATTCTCCCAATTCCATTCCAGGCTGCGCTGTTGAAAGGGATGCTAAACGGCGGGGCGGCCAATGAACGAATTCGAGCTATTCTGGCCGACGGGCGAAATTGCCGTCTCCACCACGATACTAAGAATCGTCCTCGCGATTCTCATCGCCGCCCTCACGGGGTACTTCCTTCAGAAACTCTCGATCCGTTACGGAGGACGCGTACGGCGCACCGAACGGATGGACAGCCAAGAAAATTTCCTGGTGTCCGGATTGCTCGTTCTGCTCGCCTTGATGCTTGCCTTCACCACTGGCTTCGTGGTGGAACACTACGATCAACGCCGATTTCTCGTAATCGAGGAAGCTAATGCGATCGGCACAGCCTATTTGCGCAGCCAAGCGCTTGACGAGCCGCATCGTACCCGGCTGAGCAACCTACTCCGAGATTACACAGACAACCGCATCGCACTTTCGGTCCGGTCGGGAGACCGCGGCGCATTGCTCGCAAAAAACGACCGGCTTCTTACCTACATCTGGGCAGCGGTCCTCGCTGCAAACGATTCCGCGCGCGAGAAAGGAATCAGCACGCCTCTGTATTTCGCTTTCAATGAGGTCATTGACGTCGACTCTGAGCGCAAGATTGCCCGAATGTCCCGAGTACCCGAAGGAGTCCTCGTGACGCTTTACGCTTTCCTTGTGGTCACTGCCGGAGTTCTTGGTGCTGTGCTCGACGGGGCCCGCCAGCGCATTGTCGCTGGAATCTTGTTCGTCCTGCTTGTCTTGGTCGTAGCAATGATCGTCGATCTGAATCGGCCGACCAGGGGGACGATTCGGGAAAGCCAGCAGGCGCTTCTGTTGCTCAGGGATTCCATGAAGGTACCTCGATCGGATTACGACCGGTTTAGGTAGTCAGGCGCACGCGCGCGGAGTCATCTCCGATGACGACCTAAGCGAACCTCGGGCATGATCCGGATGTCGCCTTGCACCCGACGCGCCTACCTGACGGCACGATTGGAGGTCACCATGAAATACGGACTTTGCACTCTCTTGGTACTCGCTGGAGCGATCGCTGTGCCAACGGCGGCGCAGCAGGCGACGGATGCCGACTGTTCGGCGACCGCGACGCAGGCCACTGGCTACACGCCTGGAGCGAGCACTGGTCCCGACGGCGGACGGATTCGCGGAGCGGCCAAGGGAGCTGCAGCTGGTGCGGCAGTCGGCGCGGTGCAGGGAAACCAATACGATAATGCGTCCGGCGCGCTGAAGGACGCCAATCAGCAGAACAAAGCAAGAAGCGGAGCGGCCGTCGGCATGGCCGCAGCTGGATCGCAGAACCGCCAGGATCGCAGGCAAGGCAGGCAAGACCAAGACGCGTGGCAGAAGAGCTACGACACCTGCGTGGCACAGAAGGGCTCCGGTGCACCGAAGTAATGCACGCGTTTAACGCCGGGTCGAAAGGGGCAGTATGCGCTATCTCATTCGGGTTCCGACTTCGGCCGCAGCCGCAGCCCTTCTGATCTTTTCCTCTCCGACCATAGCCCAGCAGGGTGGTCGAGACCTCGTTCTGCGCAACCCTTCGAATAGCGTCCACGTGCGCATCCACCCGTGTGGCAAGAGCCGATGCGGGACTGTAGTGTGGGCCAACGACAAGGCGAAGGCGGACTCGGCACGCGGCGGCACGCATAAGCTGGTAGGCACCGAACTCTTCCGAGAGTTCCGAGAGGTGAGTCCTAAAGTGTGGAAGGGAAAGGTCTTCGTACCGGATCTCAATAAGGTGCTTACTGGGACCGGGACTGTTAAGGACCAGAATACCATCGTGGCACGTGGCTGCCTCTTTGCGGGCATCGGCTGCAAGTCGCAGATTTGGACGAGAGTGCGATAACTGCGGAGACAGGTGCGGGGTCAGTTGTCACCAGTTGACGCAGTTCGGGTACGATGGCCAGCTTGTTGGCGCGTGGCCTAATGTCCGCAATGGGTCGAAAGCGGACTCCAGCCACTTTCGAATAGAGACTGTCCTACATCGCTCCTTAGGGTGCACAGCTACGGTTCGGGGATGGAGGCCCGCTCGGCCCAGTCGGTCGAAAGGATGCCCGTCAGTGGGCAACATCGGTGAAGATCGATACGCCTGGCCGCGCCGAGGCCACCTTGCGCTCCTCTCTCATTTCGCTATAGGAGCCGCGGTTCGCGACGATCCAGCCGCCGCCGCGGGTTCCTGACCCGCCGAGATGAGGCGGAGATCGTCGCAATTTTTATTGAACTCATGGTTTTAAAGGTGCCGAAATGGCTGTCCCGAAGAGAAAAACATCGCCGTCCAAGCGGAACATGCGCCGCAGCCATCATGCGCTGACGCCGACCAAGTTCCAGGAATGCCCGAACTGCGGCGAGCTGAAGCTGCCGCACAACATGTGCTCGGCATGCGGCCATTATAACGGCCGCGAAATCGTTTCGACCGAGGCCTAAGCGAAGGCAGCCCTCAACATGAACGGGGGCCCACGCATCGCGATCGACGCCATGGGCGGCGACAGCGGCCCAGCGGCGATGATTGCCGGCGCTTCCAAGGCGCTCAAGCGCGACCATTCGCTGCAGTTCACCTTCTACGGTGACGAGGCGCAGGTCCGCGAGCAGCTGAAGCGCCATCCGAACCTTGGATCGGCGACCATCGTCCATTCGCCGGAGGAGATCGGCGGGCACGAGAAGCCGAGCCAGGCCATCCGTCGAGCCCGCACCACGTCGATGGGCATGGCGATCAATGCGGTAAAGGATGGCCTGGCCGATGCTGCGGTGTCCGGTGGCAATACCGGCGCGATGATGGCGATGTCGAAGCTCGCGCTGCGCACGATGTCCGGGATCGACCGTCCCGCGCTTGCGGCGCTTCTTCCTACCTTGGCCGACACCGACTGCGTGATGCTCGACCTCGGCGCCAACACCGAATGCGACGCGCAGAACCTCGTTCAGTTCGCCGTTATGGGTTCGGCCTATGCGCGCACCGTGCTCTCGATTTCGAAACCGCGCGTGAAGCTGCTCAACATCGGCACCGAAGAGCTGAAGGGCACCGATGAGCTCAAGGAAGCGGCCGCGCTTCTTCGGGAAGCGGACTATCTGCCGTTCAAGTTCGACGGTTTCACCGAGGGCGACCAACTGTCCCGCGGCGGCGTCGACGTGGTCGTGACCGACGGCTTCTCTGGCAATATTGCGCTCAAGACTGCGGAGGGCACGGCACGCTTCGTCACCGATCTTCTCCGCCGCGCGTTCAAGAGCTCGCTTCGCTCGAAGGCCGGCTTCGCTCTGTCCCAGCCCGCTCTCAACCTGCTCAAGGTTCACCTCGACCCCAACAACCATAATGGGGCGGTCTTCCTTGGGCTCAACGGTCTCGTCGTGAAGAGCCACGGCGGAGCCAACCCGAAGGGCGTCGCCAACGCCATCGCCGTCGCCTGCGGGATGGTCCGCAACGACATCACTCGCAAGATTGCCGACGATCTCGACAATTTCCGTGCCCACGCTTTCGCCAATGAGGCTGCCCAGTGAGTTTACGTTCGGTCGTGTTGGGTGTTGGCAGCGCGCTGCCGAAGCGGAGGGTGACGAACGAGGAACTGGCGGAACGGGTCGACACCTCGGACCAGTGGATCGTCGAACGGACCGGGATTCGGAGCCGCTATGTCGCCGAGGATGGCGAGACGACGGCAAGCCTTGCGACCGAGGCCGCTCGGCGAGCGCTGGAATATGCGGGGGTAGAAGCCGCGGACATAGGGCTGATCGTCCTTGCGACGGCCACCCCCGACCAGACTTTCCCGTCCTCCGCCACGAAGGTGCAGGCGGCGCTCGGCATCAACGACTGCATCGCCTTCGACGTGCACGCGGTCTGCACCGGCTTCCTCTATGCGCTGTCGGTCGCCGACTCGATGCTTCGCTCCGGCAGCAGCAAGAAGGCGCTGGTCATCGGCGCGGAGACCTTCACCCGTCTGCTCGACTGGGAGGATCGCACGACCTGCGTGCTGTTCGGTGACGGCGCGGGCGCCCTCGTGCTCGGCGCAGAGGAGACCGATAAGGGCATCCTTGCAACGCGGCTCCACGCCGACGGCCGACACAACGATCTGCTGTTCGTCGATGGCGGCCCCTCGACGACGGGCACGGTCGGCAAGCTTCGGATGAAGGGCCGCGAGGTGTTCCGCCATGCCGTCGTCAATCTCGCCGACGTCCTCAATGAGGTGCTGGAGGCCGCCGGCCTGACCTCAGCCGACGTCGATTGGGTCGTGCCGCACCAGGCGAATGCGCGCATCCTGGACGCTACGGCCAAGAAATTGGGCCTTCCGTCAGAAAAGGTGGTTGTCACCGTCGACGAACATGCCAACACATCGGCGGCGTCGGTCCCGCTGGCTTTCGACAAGGCGGTCAGGGACGGCAGAATCCAACATGGGGACATTGTCGTGCTTGAAGCAATGGGTGGTGGCTTTACATGGGGCGCAGCAGCGCTCAGGTATTGAAAAAATTCGGAAATTCGCTGAATGTCGAATTGTCGACACACGGCGAGTTTGTTACGATAGTGAATCGACGTTGCGGGGGCAGGGTCGAACAGGGCGGGAGATGATTTATGGCCGATCTCGGCATCGCGCGGGTCACCAATGACGCTGAAGCCAACGGCACTTTGACTCGTGCCGACCTGGCCGACGTCGTGCATCGCAAGCTCGGCCTGTCGCGTGCTGAAAGCGCCGGCCTGGTCGAGCGCGTTCTTCACCACATGTGCCACTCGCTTGCCGAGGGGAACAATGTGAAGGTTTCCGGCTTCGGAACCTTCATCCTGCGCGACAAGGGACAGCGCGTGGGCCGGAACCCGAAAACGGGAATCGAGGTGCCGATCGCCCCCCGGCGAGTGATGACCTTCCGCGCTAGCCAGATCATGCGCGATCGGATCGCCGGGTAGCATCCAGGTGGCGACCGCCGAAAAGGCACCGGGCGCCCTCAAGACCATCGGCGAACTCTCGCACGAGCTGGGTGTCGCCCAGCACATCCTGCGCTATTGGGAAACTCGGTTCCCGCAGCTCAAACCGATGCAGCGGGCGGGCAACCGTCGCTATTACCGCCCCGCCGACGTCGAACTGGCGCGGCGCATCAATCGCCTGCTCAATGAGGAAGGCTATACGGTCCGCGGCGTTCAGAAGGTGCTGCGCGAGGGAGGCAACTCAGATCCTTCGCCCGTCGAACCGATCCAACCGGGAACGGCGCCTGCGCTGACCATGTCGGAGCCGGCCGATGAGCCCAACGGCGTCGACGTGTTCCGCTTGATCCAGCTCCGCAATCGCCTGGTCGACGCGCTGAAGGACTAATCCAGCTCCTTCGGAAAGATCAGCTCGACGATCTTCCCGCCCGCCGGTTTGACCTCGGACCATGGTCCGGCTCCCAATTCAATGACGGCCAGGGCCGCCGTCGGGAATTTGTGCTCGACCTCGTCCCGCAGCCCCTTGCCGTCGGCGCGGGTCAGCATCGCGACCAGCCGCTCGAG
>Ga0207705_10001538_pt1 | contig 18306 bp, 19 predicted proteins | sample KBSC13metaG_FD_184314 | JGI IMG/M metagenome (GOLD analysis project Ga0207705, IMG submission 184314) | Corn rhizosphere microbial communities from Kellogg Biological Station, Michigan, USA - KBS C1-3 metaG (SPAdes) (version 2) | ecosystem: Host-associated > Plants > Roots > Rhizosphere > Soil ...
TGTCCGCGCAACAGCGGCACGATGATCTCTAGCGCTTCGAGATAACGCGAGACCGTCTTGTCCGTAGGGAAGCCGAAGTCGGTGGCTCCGCCTCCGTGACCGGCCCCGAGGCCGAGGACGAACCTTCCCCCGGAGATCTCGTCGAGTGCCTCCGCGGCCCGGACGATCATGCCGGGCTGGTGCTGCACCGCCGACATCACCCAGGACCCGATCCGGATCGAAGAAGTGCCCGCCGCCAGAGCTCCGGCGACTGCGGGCATGTCCCACCACCCCATGAGAGGTGCGGACCACTCCGGATCCCGCCACAGGATCTCGTCCCCGAGCCAGATTGTGTCTGCGCCGATCTCCTCCGCAAGACGCGTCGTGGCGAGCATCTCGCGCCACCGCGGGGCGACGCCGTCCGGAGAGAACTCGCTCATGGGGAGCACGACACCCAGTGATAACCCCATGACACTCCCTACCGCCCGTCTGACGCCGGCGAACTGTCGACGGTACCGGCGATGGCTTCACGGGCGTCAAGTAGCGCCGGGAGTCCAACGTCGCGACAGAGCTATGTCGCGCCGGCAAGCGGCAACTACTCGTCACCGGAGCTGACTCGGCGGGGCCTAGATGTTCGCCCGGTTGGCTTGCGCTGTGCGTAGGTCTCGTACGGCGCCTTCGTCGATGAGGCTTGGAAGAACGCGGGTCACCGTGTCGCGAGTTGCGGGTGTCAGCTTTCCGTTTCGGGCATCGTCGGCAACGGCAGGGGACATGACGATGCCAAGGCCTGACTGGTTTCCGGGTCTACCTCGGTGAGAAACGTCGCGTGAAACCGGTTGATCATGTTGGACAGCCCGACCGTGAAGCAGATCTCGATCATCTGCTCGGTGTCAAAGTGACCCGCCAGGTCGCCGTAAGTGGCGTCGTCGATCACATCCATCCGTGTCGACCGTTGCGCGTACCGCACGATCGCCGCCTCGTCAGGTTCATACACGCCCTGCGGAAGAGGGTCGTCCCCGAGGTGTGCGAGCTTGTCCTCGGTCAATCCCGCCGCTCGACCGAGCAGCACGTGAGTGGGAATTCAATAGTGGCAGTCGTTCGTGAGCGAGGCAGTCAGGTAAGCCAGCTCTCGCTGAGCCGGACTGAGCGAGTTCTGGAAGTAGACGACGGTGCCGAACTCCATCATCTTCTGCAGTGCCCGAGGGTGATTGGCGACCGCCCGGTAGACATTCGGCTGGACCGACCGCCCTCGCGCCGCGGTCACCGCCGCCAGCAGTTCGCGAGCGAGCGGATCCGCGGCAGGGTCGTCGCCATCGACGAGCGGAAGTCGGGCCACGCGCTCACCCTAACCGGAATCGACGCCCGCCGCGTGGCTCCACGCCGTCACTCGCCGACGGTGGAATCGGCAGGAGAGCGGACCGACAACGGCCGTGTTGATCGTCGTCCCACCACGACGCGTCGCCTACCGCTTGCTGTATCACGCCGGGGTAGTCCGGTGGTGTGAGTGCCGAAAACGCCGGCACTCGCGCGTGGCCGCGTCGCCACCGGGCGAATCAGAACGGCAACTACGTTGCGGGTCATTCCAGCGGCTACGCCGGAGGAGCGCCAACCCGATGGGAGACGGTCAACGCGGCCACTACGACGTGTAGTTCGAACGAGCCATTCCGCGCGGCTGGCAGATGCCCCCAGGATGTTCGCGTGCTCCACGTCGCCTCTCGAGGGGGATCTCATGAACGTGTTCATGCGTCGAGCGCTGGTAACGACGGCGGTGTGTTGCGCCTTCGCCGGGGTGTTCCCCACGTCGGCCGGGGCGAGTCGCTCCGAGCAGGTGGTATTCAGCGTTAGCGCTGTCCAAGGTGGTGGCGGCGGCTTCTGGATCTGGTGTGAGGCCGAATCGACGAACCCGTACACGGGCGCCTGCAATGGCTCGGTGTACTTCTACGAGTTCGGCTCGGCGGAGCACGTCTCGGGCTTCATCCAAGAGATTCCAAATGGCAGTGGCTTGTACACCATCACGGTGGCCAACACCACCGGGCCGTACTCCATCGCCTGCCAGCTGAACAACCCGAACCCGGCCACCACCGGACCGACCAATGTCGTCGATATCAACTGCTCCGCCCCAGTCAGCTTCACCGGGAGTGTCAACGCGGCAGTCGTGCGGGTTACCGGGTAGCCAGAGGCGGCTCATTGGTTGCTGGTGACCTGGAGCCGCAAGTCAAGGACGACGCTGCCTTGTGCGGTTGCCGGACCGCCGCACTTCGCGGCTGGCGAGGCCGGCAGCGAATTGACGCCCGCGAGTGGGTGGCTAGCGTCACGATGTGCGCATCGTGTCTCTGCTGCCGTCGACCACCGAGATCGTGTTCGCGCTCGGTGCTGGTGACGAGCTCGCCGGTGTAACCGTTGAATGCGATTTTCCGACCGAGGCACGCGCGCGCCGGATCGTGTCTCGAACGACACTGCCGGCGGGCCTGACGCCGGCGGAGATCGACGATCAGGTGCGGCAGCGGATGGCAGCAGGCGAGGATCTTTACCGCCTTGATGAGAAGGCGTTCCGCGAGATCGATCCGGACATGGTGCTGACCCAGGACTTGTGCGCGGTTTGCGCTATCGATGTCGCTGACGTGGACACAGCGATGCAGCATCTTGGTTGCAACGGTCAGGTGCTTACCGTCGACCCGGGCACGTTGACGGAGGTGCTCGATTCGATTCTGACGATCGGCACCGCGATCGATCACCGAGACGCAGCGGAGGCGCTCGTCGCCGCGCTACGCCGCCGGCTAGCGGCAGTGGCCGGCGCCGTGGAGGGCCGACCCCGACCGCGGATGGCGATGGTGGAGTGGACCGACCCGCCGTTCACGGCAGGGCATTGGGTGCCCGACCTGGTCACCGCGGCTGGCGGTGAGCCCGCCATCGGCACAGTCCGGGTCCCGTCGATAGCGACGACGTGGACCGCAGTCGCCGCGACAGCACCGGACGTGATCGTGATCGCCCCCTGCGGTTACCGGCTCGACGGTGCCCGCACGCTGGCCGAGCAGGCCATGGCTGCCGATGGCTTTCCATCTGCGGTGCCAGTCTGGGCGATCGACGCCGAAACTGTTGTGGTCCGGCCGGGGCCACGGCTGGTCGATGGTGTCGAGGCGCTCGCAGGCATCATGCACCCGGACCGCGTCGCCGGCCGCCCGAAGCACGTGATCCAACTGAGGTGATCAGCACCTCGCCGCTCCGACGCTCCCGCGCCTTCCAGGTCGTGGGCCCAACGTGCCGGCTCCATCATCGAACTGCGCGTTCAAGACCGCGCTTTTTCGATCGCCTGCAGCATTCCCGTCGGCTCAGCGACGTCAAAGAGACCGCCATCACGAGACCGCTTCACCGTGATCGGCTGGTACTTCACAGGAGAGTCGGTCAGCGTCGTCCCATTGACTAACGCGATGGCACGCTGATCCCTCACCGCATAGGCCGTGCGCTCCTTCTGGCGGCGCTTATAGATGAACCCGCCCGCCCCATCAGGCTGAACCGCACCATGAACACATCCGAGGGCGCGAAGATCACCTGCGGATCCGGGCGGCCTGACCAGAGCAACTGTTCCTGCCGACGCAGATACGGCCGCAACTCCTCATACGGCGTCGCCACTCAATCGTCGAGCGTTCCTGCCTTCGACTGAAGGAACGTCGGGCCGACAAGCGCGTCGCGCCGCGGCACGTTCAAGGCGCTTTCTGGCGGGCTGTTGGCGCTTTGGCGGCCGCCGCAGGCGAGGATGCGGGCCCCCTAGTCCGTGGCCGGCTCGTAGGTGGCGATAAGAACTCCCGTTGGCGATGTCGTGCTGGTGGTGAGCCGTAAGGGCACGCGCTTCCCTTCCGGGAAAAGTCGCCGGCCGGCGCCGAGCACGATCGGATGGATCATCAGCAGGTACTCGTCGATCAGGTCCGCAGCCATGAGAGCCCCGATCAATTCGCCGCTGCCCATGATGGCCAGAACGCCACGGGTTTGCGCTTTGAGCGTCTGCACCGCGTCAGCCGGGTCACCACGCAGGAGCGATGAGTTAGGCCACGCCAAGGGTTCATCAAGGGTCTTCGAAACAACGAACTTGGGGGTCTTGTTCAGCGCCTCCTTGAAGGGCCCGCCTTGGTTGTTCCAATGCGTCAGCAGCTGCTCGTAGGTCCACCTCCCGAACAGCCATCCCGCGAGTCCGCCACCGGCCGACATTCGCTGGCCCATCGCCTCACCAGCGGCGTCCCCGGCGGTCGTGGACCGACGACCCCAACCACCCTGCACAAAACCACCACGAGTGTCTTCGTCCGGACGCCCGGGTCCCTGCATCACACCGTCGAGCGTTACGTGGTTCATGACAACGACCCGACCCACTCTGTCCTCCGCCCGACAGCTATGCCCAATAGAGTTTTACAGGACTCGCAGCCCGCACCTCAGGCAGACGAACCACGGCCACAGATGGGTCCGCGAGAATGCCGGCGGCGTTACAAACGCCGCGTCCACCCCGAGCGCCCGACCACGGCACCTCCCGGACGCTTCCGCGGAAGCGTCCGGGGCAGTCGTGCTCGGCGCACGATGCAGGTATTCCCGGTCTTACAGGACTGGGGTTCTTCGAGCGGGACCGAGACCCGTGCCGGGATACGCAGAAGTCTCTGCGCAGTGACCATCCGCCGCGTCACCTCGACCTGAAAATGGTGAGGTGAAGACGTGGCTTGTCCAGGTGCTGGGTGGCCTGTGCCTGGTGATCGTCAGCTTCGCGGCGCCGTGGGTGACCTACCAGATCAACCCTGTGCCGCGCGTGTTCACACTTCATGCGGGTCGATGACGGCCGCTCTTGTCGCGTTCGGTGCAATCGCGGCGGCCTCCGGTGCGGCGCAGTATTGGCGTCCTTCATGGACCCGTACTGCTGTCGCATCCGCCGTCGTCGCGGTCGCCGCACTGCACTTCGTACAGCTTCGGGGTCGCGCTCGCGTTCCTGTCGGCCGCCGCCATTGGGATAAGCGCCGTCCTGCAGATCCGCAAGCAGTAGCCCTGCTCAAGCCTGGTAACACCGGCACTCAGGAACCGGCGTGGCCCAGCCGCCCGGCCAAGGCACTCGCGCGGCGTCCTCGAACGTGGACGTCCCGATGCACGACGGCTTACGTCGCCATCTGCGTCGCGGACTCACGCGTCAGATTCTCGGCCCCACAGATCGGAGGCCACAACCGACGGGTCGGAAGGCAAGGTCACGAGCAGCGTCCAGTTATGCGAAAGACGGGCTCCCTAAGGCAGAAGTTGATGGCGATCAGTCAGAGCCGATGGAGGGTTCACGCGCGCGATGCCGCTGACGAGCTTTGGCGTCGTTTGCGTCGATACATGTCCTCATCCGCGAAACGCATCGCCTGCTCGGGATCTCCAGACCCCCCGAGCAGCGCAATGCCGACGCTGGCTTGAGGGCGAATGGTGGAGTCGTTGACGGAGACAGGCTGGGAGACCGCCGTGTGCACCCGGCGGACCAGGTTGATCGCCTGCGTAGAGCCGGCTACCGCCCTGGCGAGCACGGCGAACTCGTCGCCGCCCAGCCTGCAGCACACGTCCTCCGGCCGCACGGCTGCTCGAAGCCGATCGGCAACGTTGCGGAGCACGGCGTCGCCGGCGGTATGCCCGAACCGGTCGTTGACGGTCTTGAAGCCATCGAGATCGAGATAGATCAACGCTCCCTCGTGTCCGCGAGTGGCCAGGTGCGATGTCAGGTACTCCCGAAACGCCGCCCGGTTCACCAGCCCAGTCAGGGGATCGTGCAACGCCCGGTGAGTCAGATCCTCCGTCCACGCCCGGCGTTCCCGCACGTCGTACAAGGTGAGCAGAATGCCATGCATCATGGGCTCGTCCAGCAGGTTGGTGACCGCCATGTCGACCCACAGCCACGTCCCGTCAGCGCAGCGCACCCGATGCTCCACAAGAGGGAGCGGCTCATCCCCCGATGCGACCGCGACGTGAGCGGCACGAACCGCGTCGAGGTCGTCGGGATGAACGAAGTCCCACCACAGGCTGTCTGCGAGTTCCTCACCCGGCCAGCCGGTCAAACTGGTGACGCGTGGACCGGCGAACCGGACCCGCCCTGCTTTATCGGTGTTGATGGCCGCCTCATGTGACCGCTGCAGCAGCGGACGCAGCACCTCATCGAGGTCGATCGAGACACCAGCGATCCCGAGCAGCCGTCCCCGCTCGTCCCAAAGACCGGAGTCCGTGACCAGCGCCGGGAACGTGCTGTTGTCCTTGCGACGCACCATGAACACCCCGGACCACAACCGGCCGGCGCTCAACTCCGTCATGATCTCGGCGGCATACTCGCGCATCCCGTCAGGAACGACGAGGCCCTCGACAGAACGGCCCAACGCCTCCGATTTGCTCCACCCGTACAACCGCTCTGCGGCCTTATTCCACAAGAAGATGGTGCCGTTCAGGTCCGTCCCAATGACCGCATGACCGAGCCATTCGGATACAGCGATGCGCATCGGATCCGGCGCCGTGTCTCCGTTGGGCAATCGCAACCCCCGGCCTCGTGCGTGCGACGACTATCACGCCATCGCAACCCGTCTGCCTCTTGCCGTCCTAACGTTCAGGCCGCCCCCCGTCCGGACATCACCCACTACGGGTGACGCGCAGCGCGCACAATCTGCCCATCAGCCACCGCGGGCTTGCAAAGTGGACGCCCGCTAACGCGTGAGCCTCCGTGGTGACAGCCGTCGCCGACCAGCCCGACAAGCGCTCGCGCAATCTGGGTAGGTGCGCGGGAGCGCCGGCGTTGCTGCGCGATAGCGCTGTCGTGCGACGTGCGAGATCGGCGGTTACACGACGCGATGAGATGGCTACGCCGTCGTCGCCCACGACCACCTCGGTGATCGCTCCGCATGACACACCGTGCTCGATCAGCCCCCGCGCACCACCGTTCACGGCGGTATCGCCGAGCAAGGTGCGGAGCAGATGGGGTGAGCCGTCTCCTGAGCGCGTCGCAGTGGACTCGCATAGATCGCTGCCACCCCGGCATGCCGAAACACCTCCGCCACAGCGGCAGCTTGTGCGCGCCCCTCGGGCGTCAGCCCAGGATCACCAGGATCTCGCCGCTTCTCACCGTGCTGGATGACCCGAGAAGGTCCTCGACGTAGACGAGGTCACCCTGCTCGTCATTCACCACCTGTCGATCATCCCGCAGGACCGGACCGGCTCCGTGGCAGAACTGCACCCTCGAGGTACGCGACAACTACTCATTTCGGGGTGATCGTCCAGCATGACCCGCCGTCGCGCCCGTTGTGGCCGTGATGATGCGTCGTCCGACAGCCTGGCCAGCCGCGCCAGCGCGGCGTCCATCGGGCATCTTCCGGCTATGCGTGAGATGACGCAGTCGGACGTTCTTGAGCTTCTAGACCTCGCGACAGAGGTGGGCGTGGAGATTTGGGTCGACGGCGGATGGGCAGTCGACGCCGCGCTCGGCGAACAGACCCGGTCTCACGAGGATCTGGACATCCTCATCGAACGCAAGCACGAAGCCGCATTCGCTGACGCGCTCCGTGCGCGTGGGTTTTGCCTCCAGGACAGGCCGGACACCCGGGCGTGGAACTACGTCCTCGGCGATGACCGCGGCCGCGAGGTCGACTTCCACGTCATCAGCCGTCGAACAGATGGCGACTGGGAATACGGTCCAGACGGAGGCCCGCCCCAGGATGTCGTGCCGGCGCACGCGCTGACCGGACACGGCCTCATCGCGGGACGGGCCGTTCGCTGCCTCGCTCCTGAAGAGCAAGTTCGCTACCACTGCGGCTATGACGTGGACGACAACGACTGGGCTGACGTGCGAGCACTCTGCCTGCGCTTCGGCATCCCGGTTCCGCCGGACTACGCGAAGTTCGTAGACGCCGCGTCGCCACCGACTGGTCGGTAGCCGCACCGACCCGCGGTTCAACCTTTGGCGGCGACGGTGGGGGTGCGCCAAGGTGCGGTTCCAAACCTGGCCCAAGACATACAGGCGCATCCAGTCGCGAGGGCCAGATCCTCGCGAGGAGTCAGCAGGGCCGATGTCAGCTGCCGACGAGATGGTCGTGCAGGAAGGGACGGATCCGGTCGCGGTAGCCCGTGGGGTCGACGAAATAGCCTTTGTTGTGTTCGCCGCCGTCTACCACCCATGTGCTGCCTCGGGTGAGACGCGCCAGCGTTCGCAGGTTGCCTATCGGGATTGCCGTGTCCGCGGTCCCGTGAATGTGCAGGGCCGGCACGCGGAGCGGCTGGGCGGCCAGGCTGCCCAGATCGACCGGACCGGGTGGGGTGAGATGGCCCATCAGGATCGGAACCAGCCCGAATACGAACGCGGGCAGGTGAGTGAGCCGGGACAGCAAGTCAGGAATCACGCGGCGAGCGTCGACGAAGCTCCGTACCACGCCGCGCGTCATACCCGTGCACCAGGACAATCGCCGGCGCGACCGGCCCGGCTTCAATCCACCGGGCACAACGGTCCGGGCCGTAGGCCACGTCCTGGTACGGCAAGCCGACCAGGTCCGGTGTCCGCGACGGGACAGCAACTGCATCCCGAAACGACCGACCGGCGGTGAACGCCACCGCAGCACTCGCCGTTGCCCAGCCGACGCCCGCCGCCACAGCAGCAACCGCGCCCACCGACGAAGCACGCCGAATGCTAACCACTCACGCGCTCGTCCTCAGATCGGAAAGCAGGAGAGCCCGGATCCGCCGCACGGACCAGAGTTACCTCGTGCAAAGGAACTGCGCGTACCGGTTCTTGCGCCTCAGCCCGGACCTAGGTCCCGACCCCGGCCGCTGCCAGCGCGTCAACTTCTTCGTCGTACCCGCGAATGTCGATGACTCGCCCATTGGCAACTGTCAGCACTTGCCAGCGATCTGAACCCGCCTCTTCCGGTGAGGTCACCGTCATCGCCACCAAGATCTTGTCCTCGTGCGTTGTGACAGTACGGACGTGACCGCGGCGCCCAGCGGCACGTCCGTTCGCGTACCAGGCGAGCACCTGCGCGCGTGTTTGGCACGCAGGCGAGGGATCGCCAGGCGCGCCCCATGTCACCCGCGGGTCAAGGAGGTCCGAAAACAGCTCCAGGTCCGCCGAGTCGAGGGCAACTCGGACCTTCTCCGCTATGGCTTCGACTGCTGGCGCGCTCATACGTTCATCCAACACAACGCGATCGTTTCGAGCATTTCCTGAGCGTCGCACACTTTCGCGCCCGCTGGCCTTCGGCGGACGAATTCCGCCAAGCGGCAGCTATGCGTGGTGCGAACGCGATCGGGCGATGACCACAACCGCAATTCCGACAGCGATGACCGCGAACCAGAGGCCAGCCTCACCGACGCCTGCAATCAGCATCACAGCAGCAAGTAGAAGCAAGACCGCAACGACCCAGAGCAGCGCGTTCATGACGACACCTCCTTGGATACAAGGTCGCTGTGCGTTGCCGCCATGGCTAGAGGCGATGGTCCTGTCGCCGAGGAAGGCGGATTGTCTGGAACGGTGCCTTCGCGTCCCTCTACCGCGACCTCACGGTGATCTTCAGTAACCCGGGGCAACGCCCCGCGTCCACAAGCGAGCCATACCTCATGGACCCCCGTCACCATGCGCTAGTTCGCGCTGATCGACAAGGCGCAGAGTAGTGCCGGGAGCTCGGCGCTCCGCGAAGGGGCGAGCATGCTGATATCGCTGCTGTTACTGAGCACCGCCGCGCCGCGGCACCTATCCGGCGTCACCGGGGGTCCACCCAGGGTGCCGCAGCGTGGAGAGCCGAGCGAGAGTGGCCGTCCGGGTTTGGCCCGTGTCCGTGGCGCGCCTAACGGATGCCGCGACCCGGCACCTGCTGTGGCACCGGGCAGGCGCAACGCGTTCACGCGCGCCCAGTCTGTCTCCGCGTGGCGCATCAGGCTAACCGGCGTCGTGGAAGTATCGCTAGGTGCGCGACCTCGAGTCCGAGCCGATCGACCCGCTTGCGGCGCTACGCGAGTCGCACCGCGTCCAACGGCTGATCAGCAGCGACGCTCCCACCCTGGACGTTCCGGACGCGGTCAAAGAACTGCGCTGCGCCCTGATCGAAGAGGAGGCAGCTGAGTTCCGCGCCGCGATCGAGGATGGGGACATCGTCGGCGTCGCCGACGCCATCGCCGATCTGCTCTACGTCGTCTACGGCGCAGCACTCACCTTCGGCATCCCGGTGCGGGAAGTTTTCACCGAGGTGCACCGCTCCAACATGACCAAACTCGGCGACGACGCTTTGCCGCTCTATCGCGAAGACGGGAAGGTTCTCAAGGGCCCGAACTTCTCGCCTCCCGACCTGATGCCGATCTTGATTGCAGCTGGTTACAAGAGCGGTGGCGGCGCAGCCGAAGTCGAGTAGCTCCGTCGTCTCCAGCGAAACGCGAATCGGCCCGGCTAGTTGATGACCTGTTGGATCAGCCGGGCGAGCTCGTGAGGCCGTTCGAGCGGAGGGTAGTGGCCACAGTCCTCCATCACGGCAAAAGACGCAGTCCTCGAGGTGGCTGCCATGGCCGCGCCAGCCTGCGGGCGATCTTGATCGCCGTTGATAACGAGGATGGGAACCCCAGTTGCGGCAAGGGCAGCAGCCCGATCTGGTCGATCGTGGAACGCGCGGACGCCGTCCGCGAGCCAGGCAGCACCGATCGCAACGGCGCTCTCCCGTGCTGCGCACAGCACCTCGGGCGCTGTCTGCTGCCCGAACAACGGCCGCCAGCACGCGGTGAAAGCGGCATCGACACCGTCGTCGATGAGGACGCGCACCGCTTGGTCGCGCGAATTGGGGTCCCGCCGAACAGCGGCCTTGCTGCCGATCAGCACGATGCCAGCGACGCGATCCGGCGCCACCATCAGGATCTCCAAAGCGCACGAGCCCCCGATCGAATTTCCGATCAGCGTTAGCCGACCTGGCGGCGCAACGTCGAGAGCAGCTGCTGCCCAAGCCCGAATGTCGCTGCCGGCGTCATAAAGCGTCGGCGCGGCAAAGTCGTCCCAAGCCTCGGTGAGCGCGCTGGGCCGGATCGCGCCATCGAACGGCAACGGGTGCAGGAAGAGAGCCGGAATGTCGGCACGCTATCGACCGCGTCGCCAACCGCTGGTGTCAGGCACCGGTCAGCACCAAGCCCAGCCGCGCGCTGAGCGCGTCCGAAGGCTATGGCTTCGCCATAGGTTGCGCGGCTAGGAATACGTGTTGAACTCGGCGTTGGACTGGCACCTTCATGGCGGAAGTGCCAGGCCCAGGCGATGTACCCAGCCAGACCGACGCAGCCGGACTTTCCGTGCCGCTCGAAGGCTTGTCGTTTAGCTCCAAATGCGATAAAGCGGACATCGGTGACAGTCCGGAAGGCGGCGACGGCTGCACAACCCATCGTGAGGGAGGCGCCTTGACGACCAATGACGATGCTCGGCTGCCGGCTGAGACAGAGGGGTCTGGGGCGCCAGACGTCCCGGCACCCGAGGGCATGGCGGTGGCCCCGCAGCCGTACGCGCCGGTCCGCGGTCATTCACCACGCGCCTTTGAACTCACCGGTGCAGAACAGTTTTGGTACGTGCTGCATTGCATTTGGTTCGGTGCCGGGTACTTCGCCAAGATCCCGACCAAGAAGGCACTCAGTGACCTCGGCTTGACGCAGCTCACGACATGGGAGCAAATCTGGTACGCCGTCGAGTGCGTCTGGTTCGGCGCCGGCTACCTCGCGAAAGTGCCAGCCAAGAAGGCGTTGAACGAGGCGGGCCTAACCGATCTGACTGGCGCAGAGCAGTTCTGGTACGTGCTGCTCTGCATCTGGTTCGGCGCAGGTTACTTCGCGAAGGTTCCGATGCGTAAGGCGTTGAGCGACGTCCGTCTGATCAGGATGACTGACGCGGCACAGTTCTGGTACGTGCTGGAGTGCATCGCCTACGCCGCCGGGTATTTCGCGAAGGTCTTTCACAAGAAGGCGCTGAGCGAACTGCCTCGCCTCCCAGAAGCGGGCGTCCCGTTCTGAGCCGGAGGAGCCCTCACGCACGTCGTTCACATCCGAATGCTCGTGCTCGTCACTGACGCTGCCGTCGCCCGACCAGAAGTAGACCGGTACACCGACGGCGTCGCTTCCCACTCGATGTCGCGCGGATCGACCCGCCGTCGCTGCATGCTCGGACGGTAACCGTGTTGGCCCCGAACGGCACTTCGGGCATGCCGCAACCAGTCTCTGAAGGTCTACCGGCGAGATCGCCGAGCCTCAGTCGTCCAAGAAGATCGGTGAGCTGACCGCTTCCATTGCGAGGACGTCGCGGCAGTAGCTCGTCTGGGTGCCGATGACGGGGTTGCAGCCCTGCTGGCGCGCCGACTGTCCGTCCGGCCCGAGCAGCTGCGCACGGACGAATTTTGAGCCCGTGGGGATGCCTCCAGTGCCGAGCCGGAAGTCATAGGTCGATGCAACGCCGAGCTGGACGTCGACGCTGCCCTGGTCGGTGACGATGCGCAGTGTGCTGCCGGGCACGGCGTTGACGGTGCGTATCCGGAACGACGAGCGCGGGCTTGTGTCGGATCCGGCGATCGCCTCGTAGACGCCGTCGCCGTTGTGGTCGGCCTCGAGGAACAGCTGCGGGCCGCGCTCCAGCGGTGGCAGTGCGGACACGAAGGTGTGATGGGCCCGCAGCCCGTCGAGGATGCCTTGCACGGTCAGCGTGCGGACGAAGACCCAGGTGGTCGGGTCGCCGATCCCTTGCACCGAGTCGGTGGTCACCCAGTGCGAGTCGCTACCGCCGGTGATGCCGACGTGATAGCCGCGCTGCAAGAAGCCGTCGTACCACTGCATGGCGAAGTCGTCGTCATTGCTCGCGGGCGCCGGTGATTGGTAAAACCACGGCTCGTTCCAGACTTCGACGTTGTCGGGGACGACTGAGTAGCCGAAGTTGCTCAGCCAGTTCATGTCGCTGGGGTGGTTGATCTGGAACACGCCGCCGGCGGCGCGCAAGCCGTCGGCCAGTTCGGTCTCGCCAGCCGCCGACTTGTCCGCGACTTGCTGATCGCACTCAATGATCGCGCCGGGTATTGCGCCGTTGTTGCCGTAGCAGGATCGCGCGCCGAGCATCTGGACGTGACCGGGCTGCGAGTTCTCGTATCCCGGCAGCCACACGAAGTTGGGATTGGACGCTTTGAAGGCGAGTGCGTCCGGATCGGTCTGGTTGACGACGTTGTTGTGGTCGGTGAGCGCGACGAAGTTCAGCCCGCGTTGCTGCGCCTCCTGCAACCGCTGCACCGGGGTGAAGCCGACGGTGTACGGCGCGTCGCAGGAGCGACGTGCGGCGCGGTCAATGGACGACGGGTCCCACGCCGTCGTCGGGTCGATGCACGTGTCGTGGCCATAGATCGTGTGCACGTGGAGGTCGCCTGCGACCCAGAAGCCGGCTGGCGGGCGTGGGCCCTTCTGCGGGGAATTGGGGCCCGGTGAGTCGGCGAGGACTGGGCCGGCGGCGGTGAGCGTGAGGCAGGCAGCGAGGGCAGTGAGGCGGCGCACGGCGACAGGAGTTCGCCACCTTCCCGCCGAACTCCTGTCGTCGTGAGCCGCCGAGCCGTCGCGTTGACCGCTGTCCTGGCCGTCGTCGTGCCGTTCGCCTCCGCCGCCCATGCGGGCGGCCATCCGTTGCGCGACGGAGTGGTGGTGCGGGCGGACGCGAACACGGCGGTGCTCGGCAATGCTGTCGTTTCTCGTACCTGGTCCCTCGCCGGCGGATCCGTGCGTACGACGGCGCTCAACGGCGCCGGCCGGCAGTGGGTGACCGCACCCGGGGACGACTTCGATCTGGATCTTGACGGCGTTCCGACGACGTCGACGACCGGCTGGACGCTCCTGTCGGTAACGCCTGGCAGCGACTCCCTACTGTTCCGCTACTCGCTCATCTCGACCGCGACCGAACCTGCTGGGATCGAGCTCGACCGGCGAGTGGTGCTGCGCCCGGGCTCATCGGTCTTCGAGACGACGTCGACACTGGTTGACAACGGACCGGCACCGGCGCGGGTGTCGTCGTACACCCTCGACCAGGTCACGACGACGGCAACGCTCCCTGCGCAGGTGCAGGCCTACAACGGGGGCTCGGATTGGCGCGACGACTACCGCCACGTCACCAACGAGGCCGCGGCCTTTGACGACGAGGGGGAAGTGCTGCGCGCTGGCACTGACGCCGGCCTGTTCCTCGTGTCGCAGCGGCGGGGCGGCTCGATGAGCCGGGTCGGTCGTGACGCGACAGGCCGCACCTACGCCGGCGTGGACTGGGCGCACGACTTGTTCGACTTCGGACCGCTGCAGTCGTCGCCGCCGTCCTACAACCGCCTGGACAACCCGGCCTACCCCGTGCCGGTCCGCGCGCGGGTCCTGCGGCCGCTTTCCTCGATCGACCTCGGCACCGCTTACCTCGGTGTTTACTCCGGCGGTGCAGCCGAGGCTGCTGCGGCGTTCACGAGCGACTTCGCCGGTTCGGTCGAGCCGGCGTACGCGCACTCGATTGATCTCAACACGTTCCACCCATGGGGGCACGGCGACGGCATGAGCGACGCCAACCTGCGCCCGCAGGTCCTTGCCGCGAAGGCGCTCGGTGTCGAGACGTTCATGCTCGACGACCAGTGGCAGGGCGGCACCGGCGGCGAGAGCGGCGACTGGCGGTGGGATCCGGCACGGTTCCCGGGCGCCGAGACCGACGACCGGCCGGACTTCGTCGACTACCTGCACCAGCAGGGCATGCAGCTCGGATTGTGGATGTCGCCGCTTGAGTTCAACATGGCGTCCCAGACCTACGCCGCGCATCCGGATTGGGCCTGCGCTCCGATCGGCGACGTGACCGCGCAGGATCCTGACGACGCCGGGCTCGGAGTGTGGGATGCGACCAGCCCTGCGTTCCAGGACTACCTGCTGGGAGTCGTCGACCGTCTGGTGGCGGACGATGATGTCGTCGAGTTCAAGTTCGACTTCATGGCGTGGGTCGATTGCGGCGATCACGACTACGCCGACTACGAGGACGCCTTCGTCTCCACGGTCCGTCGGATGCAGCAGCGGCACCCGCACGTGACGTTCGAGCTCGACGAGACCAACGACCAGCGGGCGTGGCCGTTCGAGTCGGCGGCGATCGGACCGTCGTGGTTCGACAACGGGCACCTGCACGGCAGCACCGCGGTCGCCAAGCTCCTGCACGACGTGTGGAGCGCCGCCCCCTGGGTGCCGCCGGCGACGATCGGGCTGGGTGTCTACGACGGGACCCTCACCGGACCGTACTCGGGCACCAGCGGGGTCGACGCGTTGTTCCCGCTCGCAATGCTGACGCACGCGACGTTCTGGACCGACCTGACCAAGCTGTCCGACGCGCAGCGGACCGAGACGGCCTGGTGGATCGCCTGGTACCAGGCGCACCGCGACGAGCTCGGACCTGCGGTCTACGAGCTGACCGGCACCGATCCTCTCGACGGCCAGTCCTGGGCCGCGTGGCAGCCGTGGAACGGCGACTCGGGTTACGTCTTCGCGTTCCGGCAAGCGGGCGGCCCGGATACCGAGGCGCTGACACTGCACGGCGTCGACATGCATCGGACCTACGCCGTCACGGATGTTCGCACCGGCGCGCGGCTCGGCGTCTACCGCGGCTCGGACCTCGCGGCCGGCCTGCCGGTGAGCGTACCGGCGTACGGCGCGCGAGTGCTGTCAGTGCAGCCGTTGGGACCTCGCTAGCCATAACGTTGACGACCTGCGCGTGTCGTCGGCGCCGGAGCTCGCCGGAAGGAAAACGCCGCGTCGTCCCCTGGAACGGCAACTACAGGGCGACCGCCGTCCACGGGGGCATAGCCCGTCGACGTTTACGTCGGAGAAGTGGCAGAACACGGTGAGGCCGTCCGGCGTCATAAGGCGAGGAAGCGCTTTCTGCGGAGTTGTCAGACGGTACGGCTGCTATAGCGACCCCAGCGTCTGACAAGTCGTGCAGGGGATCGCCGGTGGCACGTCGGTAGTCGGAGCGGTAAGACGCCGATATTGGTGCTCTTACCGACGCCCTCGCCGACCGCCGAGCTGGAAGCGGGGTCCCGGCACTATCTGTCTTGGCGCTTGACGGCGGCGACGATTTCCGGGCTGCTGAGCTCGTCAAGGGTCATCCGGTGTGCCCAGGCCGCCCCGGCGACGAACAGCGCCAGTTCCATCGACGCAACCTCGTCTCCGGTATGCGGGATGGTCCCGTTCAGCCAGCCTTCCAGCAGCGCGACGTGTGCCCCGGCGTAGAAGGTCGCCATCACCGCCGCGGGGATCCGTGGCTCGCGCCCGAGCATCTCGACGCCCCGGCGAAGCTGCTCCTCCGAGTGACGCGCGAACATGGCGATGTAGGCGGCGCGGGCCCGCGCATCGGCAAGGCAGACCTGGTAGAGGTCGCGCAGCTCTGCGGCCCGCTGATACGCGGCGCTCACCGAGGCATGCTCGCCCGCCGGCAGGGGAGCCTGCCCATCGTCAGTCCGGTCGGCGAGGCCATACACCAACCGCTCAGACAACGCTGCCAACAGCGCTTCTTTACTCTCGTAGTGCCGGTAGAAGGTCGCCTTCGCAACGTCCGCGACCTCCACCACTTCCTCGACGCTGACCCTGTCGTAGCCGATCTCGCGGACTAGGCGAACGAACGCCTGCTCGATGACTGTCCTCGTCCGTCGTATCCGCGGGTCGGTGCGCGCCTGCGACTCCGCACCCACTGCGGGCGCAGCTGCAGACGACCTCGCCGCACGAGACACCGCCTGAGCCGGGCGCCCCCGTCCGCGACCGCCGTTACCAGCGCGCCGCGTACGTCCATCGCCCATGTACCCGCTCCGTTCCGCCCCGGTTAGCGGGAGTATGCCGCGGCGCCGGGTGCGTGTCTTGCCACGTATATGAGACGGTGCGTATCGTTTTGGGCGTTGCGGCCGGGACCCCCGTGACCGGCCGCGACCGCAAGCGTGAGCCCGGCTGACCCCGCCCCGACACTCACCATGCGGAGGCTCTGAGTTGCCAGAGGATGACCCCGACCTGCGCGAGTGCGTCGCCGAAATGCGGAACTACGTCGAGCGTGCGCTAGCGTCGCTCGACGCCGCCGTCGCCAGCGTCAACTCTGACAGAGAGGCCGCCCTCGACGACCTGCTCGCCGCCCGGCTGCTCCTTCGAACCGCGCTGGCCGCCGCATAGGTGCGCGCTCGAAAGCGATGCCACCGGTGCATCGCGGAACAGTTCGCTGCTCGGGTGGTGTCGTCGCCGTCGACGCGGCGCTTAGCGGAGGTGGAATGGGTGTCCGGTGTAGTGCATGCAAGTGCAGTTGGCGAAGTACTGCCAGCGCCATCCTTCGGTCATTGGGTCAAGATGGTGGCGGCCATAGAAGGCGGCGGGAATGCCAGCGCTGGGCACCTGCCCGATCGTGTCGAGTGAGGCTATGAATGTGGCCTGGCTGATGGGTTGGCCGGTGGGGATGTGCTCGATGACACGTTTGAGTTGGAAGAACAAGTCGCAGTAGGACAGGGCGTTTCCTTCGGCCGTGGTAGAGCCGAACGTCTGTCCCCCGGCTTCCATGATGGCAACGCATTGGCGCCGCTCTGGGCTCGAGTATGGACCGTTGTCAGGATCCATCTGTGCGGTCAGGTCAAAGGACGGGATGTAGCCGAGTCCCACGGCTCCGTTGAGCTGCTTCGGCGTGAGAAAGCTGCCGTTCTCTGCCTGGGTGCCGTCGGCGGTGTTCACGCCGTACCTGGGGTAGTAGTGCTGACTGTCGGCGTCCTTGCCGAAGAAGACCTGGCCGTTGACCTCGATCGGGAGGACGTGGGTCACTCCATCGGTGCGGAACTTCAATTCTGCGTTTTGGATGTCGGCGACCGCTTGCCCGTTGCCGGAGGTTGAGTCGGGAAAGTAGTAGAAATACACGTCGCTAGCCGACACGGGATGACCTGCACGCGCGAGCAGCGGCAGGCAGATGTGTGTGATGGCGTAGTGGAAAGGCGGCAGGTCTGGCGCGAGTACGCCGACCTTGACCGGCAGGGTGCCGGGCTGGGCGTTCGTGGTGTCCCACGCGGTGAAGTAGTTCGCGTCGACCAGTGTTGGGATGAGGTTCGCGCAAAGTCGGTCGAGCGCGATCGCGCCGACCTCGTAGTTGGCAGGAAAGGCGTCGTAGTCCGCCGTGGTCGCCACCGCAACATTGCTGGCCAAACCGACCACAGCACCGGCCTTCTACATACACGTTTCCAGGTTCCGACTGCCCGCCCCGGCGCCGAAGCCCAGGGCTGCGAACACGTGATGGTCCTGGGTGAAGTCAGCACACACGGCTTGACTGATTTGCGCGGTGGTCTGGGTCGTTGT
>Ga0207705_10001539_pt1 | contig 18305 bp, 11 predicted proteins | sample KBSC13metaG_FD_184314 | JGI IMG/M metagenome (GOLD analysis project Ga0207705, IMG submission 184314) | Corn rhizosphere microbial communities from Kellogg Biological Station, Michigan, USA - KBS C1-3 metaG (SPAdes) (version 2) | ecosystem: Host-associated > Plants > Roots > Rhizosphere > Soil ...
TGATCGAGGACCCCGTTGCGAAAGGTATTGAGCCACGAGTCCATGCCATTGGGCAGCGGGGTGGGGCGGGGAATGAGGTCGATCGACTGGACTGTGAAGCTGGCGGCCTCGAGTCTGCGGCGATAGACGGCGGGCGACGGGAAGAAGCTGGCCGCCGCGGCCTCGGCGTCGATATTGAAGCTGGCGAGGACGGCCTGGAGCGCGGTGCGGATGGCGGCGATGTTGCCCTGGCCGCCCATCTCGGCGACGAAGCGTCCGCCGGGGCGCAGTGTCCGATAGATGCGGGCGAGGCTGGCGCGCTGGTTGTCCGCGGGGATCCAGTGGAGAGCAGCATTTGAGAAGACGGCGTCGAACTGGCCGTCGTAGGGCAGCGCGTCGGCGGTATGGAGGTCGACGCTGAGACCTCGCTGGCGTGCGGCTGCAACCATGCTGGGTGAGGCATCGACTCCGGTAACATTGGCACCGGTAGCGGCGAGCTGCTCGGTGAGAGCGCCATCGCCGCAGCCCAGGTCGAGGATGCGCTCGCCGGGCCGGGGAGCCAGCAGTTCGACGACTCCGGAGGCGAGGGTAGCGACGAAGCGTCCGTTGGCGGCGTAGGCAGCGGTATTCCAAGTCTGGCCGGTGGGAGGCGGTGCGGACTGATCGCTCATGTGCCTATTGTTCACTATTTCGCGTCTTCAGGCTTGGCTATGAATCGACGATAACCTGTTCGCGCAGGCAGGAGGAGACCTCGAAGGCGACTACGCTTCAATATACTTATAGTTTGCCCTCTGGAGGGCAGCGCAAAGAAGCGGTGGATTGGGAGTGTGTGGCATGGCGAATCAGGCAGCGGCAGCAGTTGAGTTTGCGCAGAAAAATGGAGCGCGTTTTGTTGAGGAGTTGAAAGCGTTGCTACGGATACCTTCGATCTCCACGCTGCCGGAACATGCAGGCGATGTACGGCGGGCGGCGGAGTTTGTTGCTGCGGAGCTGAAGCGCATCGGCATGGAGCACGTTAGGCTGATCGAGACGGCGACGGCGGAGCGGCCGGGCGGGCATCCGCTGGTCTATGCAGACTGGTTGAATGCAGCGCCTGCGAGAGATGGAAAGCCTGCTCCGACGGTGCTCTGCTATGGGCACTATGACGTGCAGCCGCCTGATCCTCTGGATGAGTGGAAGTCGCCGCCGTTTGAGCCTGCCGAGCGGGATGGGAATATCTATGCTCGCGGCGCTGTCGATGACAAGGGACAGATGTGGATGCATGTGAAGGCGCTGGAGGCGCTGATGGCGGCTGGGGGAGGGAAGCTGCCGGTCAACGTGCGGGTGATCGTCGAGGGTGAGGAAGAAGTCGGTGGCGAGGGAATCGCGGATTTTGTGCGGGAGCATGGGGACCAGTTGCGAGCCGATGTGGCACTGGTCTCAGATACGGAGATGTTTGCGGCCGATCTGCCGACGCTGTGCGTGGGATTGCGGGGGATGATCTATACGGAGATCGAGGCGCGGGGGGCGCGGACAGACCTGCACTCCGGAATGTATGGCGGTGCGGCGCCGAATCCCTTTGTGGCGTTGGCGCAGGTGATTGCAAAGCTGAGGGACGAGAACGGCAAGATTCTAATCCCGAGATTCTATGACAAGGTGCAGAAACCTACCGATGCCGAGTTGAAGGCATGGAAGGCGCTGCCGTTTGATGAGGAGCATTACCGCGAGACCGAGGTAGGTTCCGTCGCGTTGACCGGGGAGCCAGGCTATAGCGTGCTGGAACGGACCTGGGCGCGGCCGACCCTGGATGTGCATGGGATGCCGGGCGGGTTTACCGGGGCGGGCGCGAAGACCGTGATTCCGGCAAAGGCGGTGGCGAAGGTAAGCATGCGGCTGGTTCCGGATATGACCCCGGCGGAGTGCTTTCGGCAGTACAAGGCTTACGTGGAGTCTATTTGTCCGAAGGGGATCGTGCTTGAGGTCCGGTTGATTCATTCAGGCGACGCAATCGTTGTGAGCACGGATAACAGGTACATCCAGGCGGCCACGGAGGCGATGCATGAGGTCTTCGGCAAGGAGACCGTCTTCGTGCGCGGAGGAGGCTCGATCCCCGTTGTGGGGGACTTCGAGCGCGAGTTGAAGATTCCTACGGTGATGATGGGGTTTGGCCTGCCGGACGACAACCTGCACGCGCCGAATGAGAAGTTCCACCTGGCCAACTTTCATCGCGGCATCGAGTCGATTGTGCGATTCTTTGGGCGGCTGGGAGCCTGATGAAAGAGCGGGTTCTCCCTGATGTGAACGGCTATGTGCTGGCTGGGGGAAAGAGCTCACGCATGGGACGGGACAAGGCCCTGCTGGAGTTGGCGGGCAAGCCGCTTGTGTTACGTGCGGTGGAGAAGTTGCAAAGGGTCTGTATGGGAGTGTATATCCTTGGAAGTCATTGGGAATTAGAGGGTTGCGCTCCATTAATCCGAGACTTACATGAAGGATGCGGCCCTTTGGGTGGAATCGAAGCGGCACTTGTTCACTCATCAAAAACCTGGAATCTCTTTATGGCGGTAGATATGCCGTTCCTGCCGGTGGGGCTTCTGGAGGGGTGGGTGCGGATGGTGACTGGGCAAAAGAACGCTCGGCTGGCTATGTTTATTGTGGATGACAGACCGCAACCAGCGCTTTGTCTATTACATAGGGATGTTGCGCCCTATGTGCGCGAGGCGGTGGCGGGAGGGGAGTTGAAGTTGCTTCGGGTGCTGAAGTCCGCAGCGGAGGAGTTAGCTCTGTGCCAGCAAACCGGGCTGGAGGAAGTTTTTCTCAATTCTGTGCTGGAAGAGGGAGTGTTTTTGGGCAAAGGCGGGTCATGGATAGGATGGACGCCGACGGAGAAGCAATGGGCAGCACGACACCTCTGGTTCGCTAACCTGAACACCCCAGAGGACTTTGCGGCGGCTCAAACCCTTGCCGGTGAGTTGGAGTGACAAAAAGTGCTGGCCCGGTGCATAGCGATGGCCCGGATATGCATCTGATGAAAAGAACAGCCAGATGCCAGATATTGAGGCAGAAGACGAATGTCAGAGTTGGATAGCGAGCAGGATCCGCGAAAGAAGAACATGCGGGCGGTCGAGACGAGCGATCAGGAGGGATCGGCGCACGTGTCAGATGATGGAACTACGCAGACGGCGGACGAAGAGGAATCGCTGACTGCGGAAGTGTCCCCGGATCTGGCGCCGGTCGTCGAAGAGTTTATGGAGCAGGCGGCGCAGCAGAATGAGGCTGCGGCCGAGGCTGTACCCGATGTCAGGAATAAGCCGGGATCCTATATCTCGTTTGAGCATGTGCATAAGTCGTTCGGCGACTTCGTGGTGCTGGACGACGTCAGCTTCTGCGTGAACTCGGGAGAGACGCTCTGCATTATGGGTCGAAGCGGAGTAGGAAAGTCGGTATCGCTGCAACTGCTGCTGGGCTTTCTGAAGCCCGATAAAGGGATCATTCGGGTGGCAGGAGAGGACATCTGCGGGCTTAACGAGCAGGAGTTGCAGGAGGTTCGGCGCAAGGTGACCATGGTATTTCAGAATGGGGCTCTCTTCGACTCGATCTCGGTGGGAGAGAATGTCGCGTTTCCGCTGCGAGAACGCGGCGAACTGGCCGAGGAGCAGATCTTGCAGGTTGTAAAGGGGTTATTGGAGATGGTTGGGGTCGCCGGGATGGAAGATGTGCTTCCTTCGGATCTATCGACGGGGATGAAGCGCTCGGTGGCGATTGCCCGGGCACTGGCTGCTCAACCAGAGGCCATCCTGTACGACGAGCCGACGACGATGGTCGATCCCTTGATGGCGCATTTGTTAGGAAATCTGATCGAACGGCTGAAGCAGCAACTGCATCTGACCAGTATTGTCGTGACCCACGACACAAGATTCGCGAAGAAACTTGCCGACCGGGTTGTCCTGTTGCACGGAGGCAAAGCTCACTTTTTCGGAACGATGGAGGAGATGGAGCAGAGCCATGATCCGATATTGCAAGAGTTTCTTGCCCTGGACGAACTGACGGTGCCGGTTTAGTGCTGAAAGTCCGGATCGATTATGATTACGATAATGATATGAATGATTTAGCTGCTATATATTGCAAGATTTTGCAAGTTCTTCATTGCTTATACCGGGCCTTGCGAAGTATCCTTAGAAACATGTGTTGTCTTCCCCGAATAACGTCTGCTTCCTTATGAATACATTTGGGTTACCTGGAATCTGACGCTTCTATTTCTCCTTTTATTGTGTTTTTCGAATTCATTCGCTTGCAAAACTGCCTTAGGGGATTTCTGGCATCTTACCCACTGTGACTCCCCCAGAAGTTTGTTCACAGTAGAGAGACGCTTGTGATGGCGACACCAGATTATTTGCAACAAGTTATTGTTTCGGCGAGAGCTCGGGCTACGCGTGACAAACGTGTGTATTCCACCCGTTTTGGAATATTCCGCCGCCCTTCGATGACGAGTGCCGTTTGGGCATCGCTGGACATTCTGACCGTAGCCGTGGCGACCGTATTGGCATTGCGCATCCGTGTCTCCCTGCCGCATGGCATTGCCTCGCTCCACGTCGTTCCCTACCTGATTACAGCCGAACCCCGATCCATATTTCTGTATATCGGCTGGTTCGTCGCCTGCCTCATCTTCCTGACACGATCGTACGGGCTCTATGGTCCCATCCAGAACCGCAGTGGGCTGCACGAAATGAGAATGACGGTCCAGGCGGCTTTGACCTCGGGGTTGCTTCTCTGCGGTGCGTTGTACCTATTCAGCGGAGTGGCCATCTCCCGGATCGTCGTTGCACTTGTAGTGGTCCTCTCGGCCATACTTCTGGCGGTGCGCCGCGGTATCTGGCGGTGGATGGCCTATAACCGGTTTAGGGATGGGATTGAGACCCGGAATGTGCTGATCGTAGGCGCGGGGCGGGTGGGGTATGCTCTGCGAAACCACCTCGAATCCCTGCGGCATCTGGGATTTCGCTTTAAGGGCTTTGTCGCTCTCACCGAACGCGAGGCGGAGTCGGGGGACGCCGAGGTGATTGGGGATGTGCGCAACTGCCTATCGCTGGCTCGCTCGCTCTTCGTGGACGAGATCTTCTTTTCCGTGCCCGCCGACAAGAAACTGGTCATCGGCATGGTGGAAGAGGCGCGAGCGGCAGGGATTGATGTCAGAGTAGTCCCGGACATGTATGACGGGCTCGCCTGGAATGCTCCGGTCGAGTATATCGGCCAGTTTCCAACGATTCCGCTGCATCGGCGAGACTTCCCGATGGGCGCGTTCCTGTTGAAACGTGGCCTGGATATTGCACTGGCTTCATTTGCGCTGCTGGTAACCTCGCCCATTTTGCTGGCCATTGCTATCGCGGTCCGCTTGGACTCCAAGGGTTCCATCTTCTATGGGGCGGAGCGGATCGGACGGAAGGGAAGGACGTTCTCCTGCTACAAGTTCCGTACGATGGTGCAGAATGCCGACGAGTTGAAGGCCGAACTTGAGCACATGAACGAGCGGGACGGCATCCTGTTCAAGATTGCCAACGACCCCCGAATCACCCGGATTGGCAGTATTTTGCGGAAGTACTCGCTGGACGAACTTCCCCAGTTTTATAACGTGTTGCGTGGCGATATGAGCCTGGTAGGCCCCCGGCCTCCGATGGCCGCCGAGGTGGAGCAGTATGATCTGGCGCATCTGCGCCGGCTGGATGTGCTGCCCGGCATCACCGGGCTGTGGCAGGTAGAGGCGCGGCAGGATCCGTCGTTCGACAGCTATATCTCGCTGGACACCGCCTATGTGGAAAACTGGACACTTTGGCTGGATCTGAAGATTCTGGCGCGTACGGTGCATGTCGTATTGAGCGGAACGGGAACCTAGTAGACTAAGGCCGTGAAGATAGCTCTCGCGCAGATCAATCCGACGGTTGGAGACTTCTCCGGAAACGCAAAAAAAATTCTTGAATATGCCGCTCGCGCCCAGGAGCAGGGTACGGATGTTGTGGCTTTCCCAGAGCTTGCGGTGTGTGGGTACCCTCCGGCAGACCTTCTGGAGAAGGACTCTTTTGTCGCCAGGGCCGAACGGACAGTGGATGAAATCGCGGAATGGACGGCGGAGAGCGGGCATCCGGCGATACTTCTGGGCACGGTGATGAAGACCGCGATATCCGTGGGCAAGCGGGTACGGAACGTGGCGGTCTTGCTGCGCGATGGCCGGGTGAGTTTCATTCAGCAGAAGATGCTGCTGCCGTTCTACGACGTCTTCGACGAGCAGCGTTATTTTGAGCCTGCCGCCGAACAGACCCTGACGAGTCTGGATGGGCAGCCGCTGGCGATTACGATCTGTGAGGATGCCTGGAACGACAAGGGCTTCTGGACGCGTCCGATGTACCAGGTCGATCCGGTAGAGACTTTGATGGGACAGTGGGGAACCCAGGAAGAGGCTTTGGCCGGGCGGCAGCGGATCATCCTGAATATCTCGGCGTCGCCGTACTGGCAGGGCAAGTCGCAGGTGCGGCAGAAGATGTTGGCCGCGCTGGCGGTGCGGCATGGCGCGTACGTTGCCATGGTGAATCAGGCCGGCGGCAACGATGGACTGGTGTTCGATGGGGCGTCGCTGGTTGTGGGGCCGAAGGGAGATGTGGTGGCGCGGGGAGCTTCGTTTGCCGAGAACCTGCTGGTTTTTGATACGGATACGGGTGCACAGGTGGGAGGCGAAGCTGCGAGCGGTCCGGTGCTTGACGAGGTTGAAGAGGTTTGGAAGGCACTGGTCCTGGGAACGCGCGATTATGTGCGGAAGTGCGGATTCACGAAGGTGCTGGTAGGGCTCAGCGGTGGAATCGATTCGGCACTGGTGGCGGCCATTGCGGTCGAGGCGCTGGGGGCAGAGAACGTGCTTGGCGTGGGAATGCCGAGCGAGTATTCGTCTCTGGGATCGATTGGGGATGCGCGGGCGCTGGCGAAGAATCTCGGGGTGAGATTCGAGCTTCTTCCGATCCATGACGTATTTGCGCAGTATCAGGGCGTGTTGCGACCGCTGTTTGAGGGGACGCCCTTTGGGCTGGCGGAAGAGAACTTGCAGGCGCGCATTCGGGGATCGCTTCTGATGGCGCTGTCGAACAAGTTCGGCTCGCTGGTGCTGACGACGGGCAACAAGAGCGAGATGTCGACGGGATACTGCACGCTCTATGGCGACATGGTGGGTGGTTTGGCGGTGATTGGTGACGTGATGAAGACAAAGGTTTACGCGCTGAGCCGATATGTGAACCGGAAGCGCGAGGTCATTCCGTGGGCGACCATCGAGAAGCCGCCTTCGGCAGAACTGCGGCCGGAGCAGCGAGATACGGACTCCCTGCCGCCGTACGAGGTGCTGGACCCGATCCTCGAAGCGTACGTGGAACGGTATTGCTCCGCCGAGCAGATTGCTGACGAGCAGGACGTAGACGTTGCCCTGGTGCGGTCAGTCTTACAATTGGTGGAGCGCAGCGAGTACAAGCGACAGCAGGCAGCGCCGGTGTTGAAGGTGACAAAAAAATCGTTTGGGACGGGGCGCCGGTTCCCCATTGCGGTCAAGGTTCAGGTGTAATAGAGATGCTGTGCGCGTAGAGCGGCGGCGGAGGAAGGATTCTTTGAAGATTTCAAAACTCATGTTGGCAGGATTGGCGTCGGTTCTCAGTGTTGCGGTAGCCGCGGGAGCACAGACAGGGACGACGGGCACAGCGGGAGCGCAGACAGGTGCGACGGCACCCAAGGCGGCAGCGCCCGCGCCTGCGCAGAAAGCGACGACGCCGGCTCCGCTGAAATTGAATGATCTGGGACAGATGAGCAGGCCCGACCCGTTCCCGCCGGTGAATCCCAAGTACTTTACGGCGGCTACGCCTACGGTGGATACCGTGAATTCCTTTTTGAAGGCGCTGTGGGGGTATGACTCCAATCGCATCTGGAGGGTAGAGGCTATTCAGAAGACGGAAGCGCCGGGCGTGAGCAAGGTCGTTGTCTTTGTCTCGGACAAGACGGCGAATGCGAAGGTTCAGTCGTCGGCGTTTTTCGTGACGCCGGACGGCAACCACGCCATCGCCGGAGACGGGGTCATTCCGTTTGGCGCGAATCCCTTCGCTGAAATTCGCAAGACGCTGGAGACGCGGGCCGACGGAGCAGCGCGCGGAGCGGCCGGCAAGGACTTCCTGATGGTTGAGTTTGCCGACCTGCAGTGCCCCCACTGCAAGGAGGCGCAGGGCACCATCGATCAGCTGATGAAGGACTTCCCCAATGCCCGGTTCGTCTTCCAGAGCTTCCCGCTGACGCAGCACCCGTTCGCATTCAAGGCGGCGGCGTATGGATATTGCATCGAGAAGCAGAAGAACGATGCCTTCTTTCCCTATGCCGCGGCTGTGTTCGACACGCAGGATGCTCTGACGGCGGAGACAGGTGATGCGACGTTAAAGAACGCCGTAACCAAGGCCGGCCTCGATCCGGCGGCGATCGATGCCTGCGCGGCGACTCAAGCCACCAAGGACGAGGTGAATAATTCCATCAAGCTGGCGGAAGAGATCGGCGTGAACGAAACGCCGATGCTGGCCGTGAATGGGCATCTGTTGCCGATTGGAAACACTAAGCTGTCCTACGAGACGCTGAAGAAGATCGTGGCGTACCAGGCTCAGATGGATGGCGTGAATCCGGGAACGCCGACCGCTTCGGCTGCCAAGTAATCTCTGGATCGAATCACAGGATAGAACGCACCCTTTCTCCGGGGTGCGTTCTCCTTTTAAAGATGACATTTCATCAGGCGAAGATCACGGTCTTGTTGGCGTAGGAGAGGATGCGGTAGCCGAGGTGCCAGCGGACGGCGCGGGAGAGGACAAGGCGCTCAAGATCGCGGCCCTTCTGGATGAGATCGGGAAGCTGGTCGTTTTGCGAGATGCGGGTGACGTCCTGCTCGATGATGGGGCCTTCGTCAAGGGCTTCAGTGACGTAGTGGCTGGTGGCTCCGATCAGCTTGACTCCGCGGGCGAAGGCGGCGTGGTAAGGACGGGCCCCGGTAAATGCAGGGAGGAAGGAGTGATGCACATTGATGATGCGCTGGGGATAAGCGCGCACGAACTTTGGCGATAGTACCTGCATGTAGCGCGCAAGTACAACGACGTCGATTGAATTTTCTGCCAGGAGTGCGAGTTGGCTTGCTTCGACCTGGTCCCTGGTGGAGGCGTTGATGGGCAGGTAATGAAAGGGAATCTTGTAGAAGCCGGCCAGAGATCTGGCGGCTTCGTGATTGCTAACGATGAGCGAGAGATTGCAGGCCAACTCCCCGGTCTGGAGGCGGTGAAGCAGGTCGGCAAGGCAGTGGAGATAGTGGGAGACGAAGATGGCGACGTTCTGGGGTGGAGTGGCAAAGGTGAGGCGCCAGTTCATCTTCAACTGCTCGGCGAGGGGAGCGAAGGCGGCGCGGAAGTGCACTTCGTCGCAGCGGGCGTCGTCGGTGGCGAACTCGATGCGCATGAAGAAGAGGCCAAGCTCGACGTCCTGATGCTGGTCGGCGTTGAGGATGTTGGCGTCGTATTGCTGAACGAGGAAGTTGGCGATAGCGGCGACGAGGCCTTTGCGATCGGGGCAGTCGATGAGAAGAACAGCAGTCTTGGACATGGCGCTGATATCAATTAGAGCATCTTTTCGGCTTGCGCCCGGCACGGTTCTTCCCGTGCAGATGACAGCACCGCCCCTCCAACGGGCGATGCCGCCACTGCATTGGAAGTTGCTATTTGTGCGGCTTGGCAGGCTTCTTCATTTTGAGTGCTGCGGCATCGAATGTGGTGACCTGGGCGGCCATCAGGCCATCATGGGTTTCATAGGCATCGGCGCCGCGATACGGCTCGGTGAGGAAGGGGGCTTCCGCGCGCCATTGAACGTTGATAGTGTCGCCGACCGTGAAGATATGTTCCGCAGTGATCTTGAGGCCGCAGGTGCCGCCTTCCGAAGGAGATTTGACGACCTGGGCAAACATTCTGCCGAGAGCCGCGCGACCGCGGACGACCTGGCCGTTGGGACCGAAGAACTCGACGTTCTCCGGAAACTGCGCCATCAGGCGCGGCCAGTCACAGGAACTGAAGGCGGCCATGTGTTCTTCAACGACCTTTGCGGGAGTGGGCTGCCGCTTGAGCGGCGGCATGGATTGAGCCAGCATCGGCGCTGCGGTCGCAAGGGCAAGCCCGAGCAGGCCGGAGGTGCGGAGAAAAGAGGGAAGAATCGGTGTGCGGTTCATGCGAGCCAGAATATCGCAGAGTGGGATCGTTGGGGAAACCTGGGGCAGGGCTGGAATTGTCGCGCCAGTAGACAGATCGACTTTCATGGAACTGAAACGGAATAGTTGAATTGCCCCCTAGCCCATCTGCAAAATCGCTGCCGAATAGCCCGATACTTTCGTCTCTTGCACTGTCTTAGCCAGCTCTTCTCTTTCGAATCGAACGCCTTCCTTTGCGCTGAGAGAGGGGCCGCGCAGCGTCCATCGTTGCGTTGACTGCGACGATTGCAGTCGTTGCGGTAACTCGACAGATATTTGTTGAGCGCTCTTGTTCACAATCGCCAGCTTTGCTTGTTCACCTTTTGTTCCCAGATATGCTGTGACATTCGCGCCGGTCTTCAGTGCGCAGGGCGCGATCATGAATCCAGCAAGCTGCTGGGCGAACTGCATGCCGTAGTACATCGGTCTCGGCTTCGCAGAAACCTCGTCGCTGCTCTCGATCGGCGTATAAAAACCCGTTCCGCCGCCATGCAGGTTGACTCCCACGAATCCCGCGCAGGCGACATGCAGCATGTAGTCGGCTACCCATAGGGCTGAGGCGTAAGCGTTGCTTATACCATCCTTCCCTCCTCCAAAGCATGAGTTGCCCTCATCCATGCGGTAGGGCGTTCCGCCAGCTGCCTCGCTGGCGACTCTTACACCGGCAATTTGTTCTTCGAGGTTCGGATTTACCTTCTGCAACAGGAGCTCTGCGGTCATGTTCGGATCGCTCGCAGGACCCATCGCGTAGAAGTGGCTGGTCAGCATCACGGTATCGCCCTTTGTGCGCTGGGCATACTCCCGCACCCATGTATCCACGTTGCCTTCGGTGTCCGGTCCCGCGAACGGCGCATGAGGCACCTTCGCCCTTACCGTCTTGACCCATGTTTCGTACTCGGCGAAGTACCGGTTGAAGTCATATCCCTTTGCACGGAAGAACGGGTCCTCGCCAAAGCCGTCCGCCTCATTGCCGACAACAAACGCCATCAGCCTGTCGCCCATTGCGTTGGCTACAGCTTCGGCTTCATCTGCTGCACGCGCCGCGCTGCCACATGCGAAGTTGAATCCGTATATAAGTTTCCAGTTCACCGCATCGAGGAAGCCGCGAAGGTTTGTGATTGCTTTTCGCGTGATCATGCCCTTTTTGTTCCGCTGAACCGTTGGGTCCACCAAGGGCCACTCCCAGTAGTCTTCAATGCCATGGCGCACGCCGCGCACCTGCTTCGGATCGTTAAGCCCAACGCCCTCCCATGGAGTGATATTGCTTAAGTGGCCGCCCAGCCTAAGGACCCCGTGCTCGCTAAGATCGCGAAATCGGCGAATCAACTCTGTATTGCGCGGGGAGAAATACTCTGCATTATAAAGCTGGCCCATCTCGTAGCTTAAGCCGGTAAAGTCCAGAGGCATGAGGCGAGGTTTTACGAGCGGCTCTTCGATTCGTACCGCAGTTGCGGACTGTGCTCGGCCGGTTCGCCCCAAGGCTAGCTCCATAGCGGCGGCAGAGGCCGCGAGAGAAACAAAGCTGCGTCGATTCAATATCTCCTCCAGACAAGGTAACGAGGGATGTCAATAGATCAGTTTCAATGAAAATTGAATTTGGCGCGAGTTTCCGGTGGTTTTGCTGATGATGCCGAACCCGGCGCCTTCGAGCGTGTTCGCGGGAAGTCCCATGGTCACAATATTGAAGAGGTTGAAAAACTCCGAGCGAAACTGTACGTTGACGAGTTCCGATCCGCTCTTTCGCCTGCCAAAGGGGGTGTCCTTGATGAAGGCGAAGTCGTAGTTATAGAACGCGGGTCCGCGAAATGTGTTTCTGCCAAGGGTACCGAAACGGCCTTTGTTCGGCCCTGTACCGTTGGGCAGATTAATGGGGATCGAAAAGTAAGAGGCATTGTTCGCCCCCAGGCCGAAGTAGTCTTCCCGAATCTTTCTTGAGGTGGAGAGGTGAGGCCTCGCGATCTGATCGGGGCGATCGGCGCCGTTTGAGCCCGCGCCTGTCTGTTGAACTCCGGAGTAGACCGTAAACGGTGAGCCGCTTGTAAGCGTTGCGATGCCCAGCATCTGCCATCCGGCGGTCGCCTTGTGATTGGCTCTGCTGAGAAGACCCCAGTGCTCGACATGGAGATCCTGAACTGCGCTCAGAGTGAATGCCTGTCCTACATCGAACGTTGCCGGGCCCTTTTCAGGATGAGCGTCGAAGGGGTTCTGCGGGTAGGCCTGAGCTACCGCGCCGGTTGCTCCCAGACCGCCGGAGACGGAGCTAGTGTCGTCGATCGCCTTGCCCCAGGTGTAGCTGGCCTGAAGGGCAGGGCCGCCGTGGGCTACGGTTCCGGAGAGAGAGGCTTGCAGTGCGTGATAGGTTGAGTGGGCTGTCGCTGTGATGATGTTTTCGAGTCCGAAACCGCCGATTACATTCCCGGAGGAATCGAATTGCGTGTGGCGGGCAAATTCAGGGCCCGCGCCGGGATAGGCATTGGGAAAGCTTGTGCGCGGCAGCTTGACTCCAGCCGTTCCGACATAGTTCACATCAGCGGTCAGTGTCCCGAACGCCTTCTCCAGTCCCGCCGTCCAGGTATACAGAGAGGCATTTTCGAAGGACCGATCAATCCCGCTCAGACCGAGAGGGCTTACAACGTGGCTAGGCGTCAGCGCTGCAACGTCCTTCTGGTAGCGATCGATATCGAGCACCGTGTTCGGCGCGACATCCTTGGTATTGCCGCCGGCAAAGATGTCCACGCCCGCCGGCGTGTATGCGCGGGGTAGCTGTGACGGCATAATCTGAAAGCCGAACGGCACCGGCGCGCCCTTTGCCGCAGTAAGCCGGGGATAGACGGTAAAAGGCGTGGAGCCGGTCAGGAAATTGTCCTGCCAGATGTTTGGCGGAATGACCGTGATCGCGCCGCCCGCATGAAACTGCAGCTGCTGCGAGGCGCGCCAAGTTAACTGCACCCGCGGCCCCCAGCCATTGAGATTTGTCTTGTAGCCCGGCTGCGGGTTAACGACGTATTGCTGCGTATCGCCTGTATTCAGAAAGCCCGCTGTTCGCTTTACACGCTCGGCGATCGGTGTATAGATCTCCCAGCGGACACCGTAGTCGAGGACAAAACTGTCAGTCATCTTCCAGGTATCCTGTGCGTAGATCGCTCCCGCGTTGCGATTAATGGCGGCGACTCCAATGTGTTCTCCATTGGAGAAATAGCTTGGCGCGATGGCGACGGTGTACACAAAGGGACTTCCCGAGAGAAGCCCCGTCAGTGTATCCGGCAGGGGATCGCCGACGTGAATATCATGAGTTCCGCTTTGCGATGAGATATTTGCTCTCGCATAGGCTGTGCCGCCGCCGAAGTCGTATTCGCCGTTCGGACTGGTGCCGTAGTAAGTCGTATCCCGGTTCAAGCGAACTTCGCCGCCGAATTTAAAGGCATGACGTGCCGTTGTTACGATGAAGTGCTGCTGGGCCTGAAACAGGTTGCCGTACGCCGTCATGACCGATCCGCCGGGAGAATTGAACGCTTCAAAGGAGCCGTCGCTGAATTGCAGGGCCGGATCGGTCCGGTTCGGCGTGGGGAAAGAGGGCGTACTGCGCGTCACGCTTACGGAAGACTTCATCGTGAAGTGGGGCGATACGGTGCGGGTAAAGTTGATGGCCAGGTTGCGCTGCTTGTCGATGTATTGCACTCCAAAGGTGGGATCAATGGCGGTCTGGTCGGGATTCGTCGTGGGGCCTGTCAGATTATTGAAGTTGAACCTTACGAGAAGATGGTTTTTGTCCGAGAGATTGTGGTCCAGCCGAATGGAGAACTGATCCGCATTGGTGACGACCTTGGACGAAGTCGCATAAGTATGCACGCCGAAAGAACCCGTTGGGAGATTGGGCAATGGATACCGTGCCAGAATTTTGGCGATGCCGGGATCGACCGGAACGATCAACGTGTCGCCGGGATATGCCGTTGTGTCTCGGCCTTCGCGCTCTTCCGCTGTCGGTACCGGAAAGACCTGGGTCGTTCCGAGGACCTGCCGAAAGCCTTGATATTGGCCGAAATAATAGGTCTTTCCGCTCCCGTCATAGACCATGGGAATGCGCACCGGACCGCCATTGGTAAACCCGAACTCGTTGCGGCGAAATGGCGGAATCCGTTCCGGATGCTCCGCCGACGCGTGGTCAAAGTAGTTGCGGGCATCGAATGCAGAGTTTCTGACAAACTCGAAGACGGACCCATGAAATCCGCTGCTGCCCGATCGGGTGATGATGTCTGTGAAGCCAGCCGCGCCTCGGCCGATCTCGGCGGGCATCCAGCCGGAACTGGAGCGAATCTCCTCGACCGCGTCTACGTTGAAGTTAGAGAAAGTCGAGCCGCCCATCTCAGGATCGCTGATATCCGCTCCATCCATTGCAAACACGGCTTCTACGCCGCGCTGTCCATTGATGGCAAACTGCTGCGTGAAGTTGGTGGCGCCATTCGTATCCGTCATGGTTCCGGCGGCCAGCAGCAGTAACTGGCTGAAGTCGCGCTTGTTCAAGGGGAGCTCGCTTACGGTTTGACTCGAAAGCGCCTCGCCGCCAGTTGCCGCACGTTGTTCAGTGAGCGGGCCGACGGAGAGGCTTTGCTGATCGGACAGAGTAAGGACAACCGCCGATGCAGTGCCCGACAGGTTCATGGGCTGAGCGTAGCGGACGGTGCGACGATTTACTTCGACTGAGAGCTGGTAGAGTCCGGCAGGGATTCCTTCGAATCGGAAGTGCCCATCGTCGCCTGTGGCGGCATTGATATCTCCGTTCTTCCCTTTGAGATGAACGACAACACCATGCAGCGGCGCACCTGCGGCGTTACGCAATACTCCTTGACAAATAATTGGTGCGGCGCCTTGTGCCAGGGTGCGCATCGGAGATAAAAAAACAACCAGGAGCGCTACCGCCAAGCCTCTGGAGAGCGATTTTGCTTCCAAAAGTGTGATGAAAAATATTTGTGCTTGCGGCATTCGTGAAGTGTCCTTCATCTGGAAGTATTTAGTTGCTCCATATTACCTATTCCCCTGTGGCTCGCGATGAACGGTGCGTTCGTCGGCCCACTATGACCACTTAAATTAGTGGTCTTACAATGAGATTGTCTTGGCGGGGAGCCGACAGCCAGCCAGGCAAAGGTATAGTGGCATTCAGGAATATGAATAACCAACTTGCTAACATCCTCCATTTTGCTGACATTGCGAAATCTTCCGCGTGCGTTTCCCGTGAACTGCGCTTGTTGCAGATCAGGATCGGCGAGCAGCTTTGCAGAGTGTTGACATCTGCCGTGGTTTTTGTGATTTTGCTGCTTCCGGCAGCGGTTGCGCAGCAAGCATCTCTAAAGCACTCTGGCGGAGCAACGATACAAGGAACTGTCCTTAGTATCGAAGGAAAGCCGGTAAGCGAAGCTGTTGTCAGGCTCGAAAAGAAGGACTCTCCCGATATTGTCGAGACAAAGACAGATGCCGATGGTGGCTTTGAGTTTTCGTCGCTCTCAATCGGCAGCTATCAGCTAAGAGCTGAGAAATCGGGATTGCAGAGTCGATCCGCTGACGTCATTGCCTCCGTGGGAAGGAGTTCGGAGAAGGTGAGCCTGGTCCTCAATAGCCCTGGACAAGCTCCCGGTTCCGGTGCGGCTTCGGCAGCCGGAGCGCAGGCCATGGAATTCACAGACAAGCCGAACTTTACGATTGCAGGCGTTACGGATTGGACGGCCGTTGGTGGTCATGGATCGGATTCCGCGTTGCGAACCAGCGAATCACTGGCCAGCGAGACTGCCGCGCTTAAGCCGGAAACTGCAAGCCATGCAACGGGCGTTCCAGGCGCCGCCAGCAGAGAAAAGGAATCTGAGAGTGAGCTGAGGATGGCACTCGCGAGCGAGCCTCACAGCTTTGAGGCAAATCATCGGCTCGGGAGATTTTATCTCGATGCGGGGAGATATTCAGAAGCTATCCCGCTGCTGGAGAGCGCCTACCGGATCGATCCGTCCAACGGAGGAAATCAATACGATCTGGCGCGAGCGTATGAAGGAAGCGGCAACCTCGCAGAGGCTCGCAAGCGGGTCGGTGAACTATTAGCAAAGCATTCCAGCGCCGATCTGCATCGGCTCGCAGGTGAGTTGGATGAGAGAGTGGGCGATCCTTTGTCGGCCGCCCGCGAATATGCGCAGGCAGCAGAACTTGATCCGAGCGAGCAGAACTACTTTGAATGGGGCTCTGAGTTACTTCTCCATCGTGCTGTCTGGCAGGCACAGGAGGTCTTTCACAAGGGAGCGAAGGCCTATCCGAAATCTGCCCGAATGCAGATGGCGTTGGGCACGGCGCTCTTTGCCGGCGCTCGCTATGAAGAGGCGGCACTCCGGCTTTGCGATGCCTCCGATCTGAATCCATCCGATCCCAATCCCTATATCTTCATGGGAAAGATACAGATGGCCGCTCCCAACGCCTTGGCTTGTGTTGGGCCTAAGCTACATCGCTTCGTGCAGCAACAGCCCGGTAATTCCACTGCCAATTACCTGTATGCGATGTCCATTTTGAAGCGCCAGGGGCAGTCGCATGATCGACAGGGAGAGCAGCAGGCGGAGGCCTTGCTGACGAAAGCCGTGACGGTCGATCCCAAGTGTAGCGAGGCTTATCTGCAACTCGGAATTATCTCTGCATCCCAAAGAGATCAGGATAAGGCGATCAGCTTCTACGAGAAAGCAATTGAAGCGAATCCACAGCTTGCCGATGCCTACTACCGGCTGGGAGTGGCTTATGACCGGACCGGTCAATCGGCAAAGGCAAAACGGGAGTTCGAGCTTCATGACCAAATTAAGCGACAACAAGCAGAAGACACCGAACGACAGCGGCGAGAGGTCAAACAGTTTCTGATTGTCAGGTCAGGAGAAGCCCCGGGTCAAGGAGTCAAGTAAGAGCGCAATCAGTTCGCACGTCCGATAGGGCAGCGTTATTTAGATTTGGGCTTGAAGGAAGCAACGATGCCATCACCTTCGCGAATTGTGAGGATCTGGTTTGCCTTGACCTTCGCGAATCGTTCAACCTTCTGTGTTGTTGGCCACTTGACCTCAATCAGGTCCACGATCTCCGTTTTTCCGATGCCAAAATGAAGCCGCAAGTCGTTTTGTGACATGACGCTGGTGCCACTGTGCACCTCGTCCATCTGGATATGCTTTCCGGTGATCACTCTCGCGCGCGCGCCGATCGCCGTGCGATTGCATTTTGTTCCGATCAGCTTGATCTTGATCCAGTTCTGCTTATTGCCTCCGTCATTGCGAAGAAGCGAGGGCAGATCGTTCAGGTTCAGCACCAACGCATCCATGTTGCCGTTGTTGTTGTAGTCTCCGAACGCGGCGCCACGGCTGGAAAAATGCTCGCTGATCCCCGGACCCATCTCCGCGGAGACATCCTTGAAGGTGCCATTGCCGAGGTTTTTGTACACCAATCGCGGATTCTTGAACGACTCGCCGAAGTTATAGCGATCGACCTCCGGGTAAACGTGTCCATTGACCTGGAGGATGTCCTTCCATCCGTCGTTGTCGTAGTCGATGAAACCGCATCCCCATGCCACATAGCGGTTGTTGACTGCAATGCCTGAAGGAGAGGTTACATCGGTGAAGGTCCCGTCGCCGTTGTTGTGGTACAGGTTGCAGGTGTCGTCCACAAAGTTGGTCTTGAAGATGTCGAACCATCCGTCGCAATCATAGTCGGCCACCGCGACACCCATGCCGGCCTGCTCGTGCCCATCGTTGTTGTAGGCGCAACCTGCCATCACCGCAATGTCGGTGAAGGTTCCGTCGTGGTTGTTCTTGAAGAGAATGCTCGGTTCCGAGTCGACGGCAATGTAAATGTCGGGCCAGCCGTCGTTGTCAAAGTCGTAGGATACGGGTGTGATCGAATAGCGCGGACCGGGTTTCAGAATCCCCGATCGCTCGGAGACATCGGTAAAAGTTCCGTCGCCATTGTTGTGATAGAGAAGGTTGTCGCCGCCTGGAAGGCCCCGTGGTCCGCACATGATCGGGACACCCTTCCACTGGCAGTAGCTTGTCTCATTTGCAGGAGGGAT
>Ga0207705_10001540_pt1 | contig 18302 bp, 24 predicted proteins | sample KBSC13metaG_FD_184314 | JGI IMG/M metagenome (GOLD analysis project Ga0207705, IMG submission 184314) | Corn rhizosphere microbial communities from Kellogg Biological Station, Michigan, USA - KBS C1-3 metaG (SPAdes) (version 2) | ecosystem: Host-associated > Plants > Roots > Rhizosphere > Soil ...
CACCGGAGGGACCGGCAGCGGCGGGATCGTCGGAACGTCAGGCACCGCGACCGGAGGCCGGGGCTGCAGCTTTGGCGGCGGCGGCGGCGGCGTGTTCGGCGGCGGGGGCGGCGGCGGGGGCGGCGGAGGCGGCGGCACGGGCTTGATGATCGCCACGTCCGTCACGTCGTCCGAGTACTCCTTGAAGTTCGGCTCGAACTTGCTCTTCCAGAGGTAGAGCGCCAGAGCGGCGTGAACCACGACCGCGATGACGATGGCGATCCAGAAGCCCTTCTGCCGTTTCGGCCGCGGGTCGTCGAACGGGTTGTGGCTGCCCGACAGGGTGGAAAGGCCGCCACGCGATGATGTGTCTGTCATGCGTCAGCGCCTCACTTGTTATTGTCTTCGCCGACGAGGGCCACGCTGTAGAACTGATTGTCCTGCAGCATGTTCATGACACCCATGAAGTCGCCGTACATCACGTCCTTGTCCCCACGGATGAAGATCCGTTCGTGGGTCGGGTCGCGCTTGGCGCCCACTTGCCGGCGGAGATCGTCGCCGAGCGAGGCGAGGTCCGTCGGAAAGTCCTGGATGAAGATCCGGCCGTTCGACTGGATCGAGATATAGACCGGCTTGGGCGGGTTGGTGCCCGGCTTTGCGACCGCCGGAGGAAGCGCCACCTTCACTGTGACGGCCGCCAGAGGCGCCGCCACCATGAAGATGATCAGCAGGACCAGCATGACGTCCACGAACGGCGTGACGTTGATGCTGCTGTTGGCTTCTTCCTCGTATTTGCCGCCGCCAGAGCCTGAAAGCTTGGCTCCCATCTGGCTTACGCTCCTTTGTCGAGCTGCCGGGAGATCGCGTTCATCAGCTCAGCCACAAATCCTTCCGAACGCGCGCCGTAGGCGGAAATCCGCGTCTGGAAGTAGTTGTAGAAGATAACCGACGGAATGGCCGCGAACAGACCGAGGCCCGTGGCGAGCAGCGCTTCGGCGATGCCGGGCGCCACGACCGCGAGGTTCGTGGTGTTGGTGTTCGCGATCCCGATGAACGAGTCCATGATGCCGTAGACGGTGCCGAACAGGCCGATGAACGGACCGTTGGAGCCCACGGACGCCAGGAACTGCATGCCGCTGGAAAGGCGGCGGGTCAGTGAGGCCTGGACGGCGGAAACCGCGTGCTCGGCGCGGGTCAGGGTCGTGTCACGATGCTCGCCCGCGACGTGCAGGCCAGCCTGGCGCGACAGTTCGACTTCCTGGGCGGCCGCAGCGGCCATGTCGGCCAGCGGGTTGCCATCGAACTCTTCGGCCACCGCGATGCGGCCCATGTCGTTGATCGACTTCGCGCCCCGGAAGGCTTCGAGGAAGTTGTCGGACACGCGGTTCAGCGAGCGGAACTCGAGCAGCTTGGTGATCAGCAGGGTCCAGGAGAACACCGAGGCCAGCAGCAGGCCGAGCATCACGACCTTCACAACGGGCTTGGCGTCCATGAACATCGTGCCGATGCCCATCTTGCCCGCGTGCTTCATCTGCGGGGGAAGAGCGGCGTCGGCCGAGGCGTCCGCCGGAGCAGCGGCTGGAGCCGCAGCCGCGTCAGCCGCAGGCGCGGCGGGAGCCGCCGCAGCATCAGCTGCAGGCGCGGCGGGAGCGGCGTTTTGAGCGAACGCCGGAACACTCGCCATCAGCGCGACCGCGCCGACGAGAGCAATGAAAGGGGTCTTCAGTTTGTTGTCGAACATCTGTCGCCAGTTCCTGGTTGGTCTAGCACGATTGGCCGGAGGGTCGTCGCGCGAGAGCGTCTCCACCCTAGTTGAAACAATCCCGACGGTCCCGTTCGATTGCTCGGGCGTGAACGTCAGGCCGCTGTCGCCGCGCCGCGACCCGTAACGCGTGCTCCCAACACGAATGCAGGGGCAACGTTTCGAAGGCGCGAGGCCACCTCGTTAACCCACAGGGGCGTCCGAGGTCTTGCCGCTTATCTTAGACGTGCGGCCCGGGTCCTTTGGCAACCCCTTAATGAGGCGTCAAGGGGTCAGACGATAACGAGGTCTTGCGAAAGTTCCTCGGCTGCCTATTGAACATCGCACTGCACAATTCTTGACCGAAGTAGCTCGCAAGGAATTTCTACTTCTGCGAGAAATTAATGTTGCATTGCAGCATGCATTTCCCCTGCGCAATCTGGACGCACCGAAGCCACGGGAAATCAACGCCGGAAAGGGGGATGGAGTCGGCCGCGCATGGACCGCCGTAACGCTCCATCCTGCGCGACGGGTGGTGGTGCCTGGGGGCGGATTCGAACCACCGACACGCGGATTTTCAATCCGCTGCTCTACCAACTGAGCTACCCAGGCGAAGGCCGCCGTCGCGGCGAGCCCGCGTCTATAGAAGAGGCTCTTTCGGAAGTCCAGCGAGCCCGGCTCAGCTCTCTTCGTCAAGGTCATCGGCCTGGTCGCCGTCCTCCTTGTCCGGCGCGGCGTAGGCCCCGCTCAGCCAGCGGTGCAGGTCGATGTCAGCGCATCGGGCCGAGCAGAACGGAAGGCGCTCCGGGCTCGCGGGCTTCTCGCAGATCGGGCACTTCGGCGCGCTCATGCGCGCCTTACCTCCAGCCGCTCCCGCGCAATGGCCGCGTCGGCCGCAATCGAAAAGCGGGCGCCGATCTGATCGGCGAGAAGGATAGCCAGCGGAGCTGCGGCCTCAGCGACCGATGGCGCGCAGGTCGCCACCAGCCGATCCCCGGGCGCCGCCACGGCCTCCGCCTGCAGGCGCCGGATCAGTCGTTGCGCCAGGGTCCGGTCCGACGGCGCGCCGTCCTCGCGGCACAGCAGTTCGGCGAGGGGCCGCGTGCGCCTGGGCAAGGAGAGTTCCATAGTTCCGAAACGACCCACGGGCCCAATCGAAACGCCCGGGTTGTCAGGGCTGAAGGCCGCACGTGCGGCCGCCATCAGCGCGGTTCCGTCATGACCGCGGCCAACCAGGTCGAAGACCACGATGCCGCCCAATCCTTTGAGGCGCAGGAGCCGCGCGCCCATGCCCAGGGCGGCCAGATTGGCCAGGCGGGTGACCCGCTTGGCGTCGGGCCCTTTTCGCTCGCCGAGATCGACATCGATGGCGGTGAGCGCGCGCGTGGGCTCGACCGCCAGGGCGCCGCCGCCCGGCAGGGCATGGAAGCGCTCCAGCGCCTCCGCCTCGGCTTCGTCCGCCATGTCCCGCGCGCGCGGGCCCTCGACCGGCGGGCCGGGCGCAAGCGCCAGCAACTCGGCCGCCACCTCCGGCGCCGCAGCGATCAGCCGCGGCTCGCCTTCCGCGGGGCCGAACGCGCGGGCCACAGCGAGCTTGCCGCGGCGCGGCTCGCCGCGGATCTCGACTTCGAGAGCCTGCCCGCGCACCGGGCGCGCCTCGGGCCGAAACGGCAGGATGGCTTCCGCGCCAGATCCCAGATCGAGAAAGGCCGTGGCCAGCGCGGGCTCGACGCTCGCGACTCTCGCCACCAGCCTCGCGCCGAGGAGCAGGTGCGGATCATCGTCGTCGCGCCTGACGATCAGCCGCTCGGGACGCCCATCGAGGGTGACGACGCCGCGGGTCTCGCCAATCCCCCGATCGAGATAGCTGCGCCGCTCGCTCATGACCGCCTGTACCCCATGCCGGCCAGAAGATTGGCGGTTTCGCACAGCGGCAGCCCGACGATAGCCGAATAGGATCCCTGGATGGCGGAGACAAACGCCCCGGCGCGCCCCTGGATCGCGTAGCCGCCCGCCTTGCCTTCGCCCTCGCCCACGGCCAGGTAGTCCGCCGTTTCCGCGTCGGTCAGCCGCTTGAAATGGACCCGGCTCTCGACGAGCTTGCGGCCACGTCGCCCGTCCGGAGCAATTAGGGCCACGCCGGTCAGCACCCGGTGCGCGCGGCCGGACAGCAGTTGCAGGCAGTGGCGCACCTGCTCAGCGCTGTCGGCTTTGGGAAGCACGCGGCGTCCCAAGACGACCACAGTGTCCGCCCCTAGGACGAAGCTGTCCGGATAGCGCGCGACAAGACACGTCGCCTTCTCTACGGCGAGCCTCAGAGCCAGCCTGCGCGGCGTCTCTTCCTTCAGGGGGGATTCGTCGACCTCGGCGCCTTCCACCAGATCAGGCTGGACGCCGATCTGTCGCAGAAGGTCCAGCCGCCGGGGACTCGCGGAGGCCAGCACAAGGCGCGGCGGCGGTTGCGGCACGGAGCCGGGCGCGTCAGCGGACGCGGAAGGTGATGCGGCCCTTGGTGAGGTCATAGGGCGTCATCTCCACGAGCACCTTGTCGCCAGCCGATACTCGGATGCGGTTCTTGCGCATCTTGCCGGCGGTATGGGCGATGATCTCGTGGTCATTCTCGAGTTTCACGCGAAACGTAGCGTTGGGCAGGACTTCGCTGACCGTGCCCGGAAACTCCAACAATTCTTCTTTCGCCATGCAGGCTCCAAACCGAAATAAAATGACGGCCCGCGCCTGTAGGAAAGGTCGCGAGCCGCAGCTAGCGCCGCAATTATAGCGCACCGTGCGGGGCAAGGTCGATGGGCGAAGGTCCCCTCGCCCCGAAGCGCTCCGCGATCCGCCGGGCGAGCGCGTCGCGGACCTGACGATAGGCCTCAAGCCGCACCTCGCGGGAGCCCTCCGCCAGCGTTGGATCGATCGTCGGCCAGTACTCGATCTCAGCCGCCCTTCCACGCGCCAACTCGACGGCGCGGTGTTGCGCCTCGGGCGTCAGGGAAACCACGAGGTCGAACGAGCTGTCTTCGAGGTCGTCGAACGTCTTCGGTCGGTGCCGCGCCAGTTCGCACCCTACCTCCGCCATCACCGCCTCGGCGAACGGGTCGACACCGGCGGCGACGTCCTCATCCGAGACCTCATCATGCACCACGTCTGGCAGCCGCAGCCCGCAACTGTCTACGTAGATGCGATCTCCGACCAAACGTTTGAGGAGCGCCTCCGCCATTGGCGAGCGAACCTGGTTGAGGTTGCACGCGAACAGCACCGCGCCTGGCGGCGACAGATCAGCCGGCATGGCCGCCTATCCCCGCCAATGCAGGGCGCAGATCAGCGTGAAGAGCCTGCGCGCCGTATCGAGGTCGGTTTCGATTTTCCCGGACAGGCGCGTCTGCAGGAGTTCAGAGGCCTCGTTGTGCAGTCCCCTGCGTCCCATGTCCAAGGCTTCGATATGCGCCGGCGTGGAGTTGCGGATGGCTTGGTAGTAGCTCTCGCAGACGATGAAGTAGTCCTTGATGAGCCTGCGGAACGGCGAGAGCGACAGGATGTGGCGGCGCTCGTAGTTCGGCCCGGTCACGTCCAGCACGAGGCGGTTCTCCACCAACCCCATCCGCAAGTCATAGGGACCGGCCACCGCCCCTTCCGGATGGAAATGGTTTTCCTCCAGAAGGTCGAAGATGGCGATCTGCCGCTCCTGCTCCTGGTCGCGCGAAACCGCCGCGAGCGACTCTTCGTCGAGCTCGACGGTTTGCAGGCGATGCATCTGGCGGTCGTCGTCGGCCATGGCGTCCTTGAGGGCGTCGACCACGCTTTATGGCATTCCGCACCCCCGCGTCATCCCGCACCTGCGAACAGACGCGACGGGCACAAGAAAATACGCCCGGCGCGGGCAGGCCGGGCGTTTCGAAAGATAAACCTGAAGGCTTTGTCAGGCCGCGCGGCGGACGACGTCCCGGAAGGACACCAGTCGGCCTGCGCCTTCGTCCCAAAGCGCCAGTCGTGCGCAACGGAAGCTTTCCCACAGGCCGATACGGCTCACCGGCCGAAGCTCGGGGTGATCTTTCAGCACCCTCGACAACCGGTAGAACGGAATGCGGCTCGAGAGATGATGGACGTGGTGGATGCCGATGTTGGCGGTAAACCAGCGCAGCACCGGCGGCAGATCATAGTGCGAACTGCCGGCCAGCGCGGCGTTATCGCGCTTCCATTCGCCATTGCGGGCCCAGGAGGCGCCCTCGAACTGGTGCTGCACGTAAAAGAGCCAGACCCCGATGGTGGCGGCCAGCAGCATGGTCACGACGTTGACGATCAGGACGGGCGCCGCGCCGAAGATCCACACCAGCGCGCCTAGACCCACCAGCGCAGCGACGCCGTTGCCGACGACGCTGACCCACGGCCGCCACCCCTGGCGCATCATGCCCACCGGCAGACGCTGCATCAGGAAGAATACGAACGCGGGGCCGAGGCCGAACAGCACGAGCGGATGGCGATAGAGCCGGTAGCCAAGGCGGCGCAGCGGCGGCAGCGCCTGATATTCGTCCACCGTCAAGGTCTCGATTGCGCCCAGGCCGCGACGGTCGAGGTTGCCGGACGTGGCGTGGTGGATGGCATGGGTCTGCCGCCAGTACTCGTACGGAGTCAGTGTGAAGACGCCTATGGCGCGCCCGACCCAGTCATTTGCCTGTCGCGGTCCGAAGAACGAGCCATGTCCGCAATCGTGCTGGATCATGAATAGCCGCACGAGGAAGCCGGCCGCCGGGATCGTCAGCAGCAGCGCCGCCCACCACAGGCCCCGTGCGTGCAGCGCCCAGGCCAGCGCCCAGATCGCCAGAAGCGGAACCAGCGTGATGACGATTTCGAAGATGGCGCGGCCGGTCTTGGGCTCGCGATAGGAGGCGAGCTTTTTGGACCAGGCTCCGGCTGAGGTGGCGTCTGCGGCCATTCAGGGTCTTTCAGGACAAATTCGGGAAGCCGACACTATACCCCGATGATCAAGGTTTCATTGCGGCGAATTGGTCAGCCCTGGCCCATTCGAATGGCGGCCGAGCGGGCGTGGGCCGGCAGCCCCTCGGCTTCAGCGAGTGCGACGGTCGCGGCGGCGAGCTTTGCGAACGCCGTCTCGTCGCACTTCACGATCGAGGTGCGCTTGAGAAAATCGAACAGGGAAAGCCCCGAGGAGAAGCGCGCGGCCCGGCTGGTCGGCAGCACGTGGTTGGAGCCTGCGACATAATCGCCGATCGCCTCTGGCGCATGACGTCCTAGGAATATCGCGCCGGCGTGCCGCACGCGGTCGGCCAGTCTCTCAGGCGCCTCGATCGCGAATTCGACGTGTTCCGGCGCGATCCGGTCCACCAGCCGCGGGCTTTCGTCGAGTGGGGCGATAATCACGGCGCCGTGATCGCGCCAGGACGCCGCGGCGACGGCGCCGGTGGACAGCGTGGAAATCTGCTCCAAAACAGCAGCCGTGACCTTTTCGGCGAAGGCCTCGTCGTCGGTGATCAGGATCGCCTGGGCGGCCGGGTCGTGCTCCGCCTGCGAGAGCATGTCCGCGGCGATCCAGTCCGCCCTGTTGGCGCCATCCGCCACCACGACGATTTCGGAGGGGCCGGCCAAGGCGTCGATACCGACCGCCCCATAAACCCGGCGCTTGGCGGCGGTCACGAAGGCGTTCCCCGGCCCAACGATCTTGTCAACCGGTCGGATCGGACCGGCGCCATAGGCGAGCGCCGCCACGGCCTGCGCCCCCCCGACCCGCCAGATTTCATGCACGCCGGCCGCCTTGGCTGCGGCAAGCACCGCCGGCTCCAGGCGGCCCGGCGGCGTCACCATGGCGATTCGTTCGACGCCCGCCACGGCGGCCGGGACTGCGTTCATCAGCACGGTCGACGGATAAGCCGCGCGCCCGCCAGGCACATAGATCCCGACGGCCTCCAGCGGCGTCCAGCGCCAGCCGAGCTCGACCCCGGCCTCGTCGGTAAACCGCAGATCCGCCGGCCGCTGGCGCACGTGATAGCTGCGGATGCGTTCGGCGGCGAAGGCGATGGCGTCACGCACCGGCGGTGGGCAAGCCTCTGCGCCGGCGTCGATCTCCGCCTGGCTGACCCGGATCGAGGTTTCGTCCAGCGTCATGCCGTCGAATTCCTTGGCGAACCTTAGCAGCGCTCCCAGTCCCTCGGACCGGACCGCCGCGATTACCTCGCGCACGACCGCATCGACCTCCTCGGGGGTCTCGCGACGTTCGTCCACGAACGCCGAAAAGGCCGTCTCGAAATCGGGGTCGGTGAAGTGGAAGCGGCGCATGGCGCGGCCTCTTTACCGGCGCGCGCGCACAAGCGCCATGGCGGTCCGGCTAATCCTTGTGCGCCGGAGCCCGCGTCGTGGGCCAGGGCTTGGAAACGTCGGCCAGCACCGCGTCGACGCACTCCACCGTCGCGCGCAGATCGCCGCCGCCGGCGCAGCTTATGGTGATGAGCCCGCCGGGCGGCTCGGCGGCGTCGAAGGTCACCGCAAGCACCTCGATCACCGCGTCCCGCGCGCCGCGACGCAGCTTGCGCGCCTGAAGCTTCATCACCCCGCCGAGTTGCAGGGCGGATCGCACCCGCTCGTTCCCGCCGGATTCCCAGCAGTAGCGGTTGAAGGCGATAGTCAGCAGCCGCGCCTTCGGCTCGAAGGTGATGTCGCCCACCTTGGCGACGGCGTCCTGCATGGCCGCAGAGATGATCGCCAGATCGTCAGCGTCCTCGGCCAGCAGACGGAGCGGCGCGGTCACGGCCATGCGGTCAGTCCTCGTCACCCTCGCCGTCGCCCTTGATGCGGCGGATGTTCGCCCCGCAGGCCCCGAGCTTCTCCTCCAACCGCTCGAACCCGCGATCGAGGTGGTAGACGCGGTTGACCATTGTCTCGCCGCGCGCCGCCAGGCCCGCAATCACCAGGCTCACCGAGGCGCGCAGGTCGGTCGCCATTACCTGGGCGCCTTCCAGGGACGGCACCCCGCGCACCCGCGCTTCGCCGCCCTGCACCGTGATGTCGGCGCCCATGCGCCGCAACTCGGGCGCATGCATGAGACGGTTCTCGAAGATAGTTTCCCTGATGACGCTCTCGCCGTCGGCGAGTGTCATTAGCGCCATGAACGGCGCCTGGAGGTCGGTCGGGAAGCCGGGATAGACGTCGGTTTCGAATTCGACGGCCTTCAGCAGGGCTCCGTTGCGCCGCACCGTCAGCCCATCGTTGTGCGGCGTCACCTCGACGCCAGCCTCGATCATCTTGTCGATCATCGCCTGGATGAAGTCGCTGCGCGTGTGCGTCAGCCGGACTTCGCCGCCGGCCATGGCGGCCGCCAGGGCATAGGTGCCGGTCTCGATCCGATCGGGCATGACCGCGTGGGTTGCGCCGCCCAGCCGGCTGACGCCCTGAACGTGGATCGTCGAGGTCCCTGCCCCGCTTACCTTGGCGCCCATCTTGTTGAGGCAGTCGGCCAAGTCGACCATCTCCGGCTCACAGGCGGCGTTGGTCATCACCGTCTCGCCATTGGCCAGCACGGCCGCCAACATCGCGTGCTCGGTCGCCCCCACCGAAATGGCCGGAAACTCGATCCTGCCGCCCTGCAGGCCGCGCGGCGCCTGCGCGTAGACATAGCCTTCGTGCAGGTCGATCCGCGCGCCCAGCGCTTCCAGCGCCTTCAGGTGCAGGTCCACGGGTCGCGCTCCGATGGTGCACCCCCCCGGCAGCGACACCTTCGCCTGCCCTGTCCGCGCGAGTAACGGGCCGAGCACGTTGAACGACGCCCGCATCTGACGCACCAGGTCGTAGGGCGCGATCGCGCTGACGATCTCCTTTGTCCGGAGCAGGGTTTCCGGCCCGTCCGCGCCCTCTGACTCCACCACCTCCGTGCCCAGGCGTTGTAACAGCTTGCCTAAAAACCGGGTGTCGGCGAGGCGCGGCATGTTGGTCAGCCGCAGCGCGTCTTCGGTGAGCAGGCTCGCGGCCATCAACTTGATGGCCGAGTTCTTGGCGCCGCTGATCGGGATCTCGCCCTGCAGCCGCGCGCCGCCGGTGATGGCGATGCGATCCAATCCCAATCCCTCGAAACGACAGCGCTTTCGGGAGGTCCCGGCGGCGGCGCGAGCGACGATATCTAGCCTGCGGCGGAGCGCCGCGCAAAGGCCCGCTCAGCCCTGGTCCACGCTTTTCACACCGTCAGCCTTAGCCGGCGCACGGTCGCCCGCCTTGCGCCGGCGCAGGTTCGCCCTTAGCGCCTGGGCGAGCTTCGCCTCGCGTTCGGCGGCGGGGTCCTTTGGCGTGGTCGGAGGCGAGGGCACGCCAAAGGGGTGCGGCGCTACGTCCAGCCCGTCAAGATCGCGCAAGCCGATTGGGGCTTCACGCGGCGCGCCCGGTTGGCTATAGCCGCGCCTCGCCATTCGCCGCGATAGCTCAGTGGTAGAGCGCATCCTTGGTAAGGCTGAGGTCCAGGGTTCGAATCCCTGTCGTGGCACCACTACGGGAAAAGGCCCGCAGCCGAAGCTGCGGGCCTTTTTGTTGTCTGGCGGTCGAGATCTGTGGCTCCGGCAATACGCCCTCGGCCGCCCCGGCTTTTCAAGTAGGCGATGGCCTGGCTCCGGCCCTTACTCAGGCGGCACGGCTTCAGAGCACGAAGCAGCGATCGGCGCCGCTCTTGTCGTTAAAGAACAAAACGCGTACAACTCAATCGTGCGGCTATTGCCCACCAATGCCCTTTGCGCGGATTCGTCATGACCTCTGCCCCGCCCAACGCCAGTTCGGATCCAGGCTTTTTTAACGGCAGGCTCATGATTGAAATCGCGGAGTGGAACTGGGGCGTCCATGTGGACCTCAGCAATACAGGCAGCCGTGGCAGTTGGCGCAGCCGGGAACACTCCAATAGTCCTCGAAGCGGCGAAAGCTCGCGGCCGACAGTTCGTAGCTAGGACTGGCATCTAGTCTCGACCCGAAGAGCCGTCGAATTCCGAACCCTGGCCCATCCGACGACCGGCTCTCGCCGGCCGCTCGAAGCACTGAGGGGCCGCCGCCGGCTTCGTCTGTATCGATCGCCGGCTTGTCGCCGACCCAGGCGCCCTCGTTGAGTGGCGAGAAGAACTCGTCGTAACGCTGCGCTGCGCCAGTCTGGCGCTCCCGTTCGATGTCTGCAGGCGACCCCAGATACCAGCGCAAGTGCGTCGCCCCTCAGGCGCGCGGGATCGACCTGACTAGAAGTCATGCGTGCTCTCCTTGTGAGAATGATCGGGCGCGCCGCAGCGCTGCCGTGCGCGCTGAGCCCCCAGTTGTCGCCGATGGGGTCCAAGAATTGTCCGGCGACATTCGGAGCTATTCTGGCATGCCGCGTCGCGCTAAGATTTCATCCGGACAAAATGTTGCTCAGGAACTGACATGGCATCTTCCACGTCCGGCCATGTCACGGGTTTCGCCGGGGCCCGGCTGATTGCGCGCGGCCCCCTGGCTGCGGTCGCTCGCGCCGCCCACGCCCGCCGCAAGCACGCGCCTCTGATCCTCGATGATACGACGGGCCGCGCCGTCGAAATCGACCTGCGTGGCTCTGTCGATGATGTCCTGGCCAGGCTAGTCCCGCCACCCATCGCCCAGACGCCCACCCGCGGTCGCCCCAAGCTCGGCGTGACCGCTCGCGAGGTCACCCTCCTGCCCCGCCACTGGGATTGGCTTGCGACCCAGCCCGGCGGCGCATCGGCGGCGCTGCGCCGCCTCGTCGATCAGGCGCGGCGGGAGACCGGTGACGCCGACGCGATCCGCCAAGCGCAGGACGTCGCCTACCGGGTGATGACCACACTGGCTGGGGACCTGCCGGACTACGAGGAGGCGGCGCGCGCGCTCTTCGCCCGCGATCGCGCGCGGTTCGAAGGCCTGATCGTCGCCTGGCCCAAGGATGTTGCGGCCTACGTCGGCGAACTCAGCGAGAGGGTGTGGCCGCCTTCATGACCTGATCCTCCAGGGCATGTTCGGCGGCGTGCGTTTGAACAGCCAACGCCCGCGCCGCGTCGCAGGCGACGATCTCCGCGCCCCGCGTCGCATAGCCGATTTCCAGGTCAGCGTTGGTCGGCGCCGACGGCAGGCGGTAGAGCGCGCATGGGCTCCGGGCCGCCTGCGGCATCTGGATTCGTGGCGCAACCGGCGAGCTCGGCGTCCGCGACGCACAAGCCGTCGTCAGCGTTCCGCAAACGAGCAACGCGGGCAGGATCGAGCGGCGCATTGGCGTCCTCCGATTTGAGAGCTTCTGACATGAGGCCGGCGACCACGCGGTTGGCGGCGTCGCGCTGGCGGACCACGACCTCGACGCGTTGGGCGCTCTGTTGCGCGCCCTGCGTCTCCAGCCCGGCGACGGCGGCCTTCGCCAGTGCGGCCTCGGTCTTCGGCCGCTCGCGGGCGTCGGCGTCATGCCGGCCCTTCAGATAGAGCCCGCCGGCCGCGCCCAAGAGTGCGAGCACGGCCGTGAGGATCAGGACGAGGCGCGGACTCACTGCGGCAGCCCCAGGCCGTAACCGCCGGCCCGCCGGGTCAGCACCTGCCGGCGCATCCGCGGATCGAAGGAGATGTGGCACCACGTCCCCTCCTCGATCAGCTGGTCGAAACCAATGTTCGCTTCGGCCAGGGCTCGGCAGACCGCCGGCGGATCGCCGAAACCGTAGCAGTTGAAATCCACGGCGCGCCCGATCAGGTGCGCCGATGTGGCCGCGCCCCCCACGGCCCGGTTCAACGCCCGGCAGCGATAGCCGCTGGAGACGCTGACCACCCGTCCGCCCAGCAACCGACGCACCTCCTCCATGCGCGCCGCCGTGTCCCGCAACGTCTCGACCACCTCGGGCGGCGGGGTGTTGTCGAACTCGCGGTGCTGCGTGCACGCGAGTTCCTCCAGCGCGAAATGCGCCGTAAGCCGAGTCGCCATCTGCTCAGGTCCCGCTGTGAATTGAATGCCTTAGGGTGCGTTGCTACGGGCCGCGTGGACCAGCTTGGCCCAGTCGGTCACCGTAGCGCCGGCCAGATAGAGCGTGGCCATCACCACGTTCGCGCCGATCAACGCCAAGCCCAGCCACTTGAGTGCGGCTGCGTCATGCAGGCGCCAGACGATGCAGCCGACGCCGGCGCAGTTCAGCACCGTCGCGACATAGGCGTAGATCCGCCGCCAGAGCCAGCGGACCTCAATGGGGGGAGCCATCCGACGCCTCCTGGGCGGCTGTGAACTGCGCGGTTTCGAGCCGTGTGACGCGCGCCTGGTCTGCGGACCAGACCTGCGCCAACGCCCAGGCCAGCATGGCAAGCGCGATGGCCCAGGAGCGGCTCTTGAGGCCCTCCACCGCCTTCAGCGTGTTGGCGGCGGAAATCTTGATCTCGCCGAGCCGCTCCTCGCAGCGGGATTCATGGTCGGTCAGGCGTTGCTCGAGCGACGCGAGGCGTTCCGACTGCGTGGTCATTTGGAAAATGGATGGGCTAGGTTTGGCGTCTCAAGGTGGGCGTCGATGTTCGTCTGCTGCCCCTTCGTCTGCGTATTCGACGTCCCGCTCGTCGTCTGCCCCGTGAAAAGGTTGATCGGCAGCCCGCTCAGCATGGCGACGATCTGCGCCGTGCTGGTCGTCGGCGCCTGAAGCTGCTGTTGGCCGATGTTGCGCAGGTCGTCGCCAGTCGAAAGCTGGCTGGCGATATTGGCGCGCTGGTTGGCGTCATGGCCAGTCGACGCGTCGACGATCCCTTGCGCCGCAGCCAGGCGTTGCGCCTGAACTTGTTGCTGGAGCTGTGCCTGCGCAGTGGCGCCGCCGAGCGCTTGGGTGAATCCCTGCGAGCGGAGCGCGCCGAGCGAGGTGGCTCGAGCCCGCGCCAGCTCACCCTCCGTTGCGGATTGGGTCAGCGCCGCGCCAGACCCGCCGAACGCGCCGGAACCGGCCAGCGCAAGATCCTGCGCCGCCCGAACCCTTCCGTCGTTGACGTCCAGATCCGCAGACGTCGCGTTGACCACGTCCTTCAAATAGGGGTCCATGAACTGGCCGATGTTGTCGGAGATGCTCGGCGCCTGCCGGCTCGCGACGCCACGGTAAAGATCCAGCGCGCCGTCGAAATTCCAGGGCGAACCCGTCAGGTTTGTCGCATTCGCCCCAGCCAGGTTCTGCAGGGCGTTCGCCGGCGCGACCTGGTCTTGCGGGTCCTGCCCCACCAGGCCGCCCAGTCGTCCCGCCACGCTCTGCGTCAGGTTCGAGGCCCAGTCCGGCAGGACTGGCGTCGTGGTGGAGCTGGTCTGGGTGTTGGAGGCGCCGCTCGAACTCGACTTCGAGCCTCCAATTTTCAAGCTCATGATTTCAGGTCCTTTGCGATGATCCGCGCCAGCGGCGCATAGCCCTTGGCCCGCAGCGCCCGCTCCCAGCCGCCTCGCCCGATCACCAGCGCACGCCGGCAACCGCGCGCGCGGCCCCAGGCCTCGGCTAGCGGCAACAGTCTGCTTTCCAGTTCGTCCCGCGCCCCGCCGGCCAGCCAGATCAGCAGGCGCCGCTCGCCGGGGTCCTGCTCGATGGCGGCGACCAGCGCGCAGCCTTCGCCCACCCACAGCCGCGCCTCGCCGCGGAAGATCGCGGCCTTCACGTCCTCGAGCGAGTGGGTTCGTCCGGCGTGGTCGAGCGCGGCGTCGAGCCAGGGCGCGCACCGCGCCCACTCCGCCGCGAACGTCATCGTCGCCCGGCTGGCGTGGCGTCGAACACCGGCTGGCCGATCCGGCAGGCGGTCGGCGCGCTTGAGCCGGCGAACCGCACCTTGAACAGCCGCCCCGACACCAGGACATCGGTTTTCGCGTCGCCCGGCGCCATCGCCGGCGCGGTCACCGTCGACTCCGCATCTTGCGGATGCCGCCGCGAGGTGATGCTCAGCGCGACCGGGCCCACCTGGTCCTTGAAGTCCGGCCAGATCTCCCGAACCAGTAGGCAGCTGTCGGGATCGAGGTAGCTGTCGGCCGTCTCGATGAACCAGGAGAACGGCTGGCCGTCCGCCGAATGCCCCTTCTCGTGGTGATAGGCCACGCCGTCGTAGGTCACCCCGATCGGATAGAGCGAGGGGCCGGCGTCCACGAAGGCCGTCCGCGCCATCACCCCACGATACCAGGCGCCCGCGTCCGCGCCCGACAGCGCCAGGGCCAGATACCGGCTGTTCTCATACCCGTCGCGGCTGTCCGGGTAATCGAAGCGAATCTCCGAATATTCGGCGTTCGAAGAGGCCACGACCTTGTCGCCCTGGCTCGCGGCCAGCCGGTCGGCGAAGTCCTGGCGGATGGGGCACGGAATCGGTTGCGGCTGACCGCCGACCCCATAGCTGTAGAACTGCCGGTCGGGGCTGGCCCAGAACGCCGTCTGACCGACCACCACCGCCGCGTTCGGTCCGATGAGCCCGCAGTTGCGGCCCACGCGGTCGAACCGCCAGGGCTGGTTCAGCGAGCCGACGAAGGTCCCCAGGAACAACGCGTCGCTGGTCCAGACCAGCATGTATGGCCCGACCATCCGTCCGGCGACGATCCGTCCGCCGCCCGTCAGCACGTATTCGCGCGCGGTCGAGCCGTCGGCTAGCGTGCTCCACTGGGTGTTGTCGCGGATCGAGGAATGACGGATGCAGAGCGGGTTGAAGGTCCCTGACACCTCCTCGTTGCAGCCCAGCGCGAAGACCTGATACCCGCCGTTCAGCGGCGCCACGAGCATGTGGGTGACATTGGCGGGCGCATTGGCCAGCGCCACGGCAGGCGTTCCGGTGTTGTTGGCCCAGCCGAAGATCGTCTGGTTGCGCGGGCTGGCCAGCAGGTTTTGGCCCCACGCCCCGAAAGACCACGTCAGCGGGAAGTAGTCCGTCGTCGACGGCTGCCCAAAACCCCCGACCCCATAGCCGCCGGTGCCATAACCGGCGCCGCCAGCGCCATCGACCGCGCCCGCAGTGAATCCCGACGCCGGGGTGATGTCGAACAGCGCCCCGCCCTGCCAGAGCTGCAGCTTCGAATGCGTCCCGAACGCGATGTTCAGCACCGCGGCGTTGTCGGTCCAGGGAAACACCGTGCGGCACACGCCTGTAAGCGCCGTCGCCGCCAGACTCTCCCACCCCCCGATCGTCTGCGCCCGCCCCAACCGGAACCGCACGTTGGACCCATCCGCCCACCGTCCATTTCCCGCAAAGCTGGTGTCATCGCCGTTCAAGCCCGGCGGCAAGTCGAGAGGAATTCGCATAGCTAGTTTTGGACCTCTCAACGCGGTGCTACATTTGAGAATGGGTATGAATTCCGCGCTGCACGCTGCCCTTCACGACCAAGGCGGACTGCATAAGCGGGACGGCCGTCTAGCGCAGGCGGAGCGCGCGCTCAGAGCAGCTCTGCAACTGGCCCCAAATGACGCCAAGACGCGTCATGCGTTAGGAATCGTTCTGCTGAGCCAGGGTCGATATGCTGAAGGTTGGCCCTTCTACGATGCCCGGCATGAAATTGTAGAACTTGGCCTATTCAAGCCCGACCTCCCCTACCCCGAATGGCAGGGACAAAGCTTGAGCGGCAAACGTTTACTCATATTCCATGAGCAAGGTCTGGGCGACCAGATAATGTTCGCGCGCTTTGCTCCGCACCTACGTGACATGGGTGCTGATGTCACACTCTTCTGCCACCCGTTACTTTCCAGACTGTTTGATTTCCCTGGTATTAGGGTATTGGCAGCATCGGGGCCCGTGGAATTTCCGGACCCTGATTATTGGATTATGTCAGGCTCTGTTGCGGGACGCCTCCTCAGGAGTCCCGCCGATATTCCGAACGCTCCTTACCTGCCCTCGAGGAAAGTGTCGCACGCTGGGATAGGCGTGGTAACGAAGGGTAATCCACGCCACACGAACGACCACAATAGGTCCTTAAGCGAAAGGGAATCCGAGCGGCTTCTCAAATTGCCGGGAGCATTCAGCCTTGCGCCGGAGGATACTGGAGCCAAAGATTTTGCCGAAACAGCCGAATTGATCTCTGGACTTGATTGTGTAGTGACCGTCGATACTTCGGTGGCGCATCTTGCCGGCGCAATGGGAAAATCCGTCAGGATTCTTGTTCCTTCGGTGATGACGGACTGGCGATGGATGGAGCGAAGGTCCGATTCTCCATGGTACCCAAGCGCTCGTCTATATCGACACGCAACGCATGATCGCGTCGAGGTCGTAGAGCGTTTGATTGCCGATCTCAGCTGACCAGCAAGACCAGTATCATTCCATTTGCGCCGTGGCCGCCTATTGCGGCACCCCCGCCCCCCGGCGCTGTCGCCAAGGCGGAGCTGATACTTCCCCCTGTTCCGCCACGATATGGGAGCAGGGCTGGTGCACCAGCGCCGCCATCGGCGGCACTCGATCCCGTTCCTCCGAGTCCGGCGCCGCTGCCCTGGCCGGCCGGTCCGGAAAGACCAGTTCCGATCGCAGGCGTTGATGTGCCATTGAGATTCACATCGCCACCAGTTGCAACTCCGCCAATATTCGCAGAAGCTGCGCCAGCACTCAACAATTTTCCATCCGGAAATACGGCAGTTGTATTGGTATCTCGCCCTACTACTAATTTTACTATTTGATTTTTATCGAGGAATTTTTTGTATTCAACATACCCTCCTGAAGCTCCGCCCGATAAATTGCTTCCGTTATTTACCGGGTCGCCGCCAGGCCCCCACATGACGAATTTCCAAGTTCCGGCGACGGGTGCCATGAAATCATGGGAGCCCACTGGAAATTGAAGAACAACGCCTGGTCTTGTTGAACGTCGCCCGCTGATGTTCTGACCGATGAAGCCTCGTAGCGACTGGCTCACAGCCATCAATAATCCGCCCATTCGGCTTCGAACGTCACTGTGCCGGTCACACCGATGCCGACGTGGATCTCCTCGTTCGCGCTCAGGATCTTTGGGCTGTCGTCCGAGTAGCCGAAGTCGGCCACGGGGGGCGCGGTGGTCTGGGCCATGGCGTAGGCCGCCAGCAGCGCCCCGTTGGTGAACCGCTTGGTCGTTCCGGCGTCCAGCGATCGGAATTCCTGCAGCTGCGTCGCCGTCACGGTTGCTTGTGGGATGGCGCGAAGCTTGGTCAGTCTGGCGCCGTTCGGGCCGGCGGTGACCAGTTTCTGGGTGTTGGTGGGCGCCGGGCCGTAGGTCGTGTTTGCGCTCGTGCAGACCACTGTGTTCGACTTCGGCGTCTGCGGCGTGATGATCGAGTTGGCTGTGCCGGCCATGAAGGGCTCCTAAAGTGCGACGGCGAGCGCCACGGCCCGCCCGAGGAAGGCTGCGTTGTCGGTGAGGTCGGCGGTGCTGAGTGTCTGCCAGCTCGCCGTCGTCCCGTCGGTCTTGATCACCTTGCCGGCGTTGCCCGCCTGGGCGGGAAGGTTGCCGGCGTTGTAGGACCAGGCGGTCGCGGCGATGTGCTCCTTGATCGAAAGCCCGCCGTAGCCAGGCGTCTTCACGTTGGTTCCGTCGCAGGCGATCTGGACGACGTCGCCGGCGTCGATCGCCACGACGCTGCCGGCGCCGGTCGTCAGCGTCACGGGCGCAGAGCAGGCGTTCCACACCAAGTAGCTTTTGCTGACCGAC
>Ga0207705_10001541_pt1 | contig 18299 bp, 13 predicted proteins | sample KBSC13metaG_FD_184314 | JGI IMG/M metagenome (GOLD analysis project Ga0207705, IMG submission 184314) | Corn rhizosphere microbial communities from Kellogg Biological Station, Michigan, USA - KBS C1-3 metaG (SPAdes) (version 2) | ecosystem: Host-associated > Plants > Roots > Rhizosphere > Soil ...
ATGAAAGTCCTGACGCTTCAACTCCTCAATGGTGACTTGCGACACGCCGCACCTCATCTCTCATATCCATCACGACTTTCATGACGTTGTACAGGCTCGCGCCGCCATCGCTCGTGCCGAACGAATCGTGCAACTGTCGGTAGAGCTGGAAGAGCTTTTCGTAGGTGGCGACATTCTCGGCGATCGGCTGGAACGTCTCACTGCACCCCGCCGACATGTTCGCGGTGGCGTCGGCGAAGGTCGAGTAAGCGCCCGCAGCGACGGCGCCGGCAACCGCCGATCCGAGCGCACAGGTCTGAGCGCTCGACGATACCGAGACCGGCTTCCCGAGGACGTCGGCGTAGATCTGCATCACCAATGGGTTCTTGGCCGAGATGCCGCCGCACGCGACAATGCTGTCGACATGTTGACCGTACTCGCCGAACCGTTCGGCAATGACGCGTGCGCCGAACGCGGTCGCCTCGACGAGGGCGCGGTACATTTCAGCCGGCGTAGTGTGCAGTGTCAGTCCGATCATGCCGCCGGTGAGCCGCTGGTCGACCAGGACCGTGCGGTTGCCGTTGTGCCAGTCGAGGGCGATCAGGCCGCTCTCACCGGGCAACAGCTTTGCCGCCGCATCCGTCAACTCCGCGAAGCCCATGCCCGCGGGCTGCACCACGTTGACGTACCAGTTGAAGATATCCCCCACCGCCGACTGACCCGCCTCGAGACCCAGATAGCCCGGCAGGACCGACCCGGGCACGATGCCGCAGAGGCCGGGGATGTCGCCGGTGCTATCGTCCATCGGGGCGACCATGATGTCACAGGTCGACGTCCCGATGATCTTGACCAGGACGCCAGGCTTGATGCCCGCGCCGACCGCGCCAAGGTGACAGTCGAAGGCTCCGACACTAACGGCAATGCCCGGCGTCAGGCCCGTGATCTGGGCCCACTCCGTCGACAGCGTACCGGCCAGGTCGCCCACCGCGTAGGCGGTGTCCGGCAGCGTGCGCCGTACACGGCAGAGGTCTGGGTGAAGCTCACTTAGGAATGATTCTGACGGGTAGCCGCCCCACTCCTGATGGAAGATCGCCTTGTGGCCAGCCGCGCAAATGCCGCGCTTGACGCTGTCCGGGCTGGTCGTGCCGCAAAGCAGCGCCGGCACCCAGTCGGCAAGCTCGACCCAGGTATACGCCTTCTCGAAGATCTCCGGCGTCGCCAGTCGACAATGCAGCAGCTTCGCCCAGAACCACTCCGCGCTGTAGGTGCCGCCGCTCTTGGCGACGTACTGAGGATATCGACTCCGGGCAAGTTCCGTGATCTTGACCGCCTCGGCATGACCGGTGTGATCCTTCCAGAGGTACGCCATAGCCGCGGGATTGTCGACAAATGCCGGGTCGAAGGCGAGCGGTTGACCGTCGGCATCGACAGGGATCGGTGTCGACCCGGTGGTGTCGACACCGATGCCGATCACCTGCGCGGTTGAGAAACCGTGCTGCGTGGACGCCTGCTCCAGCACGGCGCGGATGACCGCGGCGGCTCCGTCGACATAGTCCCGTGGATGCTGGCGCGCCAGGTCCGGCTCGCTCGGATCGAGGACGATTCCCGCCTCGCCGTGTCGATAGTCGAACACCGACGTCGCGATCTCCTCACCGGTGGCGATGTCGACCAGGAGTCCGCGCACCGAGTTCGTCCCGTAGTCCAATCCTATACTGTATTGCGGCATATGTTGTTACCCTGAGATATTTCTTCGTAGTGTGAGACCGATTAACCCAACTCGATCATGGCCTTCAAAACTCCGTCACCATAGGCGGCGACGAGTTCGAAGGCGTCGCGGGTGTGAGAGAACGGGAAGTGATGCGTGAGCAGGTACCGAATGTCGACCATGCCGCTCGCGATCAGGTCGATGGCGTGGTCGACACATTCATTCTGCCGGCGCACGTTCTGCACGCAAATCTCCTTGCGGCGGAGCTGGTTGATTTCCATCGAGATCCGGTTGTGTCCGCCCGGAATGCCCACGAGCATGAGCTTGCCGCCGGGAGCCAGCAGCGTCACCGCCTGGTCGATCGCCGCCTGGTCGCCGGTGCATTCGAAGACGACGTCGAGCCCAAGCGGGCACAGCTCTGCGATCGACGTCACCACGTCGATCTTGTCCGGGTTGCCGGCCCAATCCGCGCCGCCTTGACAAGCCGCGTCGACGCGGCGGTCGATCTTGTCGGTGACGAACACCCGTGCCGGCCCGTCGACACGGGCGACCGCGAGCGTACATAGTCCGATAGGACCCGCGCCAAGGATGCCGACACTCAAGCCAGCCAGCGACCCCGCCAGCTTGACCGCATGCACCGCGATCGACAACGGTTCGACCAGAGCGGCATCGTCGAAGGTCAGGGAGTCGGGCACGATGTAGCAGCAATCCGCCGGCAGCACAACCCAGTTGGCAAGACAGCCGGGCGATTGACCGGGGCAGCCGAGGAACGTCTGATGCCGGCAAGTGTGACGTCGACCGCGCACGCACTGATCGCACTTGCCGCAGGAGATGCACGGGTCGAAAGCGACGCGATCCCCCACCTTTAATCCGGTGACATCGCGGCCGATCTCCGCAACCACCCCCGCCCCCTCGTGCCCGGCCGTCCACGGATACTGGACAATCTGACTGCCAATAGCGCCATCGGTGTAGTAGTGGATGTCCGACCCACACACCCCCACCCGCTTCATGTCGATAAGGACATCGCGAGGCGAGACAATGCGCGGATCAGGAGCGTCCTGGATCTCGATCCCGCGTATTCCGGTTAAGTTCGCAACCTTCATAAAGCAACTCAGAAAGAGGTTTTAACATCGATGGACAGGATGAACAGGATTTAAGAACAAACATCCTGTACATCCTCTTTATCGATGTTAAATTTCCTCTTCCTAATTCCTTAGCCGCATCTCACTCCGGAACTTCAGCGGCTCGGTGTCCTTGTCGATCACCACGCACTCGACGCCGACCATTTCGCTCCAGTCGAAAAGCTGCTCGGCGGTGACGGCGTAGGAGAAGCCGGTGTGATGGGCGCCGCCGGCCAGAATCCAGGCTTCCGCCGATCCTCGCAGACTTGGCTGAGGCTTCCAGAGTACCCGGGCCACGGGGAGATTCGGCATGTCGTGCGGGGCCGCGACGGCGTCGACCGCGTTGACAATCAGGCGGAACTTGTTGCCCATGTCGATGATCGAGGCGTTGACCGCCGGACCGGCGGCGCAGTCGAAGACGAGGCGGGCGGGGTCGGCCTTGCCACCGATGCCGAGGGGGTGGACCTCGACGCGGGGCTTTGTCGACGCGATCGACGGGCAGATCTCCAGCATGTGCGCGCCGAGAACGAGTTCGTTGCCGGGCTCGAAGTGGTAGGTGTAGTCCTCCATAAAGGAAACTCCACCCTGACCTTCGGCCATGATCTTCATCGTGCGCACAAGCGCCGATGTCTTCCAGTCGCCCTCGCCGCCGAAACCGTAACCGTCGGCCATCAGTCGCTGGACGGCGAGGCCGGGGAGTTGGGGAAGGCCGTGGAGGTCCTCGAATGTTGTGGTGAATGCCTCGAAGCCACCGGCCGTCAAGAAGGCGCGCATGCCGAGTTCGATGCGGGCTTGCTCGCGGACGCTATTCCTGAGCGGTCCGGGGGCCGAGAGGCCGGCGGCGAACTCGTAGATCTCCTCGTACTCGCGGACGAGCTTGTCGACCTCAGCATCGCCGAAACCATTGACCTTCTCGACCAGATCGCCGACACCGAAGCCGTTGACCGACCAGCCAAGCTGTACCTGGGCCTCGACCTTGTCGCCCTCGGTGACGGCCACTTCGCGCATGTTGTCGCCGAAACGCGCGACCTTGAGCGTCTTCCCACGCTCAAAGGCGACTGCGGTCCGTGCCCATGATCCGATCGACTCGCGGATGTCGGCGGCTTCCCAATGACCGGCCACGATCTTCCGCGCCTTGCGCATGCGAGTCATAATGAAGCCGAACTCCCGGTCGCCATGGGCGGACTGGTTCAGGTTCATGAAGTCCATGTCGATGGTCGACCAGGGGATGTCGCGGTTGAACTGGGTATGCAGGTGGAGCATTGGCTTCTGCAGCACGCTCAGACCGGCGATCCACATCTTCGCCGGCGAGAATGTGTGCATCCACGCGATCACACCGCCGCAAAACGGATTCGCGCTCGCCTCACGGCAGAGGGCGGTGATGGCGTCGGGGGTGGTCAAGACGGGCTTGAAGACGACGCGGAACGGGATCGACGGCTCGCGGTCGAAGGCTTCGGCAATCGACTGCGAATGCGCCGCCACCTGCTTGAGCGTCTCGGGTCCGTACAGGTGCTGACTGCCTGTGACGAACCAAATCTCATATTCTTTGCTGCTAACCATAAAATAGATGCCTCTTGCGTTCGATTATAAGGCGACGTGAGATTGTCGACAATGGACAAACTGGCGTAATATATGCTATATGTGAATCAATAGAGGTGGATTAATTAGCGGGGTCGAGGTCGAACTGGAACGGCACCATCGGAGTCAGCAGCCCGGATATTGATATCACGTTTGGCATATTACTGTCCCAAACCGCCTATAGTTTAGAAGCGTGTACGATAATCAAATCGACCAGACGTCGACCCCCGAGTCTCGCCGGCCTGATTTTGTAGGCGCGATGAGTTGTCCGCATGTGAGTCAGAATGAATGCAGAGCAGGTCAGCCGAATATTGCGGATTAAGCCGGCGGCGGACGATCAACCGGGATACCACCCGACCGATTACGTAATGGCTGGGGTGGAGACGCGAACGGACCCGTCGGACTATCGACGCGATGGGATGAAGCGTGGGGGCGATCCTGCGTACCCGTTCGTCGTAGTGCAGTGCACACTCGACGGATGGGGAGCTTTTGAGGCGGGAGGCGAAGTGATTCGCGTCAATCCAGGGACGGCGTTCTTTGCGGTGGTGCCGACCGACCACGCTTACTATCTACCGCGCGAGTCGGCGTCGTGGACGTTCTTCTATCTCATCATCCGGCACCCTTATGTCGTCTCCCGGTTGACGCGGTCTGTGCAGATGGTGTGGGCGGTCCACACGATGCATGCCGACGGCCCTCTGCTGCCAAGGCTGACACATCTCTTCGAGGCCGTCTACGCGAGGTCGTTTCGGGACGAGTTCGAGGAGGAGGAGACGCTGCTTGACTTCGCGGTCGAGGTCGACCGCTACGCCCACCACCTCATCTATCCCCGCTCACCGCGTGAAGAGTTGATGAATCAGGTGCGGTCCCATGTGCTCCGGCACGTCACGGAGGTGGTGGAGGTGAGCGAGCTCGCGAGGCAGCATGGCATGACGCGCAGCCACTTCGCGCATCATTTTAAGGGAGTGACGGGGGTGTCGCCGGCGGCATTCGTGCGTCAGGTGAAGCTCCAGGAAGTCATCCGGCTGCTACTCCGGTCCGACATGAAACTCGACGCCATCGCCGCCGCCACGGGGTTCGCCGGCGCGACGGACCTCTGCAAAGTCTTCAAGCGACACTACCGGTCGACACCCACCGCCTACCGCAAACAGATGCAGTCTTAGGAACGCTCAAAAATGCGTCGCACTTTCTTTGAGCCCGAAGGGCGTTTACTCGTAGCCATGGGGTTCAGCCCGTTGCGGTTATCGGGCGAGGCCTAGTTCGAAGAAAGCCGCGAAGTCGGTGACACGGCGGCGAGAATGTCCTTAGGATCCGTCTGATAAGACTTGACGAATTCCGCCCACAGATCGCCGACATCCTTGCCGCAGCACTGCTTGAACAAACGGTCGTTGTACGTGCCTGCCCGCAACGCTTGATTGAGCTTGGTGGGGAGGCAGCTATCGTAGTGGAGGGCGCACCAGCCAAGGAAGGTCGCGGTGGTTTGGTAAGCGTCGTGATAGGTCGACTTGGCGACATTGATCCGGGGATGGAAATGCTGCGGCTCGAACTTCACCCAACGGATGTAATCCGCGATCCCCTCGACAAGCCAGCTCGCATCGTAAGTCGGATAGGCTTGAACAGCGTGGGACATCTCGTGGACGGCCAGGCCGGTATCGTCGGGATGCTCGCGGCACCATTTGGCGTTGACCGCCATGACGCCACCACCGGTCCCGGCCACACCGTCTCCGTCGGCAAACACCATGTTCACCATGTTGGGCGGAATAAAACCGTCGGAGTAGAGAAGCGCGTTGGTGTTCGGCCAGAACTCGGCGACTTCCTTCGCCGCGCGCTCCGCCCACGCCTTGACATCCGGCGCCTTCGATACGTCGACAAAAGCTCGACCCGGCGCCAGTTGCCCCGAGATCGGCACCGTCGAACCGACCGCGATGTCGTCGATGACGAGGCGATCGATGTTCGCGTCTTTCTTCAGACGAATCCGCACGCCCATCACCGGATCGCCGTCGACATCCGCCTCCGCGACTCCGCCGGCTTTGAAGTCCGCAACCTTGTGGTAGGTCACACCGTCGGTCGTCGTTTCCAAAATGCCCTTGCTGAGGACATCATGCCCCTGGCCGTCGCCCGACGTCACCTTAATCGACGTCACCGGGATCGGTCGCCCAAACAGCACGAGGAAATCGTCGCCGTCGTCCATCCCGCCAACCGTCTGGAAGTACGTGGACGAATCGGCGTCGAGCGCCATCTCAGGCCGGTGCGCGTCGGTCGAGGACATCGTCGAGTAGATGTCGGCGTCGACAGGTGTCGATTCCGATGCCAGACGCGTGGCCGTCGTATGGTCCGGCGATGTCGACGGAGCGAGGCGCAGGACGCTATGAGCAATTGGGCTGTCGCCCCGAGCTGCCCCGGCGAGGCATAACAACGCGACTGCGGCGAGCGGCCGCGAGAGATAGCGGAATAGCATGGGACACCTCTTCAAAAGCTTAGGCGGGCACGGAACTGGCGAGCTCGGGTTCGAGGATCACCCCGCACATCCGGCCGACGCGCTGGAATATGTCGAGGGCTTCCTGCAAATCCTGCTCCGTGTGCTCGGCGGTGACGATCGTGCGGACACGGGCCTTTCCTCGCGGCACTGTGGGGTACGTGATCCCCGTCGCGAGGACGCCGTTTTCGAACAGCTCCTCTGAGAAGCGCATCGCCCGGGCCTCATCGCCGACGATCACCGGCGTGATGGGCGTCTCCGATACGCCTGTGTCGAAGCCGAGCGATTGCAAGCCCCGACGGAAGTAGTGCGTGTTCTCCCACAGACGATCGATCAGCGCGGCGCCCTCGCGCGACGAGATGATGTCGATAGCTGCATCGACGGCGGCGGTGACGGCCGGCGGATGCGCGGTACTGAACAGGAACGGGCGCGCCCGGTGCTCCATCACCTCGCGCAGCTTTTGCGATCCGGCCACGAAGCCGCCCATAACGCCAACCGCCTTCGAAAGCGTGCCAACGGTGATGTCCCAGCCCTCACTCGGCAGTTTGAAATGGCTGACCGTGCCGCGTCCGTTAACGCCCAGGACACCGGTGGCATGGGCATCGTCGACAATGGTCGCCGCGCCATATTCGGCGGCGAGCTCGGCGATTCGGTCGACAGGCGCGATGTCGCCATCCATCGAGAAGACGCCGTCCGTGACCACGACCACTTTGCGGTACTTCCCCTTCGCCCGCGACAGTGCACGCTCCAGGTCGTCCATGTCGTTGTGGGCGTACACGGCCCTGGTCGCCTTCGTCAGACGGATCCCGTCGATGATGCTCGCGTGATTGAGGACGTCGCTGACGATCAGGTCACCCTCGACGAGGATCGACCCGAGCACCGCCTGGTTCGCCGTGAATCCGCTCTGGAAAACGAGCGCCGCCTCGGTCCCTTTGAACTTGGCCAGCTTGTACTCAAGCTGCTCCTGGATATCGAAGGTGCCGATGATCGAACGAACCGCGCCGCTGCCCGCCCCATACAGTCGTGCCGCCTGCTCCGCCGCGGCCACAACCCGAGGGTGCGTGGCAAGACCGAGGTAGTTGTTGCTGGACAGATTGATGACGTCGCGCCCATCCACGCGCGCCCGCCCGCCTTGCGGCCCTTGCAGCACCCGCAGTCGACGATACACCCCCGTCGTGCGCAACACATCGAGCTGATCCGTCAAATACCGATCGAGAAGTTTCATTCGTCTTTCCTTGGTCATTCCTGATAAAAACGACTCTTAAATCTCTAAACCCAACAAGCGCGGCGCCCGCTCACTCCCCAGGGTCACCGAACAGTTGCACTGGACGCCCCAACGCTAGTTGGTTGCGCTGGACGTCCCAGCGCTAGTTGGCCAGACGCCGTCGAGGCCGTGCGGGTAGAGGGCGCACTTAAGCGCATCGCCGCTCATCATGAGGTCGAAGGCAGTCTCGAACTCGGCAAGCGGAAAATGATGCGTGATCAGCGGCTTCAGGTCTACCTTACCGGTCTCGACGAGCCGCTGCGTCTGGTACCAAGTCTCAAACATGCGCCGTCCCGAAATCCCCTGCACCGTCGCTCCCTTGAAGACCACCGTATTCGTGAGGTCAAACTCGGCAATAGGACGGCTGCAAATACCAAGCAGCGCGGCGAAGCCCCCGAACCTGAGGGCATCGAAGCCCTGCTGCAAGGCGTTCGGATTGCCGGACATTTCGAGCAGGACATCCACACCATCGCCTCCCGTACCCGCGACGATCTTGCGGACGACGTCCGGGTCGAGGGCGTCGAACACGGCCGTCGCGCCGGCCCGAACCGCTGCGGCTCGACGTTGCGGAGCCGTATCCGTCGCGTAGATCTGCGACGCGCCGCACGCAGCCGCGATCGCAATCGCCATCAATCCGATCGGGCCGCATCCGGTGATCAAGACGGTGCGCGCCGAAAGCGTCGTCGCGAACGCCGTGTGCACCGCGTTCCCAAACGGCTCCTGCGCCGCGGCCACGGCGGGCGGAATGTGTCGCGACGTCGGCCAGGCATTGTGGGCGTCGATGGCGACGTACTCTGCGAAGCAGCCCGGACGGTCGACGCCGAGTATCTTGACGTTCCGGCAGATGTGCGCCTGCCCCACGCGGCACTGGTAGCAGTGCCCGCAGACAAAATGGCTCTCCGCGCCAACGTAATCGCCCACCGCGACATTGACGACGTCCCTGCCCACAGCGACGACGTCACCCGCCATCTCATGTCCGAACGGCATCGGGGGATTAATCCGGCTCGCCGCCCAATCATCCCACTTGTAAATGTGCAAGTCGGTGCCGCAAATCGTCGCCGCCCGCACCCGGATGAGAACTTCATTCGGCCCATAGTCGGGAATTGGGATTCGCTCCAGCGATGCCCCAAATCCCGGACGCATCTTGCAAACGGCGTCCATTGTCGATACTAACGGGGGCGGCTGCAACGGCTCTACAACGGACGACGTACGTATCACTCACTTGCTCCTATTCACCAGCGGATGCACCTTGCTTAAAGACCATGCGAATAGTCTCCATTATAAGGAGCGGGCCTTTAGGGAACCCAAAACGTAACTTAAACCACTCCTAAATTCCAGATGCTTGTTCCCTCGCCGCAAAGACGGTCGCATCTTGTCCATTCGCCTGTTCGATCATTTGTGACCTGGGGCCGACGGCGCACCACTCAATCCGCCCAGCACGAGAGGTGCTCTGTTCTTCTGTACGGGATAGTTGATCGCGTCGATAAGCCAGCCATTTCCGGATTTACGGAAGGTGAAGTTGGTCTTGTACAGATTAGTATCGACCGCAACGAACTGCGTATGAACAACCATCTCATTGCCGTGCCGAATGCTTTGGAACTGATTGAAACCCCAGTCGTGAGACCCGGGCAACATCGTCCAGAACCCTTGAGTGGTTAGCTGATGCGCCAGGACAGAAGAAGGCCATTTCGCCTGCAACGTGGGAGCGAACAGCTTGCGCGCGGCCCCGTAGTCTTTCTTGTCGATATCTGCGATGTACTCCCGTACAAGTCGAGTTCCTTCCGCCTGATCCGAAGCGGTCAGTGCCGGCTCGAGTTGCGGCGCGGCGTAACTTGTCGTGTCGCTCGCAGTGAACTTGTAGTCGCCTTTCGGCGCACACCCGGCAAATAGACAGACAGTTACAGACAGAAGGACGGGCAGTAGCGATTTCGTCCATAATCGGCGCAGTTTGAAGTTCATGACATCCATTACTTGTGTGCGAACATCTTCTTTGCGAGCATAGGCGGAACGTTGGACTGGTTCATTGTCATGACGGAGCCAGTCTGATCCTTACCGTTTGAAGACGGCTGACCGACCTTCCCGGAGGCTGTCGACGATAGCCCTCCGTTGGTAGGAGCCGGATCGCCATGGCATCCGGTGCCCAAAATCAGCGCAACGCCGAGGATGCCGAATATTGGTCGCTTCATGTTGCTAGATCCTTAAAACAATTGGCGGCCTGCCATGTTAACCACGGCAGGCCACCGACAGACTAATAAGTACCCTGAGTCGCGTTGCCTCCGTTGATTGCGCCGCCGCCATATCCTGGATCAAAGAGTGGCGGATAACAGCCCGCACCCGCTTCGAACCACGCGTTCAGTACTCTTCCTGATGAGTTGTAGACAAACGGAGAAGTCGCGGGATCTCCGGATTGGATCATCCACTTTACGTGACCATCGGAAAAGGCGAAGTTGTCGCCGCCGGCGTGGACTCTGTAGTGAGCGCTATTGATGTACCAGAACGGGAAATGGGAAGCGCCGCCATTCCCTGCGTAGCACTGGGTCGCACTGATCGGTGCGTGGTACACACAATCGCTACCAGCGGATGGATCACACTGGCACGCGCCACCACAATTACCAGGGGCGCTGATGTTACCACGGTCGAGCACGGGCGATGTAATCGATTCGTTCTGCATCGCGTGCTCCTTCCCTTGCATCGTCCACAGCAAAACAACCGACGCCGGAGAGACGATACTATTGTCCGGGATGGTGTTCATGATGCCGTTCATTGAGTAGCTGGCGTATACCTTCGGCGCGTTGTACGGAGCTCCGCTTGCGTCGCCAAAGTCGGTGGTCTGCGACACCGAAGGACAGGCAAAGGTGTTGTAGTTCTTGACGTACGGCTGGATCGCATTGATCCAGAACGTGCTGTCGAAGGCGTTACCCAGCGACGACGCGTTGTTGCCGCAGCCCGTGGTCGGGTCCGTCGTTTCGTTGGAGGGGAAGAAGCCGGAAACCCAGTAGGAATTGCTGCAAGGATCCGACGCATCGGTGGTGATGGGTTCCGCGATCGGATATCGCTCGTCGTTGTCCTGGACATATTGCAGGATGCCGAGCGAATCCTGTTTTAGGTTAGAAGCACACGTTGCCTGGCGGGCTTTTTCACGCGCCTGGGCAAATACAGGGAAAAGTATAGCCGCGAGTATCGCTATAATGGCTATGACAACGAGCAGCTCAATTAACGTAAATCCTCGATAACGTTTCATGATTACCTCCCGAACGATGCTATTAGTCGAAGAACTGATGCAAGATGAGTTCATTATAAAGAGGTAAACTGCACCAGATCTTAAAAGACCCTTAAATCGCAGCCCGAATTCGAATGCCGGCTAGTTTATTTCCGCGAACCGCTTCATCTCGTCTCACGCAGCGTGACCTGACGATCGACGGCGACATTGTGAAATACGTCTGTTTGCCCGCTTGACCAACGGACTGTGACCGTTAGCGCCGACGTCGACGCCCCCAGGCCGACGTGCACGCGTTTGTCCGAGGCGGACAGATAGGAGCCGTCGGTCTGACAGAGCCGAGTCTGAGTCAAGTCCCCGGCGGTGACGGTGACGACTGCCCCGAGCCCATCGCGGTTGCTCCTGGTCCCCACCAGCATCAATTCCACCCAGTGGCCGGCGGGTGTCGATTCGTTGTGCAGAAGCAGCGGCGCGCCCTCGCTGTCGACAACGAGCGCGTCGACCAGGCCGTCATTGTCATAGTCGCCGATCGCCAGGCCTCGGCCGACAATCGGGCGCTGCAGATCCGGCCCGCACAACTGGCTGGAATTGAAGTATATGCCGTGCAGGTTGGCGTACACGTTCATCCCCTGTCGATAGGTTTCGGTGCGGTAGATCTGTTGGATGTTGTCCTGCACATGACCGTTCGCGATGATGATGTCGAGCCATCCGTTGTTCGTCAGGTCGACGAACTTGCATCCAAACGCGACCGTCGGATCGTATCCGGTATTCGAAATGTGGGCCGTCACGGTGTCGTCGGTGAAGGTTTTGCCGGAATCGTTGTGATAGAGCGACTTGAATTCGTGTTGAAATGTGCCCACGAACAGGTCGAACCGGCCGTCATTGTCGAAGTCGCCCCAGTCCGTGCCCATCCCGCCATGCACCATGCCCATATTGTTGAAAGCGGTACCCGCTGCCTTGCCGATATCCCTGTACGCCAGAGCCCCGGCCATGGTCGATGGCTCCAAGAGATTTCCCGCGATCTCATCGTTGGCGAATGCGAGGTACGGCAGGCCGCCTGCGTCGATCGGGGCGACCGCGACTCCCAGTCCACGACCGGACGTCGACTTGGCGACGCCACTTGGTCCACTCTCGTCGGCAAATCGTCCATTGCCGAGGTTGCGGTAGAACACGGCCTTCACTGGATGGTACGTCGTCGGGGGGCAGGAAGTCAGAAGGCCGGCGTAGCGGCAAAGCTGGGGGGTTGGACGTTTGTCGTCGAACTGGGCGTAGTTGCAGATGACAAGATCGAGCCGCGCGGACCCCGGCACTGTCTCGACAAATGCACAGCTCGTCCCCCACGGCTGCGGGGCGATCCCGGCGGCACGGGTGACGTTGTCGAAGTACTTGCTTTGCCGATTATGCAGCAGCACCCCACCCCGGTAGGCAGACAGATAGATGTCGTCGAAACCGTCGCCGTCGTAATCGCCGACGGCGCACCCCAGAAAGTGACCGCGCAGACTGTCGAGATGACATCGACGGGTCGCGTCGACGAAGTGTCCGTGGCCATCACCTCGATAGAGGGCGACCCGGTTGCCGACGAGTAGGATGTCGAGGCTGCCGTCGTTATCGTAGTCGAGAAACGCACAGCCGTTGCCGATGGTTTGGAGGATGTTGAGCGGACGCTTGCCGGGGATCGACCATCGATAGTCGAGGCCCGCGCGACCGGCGACGTCGACGAGGCGAATGGAGGGAACTGGGACGTGTCCCGTTTCCGTGTGACCGTGGCAGCCAGTCACAATCAATAGGAGAAGGCCGGCTCGGATGAGCCGGCCAGTCAGGCTGGCGCACCCTCGCTGCCGCGTGAGCCGGCCGAAAGATATAATCCGCGTGACCAAGTAAGGTGATTACCCAGGCGGTCTGCCGGCCGTTTTAAGAGCTCCTCCGGCGACCGGTATGCCGGGCTTCGACGGAGGCAGGAACATATCGATCCGCCGGTCAGCATTCAGTCGGAAGTTAGTGTTGTACACAATTCCGTCCGCGCCGCTGAAATGAGCACGGGCGACGACACTCTTGTCGCGGCCAGTGTATTGGATCGCCTCAAAAGTCCAGCCCGTCGACTTGACGAAGGCGCGGAAGTCGTGTTTTGCTGACTTCGCGAGAACCGGGGCCGGCATCTTTCGGGCCAGCTCCGGCGACATCAGCTTGACCGCGTCCGCATATTTCGCGCCCTGCACGTCCGCCACGAATTGGTTGACGACAACCTGAACAGCCTGCTTGTCGGCATCCGGCACCGGCGGGACGAGGGCGGGAGCGTCCACCGAAGTGAAACCGCTCCCGCTCTTCTGTCCACAACCCGTCAGCACGCACGTCGCTGCGATTGGCGCTAAAAGCACGAGCGCAATCGTCCTGCTCCCATCGCGTAAACCCGGTGCGCGCATCTACAATCCTCCCTCACTACCGTTGTCCAGACAGTCGTGCCCTGAGGCAACCTCACTACCGTTGTCCAGGCAACGGATGGCCCTTCAGTCCGGGATAATTTGCCCCCGGTGGCGGCATGGGCGGATTGGATTTCATCTGCTCATGAACCGGTGTCCTCGGAGGCGCACCGTCACTATCGGTCGATGTTACCGTGGCCTGCTTGGCGGGTGTGTTGGTGTCGCTGTAATCCTGCTTAGTCCCGCAGCCAAACAACAACGAGGCGCCAAGCATTGCAGCCGCTAACATGATACTGGATGACTTCAAATATACCTCCGAAACTCGCCTCCGTCACTATGGGGTCGACGTATTGTCGAGAGCGAAGAGCCAACCGTGGCAGCCGTCGCCCCAAACATACCCCGGAGCCCCGTTCGAGTCGAGTCCTCCCCACGGATCGTGGTTGACGGAGCCATCACCCGGCATCCATTTCACGTGCCCGTCGACAAACGAGAAGTTGTCGCCGTGCCCGTGAACCCAGCTCGTATTGTTGCTGAAGAGGTTCTCATAACCGTCGCCGGTCCAGAATGTGTCGCCTGCTCCGTTCACGGAAGAACTACACGAGCCGTCGGAGTTTCGAGGCGCAAACATACACGCCTGGCTGGTATCCGGGCAATTCAAAACCGGCATCGAATACAATCGGCCGCCGAAGGCATTCTTGCCGGCGCCTGACCAGAACATGATAACGGAGGACGGCTTCAGGATCATGCTGTCCTGGGCGCTCTGCAAATCACCATTGTACGTGAAGGTGACCGTGTACGGGGATGGCCCGAACGGGTTCGTAAGATCCTGCGGGGTCGAAGGACATCCAAAGACGTTCAGGTTCTTTAAATACGGTTGAATCGAGTTGCCCCACGCCATTCCGTCTAACTCACCGGGATCGGACGGGAACTGCCAGATGAAGCTGCTGTAGCCACCCCATCCCATATCGATTTCCGCCATGGGATAGCGCTCGTCGTAATCCTGAACATACTGCAGAACGGCCAATGACGACTGCTTCAAGTTCGACGCGCACGAGGCCTGGCGTGCCTTCTCTCTGGCTTGCGCAAAAGCCGGGAAAAGAATAGCGGCGAGAATCGCTATGATGGCTATGACCACTAGGAGCTCGATTAAGGTAAAACCTCGGTAGAATTTCATAGATAACCTCCGAATCATGCAATCATTTAACTAAGTGACCTCATTATAAAGTCGATGCCTGCATCAAGTCTTAAATACCCCTTAAATCATTGGCCAACTTCGATTATTTTCCAAGAGCGGTCATTGCTACATGGCAGAGCCCTACGTATTGTTCCATGTCTGATCGTGAGATTTTGGCAACCCATCACGGCATTGGGGGACAAGCCTTTGTGGACGGGTGCGGTTGCCGGCGGTGGCAACACTGTGTTCGGTAACTTTAACTCGAACTAACTCTATTATACGGAGCGAATCTTAAGGTTTCCGTAGCCCAGTCTTAAATTGCGCCAAACTTTCGCGAAGCGGTGTCATTCCGGTGAATCTGACTTGTCGGGCCGATTGATTGCATGAGCTTGAGCAGTGACTGGCTCCTCGTTCGCCACTGCCATGGCGAACGCCTGGCCGATGGAAAGAACGCATCCGTCCGACCATGCGGCCTCGAAAGCGCTGTCGCCGAGGACGGAGCGGGCCAGCGATTTGGCGTCTTCAAGCTCCTTAACGCCAAACGGACCCGAGGAGATACCGATCGCAATCCGCAAGCAGTCGCCAGCCGCGAGCAGCATAACCGCAAGGATATACTTTTGCTCGGCGACTGCTACATGCCCCGACTCGTACAGGCACTCAGGGAGCAGCCGGCGCTCGCCCGCGTCCACGGCGAGCGTCCAGCCTTCCTGGATCAGCGACCTTGCAATGTCGTAGCAACCTTCGATCCGGTTAACATGCGCCAGATTCAGAAGCGACACCGCTGTTCCGGGCAGGTTCGACAATTCACGCGCCACCGTCAGCGACTGATTGAGGAGGGTAATGGCCGACGAGAGGTCGCCCTCATAGATCCCAAGCAGGCCAAGGTTGTTGAGCGCCGAGGCTATCCCAATCCTGTCGCCGAGGTCCCCATAACGCTTCAGTCCTTCGGTATACGCCTCGCGCGCTCGACGCCACTCGCTGCGGGCAAGTGATAGATTGCCCAGGTTGATGAATGCGCGGGCCTGCAGCACGCTGTCGCCCAACTTCTGAACCAGGGCAACGGCTTCCTCCAGGTAAACCTGAGCCGCATCCCAATCGTCGCCGGAATAGGCCACCGTCGCGAGATCCTGTAGAGTAACCGCAATTCCGCGCTCGTCTCCCAGGTCCCGCCACGTGCTCAGCGCCTCTTCGAGCGCCGCCGTCACGCGCGGCAGATGTCCTTGATTGCGCGCCAGCATCCCCCAGGCGTTGAGGGCCCTGGCTCGATAGCGGCGAAGATCCGATTCTCCCGTTCCGGGCTGCGGAACATCGGTGACGCGCGCCAACCAGTCCTGCCCCTCCGCCAGATGACCATGCGCATTCCAAAATGGCGCCAACGCCGAAGCCAGCCGCAGCGCAATCCCGGCGTCACCGACGTCGATGGACCAAGCCAGCGCGGCCCGGAAGTTGTCATGCTCAGTCTTTAGTCGATTAAGCCAGACAGCTTGATCTGGCCCGACGATGCGTGGCTCGGCCTCTTCGGCGACGGCAAGGAAGAACTCCGCATGCCATCGACGGAGCGCCTCGTCTTCCTCAAGCGTACGCAGCCTCGCGGCAAAGTCACGCAGCGTGTCCAGCATGCGGTACCGCATCTCAGGTCCGCTCTCCTCCGTGAGGATCAGCGATCGATCCCGCAAGCGCATGAGTTGATCCAGCGTCGACACAAGGCCCGAGTTCTGTCCTCCACTACTGCCGGGGCTCTTGACCTGGACAATCGCGTTTGCCGCTTCTAACGTCCACCCTCCTCGAAACACAGACAGCCGATTGAAGAACACTTGCAGATCCGGCGAGATCAAATGGTAGCTATGCTCGACGGCGGCGTGGAGGCTGCGGTGACGCGGTTCGCTGTCGGAACGCCGGCTAACCAGCAGATCGAAGCGGTGGTCGAGTTGAACCAGCATCTGGGCGGGGCTAAGCGCCTGGGCCCACGCCGCACACAACTCGATCGCAAGCGGTATGCCCTCCAGTCGATCACAGATTTGCGCGATGTCCACCGCGTTTCGCACGTCGATCTCAAAGTCCGACCGGACCGCCTGTGCGCGATCGACGAACAACTGAACGCTCGTCAACCTCATCAGATCTTCGGGCCGTGCCTTTTGCAACCGGCCACGGGGCGAGGCGAGCGGAGGAACGGGAATCTCCCGTTCACCGTCGAGGCCAAGCCTCGTCTGCGACGTCGCCAGGATTGTGAGCGACGGCACTCGTTCGAGCATTTGGCGGATAAAAAGGACGACACCGTCGACGAGGTGCTCCAGGTTGTCGAGTACGAGTAGGAAATCGCGCTGGCCAAGGTGGGCCACGAGTTGGTCCTGAACGAGACCCTCTCGAAATCGGGGAAGCTGCAGTCGATCGGCGACCGCCGCCGGAACGAGCCGGGCGTCGCGGAGATCAGCCAGCGGGACAATCGCGACCGCGCCCGGATGGCGAGCGGCCATTCGCGACGCAATCTCGACCGCCAGACGCGTCTTACCGCTTCCAACCACCCCGGTTAGCGTAATCAAACGAGCGCTCCTGGCCTCCCACAGACTTTGTACTTGACCGATCTCAATGTCGCGGCCGAAAAAACGATTCAGGGGAGCGGGAATCGACGAGATGGGACCTGACGGTGACGGCGCAGGCGCAACGGACTCGAGGTCATTTTGGCGGATCTGCTCCGCAAGCGCTCGCGCCCCGGCAGACGGGGTAAGCGAAAGCTCCTTGGAGAGCACACGCTCTAGCTCCCGGTACTCGCGAAGGGCCGCGACAGACTGCCCGCTCGCCGCCAATACCCGCATCAATTCGCAGTAGAGTTCCTCGGCAAGCGGATCGGCGGCGATTGCGCGGCGGGCGAAGTTGATGGCCCGGTCGAAGTCTTTGGCGTCCTCGGACAACGCGATCAAACGACGGAGCGACTTGAGGTGGATGTCCAGAAGACGCTGGCGTTCACCAAGAACCCAATCGTCGTAATAACCCGGCAGGAGATGGCCGACATACAGATCGCAGGCCCGCGTCAGCATCGACGACTGCGTGCTGGGATCCTGAGTCGATGGCGCACTAGCGGCGGATTGGAACTCTCCCACATCGGTAACCACCGCATCCGGGTTCAACCCGACCGAGAGGCGGTCGCTAACCAGCACGCTATTCTTGACCGTCCCCTCCGGCTCCAGAACCGACCGCAGCCACGCCAGCGCCTGCGATAACCGGTTACGGCCGGCGTCCAACTCGACGTCGGGCCAGAGGATTTCGATCAGTTCTTCACGAAAGGGCCGGCGCTGAACATGGTACGCGAGGTAGGCAAACAACACGCCGGTCTTCTGCGTTTGAAACCGATCGATCACTCGGTCACCAGAACT
>Ga0207705_10001543_pt1 | contig 18297 bp, 14 predicted proteins | sample KBSC13metaG_FD_184314 | JGI IMG/M metagenome (GOLD analysis project Ga0207705, IMG submission 184314) | Corn rhizosphere microbial communities from Kellogg Biological Station, Michigan, USA - KBS C1-3 metaG (SPAdes) (version 2) | ecosystem: Host-associated > Plants > Roots > Rhizosphere > Soil ...
GCGCATCCGGCCTGATGCAGGTGATGCCGTCGACCGGTAAATGGGTGGCGGAAAAGATCGGCCTGACGGATTACGGTCATGGCATGCTGAGCGATATCCGGACGAATATCGTGCTCGGTACCAATTACCTGAACATGGTGCTGAACAATGCGGATGGGTCGCAGGTACTGGCAACGGCCGCCTACAACGCCGGCCCGGGACGGGCACGCACGTGGCGCGGCCTGCTGAGCGCGCCGATGGAAGGGGCCGTCTTCGTCGAAACGATCCCGTTTGAGGAAACGCGCAACTACGTGCGCAACGTGATGTCGAACGCGACGAACTATGCCGCCCTGTTCGAGAAGCGTCCGCAATCGCTCAAGGCGCGCCTGGGATTGATCACACCGCGCGGCGGCGGCACCGGCATGCCGTGACCGCGGCGCCGGACACGCATCGGAGGACATATGCACGAGCAGTCGGTCGTCGTATTCGGCGGGACCGGATTCATCGGCAGTCACCTGGCGGCCAGGCTGGCCGAACACGCCGTGCCCACCGTCGTGCCCACGCGGCACGAAGCGCATGCGATGCACCTGATGCCGCTGGGCGTCGACATCCGGCAGGTCGACCTGGGCGACGACGCGGCATTGCGCCGCCTCGTGGCCGGGCACACCGCCGTGATCAATCTCATCGGCATTCTCCATTCGCGCCGCGGCGATCCTTACGGTCCGGACTTCCGCCGCGTCCACGTCGAGCTGCCGCGCCGCATCGTCGCCGCCTGCGCGGCCGAAGGCGTGCCGCGCTACCTGCACATGAGCGCGCTCGGCGCGGACCGGCGCGGGCCGTCGATGTACCAGCGCTCCAGGGCCGACGGCGAAGCGGCCGCGGTGAGCGAACCGGCCGTCGCGGCGACGATCTTCCGGCCCTCCGTCGTGTTCGGGCCGGAAGACCGCTTTCTCAACATGTTCGCGCGCCTGCAGCGCCACCTGCCCGTCGTCCCGCTCGCCTGCGCCCATGCGCGCTTCCAGCCCGTGTACGTCGGTGACGTGGCCGAGGCCTATGTGCGCGCGCTGCTCGACCGGCATACGGACGGGTTCATCTACGAACTGGGTGGGCCGCAGGTCTATGAACTGGAAGAACTGGTGCGGCTGGCCGGGCGCTATGCCGGCCACGAGCGCAGGATCCTCGCCCTGCCGGACGGGCTGGCGCGGCTGCAGGCGCGGTTCTTCGAACTGCTGCCCGGCGAGCCCATCATCACGCGCGACAACCTCGATTCGATGAAGGTCGATAACGTCGTCCACCCGTCCAGGAACAATAAAGTCTTGACAACAGCGGCGCTGGGAATCAAGCTCACGGCGCTCGAGGCCGTCGCGCCGCAGTACCTGGCGCCGCCCGGCGGACTCGACGTCCTGCGCGCCCGTGCCGGACGCTGACCTTCAACGATCACGCCACACCATGCAGACTCTCGAACTCGACCCGACATTGACGCAGACCCTCGACAACGCACGCCAGGCCGGCCTGACCCTGGTCATCGGCAACAAGAATTACTCCTCGTGGTCGATGCGCCCATGGGTGGCGCTCGTCGCCGCCGGCATCCCGTTTACGGAAGTGCGCGTCCTGCTCGACCAGCCGGACACGGCCACCAACATCGCCAACTACTCGGCCGCCGGCCGGGTGCCCGTGCTGCTGGCCGGTGAGATGACGATCTGGGACAGCCTGGCCATCTGCGAATACGTCGCGGAACAATTCCCGGACAAGCATATGTGGCCCCAGGACGTGGCGGCCCGCGCCACGGCGCGTTCGGTCGTCGCCGAGATGCACTCCGGCTTCCCGGACCTGCGCAGCGCCATGACGATGAACATCAAGGCGCGCCTGCCGGGCCGTGGCCGCACGCCGGGCGCCCAGGCCGACATCGGCCGCATCTGCGAGATCTGGGAAGAGTGCCTGTCCCGCTTCGGCCACCACAACTTCCTGTTCGGCGATTTCTCCATTGCCGATGCCTTCTTCGCACCGGTCGTTTGCCGTTTCCAGACCTATGGCGTGGCGCTGGCGCCGGCGCTGCAGGCCTATTGCGAACGCGTGCTCGCGCACCCGGCCGTGGCGCGCTGGATCGCAGAGGCGATGGCCGAAACGGAAATCGCCGCCGCCCACGAAGACGAATTGCCGGATTGACGATGCAGGCCTTTGTCGTCGGCGGCGCCGTCCGCGATGAATTACTGGGGCTGCCTGTCCAGGACCATGACTGGGTCGTCGTCGGCGCCACGCCCGAAGACATGATCGCGAAGGGATTCCGGCCGGTCGGCAAGGATTTTCCGGTGTTCCTGCATCCGCAGACGCACGAGGAATACGCCCTCGCGCGCACCGAGCGCAAGACGGCGCCCGGCTACCACGGCTTCGTGTTCCACACGGCGCCCGACGTCAAGCTGGAAGACGACCTGGTCCGGCGTGACCTGACCATCAATGCGATGGCCCGTGCCGAGGACGGTACGATCGTCGACCCGTACGGCGGCTTGCAGGATTTGCGGGACCGCGTGTTCCGCCATGTGTCGCAGGCGTTCGCCGAGGACCCCGTGCGCATCCTGCGCCTGGCGCGTTTCGCCGCGCGCTTTCCGGACTTCACCGTGGCCGATACGACGCTGGTGCTGATGCGCCAGATGGTCGAGGCGGGCGAGGTGGATGCGCTGGTGCCGGAGCGCGTGTGGCAGGAATTGTCGCGCGGGCTGATGGAACAAAGGCCGTCGCGCATGTTCACGGTGCTGCGCGATTGCGGCGCGCTGGCGCGGATCCTGCCCGAGCTGGACGCGCTGTGGGGCGTGCCGCAGCCGCCGTTGCACCATCCCGAAGTCGATACGGGCGTGCACATGATGCTCGTGATCGACTACGCGGCCGAGCGCGGTTTCGACTTGCCCATCCGCTTCGCCGCGCTCATGCACGACCTGGGAAAAGGCAGAACGCCGCCCGAGCAGTGGCCGAAGCACCATGGACACGAAGGCATGGGACCGCGGCTGATCACCGACCTGTCGAAACGCCTGCGCGTGCCGACGGACTGCCGCGACCTGGCCGTGATGACGGCGCGCGAGCACGGCAACGTCAGCCGCGCGCTGGACCTGCGGCCGAACACGATCGTGACGCTGTTCGAACGCTGCGATGCATTCCGCAAGCCGGAGCGCTTTGCCCAGATGCTGCTGGCGGCCGAATGCGACGCGCGCGGGCGCGGGGACGAACAGCACGAGATGCGCAGCCGCGATTATCCGCAGGGCCCGTACCTGCTGCGTGCGCTGGAGGCGGCGCGGGGCGTGAACGCGGGCGAGGTCGCGGCACGCTACACGGAGAATCGCGAAAGGATTCCGGAGGCCGTGCACGCGGCCAGGGTGGCTGCCGTGAAGGTGGCGCTGGGAGACGTCCGGGATTGACTCTACGCGGCCTTGCCCTCGGCCGGCAAGGCCCCGGGTGCGTCCATGCGCCAGGTGTCGCGGCCCGCTTCCTTGGCGCGGTACAGCGCCGTGTCGGCCTTCTTGTATAACCCTTCCGTCGTGGCGCCGTCCTGCCATGCGAGGGCGGCGCCGATGCTGGCACTGACATGCATGACGTGGGGGCCGAACGTGATCGGCAGGCGTATCGAGTCGACGATGCGCTGGGCCACGTCGCCGACGATGGCGTCGTTGGCGGGTGTCAGCAGGACGGCGAATTCGTCGCCACCCAGCCGCGCCACGCAATCGGTCTGGCGCACGGCCGCGCGCAGGCGTTCCGCCGCCGCGACGAGGAGGGCGTCGCCGGCGTCGTGGCCGAGTGTGTCGTTGATGTGCTTGAAGCGGTCCAGGTCGATCAGCAGCAGTGCGAACGGATCTCCCCCGCGGCGCTTGGCCAGCGCGTCCAGGCGTTGCAGCTCGTCGTTGAAGCGCCGCCGGTTGGGCAAGTCCGTCAGCGCATCGTTGTACGCCATGGTTTCCAGCCGCAGTTGGGTGGCACGCAGCTCGGCGGTGCGGCTGGCGACGATCGCCTCCAGCTCGCGCTGGCGCCGGCGCAGCAGCGAAGTACGGGCCTGCACCAGCGCGCCGAGGGCCGCCAGCACGCCGATCGCGCCCAGCGCATGTGCCCACGTTTGCTGGTGCCAGGCGGGCAGGACGCGGACCGGCAGTTCCAGGGCGGCGTCGTCGCCGGCCCCGTCGGTGGCACGCACGCGCAGGCGATAGGTGCCCGGCGGCAGGTTGTTGTAGCTGGCGCGGCGCACGGCCGGGTCGGCGTCGACCCATGCGCTGTCGAAGCCTTCGAGCCGGTAGGCGTAGTGCCGGTGCTCGGCCGGCATGTAATCCAAGGCCGCGAACTCGACCGTGAAGCCGCGCTCGCGGTCGGCAGGGGTCAGGGTCAGCGCGGCGGGTTCGCCCGCCGCCTGACCCGACGGCGGCAGCCTGGTCGCGCGCCCGCCGAGCAGCAGCTGGGTGACGGCGAGCGGGGGCTGGGGCCGGCGCGTGTCCAGCCGGTCCGGGAAGATGATGCTGAGGCCGGAAACACCGCCGAACAGCACTTCGCCCGCGGGCCCGAGGGTGCCCGAGCTGGTCCAGTAAGTCGGTACGTGGACACCGTCGGCCTGGCCCAGCCGGCGTACCTGCAAGGTGTCGGGGTTGACGCTGGCGAGGCCTTGATCCGTGCTCATCCATACCTGGCCGGTACGGTCCTGCACCAGCACGTTGACGCTGTTGTCGGGCAGGCCGTCGGCCGTCGTCAGGCGCCGGAACCAGCGCCGTCCGGTGTCGTCCGTATGGTCGAGGATGGCGATGCCGTTGCCGTACGAGGACAGCCACAGGCGCCCCTTGTGATCGACGAGAAACGAGGACACGAAGCCGTTCGGTGCCCGCGTGCGGTCGGCATTGTCGGTCGGCAGCCGCTCCACCGTCTGATTGTCCCGGCCCAGCCTGACCACGCCGCTCCGGGTGCCGACCCATACGGCACCGTCCTCGAGCGGCAGCAGGGCGGTGACGCGGCGTTCACCCAGCACTTCATCCTCGTGGCGCAGCAGCGTCGCCTCGCCGGTGGGCGACAGACGTACCGCCCATACCCCGTCCAGTCCGCCCAACCACAGGACGTCGTCTTGCCAGGCAAGCGCCCAGACGGCCGCGTCCGGGCGGCGCCCGGCAATCTCGACCCGCTGTATCGCACCGCCGTTGCCGTCGCTGTGGTACAGGCCTTGCTGGGTGCCGAGGTAGACGCTGCCGTCCGGCGCGTTCGCCATCGCGAGTACCCGGCCCTTGGGCAGCGTGCCCGGCGTGCCGTTGGCGCCTGCCTTGAGCTCCGTCACCGCGCCGGTGCGCGGGGTGACGATGCTCACGGAACCGCCGGGGACGCTCAGCCATACCTTGCCGTCCGGGCGGGTCAGTATGTGATAAATGTCGAGGCCGCTTGTGGAGCCGACCGTCCGCACCGTCGCGACGCCATGCGAGCGGGGATCGTGCTGGCTCAGCGGGCCACCGGTGGCAACGAAGATCTGGCCGTCACGCTCGCGCAGCATCGCGACGACCTCGTCGCTGCGCAGGCTGTCCTGCACGTCGCCGCGGTAGCGCAGGCGGCGCGTCGTTTCCTGCTGGATGTCGACCTCGACGATGCCGCCGCTCTCGGTGCCGAGCCAGATGACGTCGGCTTCCTTTTCCACGATCGAGCACACGCGCTCGCCCTGCAAGGTGGCCTGGGGGCCTTGTTCCACGACGGGGTCGGGCGGCATCCCCGCCGCGCCGATGACGAAGGCGCCGTTGGCGCGGGTGCCGATCCACACGCGGCCCGCGCTGTCCTGGTACAGCGCGCTGATCGACGGTTCGGTGCGCGCCGTCGTGCCCAAATGCACGATCTCCGCCCGGGCGTCGTCGCCGGACCGGTAGAACAGGCCCTCGCGGGTGCCGATCCAGAGACCGCCCTGGCGGTCGCGCAGCAGCGCGTCCACCCCGCCCGAGGGCAGCGTGGGTGCCGCGAGTTGCGGGGCGCCGCTCGCGGCGCCATGCACGTTGCCGCCGGCGTCGACGCGTTCCAGTCCCGCGCCGGTGCCGACCCAGATGCCGCCGGCGCCGTCGTCGACGATGCCGGAAACACGTGCATGGTCCAGGCCGCCCGGACCTGCCGGGATGGTGGTGAAGCGGTCGCGCTCGGCGTCATAGCGGGCCAGGCCGCCGGCGCTCGTGCCGACCCACAGGCGTCCGCCCGTGTCCACATGCACACTCAGAATGTAAGCGTCGGGCAGGCTGCCTTCGTGGTCGGGATCGGCCCGGTAGCGCCGCGCCCGGAACCCGTCCCAGCGGACCAGGCCGGTCTGCGTGCCCAGCCAGATAAAACCGTCGCGGTCCTGGGTAATCGATGTTCCGAAACTCAGCGGTTCTTCCAGGTGATGTCTGAACGACACATGGGAAAACGGCTTCCACGCCGCGGGTGCGTCATCGGCGGCGGCGGCGGGCGGGAAGACTATCAGTGCGCCAATCCAGAACATCACGCACGACAGGGCCTGGCGGAAAAATGACATGTGGTAACTCAAGCGTCTTTCCGCGTCAGTATAGGCCGCTTCCACGCGTAAGTATCATTCGCGGCTCGGTGGGGGCAGTTTCTGTTGTATTGGTGCAAGGGCGCTGTTTCTGAGGGTGTCGTCGCGGCAGTAAACCGAGGGATCCGGTAAAATTCTCGTGTTGCAGCGCACAATAGAATGACCATGCAGGACAATCCACTCCGCCTCTGGCTGAAGAACCTGATGAAACACAAGGGCCAGGCCGTGCTGGTGAAGAGCCTGGCCGAGCGCGACCGGCGACGCGTGCTGCGCCACTTCATGGCGCTCGACCGGGACGACCGCCTGCTGCGCTTCGGCAGCGTGCTCCCCGATCCGCAGCTCGAAGCCTACGTGGCAAAACTCGATTTCACGAAAGATATCGTGTTCGGTGTCTACAACCGCATGTTCCAGCTCGTGGGCGTGGGTCACCTCGCGTTCACGTCGCGCGACGCGCATCCGGACAGCCTTCATTACACGGACAAGGAAAAGGTGGCCGAGTTCGGCGTCTCGGTGTCGAAATCGGCGCGGGGGCAGGGCATCGGCACCCGGCTGTTCGAACGGGCCGCGATCCACTGCCGCAATTCCGACGTGGACACCTTGTACATGCAATGCCTGTCGTCGAACCGCACGATGATGCACATCGCCAAAAAGGCCGGCATGGAAATCCGCAGGGAGTACGGCGAGGCGGATGCCCACCTGCACCTGCCGCCGCCCAGTCCGGGCAGCGTGCTGGCCGAGGCGCTGGAAGAGCAGTTCGCCAAGATCGATTACACGGTCAAGGCAAATGCGCGCGCCGCGGCCAAGTGGTTCCTGCCCAGGCGCTGACGCCGTGCCGGTCTACGCCGACTCGCGCGGCACCAGGCCTCCCGTAAACCGCTTGCGGTAGGGCCCGGAAGCGGCCCCGTCCAGCTGCGCCTGCAGGCATTCCATCGCGGCCACGCCGATCGCGGCGACGTCCTGCCGGAAGGTGGTCAGCGGCGGGTACAGGTAGGCGGAAATCGGCAGGTCGTCGTGGCCCGCGATGGCCAGGTCCTTGCCCGGCTCCAGGCCGAAGCGCCGGCAGGCCGACATCGCGCCGATCGCGAGCCGGTCGGTGCCGCAGGCGAGGGCGGTGACGCCGGCGCGCTTCCAGACGCCGCTGGCGAGCCAGTCGAGCACGTGGCGGAATGCATGGGCTTCGAAATCCCAGGAAGGCTGCGTGCTGCCGGGGATGACGTGCGGCTGCATGCCGGCTTCCGCCATCGCGTCCAGGTAGCCGGCCAGCCGTTCTTCCGGCGACGGATGCGCCACCGGCGGCGCGCCCAGGTAGGCCGGCCGGTGGCCCCGGCCGAGCAGGTAGCGGGTCAGCATCGCCATGCTTTGGCGGTTGTCGTTCATCACATAGTCGCAGTCTTCGTGCACATAGCTGTCCATGTAGACGATGCGCATTTCCTGCTCCAGCCGCCGCAACAGCTCCAGATTGTTCCTCGACGCGACCGCCGTCAGGATCACGCCCGCTACCTTCATCGACCGCATCGTCAGCAGCGCCGCCGCTTCCTCGGCCGGGTCGTTGTACGAGCACTGGATGATCACGTCCATGCCCAGCGCCTTCGCCCTGGCTTCGATCGCACGCAGGGCTTCGGCGAAGAAGGGCTCGTTGATCACGGGGAGGACGATGCCGACGATGCGCGAGCGCCCGCGCACGAGGCTCACCGCGTGCGGGTCGGGCACGTATTCGAGTTCGCGGCAGGCCTGTTCGATGCGGGCCCGGGTATCGGCCTTGAGGCCTTCGCGGTCATTGAAATACTTCGAGACCGTGGCGCGCGACACCCCGGCCCGCGCGGCGACGTCGTGCATCGTGACAGGACCACCTCGGGGCGTATTCTGCGCAGTCTTCATCGTTTTACTCGTGTAAGTTTCTTGTTCTCACGGCGGCCCAGAACCAGCTGGCGCCCGTGAGTGCGTCACCATCATAGCAAAAATACCTTCGTGCAATAAGCGTATCGTTTTTCCTAGTGTGCACGGCTTGCCGGCGTTCTGTTGCGATCACTCAACCGTTAAAAAAATTTTAAATAAACCTGTTGACGGCAAAAAGTCGACACGTGTAAAGTTATTTCATAACGACGATCTCAAAAAACATAAAACCTTCGGAGACTACGCCATGAAAAGATCCGCCGTGTCCGCATGTATCGCGGCACTCGCCATCGTCCTGACCGGCCAGGCCCAGGCCGCCCGGCCGCTGAAAACCGTCGGCGTCGCCGTCAGCGACCTCGCCAATCCCTATTTCGTCGCCATCGGCAAGGGCGCGGCCGACGCCGCCAAAAAGGTCGGCGGCGACAAGGTCCGGGTTACGACCGTCTCCAGCAAGTACGACCTGAATACCCAGGTCGGCCAGATCGAGAACTTCATCGCCAACAAGGTCGACATCCTCGTCGTCAACGCGTCCGACCCGAAGGGCATCGCACCCGTGCTGCAAAAGGCGCGCAATGCGGGCATCGTCGTGGTGGCCGTCGACGTCGGCGCCGACAACGCCGATGCGACGATCATGTCCGACAACACGATGGCCGGCGTCGAGTCGTGCCGCCGCATCGTGGAACGCCTGCACGGCAAGGGCAACGTCGTGATCGTCAACGGGCCGCCCGTGACGGCCGTGATCGCGCGCGTGGCCGGCTGCAGGCAGGCGTTCGCCGGCACGGGCATCCGCATCGTGTCCGACAACCAGGATGCGAAGGGCAGCCTGGACGGCGGCATGGAAGTCATGACGAACCTCTTGATCGCGCACCGCCGCATCGATGCCGTCTTCGCGATCAACGACCCGTCCGCGATCGGTGCCGAGCTGGCCGTCAAGCAGGCCGGCCGCGCCGACGTGCAGATGGTCGCCTCCGTCGATGGCGCGCCCGACGCCGAAGCCGCGCTCAAGTCGAAGAACAGCATCTTCGCCGTCACCACCGCGCAGGACCCGTACAAGATGGCCACGATGGCCGTCGACATCGGCTACGACATCATGAACGGCAAGCGGCCGGCGAATCCCGTCGTGCTGATTCCCACCCCGGCGATCACCAGGCAGAACGTGGCGGCCTACAAGGGCTGGGCCAGCCACTGACCCCCCCACCTCATTCGGAGGAGACAATGGAACGTGTAATTCCAGAACCGGTGCTGGAGGTATCCGGCATCCGCAAACGCTTCGGTACCGTCACGGTGCTGAATGGCGTCCAGCTGACGATCCGCCCCGGCGAGATCCACGCGCTGATGGGAGAGAACGGCGCCGGCAAGAGCACGCTGATGAAGATCCTGGCCGGCGTGTACCAGCCGGACGCGGGCGAGATCCGCGTGGCCGGCCGTCCCGTGCGCATCGGCTGTCCGGCCGATGCCCGCGCCTGCGGCATCAACCTGATCTACCAGGAGCTCTCGGTCGCGGCCAATCTCACCGTCGCGCAGAACATCTTCATGGGCGCGGAACCGCGCGGCCGCTTCGGCATCGTCGACACGGCGCAGATGAACCGGCGCGCGGCCGAAGTCCTGAAGAGCCTCGGCGCGACTTTTTCTCCGACGCGCCTCGCCAGCGGGCTGTCGATCGCCGACCAGCAGCAGGTGGAAATCGCGCGCGCCCTCGTGCACGACAGCCGCGTGCTGATCATGGACGAACCGACGGCCGCGCTGTCCGAACGCGAGACCGAGCGCCTGTTCGAGGTGATGCGGGGCCTGCGCGAGCGCGGCATCGCGATCATCTACATCAGCCACCGCATGGCCGAGGTGCGCATGCTCGCGGACCGCGTGACCGTGCTGCGCGACGGCGCGTGGATCGGCGAGCTGACCCGGGAAGAAGCGACGCCGGACACAGTCGTCCGCATGATGGTCGGCCGTGAAATCGGCGGCTTTTATGAGCATGTGCGGGAGCGCGCGCCGGGCCCGGTACGCCTGAAGCTGACGAACGTGCACGGCAACCGGGTGCATCCCGCGTCGCTGGAAGTGCGCGCCGGCGAGATCGTCGGCCTCGCGGGCCTCGTCGGCGCGGGCCGCACGGAACTGGCGCGCCTCGTGTTCGGTGCCGACCGCATGGCCGGGGGAACCGTGGAGGTGGATGGCCGGCCCGTCGCGATCCGCACGCCGGCCGATGCGATCCGCCTCGGCATCGCCTATGTGCCGGAAGACCGCAAGGGGCAGGGCCTGTTCCTGCAGCAGTCGCTGCTGGCGAACGTGACGATGAACGTACTCGGCAAGCACGCGCGCTGCGGCGTGCTGCGCCGCGGTGAGCTGCTGGGCGTCACGCGCGATGCGATCGCCCGCCTGTCCGCGCGCGGGGCGGGACCGCACGGCATCATCGGCGGCCTCTCCGGCGGCAACCAGCAAAAGCTCCTGCTGGCACGCTGGCTGGAGATCGGGCCGCGCGTGCTGATCCTCGACGAGCCCACGCGCGGCGTCGACATCGGCGCCAAGCACGAGATCTACCGGATCATCCACGAACTGGCCGACGCCGGCGTGGCCGTGCTGTGCATTTCGAGCGAGCTGGCGGAAATCATCGGCGTGTGCGACCGCGTGCTCGTCATGCGCGAGGGCTGGCTGGCCGGCGAAGTGATTGGCGAACGCATTACCCAGGAAAACATCATGGCGCTGGCCACCCAGGCCCAGGCCGCATAGGAGACCTACATCATGCAGACCATTAATTCATCGCTCCCCACCGCGCCGCGCGCACCGGCCCACGGCATCGGCCAGGCATTTTCCCGCATGTTCGCCACGCTCGGCATGCTGCCGGTGCTGGTCGCGCTGTACATCGTGTTCTATTTTCTGACGGCGTATTTCGCCGAGGACGGCGTCTCCAACTTCGCCACGATGGCGAACACGATGAACGTGCTGCGCCAGAGCTCCATCAACCTCGTGCTCGCGACCGGGATGACGTTCGTGATCCTCACGGGCGGCATCGACCTGTCCGTGGGTTCCGTGCTGGCCGTATCTGCCGTGCTGGGCATGATCGCATCGCTGCCCGGCCATGCGCCGGCCGCTGCGCTGCCCCTGTTCCTGTTGGCGGGTCTCGGCATGGGCCTGCTCAACGGGCTGCTGGTCGCCGTCTTCAAGATCAATCCATTCGTCGTCACGCTCGGCACGATGACGGCGCTGCGCGGCACGGCTTACCTGCTGGCCGACGGCACGACGATCCTGAACCGCGAGATCCCGAGCTTCGAATGGATCGGCAACGGCTCGTTCGCCGGCCTGCCATGGCTCGTGTGGGTCGCCGCCGCGCTCGTGCTGCTGGCCTGGTTCATCCTGCGCCGCACGGTGCTGGGCATGCATGTGTATGCCGTCGGCGGCAATCCGCAGGCCGCGCGCCTCACGGGCATCAAGGTCGGGCTCGTCCTCGTCTTCGTCTACGCGTTCTCCGGACTGTGCGCCGGCACCGCGGGCGCCATGTCGGCCAGCCGCCTGTATGGCGCGAACGGCAACTGGGGCTCCGGCTACGAACTCGATGCGATCGCCGCGGTCGTCCTCGGCGGCACGAGCCTGATGGGCGGCGTGGGCACGATCTGGGGCACGGTGACGGGCGCGCTGATCATCGGCCTGCTCAACAACGGCCTGACGATCCTCGGTCTCTCTTCCTTCTGGCAGTACGTCGCCAAGGGCACGGTCATCGTGCTGGCCGTGATGCTCGATAAATGGCGTTATCAACAACAGGCGAACTGACATGCAAGAACCAAAACTCCCCCGCTACGTGGTCTTCGGCGAAGCGCTGACGGACATGATCCGCCAGGACGACGGCACCTGGCGCTCGCTCCCCGGCGGCTCCTGCTGGAACGTGGCCCGCGTCGGGGCCCGACTGGGACTGCACACGGGCTATGCCGGCGCCGTCAGCATGGATGCCTTCGGCGACGAGATCGCGGCCGCGAGCTTTGATGCCGGCCTGGATGCGCGCTTCCTGCAGCGCGTCGATGCACCGCCGTTCATCGCGATGGTGACGTCGCGCCATCCGCCGCGCTACGTCTTCCTCGGCGAGAACAGCGCCGACCTGCACTTCCGGCCCGAGCTGCTGCCGTCCGGCTGGCTCGACGCCGCCGACGTGATCCACGTGGGCAGCCTCGCGCTGGCGCGCCGTCCGCTGGCGCGGCGGCTCGTGGAGCAGGCCCTGATGGCGCGCCAGGCCGGCAAGCGCATCGCCTTCGATCCGAACTTCCGCACGGCGATGCGCGACGCCTCGTACCGGCCCACGTTCGAACAGATCGCCGCCATCGCCAGCCACATCAAGGTGTCGGATGAAGACCTCGAGGGCCTGTTCCCGGGCTTCGCGCCGCGCGATGCGCTGGCCGCGCTGCGCGCGCTCGCGCCCGACGCCGAGATCCTGTTTACGCGCGGCGCCGACGGCCTGGCGCTGATCCGCGGCGACCGCGTGCTCGAGGCACCGGCGCGCCGCGTGGACGTGGTCGACACCGTCGGCTGCGGCGATGCGTCGATGGCCGGATGGATCAGCGGCCTGCTGCTCCATCCGGAGATGTCGGCGCCGTGCCAGCTCGCGCGCATCGCGGCGGTGGCCGCGGCGGCCGCCATGCACGCCGGCCCGTATGCGCCGACGGAGCGCGAAGTCGAAAGCCTGCTCGGCTGACAACCTAACCAGATCCCGTTCCGCTTGACCTGCCACGGCACCACGCCGCGGCCGGACGGGATCCGCTTTGCCCAAAACATCAGGAGACAACATGCGCATGCAAACCATCGCGCTGGCGCTGCTCGCGCTCGCGTGGCGTACCCCCGCGTCTGCTTTGGACATCCAGAACTACCTGCGCGCCAACGCGGCCGTCAATTCGGAAAGCGGCGGGCAGACCTGCTTCGGCCTGGCCGGCGCGGGCGCGAAGTACCGGCTCGGCAACGAGTGCGGCGTCTATGGCGAGACGATGTTCGGCCAGCGCCTGGTGCAGGGCGACGCCGGCGAAGACGTGAAGGCCCACGTGATGCTCAACCTGGGCAACGCCGCCGCGTCCAGCAATGTGAAGCGGCCGCAGGGCGGCTGGAAGATCGGCCTGCCACAGGCCTATGTGGCGATCGAGCACCTGGCCGGCCTGGGCGACGCCGCCGCGTGGATCGGGCGGCGTTACTACAAGCGCGAAGGGGTGAACGCCAACGACTTCCTGTACTGGAATCCGTCCGGCCTGGGCGTGGGCATCGAGGACGTCCCGCTGGGGCCCATGCGGTTCAGCTATGCCTACATGCATGACGACCAGCAGACGATGCCGATCATGCGCGTCGGCGACACGGCGAACCGGCACGATTTCCAGTTGCGCGGCGTGCCCGTGAATCCGGGCGGTACGCTGGAACTGGGCCTGGCGCTGATCCGCAGCGACGGCCAGCCCGGTCATCACGGCGGTTCGATGGTCACCGTGCAGCACCGGCAGCGCATCCTGGCCGGCGCCGGCGACAACCGCCTCGCAGTGCAGTGGGGTACCGGCGCCGGCACCGACAACGGCGCGACGGGCGACCTCACCAGCGGCGACGACGTGCACCGGCTGCGCATCGTCGACAGCTGGTATGCGCAGGTCACGCGCCGGTTCGGTGCGGAACTCGTCGGCGTCTGGCAGCGGGACACGGCGCACGATCCCGCGAAGGCGAAGACGTGGGCCTCGGCCGGCGGGCGCCTGTCGTATGCGCTGGCCGACAAGGTGAAGCTGCTGGCGGACGTGGGCCACGACCGCGTCGCGTCGCAGAACGGCGACGTGCGCAGGCTGACCAAGTTCACGGGCGCCGTCGCGCTGACGTCCGCGCCCGGCTATTTCGACCGTCCCGAACTGCGCCTGTTCTTCACGCACGCGCACTGGAACGAGGCCGCGCGCGCCGCCGCGCGCACGAACGACCCGCTGGCCGCGAACGGCATCTTCGGCACGACGCTGTCCGGCTATACCGTCGGCCTCACGTTCGAGAACTGCTGGTGAGCGCTTGTTTGTTATTCCTGCATCGTGGCCAGCAGCGTGTCGATCGCGGCCAGCGTCGGCGGCGTGGCGCCGGGCGCGAGGCAGGCGGCGGCGCCCGCCGCGACGGCGAAGCGCAGGTGGGTCAGGCCATCGCGCTCGGGTGCATGCAGCATGCTCCAGGCCAGCGCGGCGATGCTGGCGTCGCCGGCGCCGACCGTGTCCACGGGGGTGATACGCGGCGCCGCGACTTGCCACGACCCTTCCGGCGTGTGCAGCGATGCGCCGGCCGCGCCCTTCGTGTACAGGTAGCTGGCATCCGGGTTCCAGCCGCGCAGCGTGGCGAAGGCGGCGTCGGCGTCGTGGGTGCGCAGCAGGCCGACGAGGTCTTCCTCCGACACCTTGATCACGTCGGCCAGCGCCGTCATGCGCTTCAGCGTCGGGTCGTAGTTCTCGTCCATCAGCGCGCGGAAATTCGGGTCGTAGCTGATGCGTACGCCGCGTTCCTTCAGCAGTTCTGCGAGCGTGACCAGCTTGCCCGCCAGCGGCTGGCGCGCCAGGCTGATACCGCCGAAGTGCGCCCAGCGGCAACCGGCGATCCAGCCGGCCGGCAGCCGGGCGGCGTCGAAATGCAGGTCGGCGCTGTCGTCGCCCACGAAGAAATAGCTGGGCGGGTCGAGGCGGTGCACGATCGCGAGCAGCGGCGATTTGGGCACGCGCTGGATGAAGCGGTCATCGAGGCCGGCGTCGAGGGTGGCGCGCCACAGCTGGTCGCCGAACACGTCGCGGCTGACGGCGCCCGCGAAGGCGCTGGGCGCGCCCAGCTTCGCCATCGCGCGCGCCACGTTCCACGTCGAGCCGCCCGTCACACTGTGCCAGCGGGTGGCGCCGGCATCGTCAACGATCATATCGGTCAAGGCTTCGCCTGCCGCGACGAATACGGGAAAGTCTGCCATGTCAATCCTTCGTGAGAACGGTCAGCACCTCGTAGCAGGCGCCCATCGTGTGGTAGTCGACCTTGCCGGCCGGGCTCTTCTCAATCGTGAGTTTTTCGTTGGCCGAACCGAGGATGCGATACCAGGCGCCGTGTTCGTGGTCGACGAAATGTTCCCAGCTGTACGCCCAGATGCGGTCGTACCAGGCCCAGTACGCCTGGTCGCCGGTGCGGGCGCCGAGCAGGGCTGCCGCCGCCAGGCTCTCGGCCTGCACCCAGAAGTATTTGTCGGCGTCGCAGATCTCGTCGTCCGGGCCGAAGCCGTAGTGGATGCCGCCGTGTCGTGGGTCCCACGCCTTGGTCAGCGCCGCGTCGAAGAGTTCCTTTGCGCGCGGCAGCAGCCAGCCGGACGGGCCGGCCATCTGGTCCTTGTGGCGTTCCATGATCAGCAGGAGCTTGGCCCATTCCGTCAGGTGGCCCGGCTGGTAGCCCCACGGGCGGAAGATGTTCGTCTTGTCGTCGCGGTTGTAGTCCGGGTCGACGGACCAGTCGCTGTTGTAGTGTTCCCAGACCAGGTTGCCGTACAGGGCGGCCTGGCGCACGGTGATGTTGTGGGCCAGCGTCTCGGCGCGCCACAGGAATTTCGTGTCGCCCGTCGCGTCGAACGCGGCCAGCATGGCTTCGCACGCATGCATGTTGGCGTTCTGGCCGCGGTACGGGTACAGCGTGGACCAGTCGCCGCTCGCCTCGTCGGCGTACAGGCCGTGCGCGGGTTCCCAGAAACGGCGCTCCATCAGGTCATAGGTCTCGTCCAGCCAGGCGCGTGCTTCGTCGACGCCGGCCATGACGGCGTGGGCGTACGCCAGCAGCACGAAAGCCAGGCCGTAGCAGTGGTTCGTGTCGTCAGTGACCTTCCTGTCGCCGTTGTTCCAGTCCAGCGTCCAGGCATAGCCGCCCGTGGCCGGGTTGCGGTGCGCCTCGCGCAGGAAGCGCAGGCCGTGCAGCACGCGCTCGCGGTCGGCCGGTTCCTGGAACTGGCGCCACGCCATCGAGAAGTTGAACACGAAGCGGGTGCTGCTCACCAGGTGGCGCGTGCGCGCATCGTAGATCGTGCCGTCGTCCTTGTAGAAGTGATAGAAGCCGCCGCTCGGGTCGACGCAGCGCGGATCATAGAACTGGCGGGTGTGGCGGATGTGCTGCAGCAGCGTCGAACGCGAGTGGAAATCGGGAAGCATGGTCGGTTGTGGTGGATGAAATCGGGATGTGGGTGGAATGGCGTATGGCACCTCGAAAAACCGTCGCGAGCATCGCAGAATGTCCCTGCAACGCGCAGTAGGTTTTTCGACGTGCCATTATTTGCGGATGCGGAAGTCTTCGCAGACGGTGCTGGCGCGCACGACCAGCTCCACGGGCGCCACCTGTTCCAGCGGCGGATCCTGCGGGCCGCGCAGCAGCAGCTCGACGCCCAGCGCGCCCAGCTCCTTCTTGTTGATGCGCAGCGTCGTCAGCGGACGGTGGCCCAGCACGGCGCCCGGGATGTCGTCGAAGCCGACGATCGACACATCGTGCGGCACCGTCTTTCCGGCCGCCAGGCAGGCGCGCATCGCGACGAGGGCTGTTGCGTCGTTGTAACAGAACACGGCATCGGGCGGGTGCGGCTGGTCGAGCAGGGCCTGCATCGCCTCGTGGGCGCCCGTTTCCAGGTCGACGCCGTCCGGCAGGGTCGCCTCCAGGCGCGGATCGGCCAGCATGCCGGCCTCGAACAGCGCCTGGCGGTAGCCGCGGTTGCGCTCGCGGATGCTGTAGTGGCCGAGCGGCCCGGAGATCATGCCGATGCGTTCGCGTCCCAGCGAGATCAGGTGCTTCGTCGCCAGATAGCCGCCCATGTGGTTGTCCGGATTGACGGAGCTGTAGCCGCGCAGCTTCATGTCGATCAGGACGAGGGGCTTGCCGCTGGCGCGCAGGGCGCCCAACAGCTCGGGTTCGAAGAAGCCGGCGCACACGATCGCGTCCGGCGCGTGCATGCGCAGTTGTTCCGTCACGCCGTCGGCCGGGCCGACCGCCATGAACGACAGCACGATGCCCTGCTTGCGGCAGGCTTCCTCGGCGCCGTGCAGCACGGGCGAGTAAAACGGGCTGCTGGCCGCCGTATTGTGTTGCCGATGCAACAAAAAAGTGAGGCGGCGGATGCGCTTGCGGCGCAGCTTGCAAAAGTCATAGCCCAGTTCGTGGGCTGCCGACAACACCATCTGGCGCGTGGTTTCCGTCAGGCCGGGCTCGTTCTTGAGGGCCCGCGAGATCGTGCCGGCCGACACACCGGCATACTTGGCCAGGTCGCGGATCGTGACCGGCGCCGGGCTGCCGCCCACTGGGGTGCGTTGGGGTTCGGGATTCACACTATCTCCGGTATCGTTGCGGACGTCCGGGACGCCGCTGGTCTGAATGCAGTCTTGCATATGAAAATCCCGTTGGTCAAACGCGAAGCCGTAGTTCCAGAGAAGTTTAGTCGGCTTTACTAAACAGCAGTTTGCCCGGTATATTCTCATGTACGAAACCGATTTCATAAGAAGGATGCGCATGTTTAGTAACGCCTCACTAAACTAGCCCCGAATCGGATCCTCTGTTTGACCCTCCCATGCTGCGTATGCAGAATATTTTTTCACAATAAAGTTACCGAGTTACAAGTTAGCGGTAACATTTCCAGGAGACCACCATGGAACGCGCTTCACAGGCCGCACTCGCGCCTGCCGACCGGGCCCAGCCCGCCAGCTACACCTTTCCGCTGACGATCGTCACGGCCCTGTTCTTCATGTGGGGCCTCCTGACGTCGCTGAACGACATCCTGATCCCGCACCTGAAGTCGGTGTACAACCTGACGTATGTACAGGCGATGATGGTCAACCTGGCCTTCTTCAGCGGTTACTTCCTGCTGTCGATCCCGGCCGGCGCGCTGATCCGCCGCATCGGCTATAAAGCCGGCGCCGTGGCCGGCCTGGCCGTGTGCGCCG
>Ga0207705_10001544_pt1 | contig 18285 bp, 14 predicted proteins | sample KBSC13metaG_FD_184314 | JGI IMG/M metagenome (GOLD analysis project Ga0207705, IMG submission 184314) | Corn rhizosphere microbial communities from Kellogg Biological Station, Michigan, USA - KBS C1-3 metaG (SPAdes) (version 2) | ecosystem: Host-associated > Plants > Roots > Rhizosphere > Soil ...
GACTGCGCCGCGAAGGCGCCGGATGCGAGCCGGTGCATCATGAGCGAAAAACCGCTTTGACTGTCATGCCAAACGCGAAATGTGCTTTTCCTCCAATCTCGCAACCTCCGATCATGTTCGCTTGATATTCGCGAACGTAGAACTTCAGCGGTATCGCTGGACGGACTATTCCATCGATGCTTGGTGTTAGTGCTCATCATGCCCATCTTTCGAATTAAACACGTATAGAAAGTTCACTTCGAGTTCGCTCCAGCCGGGCGACCTGGGACGTGCCTGCCTTGGCGGGCTCATCGGGCGGCGTCGTTGAAGTCGATGGCGATCTGGCCGCCGGCGCTCGCCGTGTCGATGTCGAACACGCGGTCATGGAAATTCGGATTCGTGACGCGGATCGTGTGGCGGCCCGGCGCCAGCGTGAGGCGCTTGACGGGCGGACTCACGCCGCGGTCGACGCCGTCCACGTAGACGACGCCCCACGGCTGGATCTTCAATTTGTAGAGGTTGCCTTCCGGCGTCACGACGACGCCCGGCAGGTGAGTGCCCGGTACGGCTTGGCTGGGGGCGCTTGTGGCGGACGGCGGTGGATTCGTTTCCGCAATGGACGCAGCAGGGCCGTCGGCGGGCACCCCGGCCGGGGCGGCGGGTGGCGCCGTCGTCGACGCGGCCGGCGTCGCGCTGGGCGGATCGTCCGTGATGTACGGGGCCGGCAGCGCCGGGGCACTGGCCGCGCCCTGGCTTTGCGGGGTGTCGGCCCGTTGGGGCAGGGTCAGCACGATGTGGTCGAACGAGCCGGAATCGCGCATCTCGGCGAACGTTGCCAGCGCCAGCGCGATGAACAGGACGCCAACGCCGCCGGCGATGGCCCAGCGTTGCCGGTGGTTCAGGCTGATGCCGCGGCGCGGCCTCTCGTGGCCCGGCCGTTCGTGGCCCGGCCGTTCGTGGCCCGGCCGTTCGTGGCCCGGCTGCTCGTCCTTCTGCATGAAGGCGGGCAGGTCCGGTTCGCCGGGCGGGGATGCGGCGGTGGGCGCGGTATCGGGTGCGTGCTGCGGCACATCGTCGGCCGTGTCGGTGGGCTCGTCGTCGAAGAGCGGCAACATGTGTGACCCCGCCGTGGCGCCGACGGGCGGCCCCAGCGGGACGATGCCGAGCAGGTCGCGTAATGCCTCGATGCTCTGGGGGCGCCGCGCCGGATCGGGATCCATGCAGCGGTCCACCGCGGTGATCAGCGAGTCGCTATAGCCTTCGACCCGGCCTTCGAGCGGGCCGGCGGGCGCAAGCTCGCACGTGATCGCGTAGTGGATGACGCGGGCCAGCGCGTTCAGGTCCTCGGCCTCGCGTGCTTCCTCCGGCGTCACGTCGAGGGGAATCAGCAGCGGTTCGCCATTGTCGTGGAAGACGATCGTATCGGGCGTGATGGCGCGATGCGGCATGTGCATCGCGTACTGCAGTTCGAGCGACTGCAGGATCTGGCGGAAGATCTTGCGGCACCAGACTTCGTTGACCTGTTCGGGACTGTACTCGACGATGTCCCTGACGCTGCGGCCTTCGAGGTGCTGCTGTGCCGGTCCGATGGAAGTTTGGCTGGTCATTTTGCTAAGGCTTATGCTTGACAAAATCATGCCAGATTTGTCGACGACATGCCCCGTACACAACTCAACCGTGCGCGCCTGTTACAACTGTTACAACGCGCGCCTCACTCTTGGTCTTCGATGAAACGCATCTTGAAATGACGGCCCTTGATCGTGCCGAAGTCCGGGCCCAACGGATTGCCGTTATTCAAACGTTCGAACGCCTGTTGCGCGACCCGGCGGTCGAGCGCCACGTAGCTGATGAATTCGAAGATGTGGATCTTGCCGACCTGGTCCTTCACGAGGCCCGCGTCGCCGGTCAGGGCGCCCAGCAGGTCGCCCGGGCGTAGCTTGTCCTTCTTGCCGCCCTGCACGCACAGCGTGATCATCGCGGCCGGCTCGGCCGGGCCGTCGTCGTCCGCCAGCGCGTCGAGCGCATGCCACTCGGCCGTGAAACCCTGCGCGTCCTCGATCAGCCGGACCCAGCGCTTCTCGTTCGGCGCGCACAGCGACAGCGCGAGGCCGGCCGCCCCGGCCCGTCCCGTCCGGCCGACGCGGTGCACGTGCACTTCCGGGTCCTTCGACACGTCCACGTTGATCACGGCTTCCAGCCCGGCGATGTCGATGCCGCGCGCGGCCACGTCGGTGGCGACGAGCACGGCGCAGCTGCGGTTGGCGAAGCGCACGAGCGTCTCGTCGCGCTCGCGCTGTTCCATCTCGCCGTACAGCGCGAGCGCGGAAAAGCCGCGTTCGCGCAGGGCGTCGGCCACTTCGCGGCAGCGCGCCTTCGTGTTGCAGAATGCGATCGCGGCACCGGGGCGGTGGTGCCGGAGCAGCCGCGCGACGGCGTCCACGCGGCCGTCGAAGCCGATCTCGTAGAAGCGCTGCTCGATGCGCGCCGGCGCGTGCGCCGTGTCGACGGCGACTTCGAGCGGATCGTGCAGGAAGCTGGCGGTAGCGGCGCGGATGTCGTCCGGGTAGGTCGCAGAAAACAGCAGGGTCTGCCGGTGCGGCGGGCAGGCGCGCACGATGGCCGCGATCTCGTCGTAGAACCCCATGTCCGTCATGCGGTCGGCTTCGTCCAGCACGAGGGTGCGCAGGCGCGCGAGGTCGAGCGTGCGGCGCTGCAGGTGGTCGCGGATGCGTCCCGGCGTGCCGACGACGATGTGGGCGCCGAATTCGAGGGAGGCGATCTGCGGACGCATCGAAACGCCGCCCGTCAGCACGACGACCTTGACGTTGCCGATGCCGCGCGCCAGCCGGCGCAACTCGCCCGCGACCTGGTCGGCCAGTTCGCGCGTCGGGCACATGACGAGGCCCTGCACGGCGAACAGCGTGGGATTCAGTTTCTGCAGCATGCCGATGCCGAACGCGGCCGTCTTGCCGCTGCCTGTCTTCGCCTGGGCGATCAGGTCACGGCCTTCGAGCGCGAGCGGCAAGGTGGCGGCCTGCACGGGCGTCATCTGCTTGTAGCCGAGCTGGTCGAGGTTGGCCAGGAAGGGGGCCGCGAGCGGCAGCGAGGAAAAGGCGATGTCGGACATGATTGCGGCCGCGTCGAGGCGGCGGTTCGTTGGCTGCGGCGCAGGGCGCGCGGCGTAAGTGGTCATTGCCGCGCCCGCCCGGTCAGGCTGCCGGCTTCCAGATCGGCAAGCCGGTCAGGTCCAGGTCGGGATCGTGTTTCCAGACCGGCAGGCCGGTCGCATCCGTTTTTTCCAGGTCCAGCAACATCAGCTGTTCCTGCTTCAGCGCCGCACGGCGCGTCCGGGTGCGTTTCGTCGGCGCCGGGTCGGCGGCGGGAGCAAGGACAACGGCATCGTCGTGCGGCGCCGGCTCGAAGCCGGGCAGGTCGAAGGTCGCGTTGTCTTTCTTGTCTCTCATGCGCTGCGCTGGCCCAGAAAACAAAAGCCCGGCTGCAAGAGTCGGGCTTCTGTTACGGTATTTGGTTGCGGGGACAGGATTTGAACCTGTGACCTTCGGGTTATGAGCCCGACGAGCTGCCAGACTGCTCCACCCCGCGTCTGAGAACGCTATTTTAACCGGATCGGCGCCGAAGCGCAAATCGACATGTCAGATCTTCTTTTTTCGGCTTATGCCGGGCGCAGCCGCCACAGCGACGTCACTTCGGCCATGCGCGCCGCCGCCAGCGGGTCGTCGGGGGCGCTGGCCTTCGGATGCGTCGGGCGGATGTCGTGGCGGCCGGCGACGTCCAGGCCGGCGGCGGTGATCCAGCCGAGCAATTGATCACGCGAACGCAGGCCCAGGTGTTCGGCCAGGTCGGACAGGATGAGCCAGCCTTCGCCGCCGGCGCGCAGGTGCGCCTTCAGCCCGGCGAGGAAGCCCTTGAGCATGCGGCTGTCCGGATCGTACACGGCGTGTTCGATGGCCGAACTCGGCTTACCCGGCAGCCAGGGTGGATTGCACACGACGAGGTCGGCGCTTCCCTCGGGATACAGGTCGGCGCGTACGACTTCGACCTGGCCGGCGAGGCCCAGGCGTTCGAGATTGGCGCGGGCACAGCCGAGCGCACGCTCGTCCATGTCGGTGGCGAGCACGCCCTGCAGCCCGCGGTGCGCCAGCACGGCCGACAGCACGCCGGTGCCGGCGCCGACGTCGAACGCGACCTTGGCGCCGGCCGGCAGCGGCGCCTGCGCCACCAGTTCGACGTATTCGCCGCGCACGGGCGAGAACACGCCGTACCAGGGATGGATGCGTTCGTCGAGGGCGGGAATGAACACGCCCTTGCGACGCCACTCATGCGCGCCGATCACGCCCAGCAGTTCACGCAGCGACGCGACATACGGGGCGCAGGCCAAACCATAGGCTTCGGTGCAGGCCTCGCGCACGTCCGGCGCGCGCCGCAGCGGAATGCCGTGGTCCGCGTCGAACGGGATCAGTAGCATCGCCAGCGTGCGTGCGCGCTGCAGTTGCGCGAGACGGTGGCGATGGAATTGTTCGGTCAGCGATGCCGCCGGCTTGCCGGCCTTGTTGCGTCGGGCCCGCGGGCCTTTGTGGTCGACGCGGCGCACGAGCGCCTGCAGCAGCTGGCGCGCATTCTGGAAGTCGCCGCGCCACAGCAGCGCCGTGCCGTCCAGCGCGTGGCGCCAGGCCGTGTCGGCGTTCATCGTGTCGTCGGCCAGCACGACCTTTTTCGGCGCCGGCCAGCCGCTTTCCGAGCGCCATTGCGCCGAGCGTTCCGTGCCGTGTTCGATCCAGTGGATGCGCGCCGCGCCGTCGGGAGTCGTCATCGCCGCTCCCGATCAGTGATGGTGATGCCAGTGGAGTTCGTTCGACTCGACGAAGGATTTCACGGCGTCCGGATTGCCGGTCGCGTGGCGCTTGATCTCGCCGCATTCGCAGATGCCCTGGTAGGGCTGGATGTGCGAGCAGGCGGACACTTTTTGCAAGGTGACCTTGACCGGCTTGGCGCATTTGGCGCACTTGAAGGTGAGGAAGCGGGCAGGTTTGGACATGGTGTCAACGAGTAGACGGGTCAATGGAAGGGGCGCATTTTAGCATTGCACTGCTCATTGGATCGCTCATTGGATCGCTCATTGGACCATGATTGCGCTGCAGCCGCCACCGGCGGGCCTCACGAGCACCTTGGTCGCGATCCGTTCCGTCATCTCCTGCACGTGCGAGATCACGCCCACCTTGCGGCCCAGCGACTGCAGCGCGTCCAGAGCATCCATCGCCACGCCCAGCGTGTCACTGTCCAGGCTGCCGAAACCTTCGTCGATGAACAGCGATTCCACCTTCACGCGGTTCGACGACAGCGAGGCCAGGCCCAGCGCGAGCGCCAGCGAGACGAGGAACGATTCGCCGCCGGACAGCGAATTCACCGAGCGCACCTCGCCGCCCATGTCCTGGTCGCGCACCATCAGCGCCAGCGACGGGCCGGCCGTGCTGACGACGCGTTCGAGCCGGTAGCGCCGCGCCAGCTGGGCGAGGTGCGTGTTGGCATAGCCGAGCAGCACGTCGAGCGTGAACTGCTGGGCATAGTTGCGGAATTTCTTGCCGTCCGCCGAGCCGATCAGCTCCGCCAGCTTCGCCCACCGCTCCTCGACGGCGCGCTGGCGCTCGATCTCGGCCATCATCGAGCGGGCCCGCTCGCGCCGCTGTTCGTCCTCGCGGATGCGCATGGACAGTCCGGCGGCGCGCTCGTGGGCCAGGTCGCGTTCGGACTGGGCACGGCGCAGCGCGGCGGCGACCGAGTCGGCGTCCGGTGCGATCGCCCGCTCAGGGGCCAGGGCTGGCGCCACGTCCGTTGTCCGATCGGGGTCCTCGCCGGACGTCGGCGTGATGTCCGCAGCGGATGCGCCGGCGCCCGCCTGCGTGTGTGCCTGCATCGGGTCGTGCATCGCACCGTCCGCTCCTGCGGGATCGGGCACCACGTCCTCGCGCAGCCGTTCGTGCTGCTCGCGCTGCGTGCGGCGCTCGGCCAGTACGGCCGTGGCCTGGCGCACCGCGGTGTCCAGTTCCTGCAGCGCGGCGCGTTCCTGGGCGATCCAGCCGGCCCCGACCTGGAGCAGGGCGGCCAGTTGCTGTTCGTTGGCCACGTTTTCCAGCGTCGGGTCGTTGCCGTCGAAATCGAGAATCCATTGCGCCAGGCGCTCGCCGGCCTCGGCCAGCTCGCCCTGCAGGTCGGCGATGCGGCCGGCAGCCCGGGCCTGGGCTTCGCGCACGCGCGCTTCCGACTGGGCCGCGTACAAGCTCGCGGCCTGGCAGGCATTCAGCGCCTGGCGCGCGGCAGCGACGGCGGCGCCCAGCACCTGCTCGACGTCGCGCACGGCGCGGCCTTCGAACAGGCTGGCGCGCTCGGTGCGGCACGCGGCCAGTTCGGCGTCGATGCGTGCGAATTCGGCGTCGGCGTCGACCAGGCGCTGGCCCGCGTTCTCCACGCGCGCCGCCAGCGCGGCATGTTCCGCGTCGAGGGTGCCGATGGCGCCTTGCAGCCGCGCCAGGCGCGCGGCCTGCTCGTTCCATTCGCGGGCCTCGTGCGCGCGGGCCTGGCGCCAGCCGGCCGGGTCGCGTTGCCAGTGCGTTTGCCAGCCGTCGCCGCAGGCTTCGGCCAGTACGGGGTCCAGTTCCGCCAGCAGTTCGGCCAGCGCCGCGGCCGCGGCCTCGCGGCGGGCGGCCAGCGCCGCAATCTCGGCATCCAGCCGCGCCAGCGTGCCCTGGGCCGTTTGCGCCGCATCGAGCAGGCGCGCATGTTCGCGGTTGGCCTGGTCCCAGGCCTGCTGGGCCGCGTCGCGCGCGAGCACGGCGCGGCGCAGGTCGGCGTCGCGCGTTTCGAGCCCGTCGTACGCGGTGCGCAGCGCGGCCAGTTCGGCGGCCAGCCAGCGCCCGCGCGCATCGGGGCCGTCGTCGGCGTCGGGCGCTTCCGCGGCGAGCGGGTTGTCGGCCCATTCCGCGTCCAGTTGGGCGAGGGCGGTCGCGAGCCCGTCGCGCTCGCGCGCCAGTGCCGCCAGCCGCTCGCCGGCCGCGTCGAACGCGGCGCGCTGGGCGGCCTGCCGGTCGACGCCGGCGCGCTGTTCGGCGCGGCGCGCTGCCAGTTCGGTCGACAGGCTGTCCAGCACCGCGTGCAGCCGGTCGTCCTGGTGGCGGTAAGGGTGTTCCGTGCCGCCGCAGACGGGGCAGGGCTCTTCGTCCACGAGCGTGGCGCGCAGCTTTTCGACGCCGTCGGCGCAGGCCAGCTGGGCCGCCTTCAGCATGCGTTCGGCCTGGGCGACGGCAGTGTCCAGCGCGCTCCCTGCGACCTGCGCCGCCTCCAGCCCTTCCTGGGCCGCCGTACGCGCCTGCGTGGCCTGGGCGGCCTGCGCATCCAGGTCGGCCCGGCGGCTGCGGTGCGTGCGCACGGCCTGCCAGGTGTGGTCGAGCGAGGCGAGGCGTTCGCGCCGCTGGTCGAGTGTGCGGCGTTCCACGCGCAGGGCGTCGGCATCGATGGCGTCGAGGCCGGTTGCCGCCTGCCGGCGCGCGGCCTCGCGCACGTCGAGCAGTTCGATCGATGCGGCCAGTGCATGCGCCGTACGCTGGGCCGATGCTGCGGCCTGTTCGGCGCCGGTGCGGGCCGCGTCCAGGGCATGGGCGCTGGCGGCGTCCTGGCGCGCGGCCTGTTCGGCCTGGGCCAGGCGCTGGTCCCAGCGCGTCCATTGCGTGGCCAGGGTTTCCTGGGCGCGGTGCGCGGCGAGCCATGAGCCGGTGTCGTGCAGGGCGCGCCGGCTGGCCTCGAGCTCCTCCGCTTTCGCCTGCAGGGCGGTGCGGGCCTGCGTGGACTCCGCGTGCACGCCGTCGCGCGCCGCCCGCGCCTTGGCGTGCGCGGGCGCCAGCGCGTCCAGCGTGGCGTCGAGGGCTTTTGCGCGATCGAGCTGCGGGGCGCTGGCGCGTTGCGCATCCTCGGCCGCGTCCAGCTTGCGCTCCGCCTCCATCAGCCCGCGTGCCGCCTGCTGCTGGGCCTCGAGGGCGCGGGCCAGGTCGTGCTCGCCGGCGGCCAGTTGCGCCTGCACCTGGCGTTGTTCGCCGGCCAGGCGGTTCAGGTCGGTGACGAGGGCGCGCGCCGGCTGCACGGCGTCCAGCGTCGCCAGGCGGCGCCGGCGTTCAGCCGCCGCATCGACCTCGGCGCGGGCCGCCGCCAGCGCGCCGTCCGCCTGCGTTTCGGCAGCGCGCAGGCGGTCCAGTTCCTGGTGCCAGCGCAGCTGCCGCTCGAGACTGGTCCGGCGCGTCTCGGCCGCTGCCAGTGCGGCCTGCGCGGCCGCATGGTCGGCATCGAGGCCGGCGCGCGCGTCCGGCGCGAGCGGCGCATGGTCCTGCAGGCGGGCCGTCAGGCGGCGCATCGCTTCCTGTTCCTGGCGCCAGCGCTCGAACGCGCGGCGCGAGATGTCGCTGTAGACGGCGCTGCCGGTGAGCGTCTCGAGCAGTTCGCCGCGTTCGTTCTCGTCGGTGCGCAGGAAGGCGGAGAATTCGTTCTGGGCCAGCAGCACGGAGCGCGTGAACTGTTCGAACGACAGGCCGATGCGGCGTTCGGCTTCGGCCAATACCTCCGTCTTCGTGCCGCCCAGCGCCTGCAGGCCGGGCAGTTGCTGCAGGCTCATCGTGGAAGGCTGCAGGGCGCCGGCGGCGCGGTTGCGCGAACGGCGCACGCTCCAGCGCGCGCGGTAGCGCTGCCCGTCATTGCCGACGAAATCCACTTCGGCGAACGCGTCCGCGGTGCCGCGCCGCATCAGCGTGCGGCGGTCGGCCACGGACAGCGTCTCGTCGCCGACGTCCGGCAGGTAGTTGCCCACGCGCGGTCCCTTGATGAGGCGCGGCGTCGCGTCGTACAGCGCGAGGCACAGGGCGTCCAGCAGCGTGCTCTTGCCGGCGCCGGTAGGGCCGCTGATCGCGAACAGGCCGGACGACGCCAGCGGCTCGCTTTCGAAATCGACTTCGAATTCGCCCGCCAGCGAGGCCAGGTTCTTGCCGCCGATGCGCAGGATCTTCATGCGGCCTCCCGCGCGCGGTCGGCGCCGTCCGCCGGCAGCAGCAGCTCGGCGAACGCGGCCATCTGGTCGTCCGGCGCATCGTCGCCGAAACGTTGTTGCCACAGGCGGCGGAAGATGTCGTCCGGCTGCAGCTGCGCGAGCTGGTCGAGGCTCAGGGCCGGCTCCACGCCGGCCGTCGTCACCACGCGCCGCGTCGGTTCGATCTTCGCCAGGCGCACCGGCTTGCCCTCCAGCGCCGCCTCGACCTGGGCGCGCAGGCCCGGCTCGGGCGCGTCGAGCAGCACGCGTACCTCCAGGTAAGGCCAGGCGTCGCGCGGCAGGTCGGGCAGGTCGAGGCCCACCAGCGCCGCGATCGCTTCCTTGACGGGCGCCGGACTGGCCGGCACGCGCAGCAGGTCGACGGCGCGCGGCACGTACAGCGGCTCGATGGCGGCGGCACGCGGACCGTCCAGGTCGATGCGCAGCACCTGGTGTTTGTAGCCGACTTCGGCGAACGACAGGGGCAGGGGGCTGCCGCAGTAGCGCAGGTGGTCCTGCTGGCCGACCCGCTGGGCCAGGTGCAGGTGGCCCAGCGCGGCGTAGGCGACGTCCGGGCCGAACATCGTCGCGGGCAATGCTTCCGTGCCGCCGATCACGATGCGCCGCTCGGAATCGGGCGACGCGTCGCCGCCGACCATGTGGCAATGACCCATCGCGACGATCGCCTGGCCGTCCGCCGCGCGGGCGCGCGCCAGCTCGTAGACCTGCTGGTAGAGGCGCCGGATGCCGGCCAGGTAGGCGTCGAACGCGTCGCCGGCGGCGGCGTCCGCTGTCGGCGGCGCCACGCGCGGCACGTCGCCCGGGCGCAGGAACGGGATCGCCACGCACCAGGCGCGCACGGCGCCATCGCTGCCGGTCAGCGGCACGAGGAAGCGTTCGAGGTCGATGTTGCTGGCGGCGTCGCGCATGACGTGGCCGACGACGCGGGTGCCGTGCGCTTCCAGCAGCGGGCCCGGCGCCTCGAGCCTGCCCGGCGAATCATGGTTGCCGGCGATGACGACGATGTCCAGCTGCGGCGCACGTGCCCGTGCCTGCTGCAGGAATCGGTACAACTGGCGCTGCGACGCGGCGGACGGGTTCGAATTGTCGAACACGTCGCCGGCGATCAGCAGGGCGTCCACCTGCTCGGCGACGATCGTGTCGAGCAGCCAGTCGAGGAAGCACTGGTGTTCGTGGGTCCGGTCGAAATTGTGCAGGGTCTGGCCAAGGTGCCAGTCTGAAGTGTGCAGCAGCCGCATGGTTGTTAGAAAGTCCGCAACAGGTGGTTGAGCCAGGGCGCCAATATAGCGCAGACGGCGCGACACTGTAAAAAAAACCAGTACTTTTTCGCGGCGACCTGTGCAAATGTTGATCTGGTGTCATTAGAATGGCGGGATGACTGAACCAATTTTGTCCGTTGCTGTCGCCCGCGCCCTGCACCTGGCGGCCCAGGGCATGCTGCAGGCCCGGCGTGCCCGTGTCACGAAGGACGACGTGCTGGCCGCGATCCGCCGCATGGGCGTGCTGCAGATCGACACGATCAGCGTCGTCGCGCGCAGTCCGTATCTCGTGCTGTGGAGCCGCCTGGGCGACTACGATCCGGACTGGCTCGACCAGTTGCTGGCCGAGGGCAGCCTGTTCGAGTACTGGGCGCACGAAGCCTGCTTCATCCCGATCGAGGACTATGGCCTGTACCGGCACCGGATGGTCGATCCCGGCTCGCTCGGCTGGAAGTATGCGGGCACATGGCTGGCGTCGCACCGGGACGAGGTCGAGCGGGTGCTGGCGCATATCCGTGCCAACGGTCCGGTCCGTTCGGCCGACTTCGAACGCACGGACGGCAAGGCCGGCGGCTGGTGGGCATGGAAGCCGGAGAAGCGTGCGCTGGAAGTCCTGTTCACGACGGGCCGGCTGATGATCGCGCGGCGCCAGCAGTTTCACCGGGTGTACGACCTGGCCGAGCGCGTGCTGCCCGGCTGGGACGATGCGCGCATGCCCTCCATCGAGGAGACGCAGCGCCGGTTCGTCCTGCGCGCCGTGCGCGCCCTCGGGGTGGCGAAGGCGGCCTGGATCCCCGACTATCACCGGACGAAGCCGCCGCACGTGGACCCGCAGGCACTGGCCGACGAAGGCCTGCTGCTGCGCGCCCGGGTCGAGGGCTGGAAAGAGCCTGTGTACATCCACCCCGACCACGCCGGCCTGCTGCAACGCGCGGCGGACGGCGCCCTGCAGCCCACGCTCACGAGCGTGCTGTCGCCGTTCGACCCGATCGTCTGGGACCGCCGCCGGGCGCTCGACCTGTTCGGCTTCGACTACCGCCTGGAGTGTTACACGCCGGCCGAGAAACGGCGCTACGGCTATTTCACCCTGCCGCTGCTGCGTCGCGGGGCGCTCGTCGGCCGGGTCGACGCCAAGGCGCATCGCAAGTCCGGCGTGTTCGAGCTGAAGTCGCTCGTGCTCGAGCCCGACGTGCGTGTCAGCGACATGCGCGTCCGCGACCGCCTCGTGCGCGACCTGGCCGCCGCGTTCGTCCGCTGCGCGCGCTGGCATGGCTGTCCGCAGGTTGTGCTGGGGCGGGCCGAACCGGCAGGGATCGCGGCAGCGCTGGCCATCGCGCTGGGCCAGGCGCCCGGTGCGGCGCTGGCCGCAGCCTGAGCCGGTCGTCCGGCGCCGTGATCGGCATTCGGAACGGGTAAAGGGCCGTTTGTGTTAGATCAAATGCACACCCCTCAGCCATCCTTACACTAGACCTTCCTTCAGGCCGACGACAACAAAGAACAGGCCTGCCACACGCCCCCATCGCATCTGCTTCGTGCCGCACTCGCCAGGCGGCCGGAGGATTCTTGACGGGCGCGGATATGTCGAACTGACTCGTGAGAATGGTGGAGACCGAATGCTGACATCGACTTATACCCTCGTCGCCCTGTCCGTCGAACAGACGACGGTGCGGGCGGCCTTGCAGTCGCTGCTCGACGAATTGCGCGCGCTGCCGGACGACTTCAGCACTCTGGCCGCCGGCCGGGCTGCCCAGTTGTGCACCGCGCTGCGCCAGGCGTACGACAACTGTCACTGGCGCAAGCTGGACAAATTCCTCGTGCCGGCCCTGCGCCGCAGCACGGCCGCCGCCGACGGGTTGCTGGCGGAGCTCGAACGCCTCAGCAGCCAGGCCGCCGCCGCGATGGAGGTGGCCGACGCGTGCGTCGGCGCGGCCGATCGTCCGGTACCGCGCGACGTGTTCTGCGGCGCCATCGAAGGCTGCGTCGCGGCCCTGCGGCGCCGGCTGGAGCGCGAAGAAAACGAGTTGTTCCCGCTGGCGCGCGGCGCCGTCGGGGGCGACGCCTGGTTCGCGATCGCCAACCAGATGCTGGCCCACGACGCCTATGCGCAGGAACGCCGTGCCGCCCCGCGGCACCTGCACCACGAACTGACCGGGCCCGCCGGCCATCCCGTGCAAGGGCGTGATCCGCTGCAGCCCGAGTTCGGGCGGCGTCATGCGAGGTTGACCGTTGCCCACTGACTGTTGTGAATGGGCATGAACGGACATGTTGTACGCACGCGCAGGGCTGGCGTCACGAGGCCATCAGGGTTCTTTGCTATGATGGCGATTTTGGAAGTGCGATTTCATCATGTTCGAGTTCCTATTCAAGCGGCCGGGCGACAACAAGCCTGGTGCCAAGGCGGCCGGAAAGGGCGCGCAGGGCGCACAGGGTGCGCAGGCGGGGGCGCAAGCCGAGCCGTCCGTGCCTGCGCCCACCCATCAGCGCACGGCCCAGGCTGAAAAGCTGAGCCGCATCGGGGATGATGAAGCCGCTGCGGTGGAATTCATCCTGCAATGCGAGTTTTCCGAATTGCGGCTGGCCGCCGCCGAGCTCGTCCATAGCCCGGAGCAGGTCGAGCGCGTCCATACCGCGATGCGCAACACGGATCGCCGCGTCGCCAAGCTGATGCAGGCGCGCCTCGATGCCCACCGTCACCGCGAAGCCGAGCACCGCCGCGCCGAAGCCGCCGTCGCGCAGGCCGAAGCCCTCCTCAAGGAAGCCCTGCTGACGCCGAATCACGTTGCCGAGCTGGACCGTAGGTGGTCCGTGATCTCCGCACCCGAACTCGATGCCGCGTTCCAGACCGCGCGCGCCGCGCTGGCCCTGCGCCTGGAAGCCCAGGTGGCCCTGCAGCGCGCCATGATCGACCGCGTGGCCGCGTTGCGCCAGCTGGAAGGCGCTGGCCTGCCGGCCGCCGAGCTGGCGCAGCGTCTCGATGCGCTGGCGCAGGGACAGGACGAAGCGCTGCGCGCGCCCGAGCATCCGTCGCTGCCGCGCGCCCTCGTGGCCGAGTTCGCCGCCGGGATGCAGAAGCTGCGGGCGACGCTGGAAGTGCAGGAAGCCGGCCAGGCCGCGCTGGCGGCACGCGCCGCCTTCCTCGATGCCCAGCAGGCGAAGCCGGTTGCCGAACTGAACGCCGAAACATTGCGGCGCGAGTGGAAGACCTTGCCGGTGCCGCCCCACGGCATTGATGCCGCCGGACTGCAACAACGCTTCGATGCCCTGCTGGTGTCGCTGCCGCAGCCGGAACCGCGCAAGCCGAAAGAAGCGCGGGAGCCCAGGCCCGCGGCGCCGGACGGCGCCCACGGCGGCAAGGGGCACAAGGACGGCAACAAGGACAACCCCAGGGACGGCAAGCCGCGCGGTGCCGACCAGCATTTCCTCGACATAATGGATGCGATGGAAGCCGCCCTGCAACAGGGTTCGCTGGGCGTCGCCGCCGACCACGACAAGACGCTGAAGGAGGCGCGCGAGAAGGGCACGCGCCTCACCGCCGCCCAGTCCGACCGCCTGGCCCATCTGCGTGCCGAGCTCAAGCGCCTGTCCGATTGGGCGCGCTGGGGCGGCAATGTGTCGCGCGAGGAACTCATCAAGACGGTCGAGGCCCTGCCCACGCAAAACCTGGCGATGAGCGAGCTGGCCAAGAAGGTCGGCAGCATGCGCGACCGCTGGAAGGCGCTCGACAGCCTGTCCGGCGCCGCGCCGAAGAGCCTGTGGGAACGTTTCGACGCTGCCTGCACGGCCGCGTACGCACCGGCCGCCGCCCACTTCCGCCATCTGGCCGACGAGCGTCATGCGAACGCGGCGCGCGGCCAGGCCATCGTCGAGGAAGCCCAGGCCGAGATCGCGCGCCTGCAGGACGGCAGCGTCGAGTGGAAGCACGTCGCCGGCACGGTGCAGCGCCTGCGCCTGGCGTGGAGCCACCTGGGCGCCATCGACCGCAAGGAAAAGAAACGCCTGGACGCGCTGTTCACGGATGCGCTGAACATCCTGCAGGGACCGCTGGAAGAACAGCGCAAGGCCGAGATGTCCGAACGCGAGGCGATCATCGAAGAGGCGGCGGCGATCGACCCACATGACCGCCATGCGATCGATGCAATGCGCGCGCTGCAGCAGCGCTGGCAGGACCATGCGCGCGCGTTGCCGCTCGAACGCAAGAGCGAACAGGCGCTGTGGCAGCGCTTCCGCGCCGTGTGCGACGACGTGTTCCAGCGCCGCAAGGAATCGATGCATGAGGCCGACATCGAGCGCCGTGCCCACGAGGCCGCCAAGGAAGCCATCAGTGCGCGCCTGGAAGCGGCGGCCGCCGACGTCACGCCGGCCACGGCCGCGAAGCTGTTGCGCGAGGCGCAGGCCGAGTGGCAGGCGATCGGTCCCGTGCCGCGTGCGCACGAAGCCCGGGTGGAGAAGCGCTACCATGCGGCCGTCGCGCTCGTGCAGCAGCATGTCGACCAGGCGCGCCGCGCCGCCGGCGTCGCCCAGGCGGGGATGCTGCGCGACAAGCTGCGCCTCGTGCAGGAACTGGAGCAGGCCGTAGCAAAGGATGACGCGGGTGATACCGACTGGGACGCGCGCTGGACCGCGCTGCCCTCGCTCGACGCCGACATGGAACGCGTGCTGCGCATCCGTTTCGATGCCGCGCTGGCCGCCCTGCGCGGTGGTCCGGAAGCGCGCACCGCCTTGGCGCGCCAGCTGGAAGGCAACCGGGAACCCCTGCTGCACGAGTTGCTGCGCCTGGAGATCGGCGCCGGCATCGACAGCGGTCCGGAATTCGCGCGCGAACGCCTGAAATTGCAGGTCGAAGTGCTGCAGTCCTCGCTCAAATCCGGACACGGCGCCGGACACGGTGCCCGGGGCGCCCAGGATGGCGCCGCGGCGCGCCTGCGTGACCTGTGCGCGCTGCCGGCATTCGTGGACCCGCGCACGGCGTCCCGTATCGAGCAGCTCGCGCAGCGCCTGGCCAGGGAGGGTAAGTGAACAAGGACGTCACGGAAGTCCGTGTCGAAACCGCGGACTTCGACCTGAGCACGGAGATCGCGCGCCTCCGCGCGGGCGATGCGCGCGTGGGGGCCGTCGTCAGCTTCGTCGGCACCGTGCGCGACATGAACGACGGCGACAGCGTGGCCGAGTTGGAGCTGGAGCATTATCCCGGCATGACGGAACGCGCGCTGCACGACATCGTCGAACAGGCGCGCGCCCGCTGGCCGCTGTATGGCGTCCTCGTGATCCACCGCGTCGGTCCGCTGCAGCCGCTGGACCAGATCGTCCTCGTCGCCTGCACGGCTGCGCACCGGGGCGAGGCGTTCGCGGCCTGCGAATTCATCATGGATTATCTCAAGACCGACGCCCCGTTCTGGAAGAAGGAACAGACGCCAAACGGCGCGCGCTGGGTCGATGCGCGCGTGACGGACGACGCGGCGCGGGCCAAGTGGGCCAGCCGCTGAGCTGGATCGCGGTCGGCGTCGGGGCGGCCCTCGGTGCCTGGCTGCGCTGGGGCCTGACCGTCTTCCTCGGCCATTTCCACGCCCACATCCAGCTGGGGACGCTCGTCGCCAACCTCGCGGGCGGCTATTTGATCGGGCTGGCGCTCGGTTTCTTCGACGCATTACCCACCCTGGCGCCGGCCTGGCGCCTGTTCGTCATCACGGGGTTTCTCGGCGGCCTGACGACGTTTTCCAGTTTTTCCGGCGAAGCGATGGTGTTACTGCAGCGCGGCCATTATGGCTGGGCACTGGGCCATGTGAGCTTGCATCTGCTGGGCTCGATCGGCTTTTGCGTCGCGGGATATGCGACCTGGCGTGCCTTTGCGTGATACCTCATCGGTGTTCGCTTGCGCGCAAGGTCGGACGCGATGCACTCTGGCAAAGTCCAATTTTCCATTAATCGGAGACCGCCATGAACCAGCACACGTCCACCCGTCCGAGCCCCGCCTTCGTGGGCGCATCCTGGGGCGCGATGATCGTCGGCATCGCCGCCTATCTCATCGGCTTGTGGAATGCGCAGATGCAGCTCGACGAGAAGGGGTATTACCTCACCGTTCTGCTATACGGCTGCTTCGCCGCCGTGTCCCTGCAAAAGACCGTGCGCGACCGTGCCGAAGGCTTGCCGGTCACGGGCATGTACGTCGGCCTGTGCTGGATGTCGCTGGTCACAGCCCTCGGCCTGCTGACGGTGGGGTTGTGGAATGCCACCTTGATGCCCAGCGAAAAGGGCTTTTATGCGATGTCGTTCGTGTTGACGCTGTTCGCCATCGTCGCCGTCCAGAAGAATGTGCGCGACCTGGCCGTGGCGGACGACGTCCCGGCCGCGCAACAGGCCTGATTCAGGACTTGCCTGCCCGCTGGCGCCGCGCGGGCAGGTCCGCCAGCCGCGTCTCGGCCGCGTCGGGCAATGCCACGTGCTTGGCCTGGCCAATGCGCTGGGCCCGGTAGATGCCCGTGTGGCCGGAAAACAGGTACGCGAGCACGCAGCCGACGGCCGCATACGCACCCGTTTCCGCACCAAACAGTTCCATCGCCATCAGGGTCGAGGCGATCGGCGTGTTCGCCGCGCCCGCGAATACGGCCACGAAGCCGACACCCGCCAGCAGGGAGAACGGCAGGTGCAGCAGCGGCGCCAGTGCATTGCCGAGCGTGGCGCCGATATAGAACAGCGGCGTGACTTCGCCGCCCTTGAAGCCGGTGCCCAGCGAGGCGACCGTGAACACCATCTTGCCGGCGAAGTCCCACGGTGCCAGCGGTTGCGCGAACGCGGCCTGGATCGTGGGAATGCCCAGGCCGATGTAGCGGTCGGCGCCCAGCGCCAGCACGGCCGCCGCGACGACGCTCCCCCCCAGCAGCGGGCGCAGCGGGCCATACGGCACGTGGCGCTTCATCCAGCCCGACAGTGCATGCGTGCAATCCGCGAACAGCTTGCCGACGAGGCCGAACAGCGCGCCCGCAATGGCGACGGCTGTCAGCGGCCAGAGCGCGAGGACCGGTACGGCAGACACGACATAGTGCGTGTGGTGGATGCCGAGCAGTTGGCCCCACAGCAGGCAGACCTGGTCGCCGGCGAGCGCGGCCGCGAGGCAGGCGAGCAGGGCATCGTAGCGCAGGCGGCCGATCGCCAGCACTTCCAGCCCGAATACGGCACCGGCCAGCGGCGTGCCGAACACGGACGCGAAGCCGGCGCTGATGCCGGCCATCAGGACGATGCGCCGATCTTCATGCTTCAGCCTGAACACGTGGGTGAGCTGGTCGGCCAAGGCGCCGCCCATCTGCACGGCCGTCCCCTCGCGGCCGACGGAAGCGCCGAACAGGTGCGAGATCACGGTCCCGCCCAGCACGAGCGGCGCCATGCGCAAGGGGATGACTTTCTTCGGATCGTGGATCTCGTCGATCAGCAGGTTGTTGCCGGCCTCGACGGAACTACCGAAGCGCAGGTACAGCCAGCCGACGGCGAAGCCGGCCAGCGGCAGCAGGGCGATCAGCCAGCGGTGTGCGAGACGGGTACCCGTCGCCCACTCGAGGGCGAACAGGAAGATGGCCGAGGCGGAGCCCGCCAGGGCGCCGACGGCGAGCGCGAGCAGCAGCCATTTCGCCATATACGGCAGCAGGCGCAGTTGTTCGTCGAAATGCCGGGAAAGGAAAGAAGGTGTCATGCATGTCCTTGCTTGATGGGACGGATTCTGGACATATGGCACGCGTCCAATAGACATTTTATCGGAGCAATTTTTAAACGCCCAGCAGTTGAGAGTTCACATCTTGAAAAGTCGCTACGGCATCCCTAACTTGGAGTCAATCCAAAATCAACCCACCACTAGGGGCAAACATGCGACAAGACAAACTGACGACCAAGCTCCAGGAAGCGCTGGCGGACGCGCAAAGCCTGGCGGTCGGCAACGATAACCAATACATCGAACCC
>Ga0207705_10001547_pt1 | contig 18266 bp, 35 predicted proteins | sample KBSC13metaG_FD_184314 | JGI IMG/M metagenome (GOLD analysis project Ga0207705, IMG submission 184314) | Corn rhizosphere microbial communities from Kellogg Biological Station, Michigan, USA - KBS C1-3 metaG (SPAdes) (version 2) | ecosystem: Host-associated > Plants > Roots > Rhizosphere > Soil ...
CCCTGGCGGCGTGGGAGCGGGGCGGCGCGACGGCGAGGGGACTATTCCGCCGCGTCCTCGGAGGAGCCATTCTGCGACGCGCGCTCGTCGCCTGCCTTGACCGCGCGCTTGTTCTTGGCTGCGAAAACGATCTTCGTCTGGCCTTTCTTGCTGCCCTCGCGCTTGTCGACGGAGACGCCCCACCCGAGGTAATCGGCGGCAGCACGGACGAGGTAGACTCCGCGCGACGCTTCCTTGTCCGCGACCTCGACTCCGAGGAACGTACCGCGCCAGATGTCGTTACCCTTGTCGTCAGTCTCGTCGCGGGTCAGCTTCTCAGCGGAACGGCGGAGGAGAGCGACGAACGGGTTGTCCTCCGGGTTGACGCGCGAGCGGATCGGAGCTTCCTCCTCGACTGCATCGGAGAGGAAAGCGAAGGCGGTTGACTCGGACATTGTGTCCCCTTTCGGATGGCGAGAGGGACGGTCCCTCCCGCGTGGTTCTATGGTAACAGTATCGGCGGATCGGCGGTAGAGCTTTAGCGGATCGGAAGTTCGATTTCGCGGCGAGGAGGGACTCGGGCGATTTCGTGTCGCCCCATGAAAACCGCGACGAGATGGCGACGCCGGTCCGCGTGAGTGTGCGCGTCGCTGATCGCGAGGGAACGGTTCCGGCCGTAGCCTTTCTTAGCTCCGCGACATTGGGTGCATTGGAAGCGATATTCCGCGACGCCTGCGGGAGATTCCGCGACAGTCACTCCCGTATTACAGAGCTTGCAGAATATCTCCTCATGCGTCATCGGTGCAAGCGCGAGCGACTGGAATTTCAGCGAGTGGGAGCAGGACAGAATGATAATCGCGAGAGCCATTATAGGTCGCCATCCAACCAGCGCATGAGATTACGCGCGACAGGACGGTCCACATTGACGGAATTCCAGCGCTGGTCAGTCTTACGCTCGCAGGTGATATCGAGCGTCCCGTCCTCGTACAGTCGAAACCGGAAGATACAGAACCCGGACTCGATTTCGAACATCTGCTCGTTATGGCGGGTCTTCATAAATACCTCTCTGTTGAATTTCTGGATCAGTCGGAAATGATCGGACTCGAAATAACCCGGCCACGGTTCCGGAGGACACCGCATTAAAAGTCCAATGATTGCAGGATGTTTCGCATCTCCGTAGTAGTCATGCGTCCGTGGAGACTGTCTCCGTGGACTCCATTATACAGAGGCATCGAAAACAGGATCGTAGAACCGTCCTCGTCGTACGGAAACACCTTGAGACGGCCGAACCGATAACGGACGTAGAGTTTCGTCGGATCATCCGTCCATACATCCCACTGACTCGGGCAGGACTCGCAGGTTTGTTGAACCGAAACGATATTCACGAATTATCCTTTGATAGCAGCCACTTTCCGAGCGCGATCTGTCGCGCATGAGTCAGCGCGATTGATTCGGTCAATCCGGATTCCTTGTCGCGGATGAATAGAACCACTCGGTAATTACCGGGATCGCGCCAGAACAGGAGATGCCAGCGACCCTCCTCGATATTGAACGTAGGATGTTCAGATACCGGAGGCATCGGAAACCTCTTTATTTGCAGGCGGAATCACGTCCGCGATTTCGCCGCCGCAGACGTGATCGACGAGACGGTCAAGCGCGTCCGCGATACGGTCGAGAGTGTTGCACGTCCCCTCGTCAAGCTGAATCGTCACGCCATCGGGAGCGTCAATTCTAACGGTCATCCCGTCGAGTTCCTCGCCGGTCAGCGTCGCGATATCGGACGCAAACGCGCGAAACATGTTCGTCCAATCCACGTAGTTATTCACTGAATCCCCTTTGTTTGCAGTAGTTTTCACGGCAGCACTACCTGTCCCATAGCGATTTCATCCTCGAGATATTCGCGGAAAGTCGTTGTACGTCCTCCATATTCCTCCCAGGGTAGAGCGTGCGGACGCGAAATCCAGTCGGTCCCCTCTTTCGCGGCGAGGATCATATCTCCGTTAGATAGCCGCGATAACTCACGGTGGAGCGACTGTCCCTCTCGCCAGAGATGAATTCGCTTTCCGTTACCGCCAAATCGGAGTTCCTTTCGATCGTCGGACCAAGTGAGAAACTTACTTGTACCCAGGGCATGACCTGCTCCGTGGAACATCCGAACTGTGCCGGAGAGCCGAGCGGTATCTCTATCCGCTGAATACCTCTCAAGAAAATCAAGAGCGTCGCTCGCTGCAACTCCAGGAGAACCGCGCCGAATTCCTCTGACTTTCCCACTAGCCCACTCGTCTCCCTGTCGTGTCCAGTAAACGCCATTCTGTAGCGTGATCATTCCATCGTGTCGTGTCTCCTCCCACATCCCTAAAACCTCTTTATTTACAGGCAGTTTCGGAGCCGGACACGTAAGGAAAATCCCGTCCGTCTCAATCGAGATGACGTTCTCCCACCCTACTTGTCCCATGACTTGCATCATTCGCGCTCGACAAGTCGAGGTGATATAGCCTGCCCAATCGAGCTGATGAAACGCAGGGAGCTTCCAGTGTCCATCCCTGTCCTGCTTGGCTCCCGCGCGCTGAGCCGTTTTCCCGTACGCGGAGTTCAGACAGATTTTGATCGGATATTGGGCAGGATCGCCAGAGCGCTTGAGTTCGAGTCGTCGCTCGAAGTACTCGCGCATCCACGCGAAAGGTCTTTCATTTCCAGGGAGAATTACCCACCCTCCATGAATCGTGACCATAGGAGAACGCCAGAACGGAGCGACCTCCGGAGACCAGTAAGTACCGTGAACTTGCGAGGGGAAATACACGGCTCCGCGAGGATCTCGCATCGGAAATGGCATCGGAGCGTATTCGCGAGCGTGTCCGCGACCAGAGAACTTGAAAGAGATATCCCAAAGAGAGAACCGCCAGCGTCGCGGAAGCGGGCGAGTTCTATCGAGTTTCTCCCCAGGGATATAGATGAGATGAGAGTCTCGCCACGACCAGACGTCGACCTGCGCACTCGGGTACGCGGAAACGATGTCGTACTGATAAACGGGCGCATCGTGAAAACCTCCCTGCGGTTGCTCGAATCTTCCTCCGAAATAGCCTCGCTGACACGCTCGCATATACTCGACTGGTAGGTCACGATTCAGATGCGCTGTAACGCCCTCTCTGTTGAACGCAGACGCAGTAAGACAGGACGGCCCCCACCAGTTACGCGGAAGCGCTAGATCGGCGCGTACGATCAATTCACGCATTCTCTCCATGAGTTTCCGGAAGTACTGTTGCTCAATACGCCAGTAGGGAAGGACGAGGGATTCGAGGTCGGAGTACTCGAAGGAACCGCGCGCGAGCTTCCCTGTCTGGATCAGATCAGGAACCTCGCCTAGATGCTCACGGATTGCGTCTACTAGTTTCTTACCGTTCACCCAGGACACAGTTTCGTAAATGGTGACTGTGATGTTTCCCGCGCGAGTGTCGTTGCGTCGCTTGCCTTTGGAGACTCGAAAGTACTTACCGCGCAACCAGTGGAAACGAAAACCTCTGTAATACCTAGGGTTCCCGCGCTTGATCGAGTCCGCGATGTCGAGCGGCATATCGCGGAGAAAGAAATTCGCGTCGTATGACGTGAACGCGTACCCGACGAATATCGCGTTCGGCCACCGACGGCCAGCTTCGATAGTCAGGTCGCACATCTCCGCAGCCGTCACGTCCGGTCCCTTAATAATTAACTCGCCATCCTCCGCGCTGAATCCGTACAGCATCGGAATTGCAGTCCCGTCGAGGTCGGAGTAGTTCTCTAGATCGACTGTCACGAAAGGACGTTCGGCGGATGCTCCCTTGTGATGCGAGGAAATACGCTTGGATGGCTCCACGCTCTCTGTCAGGAACTCTGGGACGTAACCCTGCGGATTCCCTTTAAGCGCAGGCACTTTCACTCATGCTGACTCATACCACTCGCGCCAGTCGTCCCAGTCGAATACATCGTCGAGGTCGATTCCGTGCTCGCGGAGGAACGCTTCGAATTCGTCGCGCGCGTCCTTGGAATCGTCGGTCATGTGCTCCCACCCGCGCTCGAATAAGTCGCGCATCTCGGGAGAGTCGTAACCACTCACCGCGTGCTCGTAGATGTGGTCGAGGAACTCATCCTCGAAGCCGTAGTCACTTGCGTAAGACTCGTCCTCGGAAAACCCCATGAAATCAAAGGGATCTCCGGAGTCGCGCTCGTCCGCCATTTGTTAGCTCCCGATAGACACGACGGAGCGCGCACCGACAAACGGTACGCGCTCCATCGCAGCGAACGACTACGCGAAGTAGTGAGTGACCGCTTTCGAGGTCTTACCCTTCCCGTCGGTGTAGTCGTACTCGGAGCGGACAAGTCCTCGCTTCAGACGGATCGGCTGAATGTAAGTCCGTCCCGTCTCGTACTTGGCTCCGGTGACGTGCTCGACCCACCGCGCGACCTGATCGCGAATACCAGTCGAGCCGTCGATCAGAACGATTTTCTCGTTGTTATCCATGCGGAAAGCGCGAACCGCGACGAAATCGCCGTAGTCTCCCTCATTGAACTGGAATTCCACAATGAGTAGCGGAATCCCGACGAGAGAGTCCTTGTCCTTGACGAGCGTGAAACCGTCGCCGAATTCGTCGGAGCCGTCGAGAGTCGCGACGCCGGTAGCTCCGATGAATTCGAGGTACTGCTCTGCGGACTCGAATTGCTTGTAGTCGTACCGTTCGGGAAGCTGAACGCCAGTCCCCACAACGATCGGAGCGATTTCGCGCGACTGGACATTCTCCGCGCCGTCTGCTTGAGTTGCCATTGTGTACGTCCCCTTCTACTGGAAACATTGACGTTTTCCGCTCCGGAGCGTTGTCCGAACTCCCTTCCTCGCGCTCGTCGGCGGAATCTTCATCGTATCAGTCGGGAACGTCGAGTGACAGACTGCGGTGATGATGATGTGTAAGCGTTGTGTCGCAGTTGTTCCGCAGTTGTGATCGGAGGAAATTCCGAAATGGCCGACGAAGTAGTTGTCATATCCTCCGAGGAGGAGAACGAGACTCAGGGCGAGACTGCCGAGGCTCACGCAGACCGCGCGGAAAATCATGAGGAACACGCGGAGGAAGCCGCAGAGACTGCGGAGGAACACGCAGAGACTGCGGAGGAACACGCAGAGACTGCGGAGGTCATGGCCGAAATCGCTGTAGACGCAGCGGTTTCCAGCGCGATGGAGTCGTACAACGTCCAGGAAGGAATCGACGGACTCCGCGCAGAATTGCAGGCGCTACCCGGCAGAATCGCGGACGCTATCGCTGAGCGCGCCGCAGAACGAACAGAAACTCCGGAGCCTCCTCCGGAGCCAGAGCCGGACAAGGCTCCCGCAGAAACTCACTGGTGGTTCCGGGAGCGGGGACGCAAACGAGGAGACGAGTAAATGGCTGAAACGCCCGGAGGTCGCCGTAGACCGTCAGGATCGCAGAGGGGTACGGATACCCCTCCGGATCAGAATTCGACGCGTAGCGTCCCGTTCAGCGTCGTCGAGGAACCTCCTACCGCGACAGAGACTCCGAACGTTCCCGGCCCGCGACACTCCGCGCTATATCCGAAACTCGTACAATTCTATGGGACTGTCGGAATCGCGGTCGCTGGATTCGGTGACAGGGAGTGCGGAGTAGCCGTCGCAGCATCGGCGGAAGGATGTGCGGAAGCGTGGGACGAACTCGCCAAGCAGAACGCGAGCGTTAAGCGTGTCCTTGAAATGGTCTTACAGACTGGCGCGTGGAGTGCTGTAATCGCAGCGCATTTCCCGATCGCGCTCGCTGTGACTCAGCATCACCGGCCGGATATCGCTGAAAGGTTCTCGTTCGGAACCGCTGCGAATGAAGGGAAACCAGCCGCGTGACAGAGACGCTCGACGCGCGGAGCCGAACGGAATCCCCCGTACGGGAGGTTCCGCGCGTCGAGTGGAACGAATTTGTCGGAAACGTTTTCAGATGGCAGCAGGGAGAGCATGTCGGACTCATCGGCCCGACTGGTAGCGGGAAAACGACGTTACTTCTATCCCTCTTGGATTATCGCTCTTACGTTGTCGTCGTTGGGACGAAACCGCGTGACCGTGTTCTCGCGCAACTCAAGCGACGCGGATACGTGCGACTCAAGTCATGGGACTCGAAACTATCTCCGCGTACTACTCCTCGACGTCTCCTCTGGCCCGACGCGACTGACCTCGAATCGGAGCCGAGACAACGCGCCGAAATCATGCGAGGACTTGCGGACATCTACCGTCAAGGATATTGGTGCGTCGTCGTTGACGAACTCTGGTACTTGATCCATCACCTGAAAATGGAGAGGCAAGTACGGACGTTTCTGCAACAGGCTAGAGCGCTCGATATCTCGCTCGTCGTCGCAACACAACGTCCCGCATTCGTACCGCTCGAAGTGTACGACCAGAGTACTCACCTGTTTTTCTGGCGAGACAACGACGAGAGAAACCTCAGTCGTATCAGCGGAATTAGCTGGTTGTCCGCCAATCTCGTACGCGGAACCGTGGCGAGACTCGACAAGTACGAGGTTCTCTACGTGAATACTCGCGACGGTGTGCTCTATAAGACTACGCCGCCACCTCCGACAAGCGAGAGGAGGTGAAAGCGCGTGCGGTTCGATTTCTCAGCGCTCGGATTCGTAGGGTTCCTCTGTAACCTCATGATTGCAGGGTTCCTCCTCCGATTCGTGTCCGCGAAGTACCACGACACTACGTGGGGTAAGGCACTCGCGTTCATCTACTAGAACGCAGACGAGCACAAACCGCAGCAACCGCAGTCGTTTTCATCCTCCCGAAAGGACAAGGAATTGCCCACCGCAACCGTTACTCCGGGTGGTACCGCAGGAGGTACCGCGCAGTCAACGCAGTCCGGGGCGCAGCAGCAGACTGTGCCGATCGTCCCGTTTATTCGCGCGTCGCAGGAACATCGCGAGGCCGCGATCGACACGACGAAAACGATGACGACAAGCGACCAGGATTTGGGTTCGTTCCCGATCCCCGCGTACGGCTTCCTGCGCTCGCTCTGCATTCTCGCAACCGCTACCGGCGGAGCGGGAACTTCCGTTACCGCGCAGGCGGACGCGCCGTTCAACGCGATCAAGAACATCGCAATTTCGGAGCCGAACGGCGCTGTCATCTACCAGGCGAACTCTGGATACGACGCCGCGATGATCATGAAGTACGGCGGATACCGCTACTGCAACGATCCTCGCATCCACCCGGCGTACTCCGTCTCCGTCGGTTCGAACATGAACTTCCAGTTCTTCCTCCGACTCCCGCTCGAAATCAATCTCCGCGACGCTCTCGGTTCTCTGCCGAACCAGAACGCCGCAGCAGTGTTCAACCTGCGCATGACGCTCTCCGCAGTCGGCTCCGTGTTTGCAGGCACTCTGACCACTCCTCCGAGTGTTCGCATTCGTGTCTGGAACGAGGAGTGGGACCAGCCGGATACGACGTCGGAAGCCGGTCAGAACCAGACCACTCCTCCGGCGATGAACACAACGCAATATTGGTCGGTTCAGCAATTCCCAGTCACCGCAGGCACAATCAACATCCGACTGACCCGCATGGGAAACTACATCCGGAATCTCATCTTCATCTACCGCGACGGTTCCGGCGTACGTCAAACTCAATTCGGCGCGAACTGGCCGAACCCTGCGACTATCTACTGGGACACTCGTCCCCAGGACGTACTCGAAATCAACAACTGGGCAGGTCAGGTTTACGAGCGATACGGATACTCGAACATCGCTCCCGCAGGTGGCGCGATCGCTCTCGACGCGGCGGGCGGATTCGATACCGGAGTCATGCCGTACGACTTCGCACATGAGTTCGGCGGATTCGTCGGCAGGGAAAACCGCGATCTCTGGCTTCCGACTCTTGGCTCGACTCGTCTGGAAATCGGCGGAACGTGGGGAGTCGCAGGCACGCTGTACGTCCTCACGAACGACGTTTCCGTCGCGGGCAACGTGTTCCTCTAGACCGACGCTGAAACTCGCTTAGCGTCGCTCTGAGCCTCGCGGAGAGGGGAGGAAGGATGTCCACAGCAACTGTCGCCGGGATCATCGCGCTAGTCGCGATCCTGGCACTCGCCGCGCTTCATCGCGGTTTTCGCGGAGTCGCAGTCTCCGCGAGTGTCGGCTAGTTACGCTTCACAACTCATTCACAACTGAATCACTACACGCAAACAACTCCACGGAAAGTGAGTCGAGATGCCGAAAATCAATTGGCTGTCAGCGTTGATCGGCGCGGTGTTCGCGCTGTTCGTCCTGCCGATGTTGCTCTCGTTCGTCAAGGGCAAGCAGCGGAGCGCATGACCTGATGTCCGAGGACACCGCTGCGACTGTTGCCGAACTTCAATACAAACTTAGGAGAACCTACATATTCGCAGGGTCTTTCCTGTTTGCGGTAACGGTCGCAGCGGCTGTCGCGCTCGACGTGACAGGTCACTTCCAGGACATTAAAGCTCTCGCGGGACTGCTCGGACCAGCGTTCTCCGCAGCAGTCTTACTGTTCGCGCAGTATCGCGGAGGCAAGGTGAACATCCAAGCGCAGGGACAAGTACTCCACCAAACAAACGGATTACTGTCCCAGCACGTCGAGCGCGCAGTGTCGAAAGTCGCTGCGTCCGAGGACTTCCAGAACGTTGTGTCAGACAAAATCGCGGATCAGGTCATATCCAGAGCCGCGCTCGCGCCGATCCCTGGCGGACGGCGGAAAGGTGATCCTCCCAAATGAATTTCGACAAGGCTTTCAACGTACTCGGACTCATTGTCGGAGTCGCAGCGATCACCGCGATCGTTTCGCATCCGGCGAGCGCGAGTGTCATCACATCTCTCGGAAACGCGTTCAGCGGTAGTATCCGCGCCGCGCTCGGGAAGTAGGACGCGTGAGCTTCCTCGACCGCTTCCGGAAATCGGAAGCTGAAACCGCGCCACCCGGTCAGGGAGTCGGACCGGGTGGATTCGAAGCGACTACGAATCCGCAGGGAGCTCGCGTAAATTATCCAACGCTCCCAGCGCATTATGGCGGACTCGACGGGTGGAGCCCTCGTCTCGGAGTTAACTCGTTTACTCTCAAGGATCAGGACGAATTACTCGTCCACTACGATGACGAACCGCCGACGAATCCGACTCCGAGTGATCCCTACTGGAAAACTCGGAACGACTCCCGCTTACGTCGCGGAGCCGCTGAAAAGCTCTCTGCGACGTATTGGGACGGAACCTCGTTCGAGAACACGGAAGCGCCTAATCCAGTGTTCTACGGTCCGCCGAAACCGTCGCGACCTACCGCGTACTACTCGCCGAGTAACTACCGCTTCCAAGCTCCGATGCGAAGCGGACGCGGTGATACTCCTCACCTGACTGGACAGCATTTCAGTATGGCGAGCATGCATCGGAGCTATCCGATTCGCGGTATGACTCCTAAGCAGGATTGGCGAAACACTTTCCGGCTCGAGCCGCCGCCGCGAGATGCTGCAAATATGGATGTCCCCGCAGAGGAAGCAAACGTTCCCGCAGCGGTCTACACGTCGCCTGTCGCGGGAGTTAGCGGAGGGAGTTTCCGACTTGTCTGACATCCCTTCGCCAAGTGGCGGAAGTTCAATGTTCGCAGGGAAAATCGGAGGAGTTCCCGTTCCCGTAGTCATCCTTGTTGTCGGAGGAGGACTCGGACTGTTCATGTACTCGCGTAACAAGAAATCGAGTCAGAACGCAGTCCCAGTCGACTCCGCAGGGAATCCGATATCTACCGGAGCAGGTGGCGCAGTCGACCAGACCGGAGGAGTCGGAAGCGGCCCCGGAGGGTGGGTCGCTCAATTCCCGACAACGCCTGCAACGTCAGGGATCGCGACTAATGACCAGTGGTATACCGCAGCGTTGACCGATCTCATGGCGCACAATTACGACCCGAACCTTGCTGACACTGCGCTCCGCGACTACCTCGCCGGAAACGCTTTGACTGCAAGCGAATTCACAATCATCGGAATCGCACTCCGGGACATCGGACCACTTCCCGCAGCGCTCCCGCCATCCGGTCAGCAAGCTCCACCGACTCCCGTACTCACTCCGCCGACTCAGAACCGTCCGACAGGAGTCACCGGAGTTACTGGCGGATTCACTGGCGGAGTAGGCGACCACGTATCGACTGGTACTAAGTGGGGTTCTCCGACAACGACTCACGCTTCGCCCGGAGCGGGATGGGGAGTTACACGATGAATCTCTCGAAAGCTCCCGGAGTTGGACGCGGAATCACGCCACGCGATCCGAATTCGGTTCCCGGTCCAGCCGGTCCGAGTGGATCGTCGCGGAGATACCTTGTACGCCAGGGACAATCCCTCGCGAATATTGCAGAGGAGGTATACGGAAATTCCAGCAAGTGGCCGGTCATTTACAACGCGAACCTCGGGAAGATTCGCAACCCTGCGCATCTCACTCCGGGCGTATCGCTCGTTATCCCGAATTAGGAGGGGACACATGCAAGGACTCGAAATCGCTCCAATCATTGACATCCCGCAGGCACTCGGAGACGAGGACACACAACGACTCGCGGAGACAATGACTGACAAGGAACTCCGCTCGCTTGTCGTCATCATGTTCCAGTGGCAGCGCGAGCAACTCGCATTCACGCGGACGCTCTCGCAACTTCTCGATTCCGTCATGGGGAATCCGGCCGGAGCGATGCTCGCGATGCAGGGCATGAAATCGACTGCAAACAATGGCGATTCGGAGCCGACGCAACTCGACCGACTCCGCGCCGCCGGTCTGTACGCGGGCTGAATCGTGACGGTACTCAGCGACGCGCAAATCGCAGCGACCGCGCGACTCGCCGGATTCACCGGTCAGGATGTCGTGACAGCCGTCGCGGTTGCGCTCGCTGAGTCCTCCGGACGTACGGACGCAACGAACCATAACTCCGACGGTTCAACGGATTACGGACTCTGGCAGATCAACTCGGTACACGCGGACCTACTCAAATCCGGTAACTGGCAGACTCCCCTCGACAACGCGAAAATGGCGAAGTCGGTACACGACAACGCGGGATCGTGGCAGCCGTGGAGCACGTTCAATTCCGGAGCATGGCTCGCGTACTACGGACGAGCGAAAGTCGCGTCTACGGCGACGACAGATGCCGTAACGACGGCAGGACAGCCGAACGTAACGCTTACCGGATTCGACTGGAAAACCATACTCGAAGGACCGGGAGCGCTGATCCCAGGATTCAGCGGAGCGCTCGGAGGAGGAGCCGCAGGAGCATTGACGGGTGGCGGGATATCCGGACTCGCTGACGCGATCACGTCTTTGGGAAAGTTCCTTGCGTTCGTCGCTGATCCCAAGAATTGGCTACGAGTCGCGGAGTTTCTCGGAGGACTCGCGATCGTCGCGTGGGGACTCTGGCAATTCGTCAACGCTACTAGTCTAGGTGGAGCAATCAAGAGCACGGCAAAATCGGCAGCAGAGGGAGTCGCAGTGGCGGTCGCAGCATGAGTCCAATTACATCCGCCGCGCTCGTCGGAGGAGTCGTCGCGGCGGGACAAGTGTCTCAGGGTAAAGGGATTACCGCGAAGTTCGTACTCGGAGGGATGTTCTACGCCGTAGCGATTGTGACGCTGAATTCGGCCGCGCCGCAGGTCGCCGGACCGTTAGCGTCGCTCGTCCTCGTCGCAGCGATATTCACATACGTTCCCAGTATCGCAAAGGGAATCGGAGTGATCCCGTCGTGAATCCGATTCCCGCGCTAATAGCGCTGATCACTGGTAGCGGACTGATATACGCGAGCGTCAAGAACAAGAACGTTGTGTACGTGTTCCGATACGCGCTGAGTGGAAAGAACCCTGCAAGCGCTCCCGCTACCGGAGACAAACCAAGCGCGCCGAAAGTCCCTCCAATCAAGCAAGGAAACAAGCAGCCGGGAACGACTGACTCGCAGGGTAACGGAGGAGTATCGAGCGACCTCCTCCCAAATCTCGGAGGAAGCGGAACGCCTCAGTACACAACTCCCGGTAGCGGAGGCGGACTGAACTACTCGTCATATCAGACGGGTGGAAGCGACCCGATCATCACATGACAGCAGCAGACGTCGCGATCAAATACGCGCTCGCGCAAGTCGGGAAACCGTACCAGTGGGGAGGAACGGGACCGGACGCGTATGACTGCTCTGGACTCGTTCAGCAGTCCTATCGCGCGGCCGGAATCAATCTCCCGCGTACGTCTGAAATGATGCTCGGAACTGGGCAGAAAATAGACGCGCAGTATATCGCTCCGGGCGACTTACTCTTTCCCGATCCCGGTCACGTACAGATATACATCGGGCAAGGGAACATCGTTGAAGCTCCGAGTACCGGACTCAAGGTTAGAGTCGTTCCCGTTTGGGGAATGAATGATCCGACGTACCCGCTCTGGACAGCGCGACGCGTAACGGCTCCCGGAGCCGTCGCCGGTACCGGAACCCTCACCGCGCAATCTGTCTCGGCTCCGGGGATCGTAGGCGGTTTAACGGCCGGTACCGGAGGACTGCTCGGAGGACTGCTCGGAGGGAATGCGGCGAGTACCGTCTCAGGACTGCTCGGACTCGTCGTGAAATTGGCAGACGCGATCAAGTGGATTGCTAAACCGGCGAACTGGTTGCGCGTCGCGGAGTTCCTCGGAGGACTCCTCCTCGTCGTGATCGGACTTAAAGCGTTCGGAGTCTCTGTCCCGAAAATGCCTGCGTCTATTGGGAAACTCGCACAAACGGCGGCCGCAGCATGAGAATCGCAACGTTTATCGAACACGACGACGGAAGGATAACCGCAGTCATGATCCCGCCAGAGGTCATGGGACCAGTAACGCTGACTATGGCGCAGGCGATCACTGCGTTTAACGCGTTCCTCCCTGATTTCAAAGACATCCGCAGAGCAGACCCGCATTACGATACAGAGTTCGCGGGAGACGTCAGGACAGCGGAAGCGTCCGCGTCGTTGCTCTGCATCGGAATCGGAGCGTTGCTCTCCGGACTCACCGGGAGTAAATGGCCGGTAGTCGTCGCCATCCTCGTTTCCCTATTCCTCGTCGCGATGTACGAGTACATCCTTACAGGAAGGCCATTTAGCAATGCCTAGCAGACTCGTAGACGGACTCAGGAAGCGGTACGCAGGGATAGAGGGAAACCCTGAAACCGCAACGTCAGGAGAGCACTCAGCAACATCCGGTCCCGATCCCGAAAACGCAGTAGGGTCGCCGGTCTATCCCGCGTGGGAGGCACACGACCCGAACGAACCCGGAGTCGAGGGACAGTTCACGTCCACCCGACAGATTCCGTATCGCGGAGCGGAGCCGCACGGAGTGCCATTCACTCCGCAGACTCATCCAGATCCGGTACTGACGGAAACTCCAAACATCGCAGGGCAAGTACCGATCCATACTCCGGAACCGGCAGGGTTACCGGATATGGAGCCGGTACCTGTTCGCATCGTGGAGAACCTCCCTGACCTGACAGTCCGGAAGCGGTTTATCACGAACACGATGACGCTCCCTGGCACCTCGATCAATCCGACTCCGACTCCGATTCGCATCGCCGGATACCGACCGAACCGAACGAAACTCAAGGTCTGGACTCGACAGATTCCCAGTGTCGGCGCCGGTCCCTCGCTCATCTGGATATCTCAGGACGAGGGAGCAGGAGGACTGTCCAATAACGGAATTCCGATTGACGGAACCGTCGTCAACGGGCCAGCGTCCGCATGGGAGTCCAATACGACGGAGGACGTTTGGGCAGCAGTAGACAACGCGGGAACGAACGGAGCAATGGTCTGCATTTACGAGGAGTACGAGACTGACGTACTCCCTGAAAGGAAGCGTAACGGGTGAGCTTGCTCGTCTCGGGAAATCGCCCGACGGAGATTACGCAGGGAGTCACTGGCGAGACTGTCCTCATAGTCAACCAGTCCTCTGACGTAATCCTCGTCGGAGACCGAGACACGCTGCAAACACTGGGACTTTCACTGCAACCGCTCGCCTCGATCGCGGTGAAAGATACAAAATCCTGGTGGGCGCAATCGCAGAACTCAGCAGGATCGTCACTGGACTTCCTATATCTCGCGGAGGGTTGGTCGCCATCTCCCGCGCAGATCGCGCAACAGATCACAACGTCAACGCTAGCGAACGCTATCGCAGCAGCGATACTCCAAACAGGATCGCGACTCGTAGATAACGGACTGCCAGCAAATCCCTTTGCTCTCAGCGGAACTAGCTTCCTCGCCGGAAACGTCTACGGACTCAATTCGACTATGAACGGGTTTGTATTGAACCCGACGAACCCTGTAGCAATCGACGTAAGCAATTACACAAGCATGGTACTCACTGCGAACTCGAACGCTCCCGCAGTCGTGACCGTATATCATCTCGATCAACTCGGGTCAATATTGTTCTGGCGCACTTACGAGGTCATGCCGAATATCGACCTTAACTTGTCGGACAACTTGTATGGAGCATCCCTCGCCGTTTCTTTCTGGAACCAAAGTGCTTCTAACGCGGGACTGACAGGAAGTATCCGACTCTCGAATCGTTCGCTACCAGGAGAGTTACTGGATTGCGGACCAGGAAACGGAGCCGGATTCCCGAACGCTCCCGATAGCTCTGACTTCCTCCTCACCGCGACAGGAACGGTCGCAGGAGGAGCAAACAGTCCGACGTTTACGCTCCCGCCACTAACCGGGAAATATTCGTTCACGCTTGGAATCGGATTCCTCGGAAGTACGCTCCGCTACTTCTACGGATCGACGAACGGAGGATCGCAACGAATTTACGCCGCATGGTCGACCGTCGTTAATGCCCAGTTCGAGGTTCCCGCTATTCGTCGTCCTCTCTACTTCTTTATCGCGAACACAAGCGGAGCCTCTTCGACGTTCGGAGTCATGGTCACGCGTTCGCGCGCAGACTAACTGCAAACAAAGGGGATTCGCCGTGGAAATTACGCCCTCGCAACTCATCCAACAGTGGGAGTCGGTACCGCCACTCGTTCAATACGTCTGGCTAGTCGCTGAATCACGCGCGCAGATGCCGAAATACATGCTCGCCGCTGTAGCCTCGCGAGAGACGAATATGAGTTCTGCATACTGGCAGGGAACCGTGGGAGACGGAGGCCACGGTCACGGCAGCTTTCAGCTTGACGACAGATTCCACATCATTGCTCGCGGATTCGATAAAGACCCGAACGCGCAAGCGCAGACAGCCGCGCAGATGCTCTCCGGTCTACATCGGCAATTCGGAAACTGGCCGCAGGCACTCGCTGCGTATAACTCGGGAACTCCGTACGACTGGAACACGACTCATCATGATTACGCTGCGGATACGTTCGCGCGTTACCTCGTCCTGTTCGAGCATTACGACACCGCGCGAGTACTCCGACTCACCTCTCCGTATATGATCGGAAAGGACGTCTCGTTCTGGCAGATGGCGATGAACGGGAAACACTATCGCGGAACTCCTCTACAGGTCGACGGAGTGTATGGCCCGAAAACCGCTGCGGTTGTTGGAGATTTTCAATTCGACAATCGTCTGCCGATAACGTCCGCGCTCGACCCGCTCACGCTCGCAGAAATGGCAGCAACATGACGACACCGACTCCCGTTCAGACCGTCTCGTACCAGGACTTCCTCGACTACGAGGACGCGGTACAACAGCAATTCGACGCAGTAAACGCGCGGATATCAGGACTCGTTACGCAGACTCATCCTGATCAGAGCTTGCATCTTTGGGGAACCGCGAATCCTGCTGCGTTCAAAGGGATTCCGACGAACGCGCGCCGACTCTACGCAGGGTTCGACACAAATCCTGCTGTACTGAAAGCGCAGGCATCGGCGGACGCAGCGCGTGGCGCATGGTCGTACATCTCCATCGGCGCGGGAAACCCGAACGCGAAAGTACTCCCGCAGTATTCGTCGAGCGCTATGACGCCATTTATCCCTGCATTGCAGGCGAATCCGCACACCGTGTTCCTAGGTATTCACGAACCGGGGAGTGGGCAGCATCAATATGCTCCGAAAGATTACGTGCAATGGATGGCAGACGCTTTCCATGACACGCGTACGCGCGTCCTCGGACTCCGTACCGGCGTATGCCTCATGGAATGGACCGGGCGTAACTCGCCTAATGATTTCGCACAGTGGCTCCCTGACGAGACACTGTTCGATGAATTCTGTATCGACGGATATTCGCATACATCCGGGGACACCGCGCCGAAACTGTACGCGAACGCTCTGACGTTCGCACAGAAAATCCAGCGCGTACTCACGATATGCGAACACGGCCAGGACGCGAAACTCGGCACGCAATCCCAATGGTTGCAGTCGGTTTTCGAGTTCATCAAATCCTCGCCGTGGGTGAAAGGGGCGATGTATTGGAACGGGACCGGACCGAATGGCGCCTATGGTTTGACGCCATCGTCCCTAAAGTATTTCGGCGCGCTCGCAACCGATCCAGCGCTGAATCCCGTCGCGCTACCGCTATAGGAAAGTACCTGCAAACAAAGGACTTCTTGGGACCGTCCCAGGAGAGAGGAGAACAGGAAATGTCGTTCGACTTGAAGGACGGCGCGAGTATTCACCGCGTCGAGGAGAGCACAACTCAGCGCGACGCAAAGGGAGTCGACGTCACCGCGAATTCCGGGGATGTCCTGCTGACCGGCGCGGACGGCTCCGTCGCAGTCGTTCCCGTCGCAGTGTTCGACGCGGTATTCGAGGAGGTCGAGGGTTCCGAACCGTCTCCCGATCCCGAGACGCCCGAGACTCCCGATGTTCCGGAGCCGTCCCCGTCCCCGGACGCTCCGGACGCGCCGACGAGCGGACCGGCCACCGCATAACTCGTCGCGCGCCGACTCCCTCCCACGCGACACGGCGACGCGCGGGAGGGAGTTCGCGTTTCTAAAGGCAAGCGGTCTGAGTGCCGATGCTGTACCATTAAAGGAAGTTCGGACGGCCGGTCCGGACCAGTCGAAAGGAACGGGACGTGGACAGCATCGGAATGACTTTCGAGTCGCAGATGACAGAGGAGAACTCGCGGCGACTCACTGAGTACTACCTCGTAGAAGCGGAGAAACTCCGTCCGAGTGATGATCTAGGAGTCGCACTCCACGCGGTGACGCTGAACCGCTCCGGACTCGTTCTCGAAGCAATCCGCCGACTCGTCACCGCGCTCCACTACGATCGTCCCTCCGCTCTCCTCGGGACGCTCGCGGACCAGACCGCGACGGCCGGATACACCTACTGTCTCCTACAGGCGTACGCGGTAGCGTTCGTATGGAATCAGCGAGTTGCCGACAGGGTTCTCGGAATCGCTACCAGAACGGCCGATGACATCCCTTTCCCTTTCACGGGCGACGTCCCGAGTGGAGAATCCGTCGATACTCAGGAGGTGACTAATGCGCTCGACTAACTGGGGTTGATGTTCGCTAAAGTCTCGCGGACTCCCTGCCGATACGCTAGTATAAGAACTAGCGGGCAGGGAGTCCGCAGTCATATTCCGAGGAGGACATCATGGAGCACCTTACGCAGATGCCAGAGGAAGGGACTCGCGTTCTCATCCGCGTCAACGTCTATGACAACGCCACTGACGAGTGCGCGGACGTTATCGGAACCAAGTTCGTGGAAGCGACCGTTACTCGCGCGTGGGGTAACGGCCGGTACGCAAGCGTCCGCACGGAGCCGTACGCCGCGCGACTCCTCGGAGCATTCATCTCCCGCACGTTCACCCGTAACTACTCCGACCTGTACGAAATCTGAGAAGGGGACACATCATGCCACTCGAAACCAGAATCATCCGCGACGGCGAACCTCTCCGGATTCCGTGGGGAGGTTTCCACGTCGCCGCTATGGTCATGGTCGCGACACTCGAAACCGGAAAGGGACCGTTCAAAGACAACACGCGAGAGGGACTGCTTACCGAGGAATGCGGAGGACTCCCGATCGCGATAACTCCTCGTCTGACTTTCGAACTCATGTCATACCCGGCCATCGGAGCAACCGCGCTAAACGACGGACCCTACACCGTCCAAGAGGAATGGACATTCCAGGACGTGACAGATGGCGAGGTATTCACGATACTTCCCGGCGATAAATTGGTCGCGTATCGAGCCTTCTGAAAGTCCTTTGTTTGCAGGCACTTTCGAGGACGCGAAAAGTCCTTTGTTTGCAGGCACTTTCGACGGCCGCGAAAACTCCTTTATTTGCAGGGGTTTTCGCGGCCGCGGTAGTTCTCAGATGATCATGGTCGAAAGGAAATCAAGATCATCGGGGGCC